>Ga0207693_10000032_pt1 | contig 115651 bp, 93 predicted proteins | sample LARL81metaG_FD_184347 | JGI IMG/M metagenome (GOLD analysis project Ga0207693, IMG submission 184347) | Corn, switchgrass and miscanthus rhizosphere microbial communities from Kellogg Biological Station, Michigan, USA - LAR L8-1 metaG... | ecosystem: Host-associated > Plants > Roots >...
CAGTGAATCCGCTGTCAATAAGCCCCATGGCACTCAAGCGATCGAGAGCTGGGTAGACCCAACTGTCCAGCGGCACATATGGAGAACCTTGATTCTCCGGCAAAGAGCGGCTGGCCCTGAATAACTCGCCAATCGAGTTCCAGTCCGCACCACCTAACTCGGGATCGTGATGGCGGCTGTAAACTTCCTGTGCAATCAGATTCCCTAGGATGCCGCCTATGAAAACATCAGAAGGAAAATGCTGTTGCCCTCTGACCCGGGAATAGCTCACGAAAGACGCCAGGCCATAAGCCAATAACTTTGGAATCGGACCGGAATATTCATGGCCGATTACCCCCGCCACCGCCCATGCTGCGTCGCTGTGTTCCGAAGGAAACGACGTGCCGCCCTGGAAGAAATCTCCAGCACCATTTCCCTGCAAGGGCCTCTGACGGCCGAGCGCGTACTTGAAAGCCTCCGTTGGTACTAGGCTATTCAGGGCTGCCTCGCCGGCCAACAAGCCGGTTTCGCGCCAATGACTATTGTGTGACGGATAGCTCAACAGCCACAGGCCGGCTGCTCCCCCCACCAAGGCGCCGACCCCAGCATCGGATAGAGTTTTGTAATGACTGATGGTTTTTGGATCATGGGACAAATGAAGGTTGACATCACGATCAGTCACGAACAGGCCAGCGGAGATTCCAGCCAGCGGCACGAGCCACTCCGTATCCGAAAAGCGCAGGTGAACTGGGCTGGTCCATATCTGCTTTTGATCCGTCACGAAGTCGGCGCCTAGTGTCTTCAGGCTTTGTGAACCGCCTGGCGTGGGAGCTTCGTCGCCCTTAGGACTGGGTGTGCCTTTGTCCTTATCGGGGGCCTCGGGAAGAGTCCGCTTATCGCCTGCCGGATCTCCTTCTTGCCTGGGCGAGGGAGAACAAAGAGCCGGCCGTCCTCCAACCAAACACCCCCCCATCCAGGCGCACGCTACCATCACTCGGATCCACTTCTGCAGACTTCCCCCCTATTACGGCTTGATATAAGCGATGGTTAAGGCCACAGAAGTGGCAATTTGCGCCGCCTGTAGCGCGGTCGTCCAATTCCTGGTTCCGATCCGGGGAGTTTTTTCCGGAACGACGATCGAATCCCCAGGCTTCAACGCGGCACTCAATGGGTTACCCGAGAACCAGCCGGAATTGTTCTTTGAGGCGATCACCGATCCGTCAGCCCTTATGACGAAGACGGCTTGTTTGTCGGCCATCTGGGTCAGCCCTCCGGCCTGACTCAAATACCACTGAGCGCTTCTGCCCGGGTGATAGCTGATCGCGGTTTGGTTGTAGACCTGACCCGACACCATTACATAATTCGCCTTCTTCGGTATGAGCAGCACATCGCCATCTCGCAAGGGGGCATCGGCGGCGGTGTTTCGCCAGCGCTTGATGTCTGGCGGAATATGCACCACAACCCGGCCAAGCGGCGCTGTAGCTTCGAGCTGGGTGAGGGTCGTTTCGGTCTGAGCAATGGCAGTCAGCTTGGCGTTTTTCTGGTCGGGATCGGTGTCGGGTAGAGCCTTAAGGTTCATTTGCTCCGCCTTGATGCGCTGTACCAATGTCAGATGAGACTTCATCTCCAGTTCTCGAACATCGCGCCGCATCAGGACTGCTCCATATGGATACGCTTCCGGGCCGAAACCTCCCGCTCGCTCTATCACCGAGCTCAAACGCTCACCCGGTCGTATGCCATAGGAAGACGGATGTTGAACCTCGCCACGCACCGTGACCGAAGCCCCGATGTCGTTCCAGCCAGGAGCTTCACGAACAGAAAGCAGGTCGCCATCGCGAAGTTTGAGGTTGTCATTTCCGTTCCCGCTGAGAGCCATCGCCAGTTCGACAGGAACGATTTCATTTGAGGTGCCTGGTGATTGGCCCACCTGATAGCGAGTCAGGTCGGCTTGCACCGGGTCGGCGCTTCGTTTAAGTCCCCCGGCAACTCGGATCAGATCCTCAATGTGCATGTTGGTGGTTAACGGGTAACGTCCGGGCTTTGCCACTTCACCTTTGACATAGACCGAAGGTGGATCAACCTGGGCGGCATTACGGTGGACGAGCACACGATCACGCGGCTCAAGGAGAATATTGTCCGCGGAATTTCCAGCCAAAGCGCCAGCGAGATTGACGCTGTGAATTGTGAGGGTGCCATCCGAATGGGTCCGGAAAAGCTGAGCGGAATCAACCTCCGCCTGGCTCGAGATGCCACCCGCCAGGTAGATGGCGTCGCGAAGGCGAGCCTGCCCTGAGGTGCGGTATTTTCCCGGTGAACGTACCTCTCCACCCACCCAAACTGTCGGAGCCGGTTCGAAATCGTAACGGCTGAATATTCGGACAGTATCAAGAGGTCGCAAAGTGGGTGATGTTGCGGGGTTACTCAGCGCCGCCGATAGATCAAAGCTCTCTACACTGGGATGAAAATCCGGAGCATTGAGCCGCACAATCTCGCCATAGTGAGCGGCTGGTTCTGGAAGAAGGTCCCCATAAGAACCAAGCAGATCACTTAACTTCATTCCGTCATGATACGAATAACGCCCAGGGCGGAGAACATGCCCCTGAAGATAGATCGCTTGCTCGTTGTAGGCAGCGATGGGGAAAATGTGAATCTGGTCGCCATCTTGAATCTTGAAAGCACTGAGTTGTTTTGTGACAGCATCGGAATTGCCGTTCGGAGACAAGTCGAAGGTCAACATTGTCCGCTTTTCATGTGCCTCCAGACGCTGCACTTCAATATGCTGGAGCGCGGCCGCTGGCAAGATTCCACCAGCGAGGTCTAGAACATCGGCGAGAGAGCTTTCTCCATGAAGTTCGTACACGGCCGGCCGTCGCACCATCCCGCTCACCGTAACTTGTCCGCCCATCGGGGGGACAAGCAGGGAATCCCCATTCTCAAGTTTCTTAAGCTCCGATCCGACCCCGTGCAACAGCAGGTCGTAGGCGTCGACTTCTTCGATCAGCTGCTTACCCCGATAATGTTTCAAATTGCGCAGGGATCCGCGCTCGCTGATGCCCCCAGCCGCAAATATCGCATTGAGCGGAGTGGAAAGAGAACTGATGTCGTACGCACCCGGCTCAGCGACCTCGCCCACGACGTAGACCCGAATCGTTCTCAAGCGGGATAGCGAGACGTCGGCGGACACATCGCGGAATTGGGTGCGAAGGACCCGTTGCACCGAGTCCTGAACTTCCCCAAGAGTGCGACCGCTTACGAGTAAAGGTCCCGCCTCAGGCAAGTTGATCCGGCCTTCCCGATCTACGGATCGCACCACCCTTTGTGAGACCGCCCCCCAAAGATTGATTGACAGCCCGTCGCCGGGTCCGACCACATAATCGGGACCGACCGGCAAATCCATCGGAACGACATCCATGGCGCGGGTTCCATTACGGAATACGTCCATCCCGAATCGCTCGGGTTCACGATCCCGCACCGCCGCTTGCACATACATGTCATAGAGAGAAGGAATATCGGAATAGGGATTACGCTTGTGAATCATGGACACCGGAACCAGTTCTTTCTCCGTATCCCGACCCGACTCTCGTCCGCCAGAGAGGCGCACGATGCGATTCGTTTCTCGGCTGGAAAAATTGCTTGCCTCGTTGCGATTTCCCGCCAATGTCGACAGAGATAAATCGTCCAGATTGCTACGTTGCATCAAGCTATCGATACCGTTCGTTCCCGCGGATGGCATATTTCCGCCAAGTCCACCGGGGCTGCGACCAGAAAACTCCGATGTGAGAGAAGCCGACTCTATCGCCGAGTCACCACGAGCGTCGAGATCGTCGCGCCCTGCAGAACTACGCAGGGTGCGATTTGCACCAGACTGGGGTATCTGGTCCGGGAAGATTGGCGGAGTCGGCTCGGGAGCTACGTTTTCCTCTGGCAGGGACTTTCCTCGCTGCTCCATTCGAGGATTGGTGGAGTCATTGCAGTTGGATTGGTTTCTTGAGTCGCATGATGTTTCCCGACCCTTGGGTTCCTCCTCCTTCTTCTCCCGGCGCTCACCTTCCTGCGCTGCCAATGAATTCTCGTCCGCCTTCTCCTGACGTTGTGCCAGGCGCCGAACTCGCTCTTTCAAAATCAGATCTTGTTCTTTTCCAATTTCCGATTCTGGATTCACGCTCGGCAGCAAATAGCCGTAACGCTGTACCAAGCGGGTCGCTACCGAACGGAAAGTCACATCGTGTTCCAACCGATCGAAAATCGCCTGATCGGTCAAGGAATCGTCGTCCACAATTTGTCCACTGTTAGTAGCTTCATTCGCGACCCAGCGCTTGAGTTCAACGAGAATACCGGCGTCTTTTAAGAGAACCGTCTGAAGCTGGACAGCCGAGGCAGCTACTCGGCCCAGGTTTTCCCGGGCGAGATCGGGAGAGTCAACGGGGCGTACCGACGAAACCGCATCAGGCGACCGGTTACCGCGATCGGTTCCTGGTTGTTGTTCTTGCGCTTGTATACCCGCGCAGACTATCAAGGTCACGAACCATGCCGGAATCAATAATTTGCGATTGAAGAACATCATCTGCTCCGTTTCACTTTCGAATTGCGACCGTTCAACGATCTAGCCGAGGCGTAGATAACTTGCGATTCCACTTGTGCGGCATTGAAGCATGCGAACGATTGGTTCCGGCACAGCTTCGCCCTCTCACTTACAGGGTGACTAGTGAGCTAACCCTTTTGTTAATAATCAATTACAGCAAAAACTAAACCTTTGGTATTTAGTCTGTGACCTGCAGCCGCTCACTGCGCGACCGCCGGCCAACTATCGGGTCTCGCCCCCGCAAAGCATTCAGAATCCCGGTTTCTGAATTCTCGATACGATTGGAGCGAATGTCGAGACTCACCCAGTAAAAGATGCTGCTGTCTCGTTCCGCCGCCAGCGCCAGAACGCGTAAATGGGGAAACCTCTCAAGCAATTCATCACAGATACGTGGCCGATCATCGGATTGTGTTAGCGAAATGATGAGAAATTCGGGGCGTTCCCGTTCGAGAATCTCCAGCAGTGCAGCCTCGTCATCTGACACAGCGACGATCTCAATATCCGGCTGATCCGATATCGTGGCTAAAACCAGGTCCCGCATCAACCGGGGACGATTTGCGACTACAACCTTAATTTTCTGCACGCCACGCACCTCAGACGCAGTATGCGTCTACTTGCGGAAAACAATAAGGTTCAATTGAGCATCATTAAATTGTGCTGGGAGACATCCCATGAAGTACCCATTCTCTGGTGTTTGTGAAGCGAAGTACTGGTTAGAGAAGACTTCTGAAGTACCAAAAATGTACTACGAAGGAGAAAACTTTTGTTCATAACAGGATATACCGGATCGCGAAATCAAATACTCAATTCGTGAGTGCGACATGCTTCAACGGCGGCCAGACGATCCCTGACGCCAAGCTTGCGGAGCACACGATGAATGTGATTTTTCACCGTTTGCTCCGATAGGCTGAGGTCGGTGGCAATTTCCTTATTGGTAAAACCCCGACTGATCATTTCGACCAATTGCTGTTCCCTACGAGTCAGACCGAGTTGGTGTTTAACAAAAAAGCCCGGGAAAGCGAGCCGCTGATGAGCGACGCAATCGAACAGACTCTGACACAACTCCGGCGGGCAGATAGCGTGATTGTTGGCTACGGCTCGAACCGCTGCCGCCACATCCGCGGCGGAAGCATCCTTGAGTAGGTATCCTGCAATCCCTTGTCGCACCGCGCGCAGAAGGAGGTCAGCATCGAGTTCCATCCCGATGAGTAAGACCTTTAGTCCCGGAACTGACTCTCGCACCGATTTTATAAAAGCAAAACATGATGGGTCAGGCGGATCAAATAGCAGGACTTGGGCGGAAACCGTCGCAATTACTTCCGCGATGGCATCCGAGTACATCGCAGCGCCCACCACCGTGATGTCGTTCTTCTTGCCGAGAATACGAGCGAGAGCCTCTCGAAGGAGACGATTCTCCGCAATCAGAAAAACGGGAATGCTTACAGCTGTACTCATTGAATTGAACCTTCTCTTGATTAGGGGAGAAGTGTTGCAAACCGTTTGAAACCTTTTTGGTACTACTAGCTTACTCATTCTATGGGGTTTTGTGACCTACTTTTCCACAGATAGAAAAAGAATTCACAGCCCGTGAGATGCAGCGAATCTGTCTGCGACTGCCCGGCGGTTGCAATAATGCCTGATCCCACATTGATCCCACATTACGGATTTTCTTCAATTCGAACCGCCCTGACGATTAGCTCAGCCGTCGCCTACTGTCTTGATTTCCCAGGGCTTTCATAGTCGATGCTCTTCGGCAGATCCGCGTTTTTCGCCGATCAACTTTCACCATAAATACCAATGGCGTAACCAATGAAAGCGATTACTTACCAGCAGCATTAAGAGGGGCAACCGCGTCGTATTACCCTTCAAGATCGCTTGTGGATATTGTTTCAATTGTCACCGCGGCCACACCGAATCGTGTCTCGTCATGGATCCCGAGGGAGGCACATGCGGTTTATGGCTACGCAGGTACGGGCCCCTACTAGGGCGGGCAAGCTGAATTCGTTCTTGTCCGCCACGCCGACTTCAATTGCCTGAACTTACCGGGAAAGCCCGGCGACGGGGGAAGACGATGTTCTTATCAAACGTCATCTGTCGCTTGGCGAAAAATGCGGGCCACCTTTTCGAAACGAGATCAATTGCGGCTGAGTTGAATTTATTTTACAGACTGCATCTCGGAAAAACCTTGAACCGGAGCCGTCTGCAAGGGAAGGATTGGCCGACATACGTGTCGTTCGTCAATTTATGAATCGGCCCGACCGGCAGGATGGTGAACTGCCGGATATGCCGGGCAAGAAGAAACCGAACATGCGGCAGTAGATTCATCGTTGATCACACGGTAAACCGAAAGTCGTTAGCGCGGAGTTCCCCTCTGGGGAGTAGCGGTCCGGTCCCAGCCGATCGGTAGATAAAATCAATATTTGGATGATGAATAAAAGGGCGTGATGGATATCCAGATCACGCCCTCAATTTCATTCAGCGGGACAGATTCCGCGTATTTATGCTGTACGCGCTCCCAGCACGAAGTGCAGGATCAATGAAATCACGGCGAATACGAGCAACAGATGAATCAAACCGCCCGCCACATGAAATACGGTGAAACCGCCGATCCAGGCGATTAGCAGTACCACGAAAAGTATTGTCCAGATGCTCATTAGGGTTTCCTTTTCCTTTCTAAAACCTAAACCGAGCCAAGTTGTGACGGCTCTGAGATGGCTTAGAAAGGGGACGAGTTGCACTTACACTTTTTCAATCTCGAGTAAAGGCTCCGGGTAGGTCGAAGAAAAATTTGCACTCAATCGCCAAGCCAGGCCCCGAAGCTTCGCAGCGGGTCGATATAGTCGCACACAATCTTGGTAGCTCCAACCAACGGCACTGCCAGGATAAGTCCCATGGCTCCCCAGATCCAACCCCAGAAAAGTAAGGAAAGAGTTACGGCCAGGGGATTCAGTCGCAACCGCTTTCCGACGATCTTTGGATAAAGTACATTCATGCTAAGAAGGTGCAATCCCACCACGGTGATCACAATAATTCCCACGCCTGTTTTGTTTACCACTCCGATACCAGCAGCCAAAGGAGGCAGCAGCGCCAGAAAGACTCCGAGATAGGGGACGAGACTGACGAAGCCGCTTAGCAATCCGAGAAAATAGAAATATGGAATGTCCAGGCGCCAGAAGACCAGAGTACTAATAATTACGGTTACGAGTCCGACCAGAAAATTGCCGGCGATGAAGCTGCGAATCATGCTCGAAATCCTTCCCACGGTGCGATGCGCAATCAGTCGCCGGTCTTTCGGAAACAGCTGGACGGTTGCCGAGTGTGCGTGATCCTTCCATGTGAGCATGAAGTACACCAGGAAGGGTATAAAACTGATCGTGAACAAAGCTTCACCCAACGTCCCACTTCCCGCCGAAATCAAACGCGACAATCCTGAAGCCTCGCGAACTTGAACCACCAAAGGAGGCTTCCCCGGGTTCGGTGAGGCAATCACGGCACGGGTACTTTCCTCTATTTTGTTTGTCTGCTCCCGGAATTCTGCGAGAGCGATCTGGATCTTGCCGGAATATTTCGGCAGCTGGGTCGCGAAATCTACCGCCCGGCTATAGAAGAAATAAGTGAAACCTCCCGCTAGTCCTACCAGAAGGACGACAGCCAGCAATGCCCCGGCCGGACGAGGAATGCGAATTCTGGAGAGCCTGTGAACCAGCGGTTCCAATACAAACGCCAGAAGAACGGACAAGAGAACGGTGACCATTACCAGTTTGAGAAGATAAATAAGTCCGATAACCGCCGCTGCGGCAATCACGATTTGTGCTACCGATCCAGCTTTGATCGAGGCCTCGAGAACTTCTGCATCCTCAGGCGTGGCCGTGGTGATAGGAACGTTTCCGTTGGCTATTTTCTGGTCTTCCCGGTCGTCGTTCGGGATGGGAAGCGAATTCAGATCAGACGGGAAGACTTGTACCCCTGCTCTCGTTGTCGTGGATTCAGGGGGTATAGTCATCCGAGCCCTTGGATGGCGAGCGCCTCACGTCTGTTGGCTGTAGGCATCCCTTCTATCAACTGTATTTAACTTGCTTAGCAACCGTATGAAGCCTGCTTGTGTCGGTTGTGCAACACAAGATTATTAAAGCTCCGCAAAAGGTTTTTCGGGGCCATCCACGATCGCTTCCCTGCCATCCAAAAGACACGAGGTGAAATCATGAAGAGGAATGTAGTAAAGGCTCTCATTGCACAACTGGTGTTGATAAGTAGCATGAGTCTGCTTTGGGCTCAGCAGGACACCGATGCGGCGAAACCGCCGTCAGCGGTCGACAATACGAAAATCAACCAGCGCGACAAGAATCAATCGGAGCCAACCGCAGACAGTCAAAAACAAACGCCAACCGATCGTCAGCTCTCCCAGCAGATTCGCCGAGCTCTGGTAAAAGACAAGTCGCTGTCTACCAATGCTCAAAACGTAAAGGTCATAGCGCAAAATGGAATGGTCACCTTGAGGGGACCCGTCAATTCCGACAGCGAAAAACAGACCATTGAAGCCACGGCTAGCCAGATTGCCGGTTCTGACAAAGTAACCAGCGAAATTCAGGTCAAGTCAAAATAATGATTTAACTTCGAATCGATTGCCGCCTCAATCTTCAAATTAATCACAAATCGAACAAATAAAGCTCATAAAGGAGAACATCATGGCAGGTAAGAACACAGCAGTATTCGGAATCTATCAGGACCGTCGCACCGTCGAAAGTGCGGTTGACATGCTGCAACAGGCAGGCTTCCGCAATACCGACATTTCGGTTCTTTTTCCCTATAACGAAGGCACTAAGGATTTCGCCGCCGAGAAAAACACCAAGGCGCCGGAAGGCACCGCGGCCGGCGCGGGCACCGGAGCAGTGGTCGGGGGCACGCTCGGCTGGTTGGCAGGAATTGGCGCGCTGGCTATCCCTGGACTGGGACCGTTCATCGCAGCTGGTCCGATCATGGCAGCTTTGGCTGGAGTTGGGGTCGGCGGGGTAGTTGGCGGTATCACCGGAGCCTTAGTCGGGATGGGTATTCCGGAGTACGAAGCCAAGCGGTACGAAGGGCGAATAAAGGAGGGAGGCATCTTGCTTTCAGTCCACAGCGACAGCTCTGACTGGACCAAAAAGGCGAAGCAGATTCTCGAACGCAGCGGAGCCCAGGATGTGTCGTCGACGGGAGAGGCCAGCGCAGATTTCTCCGAGAGCGACAGGCCCATGCCCCGAGCGAGCTAAGCACCAAACGTGAGATAAAAACTATACCCTCCGTTACGGAGGGTATTTCTTTCTGAACTCTGCCCCCCAAAAAAACCGCCGGCGTTTTTCCGGCGGTGGAAGTAGGCCACGGGGGAAATCGCTTAGGCGACTCGCTTGGGTTTTTTCCGCGTGTCTTCCTTGGTGGCCTGGGCTCGGGTCTCTCCCATGTCTTCATCAGCTTCCGATGCGGCGCTCCCATTGGCTTCTGCATTGATCTGCTTGGCAAGCGCCGTCAGTTTCTCGTCGGTTTCCTTTTCTTCTTGAAGCGTTTCTTCAAGAAGAGAGACTTGATCGGATTCGCCCAGTAACTCGGCCATGTTCCGGACCGTCCCGTATCCCGCGATCTCGTAGTGCTCCACGCGTTGTGCTGCACCGATCAGCGCCGCATCGAGAACGCTGCCCTCGTAATCTTCGTCCATTACTTCCGATCCTTCCTCGATCAGACCTTCCATGCCCTTGCATTTCTTTCCCTTGGGGCTTTCGCCCAGCATTTCAAAAATCTGCTCGAGGCGTTGTACATGACCCTTCGTCTGCTTCAGGTGTTCTTCAAAGCCCTGGCGTAATTCATTTGACTGCGCACCTTTGACAAGTTTGGGGAGAGCTTTCACCAATTGGTTCTCAGCGCTATAAAGATCCTTCAATTCATCAATGTAGAGTTGTTTGAGTCCTTGTTCTTGCATTTTGTACTCCAAAAATTTGATTTATACGGCACGCGTGAGATGCCAGCCGCGAGGCGCAGGTAGTCTCTGTCCATCCTGTGGAAATAAATAAGTACTGGTGTAAGACACCACGAACCCACACAGGCATCTCAGAAGCATGCAATCGACGATTATTCCTGTGGATTTGCGTTCGCCGGCAGAACCCTCGCCGCCGCCAATTCAGGAACCGCCAGGTCCGCCCGAAAATCCCGACGCCCCAGTGCAGGAGCCCGATCCGAATGAACCGGAGCAAATCTAACGGTCCCCTTCCGAACTCTGTCTCACGTCAAAGGTTCTCTCTTTGCGAAGCCAGCTTGGTCAAAAAGGGGACAACGACGGGACAGGTTTCTTGGACCTGGAAAAGCATCGGACGATCAGACGCGGAATGTTCTTCCTGAATCCAAAATCTTACGTTGGTCTTAAGATGCCTTAGCCTCCGGTACCGCTGGGGCATCAGGCGGTAATGCAACCTGGACCATGTTGTTGCGAACGGCGTAGAGAACCAATCCGCTTACCGAGTGCAGATTCAGTTTTCGCATGATGTTGCTGCGGTGAGTCTCCGCGGTTTTCACGCTAAGGTTCAAGTGGCTCGCGACCTCCTTACTGCTTTTGCCTTCAGCCAGGAGTTGTACGATCTCACGTTCGCGAGGCGTTAACGTAGGCAGAACCGCGTCACTCTCCGGCGTGGGACGAGTACGCCCCAGATAGCCCCCTAGCACCATGTCAGCGACCCGCGACGTAAAGAAAGTCTTGTTCGCCTGGAGAGCCTCGACCGCCGCCACAAGATCGCGCGCCGCGTCCGACTTAAGTACGAATCCTCGCGCTCCGGCGTCCAGCACGGCTCGTACGACTTCATCCACATCCGTGATGGTCAAGATCAGAACTTTGGCTTGTGGGTTATCGCGCTGCATCTGCCGCGCCGCCTCCAAACCGTTAAGATTAGGCATTCCGATATCAAGGATGACGATATCAGGCTTGAGTTCCTTGGCCTTATCAACCGCCTGGCGCCCATCCTGTGCTTCTCCGCACACGTCCCATCCCGCATGGGACTTCAGAAGAGAAACCAATCCACGGCGGACAATTTCATGATCGTCGGCCACTAGAATGCGCAGCATAGTCGCCTCCCGTAAAACTTTGTTAGCGAAGTTACAATTTTTCTAAACTTGGCAAAGCCCTTTAGTGCCCTTCCGGCGCTCTCACATTCTCGGAGAACCGCAGAGCCCCCCGAGAAACGCTGAAATGTAGCTTAAGTCCAATTGGTGCTTTGTTCACCTTAGATAATGCCACATGAAGATGCCCTTTATATCAACCTGGGGTCAATACGGGGAACACTGTACCCTGGAGCGGAACCGCAGAAACCTTCCTATTGAATTCTAAGCCTACAAATTGGCGGTGCGACGGGCTACCGCCTAACCACCAAGAATAACCACCAAGAAAAGGAATCTGACCCTACTCTGCGCAGGCAGGGTGACCGCAGGCTGCAGTACTTTTTCCCGGCCGGTGCCATGCATACGCAAGATGGATGCTTACATTTTTCAACTTTGTCGCTCGCCATTGAAATCCTCCTTACGATTTTTGAATCCTGAAACTCGACTTGCCGGCTCTAGGGTGCAGAGCGTAAACAGGCTATCGGGTCGTTACTGTACGAAAAGGATGGAAGGAAGAAGGTACTGCGTCACTAAGCCAGTATCTTGGGGATTTCCGCGAGGCGTTTCGGTATTTCAGTGTATTGTCCGCCCGCCGTTGACGGTCTTTAATGGCGAGTGCTGAGGAGCAATCAAAATGATCAAGCAGGCGGCCGTGAGTTCCGGAGTCGATTTGAAGGAATTCTTTGAAGCGTCTGTTAGCGCTCTGCAAAACGAAAGTAAACCGATTGCGTCGTTGAATCGAAATCGCGCACTGGTTCAACACCGCTTGCCCGACGAGACTCAAAAGAGAAGAGCAGTCGCCGACGCGGCCAAGGCTCTGGCCGCTCTATGGAAGATGCAAACCTCAACACACCCGGCCTGACTTAATGGCCAGTGAAATGCATATTTTGGTGCCGGAGTATTTCCTAAGGATTACAAAACAAGTCGGTACGGAGGAGGGTTTTATGCGCCGTGACGATTTAATGAAAGCCGATCTGTTAAGCGAGATAGTGTTAATAAGCGGGTGCGTGTTTCTTCTGTTCGCTCTGATACTTTTTCTCGCCGCCGCGCTCACACACGCTTCCCCTGCTCTGTGATTTTGATTAGCTGTAATAGCGAAGACTCTTAGAGGGCCGGGGCGAAGAACGAAACTGCGTCGGGCTAACGTGAAATCCCAAGTGTTAGACTGGCCAACCGCCTTGCGATACGGGGCACGTAGAACTCCGGGCGATGGGGTTGTTCCTCTATGCGGGCTTTCCGAGGCTGCTCCCTCTTCATTAAGAAATAATTCTTGTTGATACCGTCGATGACTTCCTGCAAGGTCAGTTGGGACATATCGAATCTCCCCTGGAATGTGTACGTATCTTGCAGTCGAACTCGTTTCCTATCAATACAGTAAATTCCGTACGATCATGGTTACCAAGGTTCAAGTCTGCGTATGTTACCGCTTGGGGTGGGCCAGAATCTGTTCTCTGGTGCCGGATTCGGGATCGATAACCGGGTAAGCCACGTAAGAGTGAGGGCGGGTTTGAGAGTCCAACTCTACAGTATCAGACGTATTGCATCATCCCGCCGACCAAGTAGGCTTAACCAGTGCAAGACGCGGGAGCAAAGATTCTGATCGTAGATGACGCAGCTGCAATCCGTCGTGCCCTTCGAACGTCCATCGAACGGAAGACGGGCTGGAAGGTTTGTGGCGAAGCCGAGAATGGAAAGATGGCCGTGGACATGGTCCGGGAGCTTGATCCAGATGTTGTGGTTTTGGACCTTTCAATGCCGATCATGAACGGCTTGGAAGCGGCCCGGCACATCTCGGCTCTAGCTCCCCGCACCCGCATGCTGATGTTTACTTTGCATGCCCAACCAGAACTAGTTCGGCTGGCACAGAAAGTCGGAATATGCCAGGTGATATCAAAATCAGAAGGGCTTGATTCCGGTGTCGTAGATGCGATCCAGTCCGCCCTGGCAGCTTAGCCCTTCTACCCCCTTCTATCCCTCCCGCACCTTTCGTCATACTGCGTACAGGAAACACTGTAGAGTCATTCAAAACGTTTCATGCTAACTAAGGTGAAGCGGGGTTGCTTGGCTGTCGCGTTGGCTACCTAGCTTATTCAGATGGAAGTATTTAGGTTTTGAATTGGCGTGGCGGGATCCATCGCCACCGGCCCAATCATTTTGACTTTAACACCGCGTGCTCCGTTCTTTGATCAGGAGAAGACCATGAAGAAAGGCGAACGCCGCGCCCAACTATCGGGCAGCAATGGCGAATCCGCGCCTGCCGCCAGCAATAATGGCCATTCCAGTACCGTAGTAGCGGAACCACTCAACGTTGATCTGAGCGTAATCCTGGCAAGTCTTCAGACCATGAGGTCAGGCGACTTCTCGGTGAGGCTGCCCGGTTCATGGACGGGATTGGCTGGAAAAATTGCCGATGCGTTCAATGACATTGTTGCCGTTAACCAGCAAATGGCCCATGAGCTGAAACGGGTGGGCCAGGTCGTCGGTAAAGAGGGAAAGACCCGGGAGCGAGCGCGATTCCACGAATCTCGGGGCGCTTGGGGTGAGATGGAAGTATCGGTCAACACTCTGGTTGAAGACTTGCTCCGGCCCACCACAGAAGTGACCCGCGCGATCGCGGGTGTCGCGCAGGGCAACCTCACCCAAACCGTCAGACTCGACGTCGATGGTCGCCCTCTCGAAGGCGAGTTCCTGCGTTCCGCAAACATCGTCAACACAATGATTCAGCAGCTCAGCGTATTTACCGCGGAGGTAACCCGCGTGGCGCGCGAGGTCGGCACTGACGGCAAACTTGGAGGCCAGGCTCAGGTGCCCGGCGTCGCTGGTACCTGGAAAGACCTTACCGACTCGGTCAACTCGATGGCGAGCAATCTCACCGGACAGGTTCGAAATATCGCCGAAGTTGCCACTGCCGTGGCCAGCGGCGATCTCTCACGCAAAATCACCGTAGACGTGCGCGGCGAAATTCTCCAGCTCAAGGAAGCCATCAACACGATGGTAGATCAGTTGCGTTCATTCGCGTCAGAAGTGACCCGCGTTGCCCGCGAAGTTGGCACCGATGGGAAGTTGGGAGGGCAAGCCGTCGTACCGGGTGTGGCCGGTACCTGGAAGGATCTTACTGACTCCGTAAACGCCATGGCCGGCAACCTTACGGCTCAGGTGCGCAATATTGCCGAAGTAACAACCGCCGTGGCTCGCGGTGACCTCTCTCGCAAAATCACCGTGGACGTCAAAGGCGAAATCCTCGCCCTCAAAGACACCATCAACACGATGGTCGATCAGTTGAACGGCTTCGCCGGCGAAGTTACCCGCGTGGCGCGCGAGGTCGGTACCGAAGGCAAGCTCGGCGGACAGGCTCAAGTGCCCGGCGTTGGCGGCACATGGAAAGACCTGACCGACAACGTCAACTTTATGGCCAGCAACTTGACGGGCCAGGTGCGCAACATCGCTGAAGTGGCCACGGCCATCGCTAGTGGCGACCTTTCCCGCAAAATCACCGTAGACGTGCGCGGCGAAATTCTTCAGCTGAAAGAAACTCTGAACACGATGGTAGACCAGTTAAACCGGTTTGCCGGTGAAGTAACCCGCGTTGCTCGCGAGGTCGGTACAGAGGGCCGGCTGGGAGGACAAGCGAACGTACCTGGGGTGGCGGGTACATGGAAAGACCTTACTGACTCGGTCAACTCGATGGCCGGAAATCTCACCGGCCAGGTGCGCAACATCGCTGAAGTCACCACGGCCGTTGCCGGCGGCGACTTGTCGCGAAAGATTACGGTCGACGTGAAAGGCGAAATTCTGGAGCTGAAGAACACCATTAACACCATGGTCGACCAGCTCAACGCTTTCGCCGGCGAAGTAACCCGCGTCGCTCGCGAAGTCGGCACCGAAGGCAAACTCGGCGGCCAGGCGCAGGTGCCGGGCGTGGCCGGAACCTGGAAAGATCTTACCGACAACGTAAACTTCATGGCCAGTAACCTTACAGGCCAGGTACGAAACATCGCAGAAGTTGCTACCGCCGTCGCTCGTGGTGACTTGTCCCGCAAAATCACGGTGGACGTGAAGGGAGAAATTCTCGAACTCAAGGACACCATCAACACCATGGTAGACCAGCTCCGGGCCTTCGCTTCCGAAGTAACCCGTGTGGCTCGCGAGGTTGGAACCGACGGCCGGCTGGGCGGTCAGGCGCAGGTTCCGGGTGTGGCCGGTACGTGGAAAGACCTTACCGACTCAGTCAATTCGATGGCCAGTAACCTCACCGGCCAGGTCCGTAATATTGCTGAAGTCGCGACGGCAATCGCCAGCGGCAACTTGTCTAAGAAGATCACCGTAAACGTCAGTGGCGAAATCCTTCTGCTCAAAGAGACCATTAACACCATGGTCGACCAACTCAATGCCTTCGCTGGTGAAGTAACTCGCGTGGCTCGCGAAGTCGGTACAGAAGGCCGGCTCGGCGGTCAGGCTAACGTTCCCGGTGTGGCCGGCACGTGGAAAGATCTCACGGACTCGGTGAACTCGATGGCCGGAAACCTGACTGGCCAGGTTCGTAACATCGCCGAAGTAACTACCGCGGTTGCGCGCGGCGATTTGTCGCGCAAGATCACAGTAGACGTGAAAGGTGAAATTCTGGAACTGAAGAACACCATCAACACCATGGTCGACCAGCTCAACGCATTCGCCGGTGAAGTAACCCGCGTCGCGCGCGAAGTCGGCACCGAGGGCAAGCTCGGAGGTCAGGCCCAGGTACCGGGCGTGGGCGGGACGTGGAAAGATCTCACCGACAACGTGAATTTTATGGCCAGTAATCTTACTGGTCAGGTGCGAAACATCGCCGAAGTGGCGACGGCTATCGCTACGGGCGACCTCTCCAAGAAAATCACGGTCGATGTTCGCGGCGAGATTCTGCAGCTGAAAGAAACGCTCAACACCATGGTTGAGCAGTTGCGCTCGTTTGCTGCCGAAGTCACGCGCGTCGCGCGCGAAGTCGGTAGCGAGGGACGGTTGGGTGGACAGGCCAACGTCCCCGGCGTGGCTGGCACCTGGAAAGATCTCACCGATTCCGTAAACGCCATGGCCGGGAACTTGACCGGCCAGGTGCGTAACATCGCCGAAGTAACAACTGCCGTTGCGCGCGGCGACTTGTCGCGCAAAATCACAGTAGACGTGAAAGGCGAAATTCTCGAGCTTAAGAACACCATCAACACGATGGTGGATCAGCTCAATGCTTTCGCGGCGGAAGTCACGCGCGTCGCGCGCGAAGTCGGTACCGACGGCAAGCTGGGTGGCCAGGCCAAGGTGCCCGGCGTGGCGGGAACGTGGAAAGATCTCACCGACAACGTTAACGTGATGGCCGCTAACCTGACCGAACAGGTGCGCGGTATTGTGAAAGTCGTTACCGCCGTCGCAAACGGAGAGCTGACCCAGAAACTGACGGTGAACGCCAAGGGCGAAGTGGCGGCGCTCGCCGAAACCATCAACAATATGACTGACACCCTCGCCACCTTCGCCGATCAAGTGACTACAGTCGCCCGCGAAGTCGGTGTGGAAGGCCGTCTTGGCGGTCAGGCGAACGTGCCTGGCGCCGCCGGAACCTGGAAGGATCTCACCGGCAACGTGAACCTCCTGGCCGATAACCTCACCAACCAGGTTCGCGCCATCGCTGAGGTGGCGACTGCCGTTACCAAGGGCGACTTGACGCGTTCGATTCAGGTGGAAGCCAGCGGCGAAGTCGCTGACCTGAAAGACAACCTCAATACCATGATCGGTAACCTGCGTCTTACCACCGATCGAAATACCGAGCAGGACTGGCTCAAGACAAACCTCGCCCGTTTCACCGGCATGTTGCAAGGTCAACGTGATCTGACCAGCGTGGGACGGATGCTGTTGTCGGAATTGGCCCCGCTCGTTGAAGCGCAGCAAGGCGTCATTTATCAGATGGAAACCGAAGAATCAGCCGAGATGGTATTGCTTTCGGCATTTGCCTCCGATGGTGGCGACGGGCACCTACGGAGATTAAAAGTAGGAGAAGGTTTGGTAGGTCAATGCGCCGCGGAAAAACGTCGTATGTTGATTTCGGATTTGCCACCGCAAACGATTACCATCCGTTCGGGATTGTTTGAAGCGGTGCCGCGAAACGTAATCGTGCTGCCAGTGCTGTTCGAAGACCGCGTAAAAGCCGTAATCGAACTGGCGTCGCTAAGTACCTTCACCGCTTCGCATCTTGCATTCCTCGAACAACTGACGGCGAGTATCGGCATTGTGCTGAATAGTATTGAAGCGACTATGCAAACCGAGGGCCTGCTCAAGCAGTCCCAGCAGCTCGCAACCGAATTGCAGACTCAGCAAAAAGAATTGCAGCAGACCAACGAACAGTTAGCGCAAAAAGCACAACAGCTGGCGGAGCAGAACGTAGAAGTCGAACGCAAGAACCAGGAAATCGAACAAGCTCGACGTGCGCTGGAGGAAAAGGCCAAAGAATTGGCCCTCACTTCCAAGTACAAGTCTGAATTCCTGGCCAACATGTCCCACGAGTTGCGTACGCCTCTTAACAGCATTCTCGTGCTGGGTCAGCAACTCACCGATAACCCCGATGGCAACTTGACGTCCAAGCAGGTCGAGTTTGCGCGCACCATCCACGGTGCCGGCACCGATCTTCTGAATCTGATCAGCGACATCCTCGATCTCTCGAAAATTGAATCGGGAACTGTTTCGGTAGATGCAGAGGAGGTCTTCTTCGCCAGCCTGCTTGATATGGTGGCCCGGCCATTCCGCCACGAAGCAGAGAATCGGCGTCTCAGCTTCGAGGTACATACCGATTCGCACCTCAGTCGCAGTCTGGTGACAGACTCGAAACGTCTGCAGCAGGTCCTGAAGAATCTGTTATCCAACGCTTTCAAATTCACCGAGCAGGGAGGTGTGAATCTTGCCGTCTCGGTCGCTGCAGGAGGGTGGAGCGAGGATCATCCGATCCTCGGGGCAGCTGCTTCGGTCATTGCATTTCAGGTTTCCGATACCGGAATCGGTATTCCATCGGAGAAGCAGCGAATTATCTTCGAAGCGTTTCAGCAGGCAGATGCCGGCACCAGCCGTAAGTACGGTGGAACGGGGTTGGGTCTCGCGATCAGCCGAGAACTCGCCAGTCTTCTGGGAGGCGAAATCCAGTTGCGCAGTACGCCCGGAAGGGGTAGCACATTCACCTTATATCTCCCACAAACCTACGTGGGACCCTCGAGCTCTAACATTGCCTCCACTGACCGGAAGACGGCCGCCTTGCCGCGTCAGCTGGCGGTTGCAGCCGAATTGGAGATTGAACGCGTTCCTGACGACCGCGCCAATCTCCAGGCCGGAGACACGATCTTGCTGATCGTCGAGGACGATCCGCACTATGCAAGAGTTCTTTGTGACTTATCGCACGACAAAGGGCTCAAGGTTCTGATCGCGATGAGCGGCGCCGAGGCCCTGGCTCTCACTCGCGAATTTCACCCCACGGCAATCTCTCTGGATGTTTTCCTGCCCGACATGCTGGGTTGGACTGTGCTGAATCATTTGAAGCAAGATCCAGCTACGCGACACATCCCAGTCCAGATGCTGACCCTCGATGAAGACCGGCATCACGGTTTAGCCCGGGGGGCGTTCGCTTTTGTTACGAAACCGACCACTCCCGAAGGCCTGGGGTCGGCTTTGAATCGGATTAAGGAATACTCGGCACCGCGGCGCAAACGCCTTCTCGTGGTCGAAGACAACGCTGCCGAGCAAATGAGTATCCGGGAACTTCTGGGTCACGATGACATTGAAGTTTCGGTAGTATCGACAGGCAACGAAGCCTTGGAAGCTGTAACCGAGTCCGCTTTCGATTGCGTCGTCCTCGACCTTCGTCTTCCCGATATGACTGGCTTCGAGGTCCTCGAACGTCTCCGCGACACTCCCGCGCTCAATGACTTGCCGGTGGTGGTCTTCACCGGAAAGGAACTGTCGCCGGAAGAGGATGCTCGCTTACATGCCCTGGCGCGCAGCGTCGTGGTCAAGGGTGTTGAATCACCCGAACGTCTGCTCGATGAAACCGCGTTGTTCCTGCATCGTGTGACCAGCGAACTTCCAGTAGAAAAGCAGAAGATGCTTGACCGCCTGCATCGTTCGGACGATGCGCTGGTCGGCAAGAAGGTCCTGGTCGTTGATGATGACGTACGAAATATCTTTGCGCTCAGCAGCGTGCTTGAACGCCGTGGGATGACAGTTCTCACCGCTGGCACCGGACGGGAGGCGATCACGACTCTGGAAAAAACTCCGGAGATCGCGATTGTTCTGATGGACATCATGATGCCGGAAATGGACGGCTACGAAACCATGCAGGTCATCCGGCAAAATACCCTCTTCCGTCGTCTGCCGATCATTGCGTTAACGGCAAAAGCCATGAAGGGGGACCGCGAGAAATGTCTCGAGGCTGGCGCTTCTGAATATCTCGCAAAACCTGTCAACACCGAACAATTGCTTTCCGCGCTTCGGATGTGGCTTCATAGATAAGTCGCTCCAGAGTTCTAAAATGAGGTACTGATGAACGAGAACGACAGAGTGAATATCTTGATGGTGGATGATCAGCCGGCCAAGCTGCTCAGCTATGAGGTCATACTCGACGAGCTCGGCTTGAATCTTATCAAGGCGACTTCCGGTCGGATGGCTCTCGAGCATCTCCTGAAAACTGACATCGCGGTGGTGTTGATGGATGTCAGCATGCCCGAAATCGACGGTTTTCAGCTAGCGGAGATGATTCGAGATCACCCCCGCTGCCAAAAAACAGCCATCATTTTTATATCTGCGGTACACATGACCGATGTGGACCGTCTGAAAGGATACGAGCGCGGTGCGGTCGACTACATTTCAGTACCCGTCGTTCCCGAACTCCTGCGCGCCAAGGTCAGCGTCTTCGCCGAATTACATCGCAGGGCTCGTCAACTTGAAGTATTGAATCGTGAATTGGAACAACGTGTCGCTGACCGCACTGAGGAATTGAAACAGCGCGCGGAGGCTTTACAGCTCTTGAATGTGGAACTGGCGCGCAAGAATCAGGAACTCGACGCCATCGTTAAGACCGCGCCCGACATTATCTTCAGCCGGCAAACCGACGGCGCGCGAGATTACATCAGCGGCCGTTTTTACGATTTTACCGGCGCCTCCCCCGGTTCCGCGAATGGCTTCGGGTGGTTGGATTACGTGCATCCCGAAGATCGCGATCGAAGTGTTTCTCAGTGGATGCACTGCGTTGAGTCCGGCAAGAATTACGAATCGGAATATCGCTTGCGGGGACGCGATGAAGAATACCGCTGGTTTCGCGCTCGCGCCGTTCCCCTTAGAGATCACGAAGGCAATGTGGTCCGATGGTACGGAACTTGCTCCGATATTCATGACAGCAAAATTCTCGAACAAGCGATGCGCAAGAGCGCCGCTGAACTCGAGCGGATGGTCGACGAGCGTACGGCGGCCCTGCGTCTCCTTTCCAGTCGTCTTATGACGATGCAGGACGACGAACGCCGCCGCATCGCCCGCGAGTTGCACGACGGACTTGGGCAGGAGCTGGTTGCGATGAAAATGCTCCTGAACGGAATTCTGCAGGAGGCGCCCGGCTTGGCCGATCGAGTAGAGGAAGTCAACACCATGCTGGACGAGGCTTCACAGCAAATCCGCAGCCTGTCTCACCTTCTTCATCCGCCCCTGCTTGATGAGGTCGGACTGCTTTCGGCCGTGCGCTGGTATCTCGACGGATTGACCAAGCGCAGCGGCATCGAAACCGCTCTTGAGGTCGAGCCGGCCGAATTTCCCCGCCTCGCTCCTGACATGGAGCGAGCCATTTTCCGTATCATTCAGGAAGCTCTGACTAACGTATTCCGCCATTCCGGGGCCGAAAAAGGATGGGTCAGCGTAATTCACCGAGAATCTGAAGTAATCGTGAAAGTACGCGATGACGGAAAGGGAATCACCGACCAGGTCTCCGAATTGCAGCCTGACAAAATAGGAGTCGGAATTGGCGGGATGAGTCAACGCGCGAAAGAATTTGGCGGCGAATTGCGAGTCGTAAACGCCAATCCAGGCACGATTGTAGAAGTTGTAATTCCATGCCGCAGCCCCGTATTGCAGCAGTCGGTCCTATCGGTTTAACTTTCCTTCCAGATCGGTTCAAAGACGTCGACCTAACGTTATCCCCCTTCCTATGGCGTTCTTCCGTACATTTGCCTGTAGTGCCTTCCTACACGGATCAAAAAGCAAAACGGATTAGGCTCTCGAAAAAGTTTTAGATGAATCTGAATTCGAAGCCCGACCGCAATTGTATGGAAGGACAAAAATCAGATTCTGAGAGGACGAGCAACGATGAACAAAACTTTTGCGCTTCTAACCGTGCTTCTTTCATTTGCGGTAACTTCTGCCGTGGCCGGTATGAAAAATCCCATGGTGGGCGGGCAGGAAATGTATCCCACCAAAAACATCATTGAGAACGCGATGAACTCCGCTGATCACACCACTTTGGTTACCGCAGTAAAGGCAGCCGGTCTGGTCGAAACCCTCGAAGGTTCGGGACCATTCACCGTCTTTGCACCAACCAATGAGGCCTTCACCAAACTTCCGCCAGGCACTGTTGACACTTTGGTGAAACCAGAAAACAATGGGATGCTTATCAGGATTCTCACCTACCACGTGGTCGCGGGCAGATTGAGCGCGGCTGATCTGAAAAAGCAGATCAAGGCAGGCAACGGAACCGTGGAGCTGGTCACGGTTGAAGGCGGAAAATTGTGGGCGACCGAGGATGGCGAGCACATCATGTTGAAGGACGAAAAAGGGGGGACCGCATCGGTGACGATTGCCAATGTATTCCAGTCCAATGGCGTAATCCACGTGGTCGACAGCGTTCTGATGCCCAACTAGTTCCCGCGGTCTGAGCCGGACGATAACCGTCCGGCTTTTCCTCTCTGCTCCTTCTGACTCGACGTTCCACGGCCCAGCCTCTATCATGTAGCCGTACCATTATTCTTTCCGAGGTAAATTTCATGGCAGAACCTACTTATGAGGAATTAAAAGCGCGTCTGGCTGAGCTGGAAAAACAGGGTCCGAAGCGCACCGGCAGCCTGGAGTTTCGGGTCAGCGAGAAAGGTGGCGTAAGCGTCTATGGGCTGGGACGTTTTCCCGTCACTCTTTACTACGAGCAGTGGACACGACTTCTCGATGCCGCAGAAAAACTACGGGAATTCATCGAAGACAACAAATCAAAGCTGAAACTTAAAGAGCAATAAATTTACCGAAATTGGTAACTCAAACTCCCCGTGCCGGCAGACGACATCTACGACCGACCTGCGCCACCTGCCGATGCCCGTCTGCCTTATGGTTCGGATCCCAACCAGTTCGGTGAAATACGGGTTCCGAGAACGGGTGGCCCCTTTCCGGTCGCTTTGGTCATTCATGGCGGCTACTGGCGCGCAAAATATGATCTCAAGCATGCCGGCCATCTTTGCGCCGCCTTAACCAATCGTGGCCTTGCCACCTGGAACCTGGAATATCGGCGGGTGGGGAATCCTGGCGGAGGGTGGCCCGGCACGTTCGAGGACGTCCGTAGCGGCTACCGTTACGTCTCACAAATTGCGCAACGCTACAAACTGGACGTGTCAAAGTTACTGCTGATCGGTCATTCCGCAGGCGGAGCGCTGGCGCTGTGTCTTGCCGGGCACGAGCCTTCAATCAAGCGGGTGATATCGTTGGCCGGAGTCGTGGATTTACAACAGGCGTGGGAACTGCATCTCAGCGACAACGCAGTTGTGGGCTTCCTTGGCGGAGAGCCGCGTGCTGTTCCCGAACACTATCGCGAAGCCGATCCCATGCAGCTCAAGATTCCGCAGGCCACGCAGTGGCTGATTCACGGCGCCTCCGACGATACTGTCCCACCATTCCTAAGCCGTAACTACAGCGAGCAGAAAAAGATGCGCGGCGAGAACGTCCACTATCTGGAAATCTCCACCGCCGGACATTCCGACTTGATCGATCCCCGCTCCACAGCTTGGCCAAAAGTCGAGGGCACGGCGCTGCATTTACTGCAGTCGTAGGTCGATGGAGGAAGTTGTTGGTCCTTAGACTTGGTCAGTTGGCCTTACCGAACTGTCCACTAACCACTGTCCCATTACGCACAATTTCTCAAAACCAACGCTGAGTTCTTCGATCCGAAAGCGATGCAATTACACACCGCATGCTCGATAGTCTGTTTCCGCCCCACATCCGGCACGTAATCGAGATCACATTCAGGATCGCGGGACTCCAGGTTTAGGGTCGGCGGAATTTGGCTGTTCTGCATGGCCACGATGGTTGCGGCCACGCCTGCCGCTCCACAGGCTCCTTGCGGATGCCCAATTTGGGATTTCAACGCCGACATCGGCACCGCTCCCGCATGTTCGCCAAGCACAAGCTTCAGTGCCCGCGTCTCAATGCGATCGTTCAATTGTGTCGAAGTGCCGTGCAGATTCACATAGTGCACATCTTTCGCGCCGATGCCAGCTTCTTTCATCGCCAGGCCGATCGCGCGGGCGGGCTCCTCTCCGCATTCCTGCAAGCGGACTCGATGAAACGCTTCGCAGGTCGATCCGTATCCGCAGATTTCTGCAAGTAACTTTGCGCCGCGTGCCCGTGCATGTTCGTATTCTTCGAGCACGAACATCCAGGCTCCCTCCGCCACTACGAAACCATCGCGATCGACGGAAAATGGCCGCGAACCCCGTTCGGGAGCATGGTTCCAAGAATCCGTCAAAATTTTCATCAGGATGAACCCTTTTACGATTCCCAGTGCGATAGGCGCGTCGGCTCCGCCGCTTAGTGTCATATCCAGCCGGCCGGACTGGATTTGCCGCACCGAATACCCAAAGCCGTCGGTGGAAGAGGTACATCCGGTCGTAACGATATGGCTGGGACCGCGCAGTCCAAAGCGCACGCTCAGTTCGCTCGAAAGCGATCCCATGACGCCGGTAGGAACGCAGAACAAACTCATCTGCTTGTATTGCTGATGGAAAAACAACCGGTACTGCTCTTCGGTAAACTCCTGCGATCCCCCGCCCGAGCCCATGATCACACCGAAGCGTCGTTTCTCCGCAAGGGGAAGGGACGCTGTATCGATTCCAGCCGTACTCAAGGCCTCCGTGGCCGCCGCGAGCGCAAGTGGCAAAACGCGCGACACATGTTTGCGTTCCCGCTTCTCCACCCATGCGAGTTCGTCGAAGTCTGGAACCTCGCCGGCAATCTGCACCGGAATATCGGACGGATCGAATCTCGTAATACGACGGATGCCGCTCTTACCCTGCAAGGCCGCTTTGGTAAACGCGGTATTCCCCACACCATTGGGGCTCACTGTCCCCATTCCCGTGATCACTACTCGTCGCTTCACTTATGCTCCCGATGGTTCGCTCGACATTTGTACCCAGCTTTCACGTGTCACTTGCGAATGAAGCAGTGGTTCTTGGATTAATTCGTAAACTTCCAACGTGTGGCGCTGCTGACAAATTTCTTCTCGTAGAGTCCGAACACCACCCGGGGTCTGATGGCGAACACTGGCTCTTTCATTGCCAGGATATCTTTTTCCATGCTGCCCATGTCGAACTTGTACTTGCGCTGATACTTCTTGAGGAACTCACGGCGCACCATCACATCGGCAATTTCAGCGATACCTTCGACAATCACCGCTTCGGCGGCATTCTCGTTGCAGATCACGCAGTTGGTATTCGCTGCCAGATTTCGACCTTTGCGCGACTTGCTACCTGTGCTGAACAGAAAGGCGCCATCGAGCCACAATCCCCAAACAACCATCGTGTGGGGAGCGGGGCCTGGTTTCACCGTCGAAATCCAGTAGTTGTGGCTCTTCGTCAAACGCTGCTCAGCCCAGGTCCACGGCAGTAGCCCCTTGGTACTTTCCGGCAGCCCGTATCCTTGCATGAGAGGACGGCTGGATCGGGGGGCGGGGCGCTTACTTGGCCATTTTTTGGTGGCCATAACCCTCCTCCCATCTCACAAATTGTCCTTCGTCCATCGATCAATCTGCGCGAGCGCCTGGTTTAGATTTTCCAGCGAATTAGCCACGCTGAACCGCAAATAGCCTTCGCCAAAATCACCAAAGGCTGTGCCGGACAAGCAGGCAACACCGGCCTGCTCCAACAGCGCATCGGCCAGTTGCCTCGATTTCCAGTCCGTCTTGGTGATGTTAGGAAATACGTAAAATGCTCCCTTGGGCACCCGGCAAGAGAAGCCTTTGATCTGGTTAAGTCCCGCCACGAAAACGTCACGGCGTTTCTGGAACTGTGCCTTCATGTGTTCCACCGACGACTGCTCGCCGCGAATCGCTTCGATCCCGGCTATCTGCGTAAAGCTGGCGGTACACGAATTTGAATTCGTCATGAGCCGGGTCATCTGCGTCGCTAGGTCCGCCCGCATCACTCCATAACCCATGCGCCATCCGGTCATCGCGTACGTCTTGGAGAAACCGTCCAGCAGAATCGTGCGCTCCTGAAATCCCGGCACCGACATGATCGAGTAGTGTTCCCCATCAAAAATCAACCGGCTGTAAATTTCGTCTGAGAGTACCATGATGTTGCGATCGCCAATCGCAGCGGCAATTTCTTTAATGTCCTGTTTACGAAGGACTCCACCGGTCGGATTGTGAGGTGAGTTCAAAATGATGAGACGAGTACGATCGTTGATCAATGAGGCCAGTTCATCCACATCGAAACCAAAATCTTTTTCCTCACGCAGGCGGATTGGCACGCTGCTAGCGCCGACGTAGTCAATCATTGATTCGTAAATAGGGAAGCCCGGGTTGGGATAAATAATCTCGTCCCCAACGTCCGCCAGAGCGAGCAGTGTAAAAAAGATAATGGGCTTCCCGCCCGGAACCACTACCACTTGATCGCTCGTTACCTTTACCCCGCGAGAGTGGCTGACGTCTTCAGCGATCGCCTGACGCAGCTCCGGCAAGCCTGAAGACGGGCCATAGTGGGTCCATCCCTTTCGCAACGCCTCGATACCTGCCTCGATCACATTGGCGGGCGTATCGAAATCGGGTTCGCCAATTTCCAGGTGAATAATCTTCTTACCTGCTTTTTCGAGGGCTCTTGCCTTGTGCAAGACTTCAAAGGCGGTTTCCGTGCCCAAGCGCGACATGCGTTGGGCCAGTCGAAGTTCGTACTGTGTAGTATTCTCCATCGGCGCAAACCACTAATTATACGCCCATGAAATAGCCTGAATTTGAGGAATCAAACCCTGCCATCGCAAGCGAAGCGCAACGAACGAGTGAAGGGACCTGCTGTTCTCAACTGGCGAGATTAAAGAGAACTAAAAGTAAGGGCATCACTTTCGCCGTGCCTCAGCCTCGGCCAGCCATCCCCGCCGCAACTTCTCTATCGGAATGCTGGAGAGGTAAGGCTTGATATCAAGAATCGGTGTCCCGTCCAACATATCGACCCCTCGAATATGCAGTTCCACCCCTTCGCGCCCGAGCAACTCGACGGTCGTTAAGCCAATCGGGTTCGGACGCAGGGGCGACCGGGTTGCAAACAAACCATGCTGCCGGTTGTCCGACGGAGGTGTCGCCAGCAATTCGAAACCTCGGGATCGATCGAACTCCCAGATCACGATCAGATGCGAGAAGCCTTCGATATCGGTGAGACCCGCCTCAAACTCAGGCATAATTTTCAGCACACCCTCTGCCTCATGCTGCGCGCCAAGCCCCTTTGGAATCTCACTTGTGCTCTTGTAGGGACTACCAACAAATCCAATCGCCCGCGAGGTAAACATACAAGTAACGCCTCCACTCAAATCTTATCTAAACTCGGGAGAGTGCCCCGTCCAAGCTCCCCTTTTGGGCGGGGAATTCGACCTTTGTTGCAAGCTCATCCTTTCTGAACCGAGGCGGTTCATTTTAGTTGAGTGGCAGGGTGCCCGTTGATTCGCGGTTTTTGCGAATGAGTGGGCACCGGCCAACTATCAATTGGAGCCGGGTGCGGCACCGGCTGTCAATGCCACACACGCCCTTTTCCCCGCGTATCATATTCCTGAATGTTCTCCCGACGCACCAGCTGGAAACTCACCCCTAATCGCTTCACTGAAGTCCAGCGCGTAATGCGAGCGGAAGGCCGGGAACTGCTCGACCTGACGGTTTCCAATCCCACGCGCGCGCATCTGTCCTACGACGCAACTTCCATCCTAAGTTCGCTCTCTCGGCCGGAAGCGACGGACTACGATCCCCAACCCAAAGGCTTGCGGAGTGCGCGAAATGCGGTGGCAGCGTACTACCTGGAGCAATCGGCCGGGATCAACATAGACTCCGAGTCCCTGGTGCTTACCACGAGCACAAGTGAAGGGTACTCTTACGTTTTCCGTTTGCTATGCAATCCCGGCGACGAAGTGCTAGTTCCAAAGCCCAGCTATCCGTTGTTTGAGTTTCTCGCCGACCTGCAGGATGTAACTCTGGTCCCGTATCCATTGCTCTACGATCACGGCTGGCAAATCGATGTTCACTCGCTGCAGAATGGAGTGAACACGCGTACTCGCGCGGTAGTGGTGGTCCATCCCAACAATCCCACAGGTTCCTACATCAGTTCGCACGAACGAGAACAATTGAATTCATTTTGCCAGAGACACGATCTCGCACTGATTGTGGATGAGGTGTTTCTCGACTATTCACATGATCGAGTGCGGCGCTCGACATTTGCCACCAATCAGGAAGCGCTGACTTTCACTCTCAGCGGCCTATCGAAAATTTCCGGGCTACCACAGATGAAACTCGCCTGGCTAGCGACAAGCGGTCCGGCAAATGCCGTCAGTGAAGCCATAGCCCGTTTGGAGTTGATTGCGGACACTTACTTGTCCATGAATGCCCCTATTCAATTGGCAGCCAGCGTTCTGTTGGAACAAAGAAAGACGATGCAACCCGCGCTGCTCGATCGCGTCCTGAATAACCTTGCCGAACTCGATCTTCAACTTGCCAGGCAGAAAACAAGTGCGCGACTAAGGATCGAAGGAGGATGGTACGCCGTTCTACGAGTGCCAGCGACCCAGTCCGACGAGGATTTGGTGATAGAACTACTGCGGAAAAAGTCGGTACTGGTTCATCCCGGCCACTTCTATGATTTCCCCGGCGACGGCTACCTGATCGTCAGCTTGATCGCACCTCTAACAGAGTTTCGCGAAGGCATAAAGCGTATTCTGCAGGCAGTAAACGACTGAAATTACTCAAAGCACTGTCGCCCTGAGTGGCTATCAGGCCACGAAGGACCTATGCGTATGCATTGAGACACAGACGTATTAATTACGCCTGCGGGCAGAGCACCTCACCCAAGCATACAACGAGTTCCTATTCCCATGAACTCCTCAGCAGAAACGGATTGCTCTCTCTCTCCTCGCCAATCGTGGTCAACGGTCCGTGTCCTGGGACGACAAGAGTGTCATCCGGTAGCGTCATGACCTTCTCATGGAGTGACTTGATAATCTTCTCCGAAGATCCACCCGGCAAATCTGTTCGGCCAACGCTTCCCGCAAACAAAGTGTCGCCCGCGATCAATTTGCTCTCAGTGGGAAAATAAAGGCAGACGCTGCCTTCAGTATGGCCGGGTGTATGAAGGACATCGGCGACCAACGATCCCGCCTTCACTGTGTCTGCCTGATCGATACTGCTATCGATTTCCACTTTCCCGGGATCCTTCATCCCAATCCACGCGGCCTGCACGTCAAGCATCTTCAGCAATGCGTAGTCATTCTGGTTGAGCAAAATCGGAGCGCCGGTGGCCGCCCGCAGCTTCATGGCTCCCCCCACGTGATCGATGTGAGCATGAGTAATGACGATCTGCTTAACTGTCAAATCATGTTTTTCGATAAGTAAAAGGACACTAGCGATGTCGTCGCCAGGATCGATCACCATCGCTTCGCGAGTAGTTTCATCCCCGATGACAGAACAATTGCACTGGAGCGGCCCGACAGGAAGGATTTCATGAATCATGGGAGATGCAGTCGTCAGTCGCCGGTTGTCAATTTCAGTCTTGCTAACGAACGAAGTCGACCGCCGGCGACGGAAACCTATTTTTTCGGGGGAGTGGCTGGCCGCGAATTATTTGTCGCGGGCTTCAAACCCTGCAGCACGGAGTTCGAGGTGGCCCCTCCGCGCGACGCCATAATGGAAAGCGTGATCGAAGTCAGCATGAAGATAACCGTTGACCAGGTCGTCGCCTTGGAGAGAACAGTCGCGGACCCGCGAGGTCCGAAGGCAGTCTGACTGCCCATCCCACCGAACGCCGCTGCGATGTCACCGCTCTTCCCGCTTTGCAGCAGCACCACGATGATCAGGAAAAAACACACAATAATGTGGATGATCGTTATTAGAATAACCATGCCGGTTCCAAATCTCCTGCCCGAGGAATCAAACTAAGTATTGGTGCGGAAGGGGGGATTTGAACCCCCACGCCTTTCGGCGCCACCCCCTCAAGATGGTGTGTCTGCCAGTTCCACCACTTCCGCTTGAGCATGGTCATTCTACTTGTTCTCAGGGAATCTTTCTAGACGGCAGGGTCGTGATTTTTGCAGCGGAGATGTTGGGCTAAGAATGCGCGCGAATTTGACTCCAATGAAAGGTCTCTCCATTGTGCTCGCTGCGCTTCGCTCCGGTCGGGATGACAGCTAGTTGTTCCGATGTAGGGTTTCCAGCGCTGGCGTTTATTTTGCTTTGCGATTCGACGTGGCTACGATGCCGGAGCCTTCGCGGATGGTCAGGATCTGGTTGGCTTTTACCTGGGTGAAGCGTTCGAGTTTTTGTGTGGTGGGCCATTTGACCTCGATGACGTCGGCAAACTGGGAATCGCCTATGCCAAAGTGGAGGCGGAAATCGGATTGCGACATGACGCTGGAGCCGCTATGGACTTCGTTCATTTGAGTGTGTTTGCCGGTCGTCACCCGGACTCGGGCTCCAATGGCGGTGCGATTGCATTGGGTGCCGATCAATTTAATTTTGATCCAATTTTGTGAGTTGCCGCCATCGTTGCGAAGCAGCGATGGAGGATCGCTGAGATTCAGAATCAATACGTCGATGTCGCCGTCGTTGTCGTAGTCCCCGAAGGCGGCTCCGCGGCTGGAAAATTTCTCGCCGATCCCTGGGCCCATAGAAGCTGAAACATCTTTGAATTTTCCATCGCCCATGTTCCGGTAAACGAGTCGAGGGTTCTTAAAAGTCTGGCTAATATTATGCTGGTCAATTTCCGGGTAGACGTGTCCGTTAACCTGAATGATGTCCGGCCAGCCGTTGTTGTCGTAATCGACAAATTCGCAGCCCCAGGCAACGTAGCGATTGTTAATTCCGATACCTGAAGAAAACGTAACGTCGGTAAAAGTACCATCACCGTTGTTGTGATAGAGGTTGCAAGTGTCGTCTGCGAAGTTGGTTTTAAAAATATCAAACCAACCGTCGCAGTCGTAATCTCCCACACCCACGCCCATTCCGGATTGCTCATGCCCATTTTCACTGTAAGCGCATCCAGCCAACACTGCGATATCGGTAAAAGTTCCGTCGTGATTATTGCGGAGCAACATGCTGGGCTCGGAATCCACGGCCACATAAATGTCAGGCCAGCCATCGTTGTCGAAATCATAAGAGACCGGGGTAATGGAGTAACGCGGACCTGGTTTCAGGATGCCAGACCTGGCTGAGACGTCGGTAAAAGTTCCGTCACCGTTGTTGTGATAGAGGCAATTGGTATCGCCGGTGAGGCCACGCGGCCCGCACATCACCGGAATGCCCTTCCATTGGCACACGGACGGGCCAGCAGGATCTGGAGTTTTTTGAGGATCGAGCTTTATGTAATGGCAGACGAAAAGATCGAGACGGCCGTCGCGGTCGTAGTCGAGCCAGGTGCAGCCCGATCCCCAGCGAATTTCGTCATCATAGAGACCAGCTTTGCGGGTGACGTCGGTGAATGTTCCGTCGCCGTTATTGTGAAACAGAACATTGTGCCCCCAGAAGCAACAGAACAGATCGTCATTGCCGTCGTTGTCATAGTCGCCGACGCAAACCCCGGTCTGCCAGCCGGTTCGCGCCAACCCGGATTTCTCGGTTACGTCTGTGAATGTGCCGTCACGATTGTTTTTGTACAAATGGGAGGTGGGAGCCTTTCCTGGCGGCCAGTGGGCGTCGAGCTGGGTTCCGTTGGTGAGATAAATATCCAGCCAGCCGTCGTTGTCGTAATCGAAAAAAGCCAGACCACTTCCTTTAGCTTCGATGATGTAACTCTTGTGATCGGTCGCGCCCCAGACGTTCGGGGCGGTTAGACCGGCTTCCTTTGCCACGTCTACGAATACGACAGGAGAAATAGCTGGCGTGGCTGCGGGAGTGGCCTGAAGCACGGCTGAGTTCTTCCATTTCCAGAGTGGAATGGTGAGCGCGTCGAGCAGGCTGCTGCCCAGGACTACGAGGGAGGAACCCAGGAAATGGCGTCTTGGGAGATTCATTGATTATCAGTTGTGATTATCGGTTGTCAGTTTTCGGTTGCCAGTTGTCAGAAGAACCGGGGTTGCCAACGATTGGAGATCGACGACTGGCGACGTTCCCGTTCGTCTCATCGGCTTGAAGACTCTGGGAAACCGGTGTGGAACGATGCCTATGCCTTCTTTGACCGCGATGATCTGATCGACGGGAATGTTCGTCAGCTTGTCTACTTGACCGCTGGGCCAGTTGATTTCAAGGGAGTCGATTTTGGTGCGCTTTCCCAGGCCGAACAGAATACGCGGATCGCTGGCTGACATATAACTCATGCCCCCCTTGGCCTGTTCGACGCGCACGAAGTCTCCGGAGGTCAACTTCAGCGAAGCGCCTATGCCGTCGCGGTTGGAGCGGGTCCCGATTAAAAGGGTTTCGAGCCAGTGATTGGCGTTTCCGCCGTCGTTGCGCAGGAGAGAGGGATAGTCGCCGCGATTGTTGATGGCAATATCGGCGTCGCCGTCATTATCGTAGTCGGCGGTGGCGAGACCGCGGCCGGCGATTGGGCGTATGAAGTCAGGGCCCAGGGAATCCGAAACTTTGGCGAACTGGCCTTTGCCCACGTTCCGGAACATCAGCAGCGGCTCCTTATATTGCACTTCGCTGTGGTAGAGCTGAACGTTGTCCAGCATCGCGCCGTTCAGTTGCAGGATGTCGGGCCAGCCGTCGTTGTCGTAGTCCACGAACTTCATCGAGACGCCGCTCAGCAGGATAGCCTTGTTGCCGATGCCGGAGCCATAAGTGTTGTCAGTGAAGGTGCCGTCGTGGTTGTTGTGGTAGAAACGGTTTAGTTCGAAATCAAGGTGAGTGATGTAGAGATCCTGCCAGCTGTCGCCGTCGACGTCGGCAGCGTCGATGCCCATTCCCGCTTCGTAGCGTCCGTCCTCGCTGGCGGCGATGCCGGAGACGAACGATACATCCTCAAATTTTCCGTTGTGCTTGTTGATGAACAGAAAATTTGGCCAGGAATCGTTGGCGATGGCGATGTCTGTCCAACCGTCGTTGTTGAAGTCGGCGAGAACCACGCCCATGCCTTTGGATTCGGGCTTGCCGACACCTGAGGCGTCGCTGACGTCGGTGAAGGTGCCATCGTGATGGTTGCGGTAGAGCTTGGTCTTCTGGCCTTTGTAATTGCCGGGATGGCAGTAGGAGCGGTAGCCCGGCCGGCGTTCGCCGCACCATAGATTATTTTTCGGCGACCATTCGATGTAGTTGGTAACCAGCAGATCAAGAAAGCCGTCCTTGTCGTAGTCGAACCATCCGGCGCTGGTCGACCATCCGCCTTCGTCGGCTACGCCGGCTTTGGCGGTGACGTCGGTAAAGCTTCCGTTGCCGTTATTGTGGTAAAGGATGGCGCTGTTGTATCCGGTTACGTAGAGATCGGGATAGCCGTCATTGTCGAAGTCTCCGACGGCAACACCTTGGCCGTAATGCCCCGCGCCACTCACTCCGGCTTTTTCGGTGACATCGGTAAAGGTTCCGTCGCCGTTGTTATGGTAGAGGGCGCAGCGCAGAGGATGGGGAGGTTTGTAAATGTCGGTGGCGGCGGACTGGACAAAAAAGAGATCCATCAGACCGTCTTGATCGTAATCGAGCCAGGCGACGCCAGTGCCCATGGTTTCAAGATAGTACTTTTCGTCGGTGGCGGTGGCGTCCTGCAGAAATGTTATGCCGGCGGCTTGGCGGACGTCGGTGTAACGGACGGGGATCGTGCTGTCGGGCGGTTTTGCAGATTGTGCGAAGACCAGTTGATATAGCGCGACTAGGATAACGCTTAGAGCCAGGACGACGCACCCCGCACGAGTGGGACGTCCGCGCCCACATTTACCGTCGCTCATGGCCATTCTCGGGGTTCTCACAACGTACGGTCGGCGAGCGATAGCGCGAGTTGGAGGAATTGCTGCCGGGCCGCCATGGACATCGGGACCTCGGTCGAAGGTGACGTCGCCGGCGCCCGGGACAATACTTCTTCGATGCGATTCACGTCCAGGCCGCCGGCATTGCTGCCTTTGAAGCGATTCAGCACTTCGCGGGCTTTTTCTATTTGTCCGGTTTGATAATAAAAGACGCCCAGCGTGGAATAACTTCCCGGCCACTCGGGCAAGAGATCTACGGCCCGCTCGAGGCGCTCGGCTGCTTGCGCGGTTTTGCCTTCGAGGGCCGAGATGATGCCCAGCCCCCAAAGAATTTTTCCAGAGCTGGGAATGCGCCCTAACCCCTTCTGCAAAGTATGTTCCGCGCCGCTGACATCCTTGCTCCGAAGTTGGATCAAGGTGAGGGAAAGGTAGTACTGATCGTTGTCAGGGTTGCGGGCGATGGCATCGCGAAAAATCTCTTCCGCCTTGGCGGTGTCACCAAGGTGAGCGTGGATGTCTCCGAGCAGGGCCAGGAAGGCGGCATCCTGCTGGCCGACCGTCGAAACTTTGGAAGCGGCTTCGAGTGCCTGATCGTAAGCGCCTTTTCGGAAGTAGGCGTCAGCCAAATCGAATTTCACATCGTCGGAATCGGGATTCGCTTGTAACCCGTTCTTAAAATGCTGAATGGCGTCGTCGTATAAACGATAGCGGGCCAGAAGTACGCCCGCACCAGTTTGAGTGCGATAGTCGCCCGAGCTTATCTGATCGAGTTGGGCAATTGTGCTCCGCGCATCTTCCACTTTTCCAAGCTTCAGATACGTCTCAGCCAGCAGATAGAGGTCTTGCGGTTGGTCTGGATGCTTCTTGATCTGTTCCACAAGTTCGGTCTGATCGAGTTGAGTCCGGGCCTGGGGAGCGAGATTGGAGCGGTTGTCCAGGTATTCAAAGAGATGCTGATAGGGATACGGCCCCGGCGAAGAATCTTTGGAGAGGGTTTGGAAGACGCTCAAGTCCCGTTGCGCAGCCTCAGTCTGGTGGAGGCTGCGCTCGACCATAGCGAGTTTGTAGTATCCAGAAGCTGGGTCGCGGCTGACTTTGACGTATTTTCGAAGCAGGGTTGAGGCTTCTTCAAATTTCTTCCCGGCAATGCGCAGATTGGCTAGCTCCAGCAGCGCTTCGGAAAAATCCGGGTTGGACTTCAGAGCTTGCTGAAACAATTGTTCGGCGGCCGCCTGATTCCCCTGCCGCCCTTCGATGAAGCCCATGTTGAAGAGGCAGGAAGCGTTTCGTGGATCGCGCTTGAGGCCTTCCTGAAAATATTTTCTGGCCTCGTCGAAGCGCCCCAGATGCCGGTACGAGAGCCCCATGAACGCGTAGGATCGCGCTGAGGGATCGAGATCAATCAATACTTTGAACTCATCAATAGCTTTTTCCACCTTGCCGGACATGAAATAACTCTCGCCCAGGGCGGCGTGAAGGTCGGCTCGTTTCGGCGCGATTTTCAAACCCGATTCCAGCAGGGGAATCGCGTCTTCGAAATAATTCTGCGACATGCTGACCCGGGACAGCAAAAAAATGATGTCTGTATCTTCAGGAGCCAGCTTGTGGGCGCGGGCCAATAAGTCCAGGGCATCTACGGCTCGGGTCTGTTCGGAATAAACCTCCGCCAGCAAGGAGAGCGCTGCGGGGGAATCGGGTTTAAGCTTCAGCGCTCGAGTTAAAAAAACTTCGGCTTTGGCGTAGTCGCCGCTGCGCAGATAGGTTTGCCCGAGATTAAACAGAATCTCGAAGGTTTCGGGCTGCAGAGAGTTGGCCCTTTCCAGTTCGCGACGGGCCATTTCGTACTGTTTGGCCGAGGCCAGCAACACGCCCAGCGTGAAATGCAACTGGATGCTGTCGTGGCCCTCGACGGAAAGATCTCTGGCGAGCTTTAAGCCCTCCGCCGTCCGTCCAGCCAGAAGATAGGCTCGGATCAGGTTGAAGCGAGTTTCGGCATTGGCGGGGTGTACGCGCTGAAAGCTAGCGATGGCTTGCGACGGCAAGTTCCTGGAGAGTAGGACCAAGCCCAAATTGTAGTTTGCGTCACGGTTGCCGGGATCAAGGCGCAAGACCTTCCTAAACTCTTTCTCGGCAAGGTCGAGCTTTTCCTGAGCGACGTAGAGATTTCCCAGGTTGTTACACGTTTTCGCGGAGTTGGGATCGATCTTGAGCGCGTGCTGGAATGCATCCAGAGCGTTAGCGTAGTCTCTCTGGCTGCTGTAGACGATTCCCAGCAAATTGTAGCCTTCCACGCTGGGATTGAGGGCGAGCTGTCCCTGAATTTTATTTTTTGCCTCTTCAATCGAACCCTGTTGAAAAAGAGTTTTCGCTTCGACGAAAGGGTCTCCGTTCTTCGACGAAGTGTCAGATTTTGATGGCGAAACCCTACCTTCGCCATAAGCCGATTGCGGTGCCGCAAAGATTAAGCTAAAGGCAGAGACAAGAACCAATGCGACGGCGAGGGTTCCGAGCAACCGTCTTCGACCGCCTACCGCATTCCCCGGATACTCAAATGAGGCTCCAATAAACATCTGCCAGTGTGCCTTCCGCGGGCGCTCGATCGGCAAAATCAATTTAGCATCTCCAACGCCTGCTGAGCCAACTTGTGCTGAGGTTGCTGGCGGAGCAGCATCTGCAAAATCTCCCTGGCTTTCTCTTTGTCGTTCAAAATCACATAGAGACGAGCCAGGTTGAGGTATGCCTGGTCAAAATTCGGCGCCACGGCGATACAAGTTTTAAATCTCTCTTCCGCTCGAGAATAATCTTGTTTGCGGATTAGAAGAATACCCAGATTGTTGAGCGCATCGGGATAATCGGGTCGCAAGGTTGCAGCTCGTTCCAGATACTTCGCGGCGTAGTCGACCTGCTCCTGGCGGGCGTAGAGCATTCCCAGGTTGTAGTTAGCCTCGGGATTGTCGGGTTCGAGTTCCAGGGCGCGACTCAGCAGTTTTTCCGCCTCCGCAAAATTTCCTTCCCGGCGGTAAAGGTTCCCGAGGTTTGCCAGCGCGATGGCATAATCTGGGCGCAAGAGCAGGGATTGTTGGAAGTTGCGGACAGCCTGATCCGGATGACCTTGCTGGGCATCAAGCATCCCAAGATTATTCCAAGCTTCTGGGTATTGTGGACGCAACTTCAGCGCCCGCTCGAGATACTGACGCGCGCCGGCGAAATCATTTCTTCGAAGATACAACGTTCCCAAATTGTAGTGGGCTTCGGGATTGTCCGGCTTGGCTGCAATGACCTGTTTGAAAGACGCCTCGGCCTGATCCAGGTAGCCGTGCTGAAAGAATGCCACCCCATAAGTGAAGTCATTACGTTGAAACGTTTCCTCGTAAAGGGTTCCCGGCAGCGGAAGCGCTTTGCGAATGCGATCGGCACGAGTGCGGGGGGCCGATGGTAGATCTTCTCGCAGAATGGCAATCAAGCGCTCCGAATTTAGTGGTCCCTGGTAAAGCTTGATTATCATGCCATCCTGATCAAGGAGGAGAGCAAGTGGAAGAGGGAGATCTCTGCGACGGTCGAACAGGTAGCGATAAACGATGTTGTATACGCCGGCCACGTCCCGGGTTGCGATCAGGGTGGGAAAAGAGAGTTTTTCCCTGGCGACGAACGATTGCAGAATCTCCGAATCGCGCGACTGGTCATCGCTTATGCCATCAACACTAATGCTGACGACTTGAAGACCGCCGGAGGCGAAGGCCGACTGGTGCCTCTGGAGAAGCCGCATCTGTTCAAGGCAGAGCCGCGACGTCGCAGTCCAGAAGTTGAGGAGTACAAATCCGCCTCGGAACGACTTTAGCTCCCAAACCTTGCCTCTAACGTCTGGTAGGGAAAAATCCGGCGCGCTCAGGGGGTCAATCAGCCAGGTCTCGACCGACGCCGGCAGCGGCTCAAGCGCCAGCTTCAGAGTTTCGCCGGCCTGGCCATTGGAAGGAGACGGGGCTGAGAAGGGCCTAGCTGCAAAATCCGCGGAACCTTCGTCGATCTCGAATCGCTGATTGACGGGCAGGTGCTCGAAGACTTGAGTCAAGCCGCTGGGCCACCGAATAGTGGCGCGGATCTCATCCGCTGTTTTCCCGACTCCGAAGAAAAGCTCTTTGCTGTGCTGGGATAGAAATCCGGAGCCGGCCTGCAGATACTTAGTCTGGCGAAATGAAGGTTGGCCAGATGGCGTCTGGCCAATGGTTGTCGCCTCGATTGTCACCGCAGCGCCAATCGCGTCACGACTACTTTTTTTTCCGCGCAGCCGGAAGGCAATGGAGTGGCCCAGGTCCGTCATCGCATTGTGCAGGACGCGGAGTTGCGGTGCATTGCGATTTTTGAGGACTACTTCGAGCCGCCCGTCGTGGTCGAGGTCGGCGAGCGCAAACGCACGGCTGTCATCGGGAAAATCCAGACCCACCGTGCCCGAGACTTCAGAAAACGTGCCGTCGCCGTTATTGGCATAGAAAACGTTTCGCTCGCTACCACTCCAGGAAAAGTCCGAACGGATCAGTTCATTAATGGCGTTCCAACCCCGTTCGTAATTCGATGCAGGAGTTGTATCGCGCGGCGATTTCGCCACCACCTGGCGCCAGAAGAAACTGGAAAGGTCCCCAGGGCCAGGCCCAGAAATATAGCCATTGGCAATGTAGAGATCGGGATAGCCATCGTGGTCGAAATCCCAGGCGTCTGAAGACCAGGCCCAGCGGCCCATCTCGACGCCAGCTTGCTGGCTTACGTTTTGGAACTTTCCATTCCCCTGACTGCGATATAACGAATTGCCGCGCGCGTGCCGGCGGTAGAGTGCGCGAATATCCGCGGGGTCTTTTTCCTGAAAGGCTGTTTGTTGGGAGACGCGGATGCCCGCGGCAGACCACATGTTGCCAACATATACATCCTGATTTCCGTCGTTGTCGAAATCTAGCCACGATGCGCTCATCCCAGCGCCTGGGTCCTCGACGCCGGCTCCGGTTGAGACGGAGGAAAAAGTTCCGTCACCCTGGTTGCGGTAGAGATTGCTGCGGCCGAAGTCATTGGCCACGTACAGGTCGGGCAAGCCCTCAGACTTGTGATCGCCGGAGTTAGACTTACTCCCGTTGGACTTACCCCAGGCACACGACAAGCTATAGCGGTCGTTATCGACGTTCAATCCGGCGACCTCAGTGCGGTCCTCAAAGGTTGCGTTCCCCTGATTGTGGAACAGGAAATTGGGGGGGCCGTTGCGGGCGTCGAAGTATGGAACGGGATAGTGATACTGGTCCAGGCCCAGATAGTAACTGTAGAGACAGAAATAAATATCAAGCAGGCCGTCGCCATCATAATCGGCGATGGCGGCGTGTGTAAAAGTTCCCTGAGGCGGACGCGCGAACTTGAAGGCATCGCGCTTGAGCAGAAACTTTCCTTTGCCCTGGTTCAAAAAAAGGAGGGGGCCGCTAGCGCAGACGACCAGAAGATCCTGCAATCCCTTGTTTTCGAAATCCGCGAAGAGGGCGCAGGCGGTATTGTCCAGCACGTCCATTCCCGATGCTTCGGTCAAGTCCTCGAAGGTTCCGTCGCCGCGATTGCGATAGAGACGGTTGGGGAGTCCGGAGGGCTGGCAGACGTAAAGATCATCGAAGCCGTCATTGTCGAAGTCTCCCACGGCAAGGCCATTGTTGCCGTAGACGTCGATTCCGCAGGCTCCGTCCAGGACCGTGCGCCAGTGGTCCACTCCGCGGACCATCTGATTTTTGTAGGAATCCGTGTGGCCCAGAACCTGAGAAGTCACGTCGATGAAGATGGGCTCACGGGCATGGCTGACGGTTTCCTCGGTGGCCTCCCATTTGAGGGCTCGCCACTTCCTCGACTGGTCGCCCGACCACCGGGTTCGCCAGTGTCCAATGCGTTCCTCGCGCCCCCGATCCGGGCGCCGGCCAACAAAGTCATAGCGAATGTCAACCGTGACCGCGGAAGAGGAGCCCGGAATCTCTTCGATGCCGACAATTTCGAATTCAGCCGTCTGCAGTTGCGAGAATCCGGAAAAGTAGGCCTTTATCGTCGAGAGAAATGGTTCACGACCAGAGATCGCGCTAGCTGAAAACTGCCGGCGAACGATTTCGATTCCATTTCCCGATCGCAGTTTGATTTCCTGAGTTGGGCGCAGGGGAGTTGCTCCAATGGCAACATCGAGGAATTTCGCCGCGTCATCGGGAGCGGGCGGTGTTGCTCTGAGACTGCGGCTCCATTCATCGAGCACTGTCGCGATTTCATAGGCGTACTTTTCGGTGACGTACTCATCGAACCCGGGGGAGACGAGTCGAAGCACATCGTCCAGTGGAGACTTCGCGGGGTAGTGCGGCGTGAGACGAAGATCAGACGGAGGAAAGTGAGAGTTTGATTCTGCAGTAACTGCTTGAGGGAATCCCGCGAAGGGCGATCCCAGCAAAGGCGCGGGAAGGAAAAGTACGGGTGCCCAGCGCATACCTCGCAGGAAGGCTCGGCGTGAAAAAGTGCGGGGTAAAAACGTTCGAGACGGAAACAATGGAATATTCGCGTGTGCGGCGCGCCATGAAGCGTCCTGGAGTCGCGTGCCAGCGTGCGCATGTTAGCACCGGGTTGAAGTCAATTCCAAATTCGCACGCGGAATCAGGAGTTTCAGGCGGAAAGATGGAAACGAGAATGGCGTAAACTGGCACGGTTTGTTTACTAGTAGAAAGATACTAGTTTTATTCTTGACAAATTCTCAGAACCTGGAATAAGGTTGTGCGCGTTCTGATGTACACGTTTACATTCGATCCGAGAAAAAGTTTAACGCTTAGCCGTGACGCTGGGGAGGAAGTTATGAAACGAAAGGCCGTTTCGTCCTGCATTCTGAAAATTGTGTTGGCGACTACCGTCGGCATCATGCTGTTGAGCGCCAGTCCAGCCTCTGCCCAAGTCGACACCGGCAGCATCAGCGGGACGGTCACGGATCCTTCGGGAGCAGTAATTGGCGGAGCCACTGTCACCCTGACGAACGAGGGTACGAACGCCGCCCTCTCGACCACGGTAGGCTCGGATGGCGGATACAAATTCACGCCGGTCCGAATCGGGAGCTACAGGCTCACCGCTTCCTCGCAGGGATTTCAGACCGCCGAGCAGCGCAACGTCGCGGTGAACGTAGGCTCGTCCGTGGTGGCTAACTTCACGCTCAAGCCCGGCCAGGTGACAGAGACGGTTGAGGTCACGACGACCACTCCCGTCCTCGAAACCCAGGACGCTTCGGTCGGCCAGGTGGTCAACTCGCGCAACGTCAACAATCTCCCTCTGAACGGCAGAAACTTCACATTTCTGGCCCAATTGGCCGCTGGAGTGAACTCGCCGAATGCGGACACCCGAGGTAATGCGGCGAGCGGTGCGTTTGCGGCCAATGGTTCTCGGCCGGCACAGAACAATTACCTCCTGGATGGAATTGACAACAACTCGGATACCGTTGATTTCCTCAATGGCACCAATTTTGTGGTGCTTCCTCCGGTCGATGCGATTCAGGAATTCAAGGTGCAAACCACAGACTTTAGCGCCGAATATGGGCGCTCCGGAGCCGCGGTTCTGAATGCTACGATCAAATCGGGCACCAACAGTTTCCATGGCGCCGGCTGGGAATTTTTCCGCAACGATAAACTGGATGCCGCCGACTATTTTGAACGCGTAGGCAACACCACGAAAAAAGGCGAATTGCGACTGAACCAGTTCGGCGTGGCCATCGGCGGGCCGGTGATTAAGAATAAGGTATTTTTTTTCGGAGACTATGAAGGACTGCGGCGGCGCCAGGGATCACCGCACACCGGAAGTGTTCCCACGGCCTTGGAGCGAAGCAGCGGTTATACCAACTTGCAAGAGATAATTACGGAACAAACAGGCACACAAACCGACCTCCTCGGTCGAACCATGCCCACCGGGACGATTCTGGATCCGGCAACTACACGTGCGGTAGCGGGAGGGTTTGTCCGCGATCCGTTCGGTACCTGTCCAGCCAGCACGACCACCTACACCCTTGCTGCGTGCAATCTGAACATCCTCCCAGCCGGTCGGCTCGATGCAAACGCCATCAAGTTGTTGAACCTCTATCCGGCGCCAATCAACGGAGCGCTGGCCTCCAACTTTACGGCTTCACCGGCCATCAGTGAAAACCGCAATGCCTTTGACACCCGGATGGATCTCAACCTAAGCGACAAGAACCAGCTTTTCTATCGCTTCAGCTATGTTGACGACCCGCAATTCATTCCTGGAATTTTCGGTGGCGTCGCCGACGGCGGCGGTTTCCAGGAAGGTCCTCAGACTGCGCTGGCGCAGCAAAGCGCGTTGGCCTGGACGCACGTGTTTTCTCCGGCCATGGTTAACGTTGCGCGAGCGGGATTGAACTATCTGCACACGACGCGAGTTTCGCCGTCCGCCAATGATCTGAGCGATATTCCTTCCCAGTTTGGCATCCTGGGTATACCTCAGGAACACGAAAATGGTGGGCTTCCTGCCTTCGAGATTCAGGGGCTACAAACTCTGGGCAGTAACGCGTTCCTGCCTTCGGATGAAGTGAGTTCGACCTTCCAGGCCACCGACGATTTCACCAAGATTTACGGCAAACATACTTTCAAGATGGGTTTCGAGTTTCAGCACGTCAAATTCTCGACCCTGCAGCCCCCGTGGTCGCGGGGACAATTCAGGTTTGACGGTGTGTATACGAATATTCCAGGAGCAAGTCCGGGCACTGAGAACACAGGTATAGCCCAATTCTTGCTTACTCCAACGGCATCGACCGTCGGAGGAGTTGACTATGTTGGAGGTCCGGGTCGTCAAAACGACAACGCCGAATTCATCTCCAATATCTCACTGACCGATAACGGAAAGAACTATTATGGCGTCTACCTGCAGGACGATGCGAAGATCACTCCCAAGCTGACTATCAATCTGGGCTTACGCTGGGACTTCTTCGGACTGGTCTTTGAGCACCACGGAAACCAAGCCAACTTCGTCCCGAGCGGTCCCCCGACCGGCAGTCCGCTGTACTTGATCCCGAGTGGGCCGAACTCGGGAAATCTGTCCCCGAGCTTCGTTAGCTTGCTGGCTACGGATGGCATTGGCCTCCAGATAGGCAATAAGTACGGTAAGGGCCTCGGCAACTCGCAGAAGACTAATTTTGCGCCCCGTTTCGGTTTTGCCTATCAAGTCACTCCAAAGTTTGTTGCCCGCGGCGGATTTGGGCTTTTCTATAACGGCTTCGAGAACCGGGGCTTCTCCCCGAACCTGGGAGAAAACTATCCTTTCCAGTTCAATTTCCAGTTCAGAGCAGCTGACGACAGCCACCCGATCACCAACTTTGCTGGATGTCCGACCGCCACTCCAGCTGGTGGCCCGACCCTAGAGACGGGTTTCAGCTGCACACCGCTTGACCCACTGAGTCCCCTCTTTGTTCCAAACGGCTTGGCATTGCGCGGAATTCAGTTTGACTACATCACTCCCTACTCGATGGGTGGCAACTTCACGGTGCAATATCAAATGACTAATTCCATGTCCCTCCAGATGGGCTATGTGACCTCGTTGGGACGGCATTTGGAAGTGTTTCCTGGTTCCAACAACGTCACCCAAATCTTGCCTGCGGGCGCCGCACAGGTGGTGCCGTTCCCAGATTTCGGACACGGAGCAAGTTACGCAATAACGGAGGGCAGCAGTCACTACCATGGCCTTCAGGTCAAGCTCGAAAAGCACTTTGCCGCGGGTTTGAATTTCCTGGGTACGTACACATGGTCCCAGGTGCGTTCGGACGCAATTGACTTGCTCAATAACAACAGGAATAACCAAGGCTACCGTGCTCCGGACGTTCCGGGATTCGGAATCAACGGTGACTTTGGATTGGCTGATTTCGATATTCGACACGTTTTCCACTTCAGCGGCGGGTACGAACTTCCCTTCGGAAAGGGCAAGCCATTCATGTCTGACGGGGGCCTAGCGAACGCGGTGGTTGGAGGCTGGAGCGTCAATTGGGCTGCTACACTGCAGGGAGGTCAGCCGTTTGCGATTCCTTGTCCATCAGCCACGACCGCCGGGACAATTTGCCGTGCTATCGTTACTGGAGACCCCTACGCGGGGCCGCACAACGTTACCCAATTCCTAAACCCGCGAGCTTTCAACCAGCCTTGTGCGTTGGGAGCGCCGACCCCTACGCCAACTGGATGTATTCCTTTGTCGGGCACTGGTGCCTTGGGCGGCGACCCGACACAGGTTGCCGGACCGGGATTTCATAGGCTGGATTTTTCACTATTCAAAGACTTTCAACTATCGGAGCGCTTCAAGTTGCAATTCCGCTCCGAGTTCTTCAACATTCTCAATCACCCGAACTTCAACGCACCCGGATTTGGCGGGAATGGTGTTGTGGCTATCGGTGGTTCCGTCAACTTCACAAGTTCAAACTTTGGCAAGATCGGCTCTACTCGCGATGCTCCTTATGATCCGAGACAAATCCAGTTCGCTCTGAAGCTGTATTTCTAGCTGGCGTGACATTCCTCGGGAGAAGGCGCTTCACCAGGATCGCTTTCTTCCGAGACCCTCCCCTAATATCTATTCCTGCTTCCCCTTCAAGGGTGCGGTGCTAACATACGAGAGCCGTGATCATCAGACACCGGTCGATGTGGCTTGTTTTGCTGTGCCTTCTGACCTGCCTGGCAGCAGCCGCCAGTAAGCAAGGCCGGAGTCTGGATCGCCAGGGCTTAGATCGTGACTTCAAGGCTGCCGTCGCCGAGTATGACTCAGGTCAGTATGCGGCGGCTGCTGTGCGACTGGAGCGCATTCTACGACAGGTTCCACAGAGCTTCGAAGCGCACGAGCTGCTGGGATTGGTTTACTCCGGGCAGTCCGAAAACGCCAAAGCTAATCCTCACTTCGAAAAGGCTGTACGCCTGAAGCCGGATTCCGCAGCCGCCAGAACGAATCTGGCGGCAAACCTCGTTCGCCTGGGAAAGCACGATTTGGCCGAAGTTCAATTCAAGAAGGCGGTTGAACTTGAGCCCCGTAACTTCGACGCCAATCACAACCTGGGGGAATCTTATGTCCGGGCGGGGAAGATTGCGGAGGCCGCGCCTTTTCTGGAGCAGGCCCACCGAATCGATCCTTCTTCTTACGACAATGGTTACGATTTGGCGCTGGCTTACATTGTCACAGGGCGGTTGGCGGATGCCCGGCAACTGATCCATGATCTTTTGAAGTTAAAAAATACAGCGGAATTGCATAACCTTCTGGGTGAGATTGAAGAAAAAGACGGAAAATTCGTGGTTGCGGCGAATGAGTACGAAACTGCGGCGCAGGCCGACCCCAGCGAGAGCAACTTGTTCGACTGGGGAAGCGAACTGCTTCTCCACCGCACCCTTGGACCTGCGGTAGAAGTGTTTCAGCAAGCCAGCGAACGGTATCCGAAGTCAGGTCGGCTGGTGATCGGCCTGGGCATGGCGCTGTACGCGCGCGGAAACTACGATGATGCGGTCAAGGCGCTGCTGCGGGGAGCTGATCTGAACCCCTCTGATCCAGACTGCTATCTTTTTCTCTCCAAGGCTTATAACAGCTCGCCCGGCCAGGCGAGTGAAGTTATAGAGCGCTTCCGCCGTTTTGTGGAACTTCAGCCGCGAAACGCGCGGGCCCATTACTACTACGCCATGAGTTTGTGGAAAGGGAAGCGGTCCGAAGATCCCAACCTGGATCTACATCAGATCGAAGCCTTGCTGAAGACGTCGCTGACGCTCGATCCCAAGTCGGCGGAAGCTCACCTGCAGTTGGGCAATCTTTACTCGGACCAGAACAAGTATACCGACGCCATACCGGAGTATGAAAAGGCGCGTGAGCTTGATCCAGACCTGGCCGACGTGCGGTATCGGCTGGGACAAGCGTATGTGCGCACCGGCCAAAAAGAGCGCGCCCAGGAAGAGTTTGCCGTTTATCAAAAAATCAGGGAGCAGCACTTGGCCGAGTTGGATAAACAAAGAGCCGAAATCCGTCAGTTCGTGTATTCGGCGAAGAATGGCGCTACCGCCAAACCGTAGCCGGATAGTTTGGCGGAACCGAATCGAAAATATGACGTCCTATTCCTTGACGGAAGGCCGAGCCAGAGGGAGCGTATTCACTCCGCGAGCTCAGGCCTTACAACTCGCCTGCAACCGTCGCGAATTCTTGCGCACTGCGGCCGGACTGACCTTGGGAGGCACACTCCTTAGGTCCAGCGGTTTAGTTCGGGCTGCGACTGTTCCTAAGAGGAAGAAGGTCGTTGTCATCACTTTCGGCGGTGGCGCACGCGATCAGGAAACTTTTGCAGCGGAAGGGCAAGAGAACATTCCGCACCTGATGAAGGATTTGATCCCGCAATCAACCTTTTTTACTCAGGTGGTGAATCGAGGAATACTGGGACACTATGTCGCGACCGCGAGCTTGGCGACCGGGGTGTATGAAACCGTCAACAACTTTGCCTCTCTTCCTCCTGAACACCCGACCGCGTTTGAATACTTCCGTAAGGACCTGAAGCGTCCGGCCTCGGACGCCTGGGTGGTGGCTCCCAGCAACGGTTTCAACCGGATTGGAGAAAGCAATCATCGCTCATACGGCAGCGGCTTGGGGGCAAGAGTCCTCCTGCCAAAGCATCTGTTAACGGCGGCAACCTCCGGCGGCCGTGATTTTGAACACTTACTCCGCGACAATTATGAGACGCCGTTCTACGCGCCTGAACTAGGAGGCGGCGAGATTGAACTGGAGCAACTAGAGCAGATTCTCAAGCTCTCGGTGGATGAATTCAAGAAAAAGGCGCTAACGCTCTCCAGTCCCGACGAGCTTTCGGTCTATATCGCGCGTCAATTGATGAAGCAAATGGCGCCCAGCATTCTCTGGATTACGATGCACGATATTGATATCGCACACGCCGGAGCTTACTCCCTCTACATAGAAGGCATCCGGCGGACCGATCGGCTGTGCGCCGATTTATGGAAGACGATACAGAGCGAGCCGGAATACGCCGGGAACACGACTCTGTTCATCCTGCCGGATTTTGGCCGGGATTCGGACGACGATTCCGGAGGCAACGGATTTCAGCATCATCGCACTGGTGACGCACTGTCCCGCACTACGTGGATGATGGCCATGGGCGCGGGAGTTCGCGAGGGAGCGGTCTTCGATCGCCCGGTAGAAACAATTGACCTAGTGCCGACTTTGGGATCGATGCTGGGATTTACCGCTTCGTTCGCACGGGGCAAGCCGATGGCGGAGCTGTTGTAGAGGTTGCTGTTTAAGAAGGTACAGCGGCCCCCCACTGTGCTCGTTTGCGCTTCGCTCCGGTTGGGATCATAGTGGGTTCGACGAGGTTTCTTTATTTCGCATGCGTCCACCTGAACTGAAGCCGGAGCATTTTAACGGGTACCTGCCAGAGGCCAGAAAACTGGTCGTCGGGTACATCGGCACGCTTCGTCGGCTTCCGTTAAGTTTCTTGCCCAGCCTGTTGAGAGAGGTGGTGGATTACGATTTCAGATTTCCAGTGGAACGCCGGGCGGTTGAGAGGGAACTGGCAACGCTTAGTTCCCTGAGTGCCGACGCGCTGGACATGTGGTGTAAAGAATTAGCCCAGATTCAGATTTCGCCGAAGTTGGAAAGTTTTGACTGGATCAATGCGCCTGCCCAGTTTGTAGAACAGCTATCAGCTTATTTATGGACAACCCATCAATTGGACGCATTTCGCGAGGCGGCGGTGCAGTATTCCAGCCGGCTGCAGGCTGCGGTTTCGGCGGAGCAACCGCCGGTGCCGCGGTTGGGGATTACGGTGGTGGGTCAGGGAGTGGGGGTCTACGAGGAAGCCGTGTTTCGAAAATTAAGGCCGCATGGGGCATACTTCAGCCGCATCAAGCCAGACGGTGGACTAGAACAATTACTGAATGTGGTAACCGCGAGAGCTAAGGCTCATCCGGTTGCGTACGGTCACTGGTACGTGGATGGGGGTAAAGCGGTAGCCCATGATTCCGTTCTGACGTGTGTTTCATACGACGGGTTGGAACCAGCCCGCGCGACGCTGTTGCGCAGCATTCGATCAGAGACTGAGCGGCCCGGCATGGGACCGGAGGCGCTTCGCAGTTTGATGGCTCGACTGCGTCCATCTGATCTGGGATTGGGAACTGGGGATGAGGTATTGGACCGATTCCAAGTAAAGATTTTGACGGAAGGCTCGGGAACGCAAATTTTCAGTACCACATTCGCCCAATGGACTGCGCGAGAGGTACTCCGACGCGCCCAACCAGTCACAATGTTGGTGCGGTTCGCTCCGCGGCAACGGCAGAAACCGATGAATGAATTGCTATCGGGAAATTCCGACCATGTTGACTTCGACCCGGTGGGCTCGCTGGTGGATGGTGAAATGGGCGCGTACTACAACTGGTTGAACCAGGAGCGTTTGCCCGGTGCAGAGGAGTCTTCCTTCCTTGTGTGGTTCGAAAATCACGGAGACGCCGTGGCGGTTGGTCCGGGGATGGCGCGGGGAACGGTTTCGAGTACAGCTGCCGATATCGGGCAAGTGATTTCGTGGATGAGCTGAGGGTTTCAGATCACGATCTAAGACAGCAGGTTCTCCACTGCGCTGGCTGCGCTTCGCTCCGGTCGGGATGACAGGCGATAATGTCTGCCATGTAAAATCTTCAATCTAAAATTCTGGATTTAAATCCCCAAACCCAACATTTTGTTAATTAGTATTTCACGATTGCGGCGAAGGATTTTGGATCCAGGCTGGCGCCGCCCACCAAAGCGCCGTCTATTTCTGCTTCAGCCATGAGCGCGTTGACGTTCTCCGGTTTTACTGAGCCGCCGTAAAGAATCCGGAGCGTTTGTGAGAATTCATCGCCGAAAGCCTTGGCCGCTTCACCGCGAATCAGCAGGTGTGCATCGGCGGCGAGTCGGGGCGTGGCAGTCTTTCCGGTGCCGATCGCCCAAACGGGTTCATAGGCTACGACCAGTTTCGCGGCCTTTTTGCCGGAGATGGCATGGAAGGCCCGCAGACACTGACGGCGCAATACGTCTTCCGTCAGATTCGCTTCGCGTTCTTCCAAGACCTCCCCGACGCACACGATGGGGGCGAGTCCCGCTTCCAGCGCGGCCTTTAGCTTGAAGTTCACCATGTCATCGGTCTCACCAAAATATTGCCGGCGTTCGGAATGGCCGATGATCACATGGGTACAGCCGATATCCAGCAACATACCGGGACAAATCTCGCCGGTGTAGGCGCCTTCCTTTTCCCAGAAGAGATCCTGCGCGCCAATGTTTACGTTCGAGTCCCTGGAGGCTTCAACGGCGACGCAAAGGTCGATATACGGTGGGCAAACCACGACTTCATCGCGGCTATGACCGGCCACCATGGGCAAGAAATCGCGAAGGTAAGCACGCGTTTGATCTGGATTCTTGTGCATTTTCCAGTTGGCGGCCATTACTTTTTTACGGGGCATGACATCCTTTCGGGGGAACATGGGCGGGCAGCATTTAATTTCAAAATCAAATGCATGGGTCCTTCGTAGCCTGACGGCCACTCAGAATGACTGCGGGTTGACCATTTAATATTTCATTTTTTGTCGGTGAGGGCTTCGACACCGGGAAGCTTCTTTCCCTCAAGAAATTCGAGCGACGCACCGCCTCCGGTGGAAATGTGAGTGATCTTATCTGCGACGCCGGCAGCGTGAACCGCTGAAACGGAATCTCCGCCGCCAACGATCGAAGTTGCTCCAACATTGTCCGCGACAGCATGCGCAACTTTAAAGGTTCCTTTGGCGAAGGGCGCTACTTCAAACACACCCATCGGTCCATTCCAAACAATCGTACGGGCATGACTGATGGCTTCGGTGAAAAGTTCAACTGTCTTAGGTCCGATATCGAGGGCCATCAGGTTTGCCGGGATTTGGCCACTGGCAACGGTTTTGACGCTTGCGCCCGGGTCAACTTTCGCGGCTACAATGTGATCCACCGGTAGCAGAAATTTCATTTTATGGCTTTTCGCTTCCTGCAGAAGCTGGCGAGCCAAGTCAAGCTTGTCATCCTCGACCAAAGACTTTCCGATGGGTTCGCCCTGAGCTTTAAGAAACGTATAGGCCATGCCGCCGCCGATGATCAGGGCATCTACCTTGTCCAGTAAATTACGGATCACTCCGATTTTGTCACTGACTTTGGCACCGCCAAGTATCGCGATGAACGGCCGTTCCGGCCTCCTCAAAACTCTTCCCAAATATTCGAGTTCCTTTTCCATCAGAAGGCCGGCGGCCGATTTCTTTAGGAATCTGGTTACGCCTACCGTAGAGGCGTGAGCGCGATGAGCCGCGCCGAAAGCATCGTTCACGTAAAAATCCGCGAGGCTGGCAAGTTGTTTGGAGAACTTTTCGTCGTTGGCTTCTTCTTCAGCATGGAAACGAAGATTCTCCAGCAGTAAGGTTTGTCCTTTCTCCAGTTGCCCCGACATCTCGACGGCTTCGGGCCCGACGCAATCGGGACAGAAGCCGACGTTCTCGTCTGGATTTAACTCCTTGTCCAGTAACATTCGCAGACGCTCGGCGACCGGTTTGAGACTCATCTTGGAATTGGGCTTTCCCTTCGGCCTGCCCAGGTGGGACACAACAACGACGCTGGCACCATGCCGTAATGCGTACTCGATCGTTGGAAGAGTCTCGCGCACGCGCGTGTCGTCAATGACGCGTCCATCGTCGAGCGGAACATTGAAGTCCACGCGCATGAGGACGCGATGGCCATGGAGTGATAGATCGCGAATCGAGAGTTTTGACATGATCGGCGTCCTCTTACCGGGAATCACTGGCGTCGCCGCGGTTAAGGCAATATTACGGTCCTGCGAGAGCAAGATACCCTCACGGCAGCCGCCCAGGGTTATAAAATATTAGAGGCCCTTTTTCCCTAGGTAGTTGATGAGATCGCGCACACGCGAGGAATATCCCCACTCGTTGTCGTACCAAGAGATGACCTTGACGCAATTGCCGCCCACCACCAGAGTCATCGGGGCATCAACGATAGAAGAACGGCCGTCGCCTTTGAAGTCTGCCGACACCAGTTCACCTTCTTCAAATCCCAAATAGCCTTTGAGCGGGCCGCTCTCCGAAGCTTTCTTCAACGCGGCATTTACTTCATCTTTCGTAGTTTTGTTTTCGACGAAAGCCACCAGATCTACCACCGAAACATTGGGAGTTGGTACCCGCATGGCAAAGCCATCGAGTTTTCCCGCCAAGTCGGGAATGACCAACTTCAGAGCCTTGGCAGCGCCGGTTGAGGTTGGGATCATGTTGATCGCCGCCGCCCGGGCGCGCCGCAAATCTTTGTGCGGGAAGTCGAGAATGACCTGATCGTTGGTATAGGAGTGGATCGTGGTCATGGTTCCGGTGACGATCTTGAAATTGTCGTTGACTACCTTGGCAATGGGCGCCAGACAGTTCGTGGTGCAGGAAGCATTCGAAATGATGTGATGCTTGCCCGGATCGTAGACCTGCTCGTTCACGCCGAGCACCAGAGTCACGTCCTCATTCTTCGCCGGCGCCGAGATAATGACCTTCTTTACCGATCCGCGCATGTGCTTTTTGGCGTCATTGGCATCAGTAAAATGGCCGGTCGATTCGACTACAATCTGGGCCCCGACTGATTCCCAGGGCAGATTTCCGGGATCTCTTTCCTTGAACACTTTTAGGGTTTTGTTATCGATGGTGATGCTGTCCGCGCCCGCGGTGATCGTGTGGGGCAAATTACCCAGTATCGAATCGTATTTGAGCAGATGAGCCAGCGTCTTAGGATCGGTAAGGTCGTTGACCGCAACGAATTCGATATTGCTGTCATTGAGCGAAGCCCGGAACACATTTCGCCCGATGCGTCCGAATCCGTTGATTCCTACTTTAATTGCCATGTAACCTCCGAAATTGTGGTGAAAAACAGAAATCTGCCGATCTGGGATGGAAGGAAAATGGTAACAGGGAAAGGAAGAATGCAGCAAATAGAGAACCGCACCAAAATCACGGGAAACACATCTATCGATTACCAGACGATGGCGTAATTTCGATTTCCACATAAGCGTTCTGCTTTTTATTCCACAAAGCGGAAATTCGAGTAAGCCAGTATTTTTTCTGGATAATCTTGCGGGCCCAGGGCCAATCTTCAGGGGGTAGAATTCGCGCCCTCCCGGCAAACTCGGGCCCGGTGACCTTGCCACGAATGCTACAGGGAGCGATTCGAACCTGCGGATTGTTTCGGATGCGCTTACATTTTCCAGAGTCGCGGCGCGTCATGGCGTAGAGTTTGTCGTTACTCTCTCCGAACCAAAGCGGAGTGGCGATTGCCGCGCCATTCTTTCGAAAACTGGTCAGCAAAAAGTATTTCTGACCATGAATTTCGTCCGGTATCGGCATGACTGTATTGTATCGGCTGGCAAGAGGTCACAGCTACAGCACCTTTTGGCTGGCGGTCTTGGTTCTTTCAGAATTACATCCATTGCTCGCGACTACTTGGTTGTGTTAAAAGCCAAGCATGCGCAAATGGATGCGTGATCGCCTCAAGCGCAAAAAACCAGAAGCGGGCAAGGCTGAAGCGTCACCTGCGCCGCTGCAACCGGCATATTTCGATGCGGGTCCGGGTGGATCGCTAGCGCCGGAAGTAAATGAGCCGGATGTTGACCTGCCTTCGGGGCACGATGATCAAGCGCGTGATCGTCAGAGTCCTCCTGAAATAGTAGCGGAAACGGCTTCGAGTGCCGTCTCGCGGCCTGCCCGCGAAGGGGTTGCAGCAGGCGGCGATCTGCGTCGTCGACGCCGGCGCGGTCGCGGTGGGAGGGGACGAGGCGGCTCGCGACCGGCCGTCGCAGCCACAACTGGAGCCCTTCCCATCGATTCCAAGCCCGGCGGTGAGGTGGCACCGGCAGCTCAGAGCGCGGTGCAGGCATCTGCTGTGACCGTGCCAACGCCTTCGAAGGGTAGCGTGATCCTGGCGATCGGCTTGCCTGGGTCGGGAAAAAGTTCATGGTTCAAGCGACACAAGATCACACCGCTTTCCAGCGACATGTTGCGAAGCCTGCTGTTTGACGATCCCACGGAGCAGCGTTTTCAGGACCTGATCTTTTCCAACCTGCGATCCATGTTAAAGGCTCGTTTGATTGCGCGGCGTCCGCTAAATTATGTGGACGCTACAAACTTGACCCCGCACGAACGCCAGAGTTGGATAAAACTGGGACATGACTACGGATACGAAGTGCAGGCCGTTTTCTTCGATGTACCGCTGGAAGTTTGTCTGGAGCGGAATCGGAGGCGAGAGCGTGTTGTGGCGGAAGATGTGGTGCGCCGGATGAGCGCCAAGTTGAAGGCGCCAACTTTCGAAGAAGGATTCTCCAAAATCACCGTGGTTAGGGTTAAGCAGAAAGAATAGTGGGCAGGTGGCGAATTTCGAACGTCAGACCAGAGCCTTAAGCATTTGAACTTCAGCCCTGACACTCCGCTGTTCGGTTGTTTATTGAGGGTGGGGGCGAAAGCCCCCACTTTCATAACTCTAGTTTTTCCCCTAACACTCGCTTCTTCATTTTAGTGTCATTCTTTCATTTTCGATGCTTGCGGCGCTTTGCCTTTCAATTCGACCAGGATTAGTTCCATTGCCTGGTCTCCCGTGTTCTCCGGCAGGTGGACGCCAGCCGGGGTGTATCGCGCTTCGCCCGCTTTTACGGTTGAAGTTTCGGTTTTCCCATCAGCGAGAGTGAAGTTTACAGTGGAATCTGTGAGCAAGACTGCGACGGCGTTGGGGTGGCTATGCATCACCGACTTCTCGTGAGCGCCGTAGTGCACTTTCAAAATTCTGACCTGATCGTTTTCGCTGACAAGGCTGTAGTGCTTCGGGTCAACTTTGACCGCGTCCTGGGCGGAGAGGATTGGGGCGAGGCACAGACAAAGCACAGCCCCAAAAAGCGCGAGTCGCACTCGCGTGTAGTTCTCCTTAATAGTAGGTATTGTGGATTCCTTGCAAAAAGCACCCAAAGCTACTCCGTCGGGGATGCTATGTCAATGCTTCGGGAGATGCGAAGTAGAAGCTGAAGCCACAAGGGTGGTCCTTAGTCCTGGCAACGGATGGTCAGCTGATGAGTCTCACCTGCAGAGGTTTTATGCTCGTAGATTACGAGGTGTATCGGGCCCGAATTGTCTACTCCAACCTGATGCATGTCGGCGTGGTCGGCTGGGCAAGTAATCGAGAATGGGCAGGCGAATAAAAAGGTCGCGAAATTCAGGACCGCTGCCAAAACAACCACCAATAGGTTTGCAGATTTCATGATCTAGTTGATTCATACCACGCAAGCCGGGAAAGAACGACTTACTACAGTTCAGAACAACTACCATCACGAAAGTTATGTACTTCCGAGTAAGTGTGCACGGGAGAGTAAAGGCTGGGGTTACGGAGCAGTGTATGAAAAAGTGGAGACGTAGAGATAGCGCGTAACGCCGTCAGTTGCTACCCCACCGAACGATGCGGAGTTCGTTCCCCACAGGTTTACCATCACTGCTGCCGGGGCGGAAGGGACGTGCTCGGTATGCGTGGAAACCAGCGCGCCGTCGACATAAAACTCGATCGTCCCGGCGCCCCAGACGTACTTATATTCGTGGAAATTGCCGTCAGCTCCGGGCACCGGAGTCGCGGTGCTCTGACTTTTGGAAACCGTCGAAAAGTTAGTCATCTCCAACACTGACGGCGTTCGCCCCTGATATTCAAAATCAATTTCCGATTCGCTGTCATTGATGAAGTTGAAAACATCGGTGACGGAACCGGAGGCCGCTCCACCTTCGCCGTGTGGTGAGGCAGAGGTTGAGGCTGCACGCGCTACCCAAATATAAGTTCCGTAGCCGAAGAGCCTCTTCGAACGAATCTCGGCACCCAGGGATGTGGCCGTCGCGCCCGCCACGGTTTGGGTCAGGGTAAGCCGCAACATCCCGGTAGAGAGATCGACATGGTCCGCGCTGAGTGTTCCATTGTTCACTCCAGCGATATTACCTGGAGCTCTTCCGGTATCGACGAACCACTTGGTCGTATCCAGTTTGCCGCCGGAAAAATCGTCCCTGAAGGCAGGCGATGGTACGACAGAGCCATTGTCTGGGGCCTTCCCGGCTGGGATCGCCGTATCTTGTGCGATCAAAGGAGCAACCCTGAAGAACAGCGCCAGCAAAAAGACTTGTCGCATCAATGCGGACATAGGTAATTGGGCGGAACCGGTAACAGGGATGCCCTACGCGACGAATGAAACCCAAAACAAAACGCCCCAGCCTCATTTGAGTACTGGGACGCTCGTCGAACAACCCCTCCCCCGAAAGTTTGTTCAGGAGCATAATAGCGTTCGGGGTCGGGCGTGTGAATGGCACGAACGGGCTACTCAAATCTCCAGTATTTGTGCGGTGGTCGCGGGATGAGGCTCACTGCACTGGAATAATCTCCTTGGCTACGTTGTAGCCCTCCACTCGCAAAGACGGAGAGGAGCCTCCCTCGCTGGCTTTGCTGAATTTTGCCTCTATGGTGCGGGTTTCGTGCGGAAACACCGTGATGTAATTGTCGTTGTAGATGATGGGGAGAATTTCCTCGCCATCTGGCCCCTGCGTGACTTCGGCGCGTACGAAAAAAGCAACATGACCGCCGGGGTTGGCCAGGGTAATGGCTATGTGTTCTTCGCCCGCATCCTCTAAGGTGTGAGCAGAAACGTTCAGATCGCCGTGGGGCATGGTATTCAGGGCAGACATATCTGCCCAGGTCGTCAGCCTGGTTGTGAACTGCACATCATTCTTTGTGTCGCCAAGATCGTCATCGGTCGTCGATGCCCAATACACATTTTCAGCCAGAACTTTATCCGAGGAGTCCATCAAAACTGCCCGCACCAGGTAGGTAGGATCAACCTTGGGAACTCGAGGCACGGTCATGGCTTCCCGTGAGGTATTCGGTCCGATGCTGAATCCGCTGATCTCGGTGAAGAATTTCCGGGTTCCGTCCAGATTGAAAAACTCTACGGCTACTTTTAAAGCGCTTCGCGTTTCAGACGTTTGATTCACCACGTATAGCTTTGCCTTGCTGCGGTCTCCAGTCGCGTAATAGTCCCAAACAATGTTTACCGGACGGAGGCCTGTTTTTGCTCCGAAATATCCTCCCCCCTGTTTGAAGTAATCATCGAACAGATGGCCGAAAAACGACGGCCACGGATTATTCATCATCCAATGAATCGTCATCTTACGATTAGTCCAGTGAGTCGCGTAGGTTTCATACTGAGCGCGAAGGTCTTCATAGTGGGCCAACTGCGCTTTTTTGGAGAACTCCTCGACGTTGGCCGATGGCCCGTAACGCTTGTCGATCACCCGCTGAACGCTGTCCAGCGTATTGTTGCCCTCGTTGGCCCCGGAGTGGAAGTACCAATTCTCGTTGATCGGCCACATCTTGTCCGGTGGGATGAATTTGCGGAGGCTTTCCATCGGTGGGATTGTTTCGTTGTCGCCTTCCTCCGCTGACGATCCACGCGCCGGACCATATTTCTCGCTGAACCAATAATATGGAGGCCGCCAGACATACGGTCCAGCCATATGAATGCCATTCCAGGTACGGTTTACATGCGACACCGTATCTACCTGCGCATTTTGCCAGTGTTCTTCATTAAGAATCTGATGGTAATCATTCAATACTGAGTCGGGCGGTAATCCGTCGCTGCCGTTTGACCAAATCGCCACCGAGGGATGCGACCGCAGCTCGCGGATTTGCGTCCGCAAGCTGGCCCGGGCCACCCATTGATCTTCCGCATTCCAGAGTCCCCAATGCTCCCATTGGGCACAGCACATGAAGCCCAATATTACCGGCATGCCTTCGCGGTCTGCACGGTCGATCATGGTGTCGTCCGCTATTTTCAGTTCCCAGCGAAGCAGATTCAGATTAAGGTCCTTGGCGTACTGCATGATGGTGGCATCGCGCACAGGGTCATTTCTGAAAAGCAGATCGGGCGAGTACACGCCACCGCGGATCAGATAATCCTTGCCGTTTACTTTGAGATAAAAGTTTCCGCCTTTACCGATTTCGGGGAATCCTGCATCTGAGTCACGACTTTGCGTGATTTTGCGAATGCCAAAATCAATCGCCTGTGAATCTGAACTTTGATCTTGTTGGTTAACCATAAATTCTAATTTCAGGTGATAGAGGCTGGCTTTTCCCAATTGATACGGCCACCACAAATCGGGATCGACAACTGTGAGCTGAGTAAATTCAGAGGGCGCGAAAGAAATCTCTTTTGTTTGATCGCTTAACAAATCAATGGTTTTCTCAAATTTGATCGAAGGCTTGCCGGCACGTGATATTTCGCCCGACAGAGTACCGGACACCGGTTTGGAAGTAGGGTTGCTGAGGTCGCAACGAACGGTGAGGGAAGCTGGGTTGGTCGCGGGAAGTGGTAACTCGGTTTCTACGTAGGGATTTCGAATGGTCACCGGACCCGTACTGCTGAGAAATACTCGTTTCCACACTCCCGCGTTCCGGTCAGGGACGAACGAAACGTCAACCTTATTCTTAGGATCCTGGAATCCCAGATATTTCCAGTTGATCCAGTCGAGCCAGCTATCCCCGAGTTCAATCCCGTTTTCGCCCTCAAGGCTCTGCTCGGGGGTGACCTTCACTGCCAGGATATTCCTTCCACCAGGAACGATAGACTCCGTAACGTTAAATTCGAACGCGTTGTACATGCCGACAGCGGTTTCCCGGTTGGCTATCTTGTGTCCGTTCAGCCAAACGTCAGCGCGGTAATTGATTCCCTTAAAAATCAGGGTATAGACATCACGTCCAAGGGGAGCGGCAAACGTTGTGCGATACCACCATTCTTGCTTCCAAAGATCCTTCGGGATCGCCAGGTTCATACCGTAGTAGAGATTCTTGTAAACGCCGTTCTCCTCCAGTATTTGAAGGACGGTGGCAGGCATGTGCTGCGCTGTATACCACTGGGAAACGTCGAAGCCAGGTTGAGAGACTTGAGAGTCCTCGGTCGTGACATTCTTTGCAGACGTCATGGTCCAGCCGGTTCGCAGCTCGGTAAGATTCGGGGAGTCTGGCGCCGACAACGGATGGCTGTGCAATAGCATTAATAGAAGGCAGGCAAGAAATCCGAACGCCGTACGACGTTTCATAGGAGGCCTAACATTCTATCGAACGCCTGCGCCATCCTGTTTAGAGATCCTCAGTTTTCCTTCCGGTATCGCGCTGATTCTAAAACGAAAGTTTCAGTGCCAGTTGGACTTGCCGAGGATCGCGAGCCGCCGTCAAAAATCCAAACTGCGGAGTTCCAAAAGTCGTGGTATCGATCGAATTTTGTGGCCCCGATTTGGCAAATTGAAGGTTCGGATGATTAAAGACGTTGAAGAACTCGGCGCGGAACTCCAGTTTGGCGCGTTCGGTGATGGGAAAATTCTTGAAGAGCGAAAAGTCCCATATCTGATAGCCCGGTCCCTGAACACTGTTGCGCCTGACGTCGCCGAATGATCCTGACGCCGGATCGGCAAATGCACAGGTATGGAAGAAGGTTCCTGGCTCGCAGGGAGTGGCTCGCGGATCGCCGATTAGGTCCGGGCGCTGTTGCCCATCTGAATTTGCGACTCCATTGGCGTCCAGAATCGTGAACCAATTGCCCGACGAGACCGATGTGATACCGCCAATTTGCCAGCCGCCAACGATCTGATTGAGCGGCGTTTCTTCTGCAATCGGTCCGACTAGCGAGAATGAATTCTTACGAAGACTGCCTCCAGTCAAAATTACCTCCACCGGCGCTCCGGTCAGTTCTGCCGTTATATTCAGGGCGTTAGTAACAATCGAATGTTGTGAAAATTCCGCAAGGCTCGCGCGATCGCCGTTGTGGTGGTGCCAGAATCAAGAATGACGACCTGGCCTTCCTTTACCAGGCTGGCGGCAACGTCCGCGATTCTTAGCTTCTCTTTGCGATGCAGCTTTTCCTTCTCCCGCAGGGTAGGGTCTTCGAGTGCGCCCTCGCGAGCCGCAATGCGCCTCCATGCGTACGATGAACCAGGCCGTGTGCGTGCAAAATCTCGAGTCCTGACGGATCGTGACCCGAGAGGTTTCGAATTTGCGGGCCATATCCATGACCCAAACGCGGCCGTCGCGGTCAAGGATTTCGATAATCGCCCGTCGCGGTTCTTCGTTGAGCACGTTTCCTCAAAGGGGAACACTAAAAGGAAAATCCCATCTCTTTTGATTGCTCTTTCTTGTTATATCGTTTCCTTTCGTTTGTACAACACAATGTGCGCGGACTTTCTGCCGGGAGGTTCGACTGGAGGGAGCGATGAGGCACATTCGGTGACTGACCGAGCCAGTAACGGTTAGCGGGGACGGGAAGAGAAGCCGACGGCGAGAGTGGGCTTTCTCCGAAGTTCCAGGGGCGAGATCAGAGGGGAAACTTCAGGACGTCTCTTTTCAAAGACGTCAGTTTTTCTAGCGCACGCTGGATCTCTTGGTATTCGGCCTCGCGGTTGGGATCGTGCATCACAGAGTCGCGGCGACCGAGTATGGCAGCCTGCGCGACTTCAATCCGCTGGAATAACATTTTGTGATCAGTTTCGCGCAATACTGCCTGATAGTCTGATTGCCACTCCGGAAATTGCAAAGCAGTGCCTGGGGCAGCCGTGCTTTTAGAAAACAATGTGTTCTCTCCCGCTGCGAGGTTTACCGACTTCCTGACTGCACAGTATGGTAAGAACGCTTTGACCGCCCCGTCTGTCCGCTTTCGTACTCTGAGGGTCAAGTCTTTCATGTACTGCGTTTGACGGCGGCTGCCCAAATTAGGTTGTGTGTTGAGAAACAAATGCGCAGATGGACGGCGCTCATTGCTTTGATCATCCCGAACCTCTAAAATGACAAAACTTTGGCCGCCTGGTTGCCGTAGAGGTCAAGGGAGCAGACTCTGACTATGGAATGGAGGACTATGCGTCTAGCTTTCAAGAGTACGTTCTTATTTTGCAGTCTAACCCTCGGTTTGATCTTTGTTGCCTTCCCGTGCGCTGTAGGTGAGGATTCGGCAGGCGCAAACGTTTTCAAGGCGAAGTGCATGACCTGCCATGCAAAAGACGGAAGCGGCAATACTCCAGTAGGGAAGAGCCTGCAATCAGCGGACTTGCGGTCAGCAGAGGTTCAGAAAAAATCGGATGCGGAGCTGACTGAGTCCATTAGCGAGGGGAAGGGCAATATGCCCGCGTTTAAAACGATTCTCAGCGAAGCTGAAACCCATTCTGTTCTGGGCTACGTCCGCACGCTTAAGGGAGACGCGGCTTCCAAGAAGAAATAGAGGACGCTGGGCCAGTCATTCGTAGTGACTGGCCGTAATGTTTGGGTAAGCTCTTTTTATGACCACAGTGGGGAGTGCCCTATTTGATCTGGAAGTTTCGCGGATCCAAAGACATATTCTCCGTAACTTCGCTGGCGGTCACATCCCACTCGTAAACCGTCGTCTTGCCATCTTGTGACTCCTCGGTAAAGTGGATGTTGTAGTGTGTGGGCAGGGTAATGCCGTCGGTAGTGTTGAAATCGCTGAAACGCTCTTCCATCGTGTAACGGGTTTGTTGTTGCTTGGAGCTTCGAGTGGGATCGGCCCCACCCAAGGCTGAAGGAGTTGTGAGTCCCACCTGGTCGCTCATACTGGGGACCGATGCTCCTAGGCCCGACGCCAGAACGATGGAATAGACGGTTTCGACGTGACGATATGTTTCGGGATCGAAGTAGAGATGAATGTCCATCTCGTTGCTTCTTTTGGGCTGATACCGAAGGTCGAGAACTTCCCGTCCGTCTATTTTTTTGCGTCCTGCGAAGTTCAGGTGCGGATGGTTGTGGTCCAGATTCGCTAGTGCCCAGGCGGTAGAGAGCTCACCCCCCAGCAACCCATCCTGCAAAATCACCGGTTGGCTCATCACAAATTCGCCGAGCGCGCTGCGCCGGTGGTTTGACGTGGTTGCGGCAATATAAGATTTGTCCCCATCTGAGATAAACTGCTCGCCTTTGTAATCGTTGGGAAATTTGAGCAAGAGATTGAGCTTACGCTCCTGCGATACCACCGCACTTTTGCCTTCCAATTGGCCCCCACCACCGACCAGAAGCTTGAATCGCGCAGTGCCTTGCACGACCCTCGATTTGTTGGCTTCACGCGCAGCAGCCGTGCCAAGGGAATCCAGGTGATGAGCTACAAGGTCTTCAGGCTTCAGGTCAGCGGCAGAAACCTGCAATGCCGGTGCCGTAAGCAATAGTAGGAACAGGAAAAGTCGTGATCTAATGCTGAACCGCATCGAACCTCCTCAGCCAGGTCCCAATTCTCTGGTACAAACCGCCTAAGTATACGTAGACGGCCTTGCGGAGGAAAGATTGAGTGTTGGTTCTGGTCGATTTTATTTGGTCTGGAGGCATGTGCACGTTAAAGCACTGCCGACCCAGGCAACGAGTGTAATAAATTATTTCCACGACGGCCGGGGCAGCTTTGCGGAATACATTCATTCAAATGGCATGCGTAAGGGACCATTCAAGAGCCATGGGACGCGATCAAAATAGCTTCAATGAGGTCTGGGATGTCATTTGATCGTATTGTTTCTATGAGCATTGCCCAGACGCACAAGGTCAAGGGAGCGTCAATGAGGCATCATCTCGCGATTGTTTTTCTATGGTTAATAGTCCCACTGCTTGCCTTAGGGCAGGATTCGACAAAGATTATCGCGATGGAACATCTTTGGAATCGGGCCGAACTGGAGAATGACGCGGGTGCCGTGCGACTCTTGCTGGCGGATGATTTTGTGATGACTGTCGCGGAGGGCACCACCTATAACAAAGCAGAGATTGTAGCCTCAGTTGCCGACAAGTCGTATCGTCCCGAGGCTTTGCAGTCAACCGGGCTGGTGGTTCATTCATACGGGAACACGGCAGTAGTGACCGGAAACTACTACGAGAAGGGTGTAGATAAGGGGAAGCCATGGGAGCGTCGTGGACGTTTTACCGACACGTGGATGAATCTGGGCGGGAGGTGGCAATGCATCGCCAGCCATTTCAGTGTCAAGCCGAAATAGTTTCGAAACGTGGGTTTCAGGAATCGCGAGGCCGCATGAAGCGCGGAGCGATTGCATAATTGAGTTGAACCAACACAATGAAGGCGATGCTCAAATAGTTGCTGAAAACGCACAGTAACGCGCCCAACGCATAAAGCATCTGCGCAACTACGATACGGCGTTCGATCGCAGAGATGAGTTCGGCAGATACCTCATTTTTAAGCAATCCAGTGTTTTTGGCACAGACCCGACTTATGTAAAGCGCACAGCCAAGCAGCAGAATGTTCAGCCAGTAAGTCACCAGGGCAAACCGTTTAGGGAATTCCGCGAGCAGCCTGGTTGAGAATGGCGTGATCGAAACCATAAAGAGGAAGCCGATATGAATCCAGGAAAGGCTTCTTTCCGAACGGGACAGGTGATTGAGCTGTGTCTGCTGACCTACCCAGAAAATTCCCAGCGTCAAAAAACTCATCATGTACATCAGCAGACGTGGTGAGAGGACGATGAGTGCATGCCTCAAGCCAAGTTCACCGTGCACGGATTCGGTCGCAGGCACTCGCAGATCAAGAACCAGCAGGGTCATAGCGACTGCGAACACGCCGTCACTTAATGCGGCAAGCCTTTCGATACTGGTGCCCGCGATGCGGTCGTAGGTAAGCGACATCTCAGGTACCCCACACGCTGGCCGCCCAGCCAGTTAACCCGCCGAAGAGTATGCCGGTGCCCAATATGCCGACATAGGAGTTCAGTCCGAAGGCGTCAGGCAAGCTAATCAGTACGCCCACGGTAGCGCCCGCCAATACAGGATGGACCGGCAGCGCGACGGTAGCAGCCAACAGGCCGATTGCGAAGCGGCTGGTAAATGCCTGCAAAAACATCGTCGTTGTTACGCCAGGGTGTTTCCCAAACGCGGTTATTAGCACGTCGATCAAGCCAAACAAAATGCCACATAAAATTCCGATCACCATGCGATTCATAGGCAAGGTTTGTACACCAGCAGAGCGGCTGCCGCAACCAGTCTGAGCCGTCTTGGGTTACATTTATATTTAGACAAAGTGGCGAAGAAGAAGGAATGTCATGAACCATCGCAATAAAGGCCTGCTTTCAAGATACGAAGATATCTGGCTTCTGGACGGAGTGCGCACTGCATTCGCCGACTACAACACCGTTTTAGGCCTGGTGTCGCCGATTGATCTCGGAATCAAGGTGGCTCGTGAAGTTTTTCGGCGAACCGGCATTTCTCCCGTCGATGTGGGCACCGTAATTGCCGGAAGTATGGCTCAGGCTTCGTTCGACGCTTATATGCTGCCCCGCCATATCAGCATTTATTCCGGAGTGCCGATTGAAGTGCCATCGCATCTTGTACAGCGTGTTTGCGGTACCGGCATTGAAGTAATTCTGCAGGCTGCCGACCTGATCAAGCTAGGAAAAGTCGACTTGGCGTTGGGGGTAGGGACCGAGTCGATGAGCCGCAATCCGGTCGCCGCCTACACTCATCGGGGTGGTTTCCGTCTTGGGCAAGTGGAATTCAAAGATTTTCTCTGGGAATCGTTGCTGGATACGAGTTGCAATCTGAGCATGGGCGGCACCGCCGAAGCCCTGGCTAAGAAATACAAAATTTCGCGCGAGGAAGTCGATAAATTCGCGGCGGACAGTTTTGCCCGCGCGCTTGTAGCGCAAAAGACTTGTTTTCTGAGCGGCGAGATCGTCCCGATCGTAAGCGAGACGTTTGAGTGTGCCGGGTATGCAGCCCGTGGAATACGCCTGCCGCGCGAGGTTGGGTCCTTTGCGCAGGACAGTCATGTGCGTCCTTCGCCGCTCGAAGTGCTTGCTAAGATCCGGCCGGCCTTTGCAGGAGTGCAGACTGGCGGAAATAGTTCCGCCGTGGTGGATGGAGCCGCCGCAAGCTTGATTGCTTCCGGGGCTTTCCTTGGCAAACAAAATAAGAAACCTTTGGCTCGGATCGTTGCAGGTGCGGCGGTCGGGGTGCCGCCGGAAATTATGGGTATCGGTCCAGTACAGGCCATTCGTGCCGTCCTCGAGTGTAGTGGCCTGCAACTGGAACAGATTGACCGCGTCGAAATCAACGAAGCCTTCGGAGCGCAAGTTCTCGCTTGCGAACGAGAACTGGGCATCGATCACGCGAAACTGAACGTAAACGGTGGCGCCATCGCAATCGGCCATCCTCTCGGAGCGACCGGGATGCGTTTGGCAATCACACTCGCGCGAGAACTTAAGCGATCGACCGGAAGATATGGAATTGCGTCGGCTTGCATTGGCGGCGGACAGGGAATTGCGCTATTGATCGAGAACATGGATGTCGCGAAGGCGTAAGAAGCAGGAGGCCGAAAAAGGGCAGGCCGATAGGCGAGGGTAGTGGGCTAGGCTGGCCAAATTCCCAGAGCGGTGCCGCACAAGATGCGTTGCCGCGTTTCCTCGGTTAGAGGTAATGTGCGGAAGTCGTCAAGATTGCTTTTGATTTCGCGGACGCCCGGGCTGGGCCAGTCCGTGCCAAACAGTGTCTTGTGTGCGATTTCTTCCAGCCGTGGAAAATATTTGAGCAAGTTTTTCGGTGGTATGCCGCTGATATCCAGAAAGACATTGGGATGCCGCCGCAACAGGAAAAATGCGGTCTCCATCCATAGCGGCCGCCCCCCGTGCGCCATGAGTATCTTGAGCTTGGGGAAGTCCACAGCGACATCGTCAAGGTAAATCGGATCGCCGTACTTGTTGCGAGCGTGAGGAAAAATCGACGTGCCGGTATGAAACATTACGGGCACGCCATTGGCTTCCGCCGCTCGGTAAATGATCTCAAGTTCCTTTACGCCGTGGAGATAGTCGTTGGGAAAAAGCAATTGGTGAGGCGGATGGATCTTGATCATGCGGATCTTCAAACGCAAAATCTGTTCAACGTCCGCCATGAGGTTAGGCGATTGCCGCGGGTGAATTCCGCCGCATGACAGGAGACGCCCAGGCTTTTCACTGACGTATTCTGCGACCCACCGATTCACTGCAGAGCTGAGGCCGATGACTTCAGGGGCCACGTAGTTGATGAGCACGGCTCGGTCGACGCCGCAATCGTCGAGGTATTTCAGGAAGGCTTTGGGAGAGCGGCAAAATTCCATTACTCGATCAAAATCTGATGCCTTACTCTTGATGAGTTCGAATGCCCCGGGCTTGAGCATCTCCATGGGTTGAATGTGAATGTGGCAATCGGTGATGGGATGGGCCGCCATGTTGAAGGCACATTATAAAGGGCGAAATTCAGAAAGTGATCGGGCAACTGTTTGACAGTATTGCCGGCTTGTATCGAATCAAAAGGATCTAACCACGAACGACGCGAAGGGGAACCAGGAGAGCATAACCAGCGACACTTTAGCTCTTTTTCAATTTTTCAATTTCTTCGGCAGCAATATGAAAACCGGTATTAGCCGCTGGAACTCCCGCGTAAATCGCCGTTTGCAGCAACGTTTCTTTCAGATCACACACTTCAAGTTCCTGTTCCAGTCCTGTGCGCAGGTGCAGGCCAAACTCTTCCCACCGTCCTAAAGACGCTGCGATGGCCAAGGTAAGAAGTCTTCGGGTACGGCGGCTCAAGCCGGGGCGGGTCCAAACCGCCCCCCATGCATAGCGCGTGATCAAATTCTGGAAGTCGCGAGTCAGGTCGGTGGCGCTCGCGATTGAACGATCCACATGCGCATCTCCCAGCACCTCTCGGCGAACGGCAAAGCCTTCTTCCAGAGGATCTGACGATTGATCGGCTGTTGGCGCTATGAAATCCAGCAGGGCAGTGGTAAACGAACGCGGACACTCCAGATTTGAGAGATGGGCGGCGTGTAGCCGAACAGTCCTTGCCCTAGGAATATTCTCGGCCAGCAACTGATTGTGTCCTTCCCATGGAGTTGATATGTCAAGGTCACCGGCAATCACCAGCGTGGGAGTTCTAATGGTCCCGAGCAATTCTTTCGAATCGAAGTCTCGCAGAACGGCGCAACATCCGATATACCCCTCCGGATTCGTACCTAAAAAGACCGATCTGGTTGTGTCCGTGTATCGTTGGTTTCGGACGGCGTTCTTGGCGGAAAAAAATCTCTGCATCACCAAATCTGCGATGCCAGCCATGCCCTTTTCGGACACCGTCTGAATACGCGTGTCCCAATTCGTCCGCGGTCCAAATTGAGGGGACGTATTTGCCAGCACCAGACCGGTCAGACGCTCAGGCGCGTTGAGCGCCAGCCACTGACCGATTGCGCCGCCCATCGAAAGGCCACAAAAAGCGAATTGGGAGATTTTGAGAGCGTCCGACAATCCGACCACATCGCGACCCAGTGTTTCGATCGAGTAAGGCCCTTTGGGCGCATCTGAGGCGCCGTGTCCTCGCGTGTCATAACGCAGAACTCGAAAATATGAAAGCAGATCTTCGACTTGTGGTGCCCACATGCCGTGATCTGTGCCGATCGAATGCGACAACAGCAGCACGGGGCGATCTGCTTTGCCTTCGAGGCGATAGAACAAGCGAGTGTTGTCAACCGTAACGAACGGCAAGTTAGCTACTCCTTTTCTTCGCGTGAGGCAAGCAGGCGCTTTCGAAATTGTTCCGCGCTACCGAGATATTGTTCCGGAACTTCGATTTGTTGCAAAGTCTTTGGGTCAATTTGCTGTGCGATCTCGGACATTTCCTGCAGCACTTCGTGCAGATGACGACCTTGGGTGATGCTCTGGCGCGCTGCATGGTCGAGAAGTCTATGAGCAACATCGCGTCCCAGCTTTTCTCCCAACAGCATCATGGCGCGTTCGGCAAAGATGACGCCCTTTGTAGACTCCACATTTTTGAGCATTTGGAACTTATCGACCGAGAGGCCTTCTGTGACCTCGGTCATGGCGGCCGTGGTTGCGCCGGTTGCTTGCAGGAGCGACGATACGGTAGGCCACTCAGCTTGCCAACTCCCTATTGCACGCTCATGCTCCTGCACCATCCCGGAAAGAAAAGCCGCCACCAGTCCTGGGGCACGATTGGCTGCGGCCAGTGCGACCACGCAACCGCTGGGGTTTCGTTTGTGCGGCATGGTCGATGAACCGCCGCGGCCCGGTCCTGTGGGCTCCGCTACTTCAGCCACCTCGTTTTGCATCAACAGGCTGATGTCGCGCGCCATCTTTCCCAGTACCCCAGTTAGCACGCCACAAGCGCACATCAGGGCGGCAAGGCGGTCGCGATGGGTATGCCAGGGGGCATCCGGAAAATGCAGTCCCAGGTCTTTGGCTAATTCACGCCCTACTTTTATCCCGTGCTGGTCCAGGGACGCCACCGTTCCCGTTGCGCCGCCAAATTGCAGGGTTAGGGCCTCGTCAAACGCCTCCGACAGACGGCGGCGGCTGCGGCAAACGGATCCGAGCCAGCCGGCAGATTTGAGTCCGAAGGTGACAGGTGGAGCCGCCTGCAAAAGGGTTCGGCCCAGCATCACGGTATTCGCGTGTGCTTCAGAAAGATTTGCAAGCGCAGTTTCTAGACGTTCCAAGTCAGCTTCCAGAATGGGTTGAGCGCGTTTGAGCAGTAATATCAGCGCCGTGTCTGCAACGTCCTGACTGGTAGCACCCCAATGCACGAAACCCGCCGCTGCGGGGTTGCTAGCTCGAACCCTCTCGGTCAATGCTTTTACGAATGGGATTGGTACTGCGCCGGCGCGTAATCCGTCCTTGGCCAACTGGGCTGGATCGAATGTTTCCGCATTCGCTGCCGTTGCGATGGCATCGGCTGCCGCTCGCGGCACGATACCAACATTCGCTTGCGCACGCGAGAGCGCAACTTCGAAGTCCAACATGGCTTGCAGCACAAACGCGTCTGAAAACAGTTCGGCAAATGCGTCAGTGGTCGCCAGACTCTCGATTAGTCGTGCTGCCATCCATGCCTCTTCCCGATCCGAACATTGCCGAGACTACCACCCAACCGTGGACTTCTGAAAAGCTGCGCAGAATCAGACGTCGAAGAACGCCGTCTCGTTCTCGCCCTGCAGTCGCAGATCGAACCGCCAACCCCCGGGGCGAGTTGTATCCGGATATGCCATGAGCGTGTTCCGGCGTTCGACTGGCACGAGCGCCAGAATCGGATCCTCCTGATTAGCGAGATCCCCGGCAAAATAGACGCGTGTATAGAGTTGCTTAAGCATGCCGCGTCCGAATACGGCTAGATTCAGATGGGGTGCCTGAAAGACATTCTTCGGACCAGGCACTCGCCCAGGCTTGATGGTTTCAAATTCGCAACTTCCATCCGCCGCCGTTGCCATGCGCCCGAAGCCAAGAAAGCCCGGGTCAACCGGCTTCGCCTGAACGTCATCGGGATGGTTATATTTTCCTTGCCAATTTGCCTGCCATATTTCGATCATCGCATCGGGGACGAGTTCGCCATTCCCGTCCACGACGCGAACCGTCAGTTGCACTCGCTCGCCTTTAACTTTCGGACTGGCGATGCGGCTCACGCTGCATTTGTCCGTAGTAAGACAAAAATGAAAAAAGGGCCCGACGGTTTGCGATGGCGTGGGAACCAGGTTCATTTTCAAGTCTCGAAGGGCGTCATTTCCGGGCCGCGCACGATGATGTCAAACTTGTACCCAGTTGCAAACTGAGGCTGTGTGGTCTCCAGATCGAAACGTGAAATCAGTCGCTGCCGTGCCTTCTCGTCGGGAAGCGATTGATAGATCGGATCGAAGGCGAACAGCGGATCTCCGGGAAAATACATTTGCGTGACTAGCCGCGACAGAAACGCCCGGCCAAACACAGAGAAATGAATGTGTGCCGGACGCCATGCGTTGTAGTGATTCAGCCACGGATAAGGGCCAGGTTTGATGGTTACGAAGCGATAAGTTCCATTCTCATCTGTCAGAGTGCGCCCGGTTCCGGAGAAATTTGGATCGAGTGGTGCGGGATGTTGGTCCACATCATGAGCGTACCTTCCCGCTGAGTTTGCCTGCCACAATTCGATAAGCGCTTTGGGAACAGCTTGGCCGTTGCTGTCCAGCACGCGGCCAGTCACGACTATGCGTTCGCCAATCGGTTCGCCAGCTCGCTGCCGAGTGAGGTCATTGTCGGGGTCGCCGATCTCTCCGTGTCCAAAAACTGGGCCGGTGATCTCCGATAAGGTATGCGGTAAGAATATTAACGGCTGGGAAGGCGCACGGCGCACCGAAGCCCTGTAAGGTTCGTGGAGTGAACCGGGTTGGCTGCCGGCTTCGTTCCGGCGATAGGGGACAACCTTTGACCCTTCATGAATAGGATGGTCCACAAAAAACCCTCGGCTGCCAGATTATAAATGGAGCGAGCTTTCTCGAACCGCATCTGGAACTTTTTACCACTAAAGCCGCGGAAGGGCCTCCGAAGATCTCTACCCGAAATTCCGCCAATGGCGGCCATCGCGTTCAAGGAGTTCGTCAGCCTCCTTCGGTCCCCAGCTACCCGATGCATAGTTTGGAAAATTACGTGGTGGTAGCGCTTTCCATAAATCCAACATCGAACTAATTACCCTCCATCCGCCCTCTACCATGTCCGCGCGTTGGAACAGGGTGGCATCGCCCACCATGCAATCGTGCAGGAGTCGCTCATAGCCTGTACTGGGCTGCTTGCCAAAATAGTCGCTGTACTCAAAATTCATGTCGACGATTCCCAGTCGCATCGCCGGGCCTGGTGTCTTGGCCGCAAAACGTAGCGCAATTCCTTCTTCGGGCTGAATATGCAGGACCAACTGGTTCGGAGTAAGTTTTTCAACCTCGGTGTCGCGAAAGAGGACAAAAGGTGCCCGCCGAAACTGGATGACGATGTAGGTGCTGCGCGAGCCCATCCGTTTTCCGGTACGCAGATAAAAGGGAACGCCAGCCCATCGCCAGTTATCCACTTGCAGCTTTATCGCCACAAAAGTCTCTGTGCGCGAATCGGGCGGTACGCCGGATTCCGACCGGTAGGCAGTAGCGTGATGACCCGCGATTTCGCCTTCGCCGTATTGGCCGCGTACGCTACGCGTCAAAACATCTTCGGAGCTGAGTGGTTGCACGGCGTGGAGAATCTTGCCTTGTTCGTCCCGTACGGCTTCTGGTTGGAAGGAAATCGGCGGCTCCATTGCGATGAGGCTCATCAGTTGCATGATGTGGTTCGGCACCATGTCGCGCAGAGCGCCCGCGGTATCGTAATAGCCTCCTCTGAGTTCAACGCCTACCGTTTCACCGACGGAAACCTGTACGTGATCGATATAACGGCGATTCCAGATGGGCTCGAAAATGCCGTTGGCGAAACGAAAGGCCAAAATATTCTGGACGGTTTCCTTACCAAGGTAATGATCGATACGATAAATCTGGTCTTCGTCTACAACGTTAAGCAACTGTCGATTTAGGGCTCGGGCCGACACCAAATCGTGGCCAAAGGGCTTTTCAACAATGACCCTACGCCATTGATGATTCTCTTGCGCCATTAAACCAAGACCGGCCAACCGCTCGACGATCAGTCCGAAGAACTCCGGGGCAGTCGCCAGGTAGTAAAAGACATTGCCGTGAGTGTTGTGAGTTTTATCGACAGTCGGCAGAAGATCCTTCAACTGTTGGTAGGTAGTGTCATCTGCAAACTCACCGGTGACGTAGTAGACGTGATGCTCGAACCACTCGAGAATGATAGGGTCGAGGGGGCCGTCGACAAATTCCTTGAGATCGAGCGTCACCTTAGCGCGAAATTCTTCGGTCGATATCGGATTTCGAGCGACGCCAATCACCGCAAACTCGCGCGACAGCAGATTGTATTTCGCCAGGTTGTAGAGGGACGGGATCAGCTTGCGGCGAGTCAGATCGCCCGCCGCGCCAAAGATAACCATCACGCAAGGATCGCCACGCCGCCCCAGATTCTGTCCCTCGACTACGACCGCTCCCTGCAACATCTTTTGCATTCCTCTCGAACGCCGAGTTTAGCAACTTTGTGGTCTTATTTGGGTTCCTGTGTGGGCACGCGCGACGAATCGAATCTCCACTGGGTCCAGAGATTGCGGGTGAAAGAGTCGAGCAAGTGAATGTTGGTCAAACCGGCTGGTGGCATTGCTCGTCTGCGATGGACTAAGCAGTTCCAACCGCTGCCGTAATCTCGACCCGAACTTTCAGAGTTTCACCGAGTTCGGTAAATGCCTCCAGCCACCCGCGTGCGTCCGCGTCTCCGTGTTCCGCGCGCTCCAGTATCTGCCCCGCATAGTTACACATCATCCGGTAGTAGGTATTTTGAGCTTCCCAGATTCGAACCTCGAACGGCAAGCTCAGCACCAAATTAATTGTCTGCTGCAACCGCTGGAGCAATCCGGGCTCAAGAGGGTTGGCTACAAATCGGATAAAAAGGTGTTCGAGGGTGCGGCGCAGCGCGAACTCCAGCGTCACGGCATCGGGGGTTACCCCCGTACGATGTATTTCTTCTAGAATGGCTCGAGATTTGTTCAGATCGACTTCTTCCGCAGAAAATATATCCAGAAGATCAGAGTTCAGAGTGAAGTCGACAGCCAACCTGAAACGTCGTGGCAGAGGCACACCCAGGTCGGTGACAAAACGAATGAGGTGGGCGTGCTCGTCATGGAAATTTCGATATAGCGCGCGGGCCTCATTGGTGGCTTCTTCGAGAATGACGCTAAGTATTTTTCTTTGCTCGTCGCGAAACAGCATGCGAAGGGTATACATGCCAGAGCCAAAGTTCTTTTCTATCAGGCGTACCAAGTCTGCCAGATCACCACTCCCGACTGCTTTTTCGACATCCTGGTCGAGTCCCCGGTAGGATTCTTCCCCTTGAAATTTACGTACTCCGCCAATCAGGCTGTGGTCTGCCAGGTGCAGCACGCCAAAAGTGATTTGGTCGGGTTCCCAGGTGATTTCGGAAGTGACGGTGGCCTGCCCGAGTACGACACGCAATTTTCCTTGGCGCGATGACCGGTAGTCCATGCGCTCAACGTCGTAGCAATAGATCCGAGCCAGTTCTCCATATTCTTCGAAAAGGGAACTGACGGCATAGTGAGCCGCCACCTTTTCCAAATCCACCATCGCAGGCTCGACGTGGCGCTGATAAATCGACCGCCCATTTCCCTGGTCCGCCAGATTACTTTGAGCTTGGGCTAACAGATCGAGAAAAGCGGTTGCCAGATTCTGTTCGAATAGTTCTCCCGCCAGCTGGAGGGCACGTGCGGCATACTGGATCACCTGAACCGTCTCGATTCCCGACAAGTCATCGAAAAACCATCCGCAACTCGTATACATCAGCATCAGGTAACGTTGCAGCTCGAGCAGCTTCAAGGCGGTGATGATCTGGTCCCTCGGAAGCTCGCGCTTGGCTTGTGCAGTGAGGAAGCGCAGTACATTCTCGCGGGATCGATCAAGAACCAAATTGATGTAAGCATCGCGGGTCTGCCACGGGTGCTCAAAAAACCGTCTGGCCTCAGCTTCAAACAGCGGCGCCACGGTGTCGCGGAGCCAATCGAAGGCTTGCCGCAACGGAGCTCTCCATCGCTGGTTCCAGCCCGAGTGGCCGCCGGAGTTGCAACCACAATCGCTTCTCCAGCGTTCCACTCCGTGCGCGCAACTCCATGAACTGTTTCCGATCACTTTGGCTTCCTGGATGGGGGGATGCTTTTGAAGATAGTCGCCGTAGTTGGTCAGGCGCGCGAGCTGGCTCGACTCGATGTAATTCAACGCGAAGGCCAGCGCCATGTCTCCGTAGGCGCGGTGGTGACCGTAAGTCTCGCCATCGGTTGCGATGTGTACAAGTTGTGGCCAGGTTCGAGCTTCAGAAAATGCACCCAGAAGGCGGTCAGAAAAACGTTTCCCATCGGCCAAAACATCTTCGAACGCGATGGCGCGAGAGATGGGGCCATCGTAAAAAAATACATTCATGGTCTTGCCGGAAGTCACCCGCACAGCATACGCCATCGAAGGATCGATTCTGCCTCCATCGACTTTGCGCCAGGCTCGCCCGCCGAGAGGCCTGACGCGGCCTGCCTGATGAGGGGACAAAATTGTGAATTTGATCCCGAGATCAGCCAGGACTTCTAAAGTCTGCAAATCGACAGCAGTTTCGGGCAACCACATTCCCTCGGGGTGACGCCCAAACCTCTTTTCAAAGTCGCGGATACCCCACAAAATTTGGGTGTACTTGTCGCGACGGCTAGCCAGGGGAAGAATCGTGTGGTTGTAGGCCTGCGCCACGGCCGAACCGTGCCCGGAAAATCTGTGCCGGCTGTCTCGATCCGCCGCGAGGATTGCCTCATAAACTGCGGGGCTTTTTTGTTCCATCCAGGAAAGTAGCGTCGGACCGAAATTGAAGCTGATTTTTGAATAATTATTGACGATCTGAAGAATACGGCCTTCCCCGTCAAGAATTCGCGAAGCGCTGTTTGGGGCGTAGCATTCAGCAGTCACACGCTCATTCCAGTCATGATACGGGTAGGCAGAATCCTGCAACTCTACCGCCTCCAGCCACGCATTTTCACGTGGCGGCTGGTAAAAGTGCGCATGAATACAGATATACCGTTCCATCTGATCTCCCTGGGAATCTTGATAAGTTAAGATAGGTTATCAGCAAGCGTTGTCTTGCGCTGATCGGCAGTTATCCCTTCGATCTGTTTATACTTCAGGATTCAGCAGCCACATTAGACAGCGAAGCAATCGATCCGAGCATCTCAAATCGACCGAGGGCATGGCATTGAAAAATAGAACTCCTGGAGAGCCGGCATATGTCCCCTGTGCCACCTACCGTCTCCAATTGAATCTGGCATTTACTTTTCGCCAGGCCGCTTCGCTCGTCGAATATTTTCACGACCTTGGAATCAGTGATTGCTACACCTCGCCATTCCTCATGGCTCACCCCGGGAGTCTTCATGGATACGATGTCACCGATCACACTCGCATCAATCCGGAAATCGGTTCTGAGGAAGAATTCACTGCGTTCGCCGAGCGTTTGAAGCAGAAGGCCATGGGGCTGGTCATCGATATCGTCCCCAACCATATGTGCATCACCCATTCTTCGAACCACTGGTGGTGGGATGTCCTCGAAAACGGGCCGAGTTCGGACTTTTCCACTTACTTCGATATCGATTGGAACCCGCCCAAAGCCGAACTGGCAAATAAGGTTTTGCTCCCCTTTCTTCCGGATCAGTTCGGGGAGGTCCTGGAGAACCAGCTAATTCGCGTGGTCTTTGACGCTGGATCATTCTCTCTGGATTCGCAAGGCACGCTGTATCCATCGGCACCACGGTCATGGGCGCGGGTACTCGAGAAAATTCTCGCGAGAGTCAAAGAACAGGTTCCCGCCAGTGACGATCATCTGCTCGAACTCGAAAGTATACTCACCGCGTTGTCCCATCTGCCGCCGCGTGAGAACACCGATCACGCAAAAGTGAGGGAACGGCAGCGAGAAAAAGAGATTATCAAGCGCCGTCTCATTGCGTTGATCGACCGCAGTGAAGTCGTGAGGGCAGCGGTACATCATGTGCTGAGTGCCATGAACGGGATCAAGGGCGACCCACATAGCTTTGACGATCTGGAGCGTCTGCTTGACGATCAAGCATATCGGTTGAGTTTTTGGCGGGTTGCATCGGATGAAATCAACTATCGGCGGTTTTTTGATATCAACGATCTGGCTGCTATCCGGGTAGAAAATCCCGATGTCTTCGCCACCGTCCATCGTTTGCCCTTCAATTTCATTCAGAGGGGCCTGGTCCAGGGAATTCGGATTGATCATCCCGATGGCTTATTCGATCCGCTGAAATATTTTCAGGATCTGCAGACTCAGTCCCCTTTGCCGGGAGGCTCGTCGAATCGTTCCGCAAACGGGGTGCGCCGCCATGTTTACGTGGCTGCGGAGAAGATTCTGGTCAAAAACGAAGAGTTGAGGCCCAGTTGGGCCGTTGAGGGAACGACCGGTTACGGATTTCTGAATTTACTGAACGGAGTCTTCGTCGATGGTTCACGAAAACATGTGTTCCAGCGGCTCTACCGGCAGTTCACGGGCTGGTCGCAGCCCTACGCAGATCTTATCTACGAAAGCAAGCGTCTGGTCATGCAAGTGTCTATGTCCAGCGAGTTGAACGTTCTTTCCCGGCGCTTAGACCGCATTTCGGAGCAGCACCGTCGATCGCGAGACTTCACCCTGGAAAGCCTGCGTGACGCACTGCGCGAAGTTATCGCCTGCTTCCCCGTATATCGCACCTATATTCGCACGGATACACAGCATCCCGATGAACAGGACGAGCGGAACATCCGTATTGCCATCAAAGCTGCCAGGCGCCGCAATCCCGCGACCAGCGGATCGGTATTCGATTTCATTCAAGACCTGCTGATGCTCAAGGACCCGGAAAGCATCGGCGACAACGATCGTGCTGAACGTCGCCTTTTCGTTATGCGTTTCCAACAGCTGACGGGGCCAGTGATGGCCAAAGGATTGGAAGACACGGCGTTCTATCGATATTGTCCGCTGCTTTCGTTAAATGAAGTGGGAGGCTCGCCCGAGATGTTTGGCGTCACCTTGGCACACTTCCACTCCAAAAACCTTGCGCGGCGAACTTCATGGCGAAATGCCATGCTCGCCAGTTCCACCCACGACACTAAGCGGAGCGAAGACGTTCGCGCGCGAATCAATGTGCTCTCGGAAATTCCGTCGGAGTGGTATCGCGCCATTAGAGCCTGGGAAGCCTTCAATCAGGACAAGAAAACTACGGTGGCAGGCGAACTCGTCCCGAGTGCGAATGAGGAGTATTTTCTCTACCAGACGCTGGTTGGAGCGTGGCCTATGGCCCTGATGAACAGTGAGGAGCACAGAGAATTCGTGGCCAGAATCCACAGCTATATGGAAAAGGCTTTACGAGAGGCGAAGGTTAATACCAGCTGGGTCAATCCGAACATTGAGTACGAGGCAGCATTCCACAATTTCCTTGATGCGGTGCTGAACCGCACTGCCAGCAAACCGTTCCTCGACGATTTCACGGTGTTCCATGCCCGGATTGCGACTGCGGGAATGTTCAATTCACTGTCCCAGACAGTACTCAAAATCGCGTCTCCCGGCCTGCCCGATTTTTATCAAGGAACCGAGGTCTGGAACTTCAGCCTTGCCGACCCGGACAACCGGCGTGCAGTCGACTACCATCGCCTGCAAACGCTGCTCGCGCGACTTAAGAGCGCGGACTCCGCCCATTCATCGAGTCTGCTCGATCGGCTCGTTGCTGAACCTACCGACGGTAGCCTCAAGCTCTACGTCACCCGGTCCGCGTTGTGCTTCCGCCGCGACAATCGTCCGTTATTCACAAAGGGTAGCTATCTGCCGTTGCGCGCCACAGGAGACAGGAACAAGCATCTGGTCACATTCGCGCGGTTTTTCCGTGAAACTGCGCTTGTGGTGATGGTGGGCCGATTCTTCGGCCAACTCGACTCGCAGACACGTCTGCCTGTCGGGCTCGATGCTTGGGGCAATACGGAAATTGTTCTTCGAAAACGGCTCCCTGCGGGACCTTACCGTGAGGTTTTTACGGGGCAGACCGTAACGCCTATTCGTCGCAACGGCAATCTGATTCTCCCCGTTGCAGAGGCGTTTGCGCATCTGCCGGTCGCGCTGCTTGTCAATTTCGGCGACCGCGGCAATTCCGGGGCCGAGGGCAGCACGCATGCCGGATAGAAAGACTGCCGGCGTCCTGGGCAATCACCCCTGGCGACTTCAATTCGGCGCATCCGTTGTTGATGAAGGAACGCGTTTCCGTGTATGGGCGCCAAAAGTTGATACCATTGCGGTTCGCATTTTGGGCGAGCGGTCGCAAACCATTCCCTTAACCATGACCGACCCCTGGGATTCTGAGTTCGGTGGCGTGTTCGAGGCCACCATTCCGGGCGTGAAGCAAGGAACGGATTACTTCTACATTTTGGATGGAGAGCGGGAGCGCCCCGATCCGGTGTCGCGCTGGCAGCCGCACGGAGTTCACGGACCTTCACGGGTCGTCGATCCTGATTCGTTCCGCTGGTCAGATAAAGGCTGGGCCGGCATACCGCTGAACGACTTCATCATCTACGAACTTCACATTGGTACATTCACGCCGGAGGGTACGTTCGAGAGCGCCATTGCACGACTTCCCTATCTGGTTGAACTGGGGATCACCGCCGTGGAAATTATGCCCATCGCTGAGTTTCCGGGTAATCGTAACTGGGGATACGACGGCGCCGCCCTTTATCCGCCGCAATCATCATATGGTGGACCGGCTGGACTGAAAAACTTGGTCGATGCGTGCCATCGGCACCGACTCGCGGTGGTGATGGACGTTGTGTATAACCACCTCGGCCCCGAAGGCAATTATCTTTCAGAATTTGCCCCGTCTTTTACCGACGCCCATCACACACCCTGGGGCCCGGCGATCAACTTCGACGGTCCAGGGAGTGATGGCATTCGTCGATGGGTTATAGACAACGCCCTTTACTGGCCCACCGAATATCACGTGGACGCTCTTCGCCTGGATGCCATTCACGGCATTTACGATTTCGGCGCGCGTCATGTTCTCGATGAACTGGCGGAGAAATTCGAGCATCAGGCTCGCCAATTGAAGCGCCAGGCCTGGATTATCGCGGAAAGCGATCTGGCGGACGTGCGCATCATCAACCCGCGTTCCGCGGGAGGCTATGCCTTGGACGGCCAATGGCTCGACGACTTTCATCATGCGCTCTATGCAATTTTGACCGGAGAGAGCGGGGGGTTTTTAATGGATTTCGGCTCACTTGCTTATCTCGCCAAGTGTCTTGGCGAAGGATATGTCTACGACTGGAAATACTCTCGCTATCGCCTCCGTCATTACGGCAGCTCCTCCAAAGATCGTCCGGGCGAACAATTTGTAGCGTTCATCCAGAACCACGACCAGGTTGCCAATACGAGTCGGGGCCAAAGGCTGTCGTGTTTGGTTTCTCGCGAACAGCAGAAGCTGGCGGCAGTCCTGACTTTGTGTTGTCCCTTCCTGCCGTTGCTATTCATGGGCGAGGAGTACGGAGAAACGAAGCCGTTCGTTTTCTTCACCAGCTTCGACGATAATGACCTGGCTAACGCCGTCAGTGAGGGGCGCAAGAGGGAGTTGGGCGCGCATTACCAGGAAGGTGAATTCGCCGACCCCCAGGATCAGCATAGCTTTGAGCGATGCAAGCTCGACTGGCCCAAACTAAAGAGCTCGCCGCATGCAGAAATCTTACACCTTTACCGCGACCTGATTGCACTGCGACGGCACCACCCCAGCTTGGGGAACTGCCGCAAAGACCTCACCGAGATCCAATTCGAGGAATCGAAGTTTTTGGTGATGAAGAGGGCGGATCCGTCAGGGGAGTCGGCTCTGGTGGTCTGCAATTTCTCTGATTCATGGCAGACAATACCCGTGACGTTCGAGGCTGGAAAATGGCAGGCAGTTTTGTGGACTGGGGATTCGGCTTATGGCCGCTCAGCGAAGAATTCCTTCGTCGAAAAGCCAAGTTTTGGCCCTGACCGGCGAATATCCATGGGGCCTTTTGAGGCCGCTGTTTACATAAGCAAACAATCTTTTCCGAAAATGTGACCTACCCGACCAGAGTAAAATACCGCGTAATCTGGCGCAGAGTGAGCCGCCATTGAGTGATCTGATTCGCCCCGGAAACGAAAATCTCCGCCGGGCCGCACACCCCGCTACCCATATGATAAATTTCTAAAATACTCTGATTATTCAATACTTTGCACCGTCGGCGCGTCCTTTTGGGACGTTCTCCGGGTGATTGCTTTCTTCTGCAGGAATGGCGCACATACTGACTGACTAAGAGGTTGGCACTGACGATGAGTGGCGCACACATACCGGGAGCAGAAAACGGTGCCGTGAAACCGTCATTTACCAGAAAAGTGATCATCGAAAGTGTGCGGCCCGAAGTCGATTGTGGGCGTTTTGCTATCAAGCGCACGATCGGAGACCGAGTAGTCGTGACGGCCGACATTTTCGCCGATGGCCATGATGTCCTGTACGCCGTACTGCGACATCGCCCTGACTCTCAGTCCGAGTGGCAGGAAGTTCCCATGGAAGCGCTGGTTAACGATCAGTGGCAGGCGGAGTTTCGCGTCGAAGCCGAGGGCCGGCATTTTTTCACCTTGCAGGCTTGGCCGGATCGCTTCCTTTCCTGGAGTCGCGATATCGTAAAAAAACTGGCCGCGAAACAGGATCTTTCGGTGGATATTCTGGTTGGGGTGCAGTTGATTGAGACGGCGGCCCAGCGGGCCAGCCGCAAGGACCGGGGCTTTCTCGCTACGTGCGCGGAAGAGATAAAAAGATTGGCGGTTCGGGACATGCCAGGCGCGGTGAATATGGCGATCAGCCCCGATCTTCGCGCTTTGATGATTCAAACCGCCGATCGCCGTCGCGCCACCACCTACGGCAGGGAACTGGTGGTCGTGGTTGATCGCGAAAGGGCCCGCTTCAGTGCCTGGTATGAGATGTTTCCGCGCTCCAGTTCGCCAAGAGCGGGAAAGCCTGGAACTCTGCAGGATTGCACCAACCGCCTGGACTATGTTGCCGGGATGGGATTCAACGTCGTGTATCTCCCTCCGATCCATCCCATCGGGCGTGTCAATCGCAAGGGGAAGAACAACGCGGAGCGTGCGGCCCCGGATGATGTCGGCAGCCCCTGGGCGATTGGATCACGGGAAGGCGGACACAAAGCCATCGATCCGCAACTAGGCACGCTTGAGGATTTCAAGCGCTTAGTTTCGCGCGCCCAAGGCTTAGGAATGGAAGTGGCCCTCGATCTGGCATACCAGTGCGCGCCCGACCATCCCTATGTGAAGGAACATAGGGATTGGTTTCGAATCCGGCCCGACGGTTCGGTGCAGTACGCGGAGAATCCACCGAAGAAGTATCAGGACATTTTTCCCATCGACTTTGAAACTGATCAGACTCAAGCTCTGTGGGAAGAACTACGAAGTATAGTTTTGTACTGGATCGAGCAGGGTGTCCGAATCTTTCGGGTGGACAACCCACATACTAAGCCCTTTCACTTTTGGGAATGGCTCATCAGCGACATCAAGAGCCGCTACCCCGATGTGTTGTTTCTTGCAGAGGCATTCACCCGCCCAAAATTGATGTATGAACTGGCGAAGATGGGGTTCACGCAGTCGTATACGTATTTTGCCTGGCGCAACACCAAGCTGGAGCTCACCCAATACTTTCAGGAGTTGACACAAACTGAAGTCCGAGAATTCTTTAGGCCAAACCTATGGCCCAACACCCCTGATATTCTCACCGACGTTTTTCAGCGCGGCGGCCTGCCCGTTTTCGGGCAACGCCTTGTACTGGCAGCTACTCTAGGAGCAAATTACGGGATCTACGGACCGGCTTTTGAACTCGGCGAAAATCGAGCTGTGGCCGCTGGGAGTGAAGAATACCTGGAGTCTGAGAAATATCAGATTCGCGCCTGGGACTTGCAGAGTCCGACCAGCCTGGCGAAGCTGATCGCACAGGTAAATCAGATACGCTGCGAGAATCTTGCGTTGCACGGTGATTTAAGCTTGAGATTTCACCCTTCTGATAACGATCAGATCCTCATCTACAGCAAGATGACTGATGACCTGCTGAACATCATTGTCACCGTGGTGAACTTGGACCCTTATCGCGTTCAAGCGGCCTGGGTCGATCTTCCGCTGGACACATTTCATTTAGATCCGCGCCAGCCTTATCAGATGCACGACCTGCTCACGGACACCCGCTATGTCTGGAGAGGACCGCGAAATTACGTTGAACTCAATCCGCAGCGCTTGCCGGCGCACATTTTTTGCATTCGACGGCGGTTGCGAGTTGAAAATGGCGTCGATTACTTTGCCTGATGGGGTGCTGAAATTTCGTCGGCCCGTTTTCTAATGGGCCCAACAAGTCGCTCGTAGGCTGAAAAACGGAGAAGGGAATTTGGCAACACCTCAGGACGCGCTCTGGTACAAGGATGCGGTTATCTACCAGGTACACGTCCGTACCTTCTTCGATACCAACGCGGACGGCATCGGTGATTTTCGTGGTCTCGCACAGAAGCTCGATTACCTGCAGGAACTGGGTGTCAACGCTGTGTGGCTTATGCCATTCTTCCCGTCGCCCCTGAAAGACGACGGTTACGATATTGCTGATTACACATCCGTTCACGCCACCTACGGTAATCTCGACGACTTCAAGCTTTTTCTCAATGCCGCGCACGAGCGCAACATTCGTGTCATCGTCGAGATGGTGTTGAATCACACCTCCGATCAGCATCCCTGGTTCCAGGAATCGCGCAGCTCACGAGACAACCCGCGCCGCGACTGGTACGTCTGGAGCGATACGGACACAAAATATAAGGGTGTGCGCATTATTTTCGTGGATACGGAGCTTTCTAATTGGGCTTGGGACCCGGTTTCGAAGGCATATTATTGGCACCGGTTTTTCACCCACCAACCTGATTTGAATTACGACAATCCGGCAGTCCGCGAGGAAATGTGGAAAGTGATGCAATTCTGGGTGGAACTGGGAGTCGACGGTTTTCGGCTTGACGCAGTTCCGTACCTGGTCGAGCGTGAAGGCACTTCGTGCGAGAACCTGCCTGAGACCCACGCGGTCTTAAGAGAATTACGGGCGAAGTTGGACAAGTACTATCCCGGCAAGATGCTGCTCGCAGAGGCTAACCAGTGGCCGGCTGATCTGCGTGCCTACTTTGGCGAGGGCGACGAATTTCATATGGCGTTTCATTTTCCGCTGATGCCCAGAATGTTTATGGGCCTGAAGCTGGAAGACAGAAAGCCAATTACCGAGATCCTGAAGCAGACTCCACAAATTCCACAGCTTTGCCAATGGTGTCTGTTCCTGAGAAACCACGACGAGCTTACCCTCGAGATGGTCACCGACATGGAACGGGATTACATGTATGACCAGTATGCCCGCGACCGGCATATGCGGATCAACGTAGGCATCCGCCGCCGTCTTGCTCCTTTGCTTGATAACGATCGCCGCCGGATCGAGTTGATGAATGGGATGCTGATGTCGCTTCCCGGAACGCCCATTATTTATTACGGCGACGAAATCGGCATGGGCGATAACATTTACCTCGGCGATCGCAACGGGGTTCGCACTCCAATGCAGTGGGATGGCGGCTGGAACGGTGGTTTTTCTACGGCTGATCCTGAGAGCCTCTATTCACCGCTCATGCTCAACCCGGTCTATGGCTACCAATCAGTTAACGTGCAGTCACAAAAACGCTTTGACCACTCGCTGCTCTCCTGGATGAAGCGGATCGTTAAGGTACGGAAGTCGACCCCGGTTTTCGGTCGAGGGTCGATCGAATTCTTATATCCCGAAAACCATCGCATCCTGGCTTACGTCCGCCAACTGGATAAAGAGTGCATTCTGGTGGTAAATAATCTTTCTAACAGCGCCCAGGCAGTGGAGCTGGATCTACGCCGTTTCAAAGGCAATATTCTGATTGAAATGTTCGGGAGGAATATTTTTCCTCGAGTAGGCGATTTACCATACCTGTTAACCTTGGGACCGTATCAGTTCTACTGGTTCCGTCTGCGCCGAATTTGAGCATTGCAGGCACCGGGATCAGCGAACTGACAGCTGAGTGCAGCAAAATCCAGTGAGGCAAGCGTTTTGTCCGACGAAAGCATTCTTACCGATGAGTTTCTCCGCCAGCTGATCAACGTCGGCGAAGCGGACCTCCTCATCGGCGTGCCAACTTACAACAATGCTGCGACGGTCGGCCAGGTCGTGCAAACGATCCGTGCCGGGCTACTGAAATATTTCCCGCGCGAACGCGCTGTGATCGTTAATGCCGACGGCGGCTCGCGCGATCAAACGCCGGATCTTGTCCGCGGGGCATCGATCAACGACGCCCAGGTGTCCTCCGACTTTCAGGCGTTGCGCACTCTGCATTGCATCAGCTCGGAATACCCCGGAGAACCTTCTACCGCCACGGCATTGCGAACAATTCTGGCCTCGGCTGATCTGCTTCGCGCTTCCGCCTGCGCGGTGGTATCGCCAGAAGCAACGACCATCGAGCCGGATTGGATCGAGCGTCTACTGCGTCCGGTCTATCAGGGAATCTACGATTTCATCACGCCTCTGTATCGCCGCCATAAGTTCGACGGATTGTTGATTCGCAACCTGGCATATCCGATGACGCGCGCCTTCTACGGCAAGCGGATTAAGGAGCCGTACGCGTCCGAATTTGCCTTCTCGGGGCAACTTGGTGCGCACTTTCTCGGCCAGGAAATCTGGGCGCAGGAGGCTGGTCGCACCGGCACTGAAATTTCCCTGACCATCTCGGCCATCACCGGAGGCTTTCGACTGGCGCAAACTTTCCTGGGCACGAAGCCCCACATAGACGCCCGCTCGGCTGACCTGGTGGCAGCCATGCGGCAGACTGCCGGTGCGCTATTCTGGTCTCTTGAACCTAATTACCAGATTTGGAGTTCTCGTGCCGATTCGCAACCGATACCGACCCTTGGGGCCGGCGAAGAAGTAACTCTGGAGCCGTTGCGCGTTAATCGCAAACGTCTGCTGGGGATGTTTCACTCCGGCGTGGCCGAACTGGAGCCAGTGCTCAAGCAGATTCTTTCAGCGCCGACTATTTCCGAGTTGCAAAGAATCGCTACTCTCGAGGAGGACGAATTCTCCTACGGCGATGAACTATGGGCTCGTACCGTATTTGAATTTGCCGCTTCTTATCACAAATCCGTTATCAGCCGCGACCACATCGTCCAGGCACTGGCCCCGCTGTATCGCGGAAGAGCGTTTACATTCCTAATCGAAAACCGCGACTCTTCCGGTGAGGAAGTAGAACAAAATGTAGAGAACTTTTGTTTGACTTGCGAGCGTCTCAAGCCGTCGCTGGTCGAGCACTGGAACGGAAGGAAGTGAGGTCACGATGCGCGAAATGATTGTGAACGAGCTGACTCAGGCGACGCAGGAACTTATCCGGGAGTTTGCGCGCTTCCTGCCCCGCCTCATGGCGATGCTGGTGGTGGTGCTATTAGGGTGGCTTATCGCCTATGTCCTGAAATGGATTCTGCGCAGCATCCTGCGGTTAGTGAAGTTCGACAAGCTTTCCGAAGGCGCTGGCGCTACTCAACTGCTCAACAAAGCCGCACTTCCATCCTCTACCGAACTGGTGAGCCGCTTTGCTTTCTGGATAGCGTGGCTCGGTTTTGTGCTGTTGGGCACCAGCGCTTTGGGCTTTTTGGGTATGCAGGAATATGTCACTCGCTTTTTCATTTTCCTGCCGCGGCTGATCGTAGCCCTCTTCTTCCTTTTCTTCGGATTGCTCGCTGCCAGCTTCTTCTCTCGCGCAGCACTGCTATGGGCGGTCAATACCAATATGCCCTCGCCGCGCCTGCTTAGTTCTGCAGCGCGCGTCATGATTACCGTCTTCACGGCCTCTGCGGTTTTTGAGGAGCTCGGATTAGCAGACTCCACCATGCTGCTGGCTTTCGCCATAGTCATGGGTGCAGTGATGCTAGGCCTGGCGATTGCTTTCGGCATCGGGGGGCAGGATCTAGCAAGAAAATTCCTTGAATCTCGCTTTGCACAAGAGAAGAAAGACGCAAAAGAAGGCGAGGACGAACTTTCTCCGCTTTAGCTAAGGTCTTATGACCCCTGCTGCGGGGGACGAATCTTCGGGCATGAAAATCGGGTGTTCCGTGGCTGGAACCTGGTGGTTTGTTCTTTGTATACTTCACCTATGACCAACCTCGACAAATATGCTCTCGGCTCTTTTTGCTGGCTCGAACTGGCAACTTCCGACCAGAACGCGGCGAAAAAGTTTTATGGCAGCCTTTTCGGATGGGCTCCCGCCGACATGCCCATGGGACCGGGTGAAGTTTATACGATGTTCAAACTCGGAGATCGTGATGCCGGAACCGCTGCCTACACGCTGCGGAAAGATCAGAGGGAGCATGGACTCCCCCCGAACTGGGCCATCTATGTGGCGGTCGAAGACGCGAACGTGGCTGCGAAACGCGTTTCCGAGTTAGACGGAAAGGTAGTTATGCCACCCTTCGATGTTTTTGACGTCGGTCGCATGGCGGTAGTACAGGATCCCGGCGGAGCCGCGTTCTGTTTGTGGCAGGCAAAGCAACAACCGAAGGCGGTCACAGGCGTCGACGGAACATTGTGCTGGGCTGATCTGAATACGGCTAATCCGGAACATGCGGCCAAGTTTTATTCCCGCCTGTTCGGATGGAAGCTGGAAAAGGCTGAACACGATTCATCGGGTTACCTCCATATCAAAAACGGCGAGCAATTTATCGGAGGAGTTCCTCCAGCACAGCATCGCTCTCCCGGCCCCCCCCAGTGGCTGCCGTATATCCAGGTTTCGAAGTGTGACGATATGGCGGCTGCGGCGAAGACGATGGGTGCCAAATTCTTTCTAGAGCCCATGACGATGGAAGGCGTTGGCCGGATGGCAGTTATCTCCGATCCGCAAGGCGCCGTCTTTGCGATTTTCCAACCGATGCCGAGAAGGTAGGACCGCCTTCAAGTTTCGAGCCGGCCAGCCTCGCGATTAGAGCTAGCGTGGCGCCTTGGATGGAGCGACTTCTGCGGAACCGACGGTTGGTGATATGCTTACCGCGATATGGGGATACCGAGCCTGCTGCGCAAAATCTTGATGGTGGACCTGCTTCGGGGATTGAAGGTCACGTTCTTTTATCAGGATCCGAAGGAAATTTATACCGAGCAGTACCCGCTGCAACGGCCGCAAGTGGCTGAGCGCTACCGCGGCGCCCCCCGGCTGAATGTAAATCCCGATACCAATGAGACAATGTGCATTGCCTGCGATTTGTGCGCACTGGCATGTCCCGAAAATCTGATTGTCGTCTCGAGTGAACGCAACGAAAAAACCCGCCGCAAAGAACTCACCAACTTCACTTATGATCTGAGCCGCTGTATGTTTTGTGGTCTCTGCGAGGACGCCTGTCCTACGGATGCGCTCGAACTGACTCAGGATTTTGAGCTCGCCAGCTATACCCGTGAGGGTGCCATCTGGAATCGCGAGATGCTGGAAAAAGGTCCGCAGCCGACGCAATACAAGAGATAGCGATTGGTTTTTAGCCTTTACCCACTTCCAGCTAATAGCCAATGGCTAAGAGTCGACCCTTGGTTCCTGTTGCGTCATGCAGTGCATTGCCCCAAATCCCCAAATCAGATCTCCGGAGTAAATTCCGACGACTTCGCGGTCGGGAAATTGTTTGGCAATGATGTTGAGAGCGGCACGATCATTCGGATCGTTAAAAACCGGGACCAGCACAATTCCATTTGCGATGTAGAAATTGGCATAGCTGGCGGGGAGCCGGCGACCCTCGAAGATGACTGGGCCGGGCATGGGAAGCTCCACAATTCTCAGAGGTTTCCCATCCTGATCGGTAGAGGCCCGCAGGCGGCGCAGATTTTCCTGCAGCGGTAAGTAATTGGGATCGTTCGCATCGTGTTCCACTGCCGTTAGAACAGTATGGGGTGAAACAAATCTGCTGATGTCGTCCACATGGCCGTGGGTATCGTCGCCAGTGATACCGGAGTCCAGCCAAATGACCTTGCCTGCGCCGAGATAATTCTTAAACATTTGCTCGTAGTCAGCTCGTGACATGCCTGGATTGCGCTGCTGGGTGCGGCTAAGAAGGCATTCTTCCGTGGTAAGCAAAGTTCCGCAACCGTTGACTTCAATCGATCCACCTTCCAACACGACGCGGGCTTTATCGGTTTGCGGATGAATTGTGGTGGCGCGGGCCGCCTTTGCCATGCGGATACTGATTTTTGCGTCGTGCTCATAGTTCGGATATTTGGCCCACGCATTGAATCGCCACGCGAGCGCGGTGAGGCTTGTCATGGCCATCGAGCCTCCGAGGGCCCGATCCGAGCGCCCCGTAGCGCTCTGCACGAAGGTACACCCGGAATCTCGTGTCCAGACCCGGTTTGTCGGCCACCGGTGAAACCTGAGATTCTTGGCAAGGGCATTTGCCTTGGTGAGAACCTTGCGCGCATGCTCCTCTGAGGTCGCACTATTCACGATAAGGTCCACACGTTCATGTCGACCCAGATGCCGGATGATTTCGGCATAGGCCCAGGGAATGGGTTCAAACTTTCCCGGCCAGTCGTCTTGATAATGCGGCCACGCGAGCCAGGTGGAGGCGTGAGGCTCCCACTCAGCGGGCATACGTGGATTCAGCGGCCGGAATTCTTTTGGCTTCATTTTCGCAGCGTATCAGGTAACCCTAACGGTCTAACGAACCCCGGCCGTCGACAACCTAAATGGGACCTTCCCTAAGTGTTAGCTATTTTTGAAAGGCTAATCGATCAGGCGGCTGGTGATTTGGCCGTAGCTGTCGATACGGCGATCGCGAAGAAAGGGCCAGTTGCGTCGGACATCCTCGACGACGGCCAGATCGACTTCGCCTATTAGAACTTCTTCCTTATCGTGGGATGCTTCGACAATCACCCGTCCGAAAGGATCGCAGAGAAAAGAAGCACCCCAAAATTCCAACCCGGCACCCGGGACAGCATTGCCACGAATGTCGCCGGTTTCGTGTCCGACACGATTTACTACTGCCACGAAAACTCCATTGGCAATCGCGTGCGCCCGTTGAATGGTTCTCCATGCGTCGTGTTGTGCAACACCCAACTCGGCCTTTTCGGCAGGATGCCAGCCGATCGCGGTGGGGTAGAAAATCAGCTCGGCGCCCTGTAGAGCGGTGAGACGCGCACCTTCGGGATACCATTGGTCCCAGCATACAAGAGTGCCAACCCGTCCGACGCCGGTGTCGAAAGCGCGGAAGCCGAGGTCCCCCGGAGTGAAGTAATATTTTTCGTAATAAAGTGGATCGTCTGGAATATGCATCTTGCGATAAAGACCCCGCAGAGACCCATCCCCATCGAAGACAGCTGCAGTGTTGTGGTATATGCCGGGCGCTCGCTTTTCGAATAGTGACGCGACAAGAACAATTTTTAACTGTTTGGCTAAAACGGACAATCGGGTTGTTACCGGTCCGGGAATGGGCTGCGCCAGATCAAACAAACTGGAATCTTCGCGTTGGCAAAAGTACTGGGTCTGAAACAATTCCGGTAAGCACACGATTTGTGCCCCCCGCGCCGATGCCTCCTGGACTTTTTCGATGGCCTTTTGCAAGTTTTTGTCGGGGTCGGAAGTTGCTGACATCTGGACCAATCCAACCTTGAACTTCTGTGGCAAGTCTCCTCCTCGAAGCGAAAAAACAGAATATCAGTTTCCGTTTCAAGTTATAAAGCTTCGGGCCGTTAAGATGTTCTTTACTGCAAGATTGTCATCTTCGAGCGCATTTTCAACGAAAAATCTGGGCCACTGACCATGCAGGATTCCTTCGCGATAACCCCGAGCTTCCGAGTGACAATAGTCGAGGTTCCTGCTTGGTAGCAAGGCCCGCCGGCATCTAGTAAAGTAGTTCTTCCGCAAATGGGGGGTGCAGCTTGAAGCATGACAATCACGACGGCGCCGGCACTGACCGCGATCTGCACGATCCGATCAAGGACCGGCTGATTCCTTTGGAGCCACTCGACCTTCAGAAAGTACGTTCAATCGACGATCTGTTGCGGGCGATGGCGAAGACGGCATTTACCGGGAGGCAGTTGGGTGAGGCAGTGGACGTACTCGAAGCCATGGCCCGGGACAAAGAGTGCTTCGTAGTGATGACTCTGGCCGGCGCCATGACCGTGGCCAAACAAGGGCTGATCGTTGCCGAATTGATTGATCGGGGCATCGTGAATGCAATCGTCTCTACCGGTGCGCTGATGGCCCATGGGTTGGTGGAAGCTACCGGGCGTGCACATTTTCGCTATAACCCTGAAGTCTCCGACGAGGAGCTCTACGAACAGGGATATAACCGCGTATACGACACTCTGGAGCCAGAAACGAACCTTGACGATGTAGAGAAGGTGATGGCGGAAGTCCTGGAACAATGGGATCCCAGCGAAATATTGGCCTCATACAAGCTCAACCATGCCATCGGAGAATATCTTGCCGAGCATGCCAAGGGCCAGCGGGGAATCCTGAAGTCCGCCTTCGAGAAAGGTGTACCAGTCTTTGTGCCCGCCTTTACCGACTCGGAATTGGGGCTGGACATAGCGCTTTCCAACCGCATGCGCGAAGCGGCGGGCCGCCACAAGCTGCGCTTCGATCCGTTTGAAGATCTGGAACACTTTGCCTCAACCCTGCTACGGCAGAAGCGACTGGGGATCTTCACCATTGGAGGGGGAGTGCCGCGGAACTGGTCGCAGCAATTTGGGCCGTTCATCGAACTCCGGCATCGGCGAATGGGAGAGAACGTGCCACTGAAGCGCTATCACTATGGTTTGCGAATTTGTCCGGAACCCGTATATTGGGGTGGGCTGTCGGGAAGCCCGTATAGTGAGGCGATTTCCTGGGGAAAATTCGTGCCTCCGGCAGAGGGTGGAAAGTTTGGCGAAGTCTTTCTTGACGCCACGGTGGGTCTGCCTTTGATCGTGGCAGCGGTGTTGGAGCGGTTGGGCAAAGCGAGTGGCAATAGCAGGGGAAAGAAAGAGAAAGCTCTCGCTGGAAAATAAGAAGCGGGGGCAGGATGCCCCCACCGGTCGGCCGGATGCTGGCGCTGTTCGCGATTCCTAGTCGAAAATAAGAACGGCGGCGGCGATGACCGTCGTCCACAAACCACGTTTGTCGCCGACCGCAGACTGCGTCACGTTAGCCGTCCTGACAATCTTGTTGGAAATCCGGTAAATCTCCTTCTTCTCGTCCCAGGATCGATCGGGGTCGAACTCCACATTCAAAGTGGTCGCCAGCATTTCCGCGGCGAGTTCTTCGGCATAGTCACCGGCCGAGTCTTCGGTTTCGCCGAACGAGTGGTGTTCGCTCAGGTAACCGTAAGTGTTGCGGTCGGCAGGAATAGCCACGCCAATGCTCGAAGCGAGCAACCGGTGGGGCTCGTGGGTGGAATTCTCAGCCACTACGGAAAATACCACTTCGCCGGGACTCAAATACTTCAAGCCCTGCGACCGAGGTACCAGCTTGCATTGTGGTGGAAAAATCGAAGAAACCCGAACGAGATTTTGCGCGGCAATGCCAGCATCCCGCAATGCCAATTCAAACGAAGTAAGCCGTTCACGATGTTTTCCGACCCCCTTGGTGAAGAAAATCTTCTTGGGGACCATGTCTTTAGACAATTCGGGTATCCTCCAGTAGAACTGGGCTAAATTTTCTAGACCATACCATAGGCAGTCACAAGCGCAATGTGAAAATCCAGAAAAAAGCGCCGTGTGCCGAAATTAGTACTTCCGACCGTCGCGAGCTTATTTGCCGGCGGCTACCGCACTGACGGTGATGGTGTCTCCCTTAGCCTGTCCGGTTACTTTGGCCTGACGATCAGCTAGTTTGTCCAGTTCACTGAGCGCAGTCTTATCGCTTGTATCCAGCGCATAAACCTTGTCCCCCACAACCAGTGCATATTTTGAGCCCTTGTTGACACAGGCGCGAACGCAAGCCGAGCCTTCGCCCGCCATCATGTGATTGGCTCCGCACATAGCATCGCTAACCTTACCGGTGAAGGTTTGAGGCTGGTCGGCGGCAAAGGTAGTTGACCCAGAAAGGCTTGCGCCCAGGATTAGAGTTGCCAGCCAAAAAGCGAAGTTCGAAGGGACAAAACTCATTGGAATTGCTCTCCTTGTTCAGCCTGGATCTTTTGGTTAGATGCGGGGCCGAGATTATCGTTTCTTAAATCGAGGAACGGAAAATGGAGGTAACCGTCAACCTTCAACCGCACTTGCGATCAACGCTTGTGCTCGAAATGAAGCGAGACGTCCACCGTCTTGTCTTTCTCCTCCACCGTCTCATGAACGACGATGTCCCATTCATCTTCGCCTGGTAAAAGGCTGATAGCCGAGCGAGTGAAATCCTTGGGATATTGACTATTATAGATATTGCCTTCTCGCAGGTTCCAGGCCGCCGCCATTCGCTCAGTCGCCCGGCTATCCAGTCCCCGAATGTCCAAGTCACCCATCTTGTAAATATCGCCCTCCTGAATCTGCAAAGCGTACTTTGCCGTGGATTCTGCGTCATTCAATTCTGGAGTGGCTTCGATCCGAGTTGCCATGTAGCCGCGGGACCCGTATAGCCGCTTTATGCCGTCGACATCTTTGTTCAGCTGAACGGCATTCACAAATTCTCCGGGGTGAAGATGGATCAGTTGCCGCAGCTTTTCGGCGGGGAAGACCTTGTCGCCTGAAACCTGAAGTTCGCTCAACTTATATTGCAGGCCGGGAGTGACGGGGAAAGACACATCGACCACCGTTTCATCCGGGCTTTCACTCACAACCTTAGGCTGCGGATCGGACAACGCCGCATTCAAATACCCGCGCTCCCGGTAGATGGGTAAAAAGTTCTTCTCGGCCTGAACACGCAGAGCGGTCCGTGCATACTCCTCACCGCCGAGGTTCTTGGCGGCGCTTTGCAAGGCAGGCAATTCTGCGGAGCCGGCCCCAGGAAATTCAATCTGGCGGATACGGATGTCCTCGCCGGTGATGCTAAAGTCGAATGCTTCGATGGGACCATCTGCTGGACCTTCGCGAAGATAGTCAACCCGGCCTTTCAGTTTGTGTTCGATGGCCAGGGTCTGTAAAACATCGGAAACGTCGTCGATTAGTTTGCCTGTGACCGGCAGCTGGCCCTGGAAAAGCGGCACACTGGCTTGCAATTTCTCCAGCAATTCCTTTTCGGAAAGCCAGACGAAGTTCTCGAATCGGGCTGGCACAAACCGATCGCTGTCGGTTAGCTGGAGCTCCAGTTTCATCCCTTCTGACGAGAACTGAAAAGTGTAGGCGACATTGCTGAATGCGCCGGTTTCGCCCAATTGCTGGGTCACGATTTTGAAGTCATCTTCTGAGACGGCCTTGCCCTTTTGCAGCCCCGTGGCAGCAACGATCTGCTCGGACGTGTATCGCGTTGATCCTGTCGCCTTGGCCGAGGTGAGGATCGGAGAGGAAGGGGAGAGTGGCTTCGAGGGCTTACGGGATTGTGCGAAAAGCGGAGAAGCGCAGCTGAGCAGCAAAGCTAAGAAGGTTAGTTTCACTGCGGGGATTCTAAACCAATCTCACGCGGGGAATATTAAGGCGCGCCGGTCAGTTCCGGTGAGAAGTCTGCGGGCGAGTTACTCTAACGCCGTTCCCATGGCTGTGGGACCCTCACAGACGCCATCCCGGCGGCCGTAGCGGCTTGTATGCCCATCTCCGTATCTTCGAATACCAGACAGTCCTGAGGCGCCACTTTGAGCCTCTGGGCAGCTACCAGAAATGGCTCTGGATCGGGCTTGCTGTTTTTGTAATCGCCCGCACAGACGAGGGTGTCGAACCGATCAAGGATCTTCAAAGCTTTCAGAGAAGCCGTTACCGAATCCCGAGTGCTTCCAGAGACGACGGCGAAGGGAATCCGCCCGTGACTGGCCTCAATGTGCTCGAGCACTTCAGGCACGGGCTTCAGTTGAGAAAGGATTCCAGATAGCGCCCCTCCTTTCGGAGGGATACTTCCGCCACTGGCATATTCCGCCCCTGCTCTTTGTTGAGGTGGCTGATGATTTCTGCGACCGGCATTCCTCCCCAGGCGTAAAACAGGTCCTCAGCGAATTTGCAGTTCCATTCCGAAAGGGTTTTACTCCAAGCGATGAAATGTAATGGCATGGAGTCGGCGATGGTTCCATCGCAATCCAACAAATAGGCCTTGAAGGCTCCCGATGGTAATTCCAGCTTCATATCGCTGCTTTCTCACACGACCTCGGTCCAAAACTTGTGCGGAATTACCAGGAAGCCAGCGCTCCGCGGCAACCCGCTATACCCGTGCAATTTCAGCGTTTGCCAATCGCAACTGGGTCGACGGTTTTGATCTTTACAGTGGTGTCGATGAAGGCGAGAGCGGCGCGGCTGAGGGCTTTGTCCTTGCGGAACACAAGCGCCAGATCACGGCGGATGGGAGTCTCGGCCATGGGAATAGCGACCAGCACATTGGCTTGGACGTCCTCCTGCACATTAGACCGGGCAATGAATCCAACGCCGACATCGGCGGCGATAAAGCGTTTCAGCAGTTCGCTCGAATCGAGTTCCATGGCATATTGAGGTTTGAGCCGGTTTTCATGAAACAGTTCTTCCAGCGCGTCACGGGTGTGCCCGGTTTTGGGCATGACCAGCGGGAACTTTGCAACTTCGCATATTGGCGCGGACTTCAGTTTGGCCAGCGGGTGGTGTGGCGGGGCGATAATCACCAGTTCGTCGCGATGGATCAGCACTACTGTCAGGCGAGGATCCGTGATCGGCATCGACATGAAGCCGAAATCCACTGAGTTGTCGATGACCGATTCGAGAATCTTGCCGTAGTCGGCTCGCGTAATATTCACCGCAACGTCTGGATATTGCTTCTTGAACTGAGCAAATACTTCGGGGAGGATGTGAAGGCATGTACCTTCATTGGCACCGACGATGATTTCACCCCTAGGTACGCGCTCAGTCTCGGCAATTGCGGTGAGGACGGATTTGCGAGCCTCGAGAACTTCTTCCGCATACTTCTGGAATAGCTTGCCGGCTGCAGTGATGGAAACCTTGCCGCCTGAGCGGTCCAGGAGTTTCGCTCCTACTTCTTCCTCCAAAGCGCGGATCTGGGACGAGATCGCTGGCTGAGTACGGAAACGCTTCTCCGCAGCTCGAGAGAACGAGCTGTGGCGGGCCACTTCGAGAAACGTCTCTAGCTGTTCAAAGTCCATGGAAGTTTGGTGTTAGCAGTCAGCCGTCACCACTCAGCCGTCACCACTCAGCCGTCACCACTCAGCAAATCAACCTCCAAGGTACTCAAACTTCAGCCCTAGCCTGGTAATCGGTGGAACGTCTGAAGTTTCAAGATTCGCTGAATGTTAAGTCTAACTGCCGCAAGCGTTTCGCGCCCGTCCCGGCGGATTATCCCCAAAGTGAGGCATAAGGCTTGGTTATCTGGCCCATAAAAACAATGGATTTCCTCACACAGGCGGTCTGACACTACACTTTCGACCAACGGACACAATGCGAGCGATTGTAGCAGGCGTGCTCTATCCCCTTAAATCCTTAGGCAGTTCGCTTGCGCCTTAGCCTAAGGAGCCGTAGAGCCGTTCGAGCCTCGAAAAGCAGCGATTTTACAAAGGAGCACTTCATGGCTGAACCGAAGACCATCCTGGAGTTTGTGAAGAAGAATGCGGTCAAGATTCTGGATCTCCGCTTCACCGACCTGCCGGGATTGCAGCACCATGTTTCATATCCTATCGGCCAGCTGAGCGAGGCTTCCTTTGAGGAAGGGTTTGGAATGGACGGCTCTTCCATCCGGGGCTGGGCAGCAATCCACGAAAGCGACATGCTACTAATGCCCGATGCCAACAGCTATGTGCTCGATCCTTTTACCGAGGCGCAGACGCTGGTGATGATATGCGATGTGGTCGATCCGGTCACCAAGCAGCTCTATGATCGCGATCCACGCTATATCGCCAGGAAGGCCGAAATGTATCTGAGTTCAACCGGGCTGGCAGACACAGCCTATTTCGGAGCGGAAGCGGAGTTTTTCATCTTCGACAATGTACGTTTTGACCAGCGCGAGCAACACGGATTTTATTTCGTCGATGCCGAAGACGGACGGTGGAATTCGGGACGCGAAGAGAACAATCTGGGGTACCGTCCGCGGTACAAGGAAGGATATTTTCCAGTACCTCCGACTGACCACTATCAGGACCTGCGTAGTGAAATGGTTTTGACCATGCAAAGCTGCGGGTTGGAAGTGGAGTGTCATCATCATGAGGTGGCGACGGGTGGTCAAACCGAAATCGACCTAAAGTTCGACTCGCTTGTAAGCTCCGCCGATCACATGATGCTTTACAAGTACATCGTTAAGAATACTGCTAACCAGTATGGCAAGACAGTGACTTTCATGCCGAAGCCTATCTATGGTGACAACGGCAGTGGCATGCACACCCACCAGTCGTTGTGGAAAGACGGCAAGCCGCTTTTTGCCGGCGACGGCTATGCTGGCATTTCGCAGATAGCGTTGTGGTATATCGGCGGCTTGATCAAGCACGGTCCGGCGTTATCGGCGATCGTGGCTCCGACAACGAATTCCTACAAGCGTTTGGTCCCGGGTTTTGAAGCACCTGTCAACCTGGCTTATTCGCGCCGTAATCGCTCAGCGGCGTGTCGTATTCCGATGTACTCGGCCTCCCCGAAGGCCAAGCGCGTTGAGTTCCGGCCGCCCGATCCGAGTTGTAATCCCTACCTGGCTTTCGCAGCTATGATGATGGCTGGCCTGGACGGAATCGAAAACAAAATGGATCCCGGCCAGCCACTTGACAAGGACATTTATGACCTGGGGCCAGAAGAATTGGCCAAGGTGCCTTCCATGCCTGGGTCTCTTGAAGATGCCCTCGAGTCGCTGGAACGCGACCAGGCATTCTTGCTCAAAGGCGATGTGTTTACCGAGGAATTACTCAGCACATACATCGAATATAAGCGAACCAAGGAAGTGGATGCAGTTCGACTGCGGCCGCATCCCTTTGAGTTTGCGCTCTATTACGACATCTAGGTTAGGGATTCGGTATCCTGACCGGAGGATAGGGTGCGGGACCGATGTTCTATTGAACGGAAACAGCTAGCCCGAAGGCCCGCTCGGCCAAGCGGTAACCCTTTTGTTTTATGCGTCGATTAAAAAAGCCCGGCCGCCGCCGGGCCTATCTGGTTTCGGATGCTATCTTAAACGGGGCTGCTGATCGCGGCGCGATCAGGTCGTGTGGGAATTCTTTCCGGATTTACCTCGCGAACCAGCTTTGCTTCCTTTGCCTCGGGAAGGCCAAGGATGATCGCCCCCAAGGTGGAGTTTGATTTCTCAAGCACCATGAGGAGATACTTTTGGGCAACAGCCCGGTCAGATGGATGGATCAGACCCCACCAGCGCCGGATGGATTCCTGGACATCCGCGGTGTTTTTGTCGCCTTCAACCATCGCATCAACCAGCTTATAGACCTTGCTCTTAACTGCTTGATAGGAGATAGAGACCTCCTGTGGCATTGTCCACCCCCGGTACATTGTCTGATAGCAATACGCTGGCCAAACGTATCCTTAAGCTGCGACGGGACTTAGGTTGAGGATTGATTCTAGTTGTGGGAGGAATAAAAATATTTGATATGAATTTCCGTAGACATCGCCAAAAAATGACTGTTCATTCTGCGGTGCTACTTCTGACTCAATTGTTTTTCCACAGCCGACACAACTTCCTTTGAGTCGGGGGTCACAGCGGATTCAAAACGCTGTACAACCTTGCCATTGCGGTCGACCAGAAATTTGGTGAAGTTCCATTTGATGTCACCCGCGATGGAGGGAGCAGTTTGCTTGGTCAGGTATTGGTAGATGGGAGTCTGATCGTCACCCTTTACGGAAACTTTACTGTACAGAGGGAAACTGACATTGTATTTGCGAGAGCAGAAAGTCTTTATTTCTTCATTCGTTCCGGGCTCTTGCGCGCCAAAATTATTGGCCGGGAAACCGACGATGACAAACCCCTGGTCTTTATATTTCTCGTATAACGCTTCAAGGGCACTGTACTGCGGTGTGTAGCCGCAACGGCTGGCCACATTTACCACGAGAATTACTTTCCCTTTAAAGTCCGCCAAAGGCATGGGTCTTCCATCGATCGAGGGAAGGGTGAAATCATAGACACTCGAAGCGGCAAATGCTGACCCAGTCATGGCGATCACCAGCCCCAGAACGGCGAATGTGCGGATGCTTCCATAGCGCGTAGCTTTCATGCATTCTCCTTAGCGCTGCTGAAAATCCGGACCAAATTGAAACGAGAATACCGGAGAGCTGGACAAAAGCGCAACCGGCCCCGAGAGTCGTTGAGCTCGTCCTCTCCTCATCGACTGGAAAAAAATTCAAATCCTTCCCATGTTGTTGGTGGTTCACTCTGTCTGTTTTGACCAGATGCCGTGTTGTTGAGTTGACGGCGCAAGGTACAATGTGGCGCCCGCGTAGGGGGTCGCTCAAACCTACTGGCCAGCGTCGTTTTCCGACGTAGGCCAGACCAGCCAGCAGATGTTCGGGTCTACGTGGCCGATAGGCCGGGCCGAGGCTTGGAGCCATAAGTCACATCCGAGCTTCGGCCCTGATAATTATCACCTAAAGCTCTCAAATTTTTGCGGAGGCCTCATGAAGCAGGCGCTGCTGTGGATTTTTGTATGTCTGACGATGTCCGGCATGTTATCGGCTCAAGATTCTGCTGGCAGAAGTGGTGCCCCCCCGCAAGCCACGGAGCGGCTGCTTTTCCCTCGTGACATGTTCTGGGGATACGGGCAGGTTGATCTCGCACCGCCGCACAACGAAATTGACCCTAACATCTGCCGCGCCAATGCCGGAATCGCGGGAGGAGCAGACGACCCATGCAACGCCTTTGCCCGATACATGCTTTCAGGATATGTCGAGATCAGGCCTTTCGGAAGAACCCAGTTAAGCAGGCTCTTTCTTTTCGGAGAACCTAAGTTTTTGTTTGGCAAAAATCTTCCCCAAACCCTCTACACCTGGTCGCCCGATGCGATTGGCGTCGAAAGAAGCTGGGGTGCGGGAATCTATCTTGGGAAGGGCTTCGAACTACGAGTGACCCAACACTCTCTGTTCACACGCTTCGGTGCGCGGGATCGCAATCTCGGATCGGCAGACTTGGGGCCAAATGGCCCTTGGGGCCGCTACAACACAATCGGCGTCAGAAAATATTTTGGCCAGCGGCGTTACTGAGACCTGGGACCAGCCGCTTTTGTAAGGTCCATTCGACTCCTGTTACGGGCGGCGCGTTTCCGTTATGCTGGTAACCCGAGCTTTGAACTTTGCCCCTACCAGACCCTCCAAATCAGTTGCCGGATCGGCACGCGTCTGCCCCCCAGTCAGCGGGGAAACCCAATCGAACTCCCCTCGGCCGGACGGGTAAGGACATACACTCTACGGCAACGGCAAGCGCAAAGAGTCCATTCCGAGATCCCGAACAAGCCGCGCTAAATCTGGAGCGCGTAAATGCACGCCTCCCGCCTTCTCTGATTTCAGCAGTCAAGCCGCTTCTCGCTGAGGCGTCCGATCCGGATGGAGCTCTGCTCCTGTTTGAACGGCTGAGTGAATCTTCAGAAGCTGTGAGTTTTCTCGAAAAGCACGAGCTTCTGGCTCACTATGCTATTGCGATATTCGGGCAGAGCAGGTTCCTAGGAGAGACGTTGCTGCAAAACCTGGACCTTTTGTCTTCGCTCATTCGGGACGAGAACCTCGACCGTAGCTTCTCTCAGGAAGAGTTTCACGAGGGTCTTGCGCGCTTGCGTGCGCACTTGGTTGAGGAAGATGTGTCTCTAGCGCTGGCCAGATTCAAGCGCCGGGAATACCTACGGATCGTGTTGCGCGATGTGTTTAAGCTCGCGCCACTGTCGGAGACGACCGCTGAAATCTCCGCCCTCGCCGACGTCCTGATTGAGGCGGCTTTACGCGAAGCCGCCAGTCAATTGCGCCGCCGCCCAGGTTTTCCCCAGCCCCAGGACGCGCTCGGACGCCAGTCTACCATGTCGTTTTCAGTTTTGGCTTTGGGTAAGCTCGGCGGCAATGAGCTGAACTACAGCTCGGATGTCGACCTGATGTTCATCTATGACGACGGCGAAGAACCGGCCGGAGCGAAGATTTCAAGGCGGGAGTATTTCATTCGGCTGGCACAGCAGATCACGGAAATCCTGTCGCGAGTGACGCGTGAAGGCCAGGTGTTTCGGATCGATCTCCGGTTGCGTCCCCAGGGAGGTGAAGGAGAGCTGGCCGTATCTCTCTCTCAAGCCCTGACGTACTACGCTGAAGTCGCCCACGATTGGGAACGTCAGGCGCTAATCAAGGTCAGGTACTGCGCCGGAAACTCTGCCTTAGCACGCGAGTTCATCCGGGCAGTGCAGCCATACGTCTATACCGAGAAAGTAAATTTTGCGGCCGTCAAAACCGCGCTCGTGGCCCGTGAAAGAATGCAGAAGCGGCGATCGACAGCCGCTTCGCGCCAGCTGGAGCGAGGTATCGACGTCAAGATCGACCGCGGAGGGATTCGCGACATTGAATTTCTGGTGCAATGCCTGCAACGAGTCTACGGAGGGACGGAGCCGTGGCTGCGCTCGGGAGGAACGCTATTTTCCCTGCAGAAATTGCACGATAAGGGACATATCAGCGGCAGGGAATTTGACGACCTGACCAATGCTTACGAATTCCTTCGCCATCTTGAGCACCGTTTACAGCTTCGCGACGGGCGGCAGACGCATCGCTTGCCTACCTCTGAGGCGGACTTGACGATCTTGCAGAGGGCGATGGCACCGTATACCCGTGAAGATCGCCGAGGCATCTCACTTGCTGACCTAGTCAGACGACGGATGGGAGCGGTCGAGGAAATTTACCATCGAATTGTCTTCCAGCATCAGACCCGCAGCCGACAGCAGTCGCAACATGAAGAATTCAAGCTGCTGAGCGGGCTGGAACAGGTATCGACGGATCAGTTGGCTCGGCAGTTGCCGGAAAGGCTGGCCGCGGACGCTCCACCACTATTCGAAATTGTCACCAGTGCGGAACTAAAGCCTCAGACGCGGAGGGCCGTCCTTCGTTTTCTCACATCGGCATTCGCCAGTTCCGAGCGTTACGCCGCCGTACTTCGACATCAAAAACAGGCTTCCCGCGCACTGCGCGTTTTCGAAACCAGTACCTATCTGACGGAAATCCTCATCCGCTACCCGGAAGAAATCGCAACACTCGCCGAGACCGAAAGAACAGCAATGCACGTCAGTCATGGATATTTGTTCGAGCCTTCTATTTCCGGACGATGGCCATCACTAGACCCATTCTTATTTGACCCACACTCGCGAATGGGTCCGGAATCACAAGCGAACTTTACCCGGCCGACCGATCCAGTCTTTGCCTATCTCGCGGAATCCCCAGTTGCTTACGCGGATAAGCTGACTTTATTACGACAGCATTTCAGGCACCGAGCTTTCGCCGTGGGAGCCCGGGATATTATCGAGGCACGAGATGTGTATGAATCCTTTGCCGACATCACACGAGCCGCTTCGGACGCCACGGCGGCGGCGTTCTCCATGGCTGGTTCCCCGCAAGGTCTGACGGTCATGGCATTGGGGAGGTTGGGAAGCGGCGAATTCGACTTCTTGTCCGATGCCGATGTTTTGTTTGTATGCGAAGAGAAAGCCGATCGTCGCGCGCTTACCAGGAGCGCAGAGCAAATGATGCAAGCGCTGTCGGCCTACACTCAGGAGGGCACGGTTTTTCCACTTGATGCGAGGCTTCGGCCGCGAGGTAGGGAAGGTGAGTTGCTGATCAGTCCCACCCAACTCGATGCTTATTTCAAACACGAGGCCCAGCCTTGGGAAGCACTGATGTATACCAAAATGCGCTTCTTTGCAGGCTGCCGAAGTCTCGCAGAGCGAGCTGCCGCTCCGGTGAAGACTCTGTTTGACAGATTTGCGGCCGATGCGACCTTCGCCGATTCCGTACAGGAGATGAGGGCGAGACTTGAAGCCGTGGAGCCTGGGAAGAGTTTCAAGTCTTCGCCAGGAGGTAGTTATGATATCGATTTCATAACCAGCTTCCTGATGGTCAAACACAGCATTGGGCCGAAGCAGGGAAGCTTGCGTGACCGGCTGTGGCGTTGCGTAGCGGCTGGATGTCTCGACAAAGCGAACGCCGCGGTGCTGGATCATGCGGCTGAACTGCTGCGTACGGTAGAACACATTTGCCGGCTGGTCGTAGCTCGGCCCATTAAATGGCTGCCGGCGACCGCACATGCTCGGGAAGTGACTGAACAGTTGACCGGTAAGATTCTGCGACGAAACTATCCGCAAGGTTTGGAAAATGAATTGGTGCACACCTGCGCATCGGTACGGGCGGTCTACGAAAAAGTCCTTTCTACCGATTGATCGATTCTCAACCGGCGAAAGGGCAGCTGACGGCTAATTTCTTCGCAGGGTATACGCCGGAACCGAACCAGGATGCCGGCTGCGTTGCACCAGCCATATGATCAAGGCAACAATGCCTCCGAGGAAGATAAACGGAAGCAAAAGGACAAGAAAAACCCAACCCCCGCCGCCCATGGAGTTTACATCGCCTCCCACAGTCGCCTGTGGATCGCGCCGTACTGTTCCCGCGATGGCGGTAAGGTCACCGGCCACTTGCGTCCCGTTTTCGATATGAGAATTGCCGTGGATGGTTGTGACATCACCTGAAATGGCAGCGCCCTGCTCCGCCACAACATTGCCGTTGAATGCAGTTACATCACCTGCGACCTTGCCAAGGACGTAGACTGAGCAGTTGAGGCAAGTGACATCCCCGACTTCATCGTCCGCCTGGATTCGGATGTCGTGATTGAACTGGAAGCGATCAGCGTTCGCGGCCATGAGGGTAGTAGAGGTCAGCGAAGCCGCAATAATAATACTGAGTACGAAGAACCTGGGCATGGAGAGTTCTCCAACCAAAAAGACTGCGTTAGGGGCAGTATAAGCCTTCAGCTCATTACAAGATACCCACCAAAGGCACCGACCCTATTCCCCGGGGTGCTTCGATTTGAGAGAGTAATTTCGAGCCACTCCGAAGCCGGTTACTCCAATATGAACTATCGAAATCCAGCGTTCGATCTGGTGATGCCCCAGGCGATGCATCCAATAGGAGAGCCCTACGGATGCGGCCGTTCCCGCTGCTTCCAAGCTGGCAAATCCGGCGGAATTATTGACCACATCGTCGGGAATCAGAATTTCTTCCCGGCCGCGAGCCTGGAAATTGCGCGTCGAAGCATAGTCAAGAGCGCGAAAGACGCCTACCCCGGAAAAAAGCAGAATATTCTTCCGATCCCAGAAGGCATGGGGAGCGGCGTCAACCCTGGGAGATTGATCTAGAGAAACAACGGGTGATTTTGGGGAGCCCTGGGCGCCGGTGATTCGTGGATTCCCTTGAGCCGCGGCGAATTGACTTACTAGAAAGATGCTGGCAAAAAGCAACTTCAAGACGACGGACGAGCCCTCGAACATGCCAACATTGTAGCTGGGAACTCACGGGAGATTGCCTGCCGAGGGAGCGGTGACGTTCCACCAACGACAATGATTAGCTTGGCCCCGGCGGGACGTTGGAGGCTCGACAGCAGTTCATCGCACGACATGTATCGAATTGACAATTCGTCACAGGATTCCGTCGCCGAATCTTGTAATTCGATCCGCCGCATGCTGCGGGCTGTCCCCAATCGCTCCTTACACCTTATAATTATCAGTTTTATCCATGAACCTTGGAGGTCTCGGAATGGCGGCTTCATACAACGGTTTGCCGGTGCCTGCAAATGGCGCGCGCATCACTTATAACAATGGACGTTACGTGGTTCCGGATAACCCGACGATCCCATTCATCGAGGGCGATGGCACCGGCCGGGATATTTGGAAAGCATCGGTGCGCGTCTTTGACGCCGCCGTCGAGAAGGCTTACAAGGGCAAACGTCGAGTGGCCTGGTTTGAAATATTCGCCGGCGAGAAAGCGATGTCGAAGTTCAAAACCTGGCTGCCCGACGACAGCGTCGACGCGATTCGTGAGTTCCGAGTCGCGATTAAGGGACCGCTAACCACGCCTGTGGGGGGCGGTATTCGATCGTTGAACGTTGCCCTTAGACAAATTCTTGATCTTTATTGTTGCGTGCGCCCAGTGAAATACTACGCGGGTGTGCCTTCGCCTGTGAAGCATCCCGAGCGGATGGATGTTGTGATCTATCGGGAGAATACCGAAGACGTGTACGCCGGCATCGAGTGGGAGGAGGGAACACCTGAAGCCGCGCGGTTGATCGAATTCTTGAACAAGGACATGCTTAAAGGCGGCAAAAAACAGGTGCGCCTGGATTCAGGGATCGGGATCAAGCCGATCTCCATTACTGGAACCAAGCGTCTGGTCAGAATGGCGATCAAGTTTGCTTTGGAAACCGGCCGCAAGAGCGTGACTCTGGTACACAAGGGAAACATCCAGAAATTCACCGAGGGTGCGTTCCGCAAGTGGGGCTACGAGCTAGCCACTGAAGAGTTTCGTGACGAAGTTGTGACCGAGCGCGAAAGCTGGATCATCGACAACAAAGATAGAGATCCAAACCTTTCCGTCGAGCAGAACGCCGCAGCGGTAGAGCCGGGCATGGAATTTGCCACCGAAGAGTTTCGTCAGTCAATCTACAAAGAGGTTAAGACAGTGCTGGAGAGCATCTACGCTACGCACGGCAATGGCGTTTGGAAGAACAAGCTCATGATTAACGATCGGATTGCCGATTCGATCTTCCAGCAGGTGGTAACGCGGGCGGACGAATATTCGGTCTTGGCATGTCCTAATCTGAACGGAGACTACATTTCCGATGCCTGCGCCGCACAGGTGGGCGGTCTCGGCATTGCGCCCGGCGCGAATATAGGCGATGGTTACGCCTGCTTTGAGGCTACTCATGGTACGGCGCCGAAGTATGCTGACAAAGACGTGATCAATCCAGGATCGGTGATTCTTTCCGGAGTGATGATGCTGCGCTTTCTCGGCTGGAACGAAGCGGCCGATCTGGTTGAGCAAGGTCTGGAGCGCACGATTGAACAGAAAAAAGTCACATATGACTTTGAACGTCTCATGCCGGGCGCGACTAAGGTCAAGACCAGCGAATTCGCCAGCTACATCATCGAAAATATGGGCGCGGGCGTACTATCCGCCGCAGACTGAAAATTCTTAACCAAGAGGGTCAGAACGGATCGTTGGGGAAGAAAGTCCCCCTATTGATCTCCGCCTCTGTGAGTCCTGCGGTGAACAGGGGCTTTAGAAAGGGACCATTCATGCGCAAGAAAGTAACCATTGTAGGTTCGGGCAATGTGGGCGCAACCACCGCTCACTGGATTGCTTCCAAAGAATTAGCCGATGTGGTGCTCATCGACATCGTCGACGGCGTGCCACAGGGCAAGGGCCTGGACTTGTTGGAAGCCATGCCCATCGAAAAGCGGGATTCATACATTTTCGGAACCCAAGACTACGCCGACACGGCGAACTCCGACATCGTAGTTGTGACTGCGGGTATTCCGCGCAAGCCCGGGATGAGTCGCGATGACTTGCTCAACACCAATCACAAAATCATGAAAGACGTGGTCGGCAAGGCGATACAGTATTCGCCCAAATGCATTTTGATCATCGTCTCCAATCCGCTGGATGCCATGGCCCAGGCGGCCTTCAAGATGAGCGGATTTCCGCGCGAGCGCGTTATCGGAATGGCAGGCGTTCTGGATTCCGCCCGCTTTCGCGCATTCATCGCGGAAGAGTTAAAGGTCAGTGTCGAGAATGTCACCGCGTTTGTGTTAGGCGGCCACGGGGACACGATGGTTCCGCTAGCCCGATATTCCACGGTTGCGGGAATTCCGATAACTGAATTGATGGATGCCGCTGCAGTTGAGCGCTTAGTGCAGCGCACGCGCGATGGCGGTGCGGAAATTGTTAAGCATCTGAAAACCGGGTCCGCATTCTATGCCCCCTCGGCCGCCGCTACCGAAATGGTCGAAGCCATCCTGAAAGACAAGAAGAAGATTCTGCCCTGCGCCGCCTACCTTCAAGGTGAGTACGGAATCAGCGGACTTTATGTCGGGGTGCCTTGCAAGCTGGGCGCCAAAGGGTTGGAGCAGATTATCGAAATCAAACTCACGCCCGACGAGAAGACTGCACTGGAAAAGAGCGCGGCTGCCGTGAAGGAGTTAGTCGCAGTAATCGGCGTGTAATTACCCTCGAATGCCCTTTCCTCGTCTCTCCGGTATTTGGAGGGACTGGGTTGGATAAGCGTACAGAATGAAAGAAGTAGCCATCTTGCAGTTCAAGGCTAAGTGCCTGGGAATCCTTGAGCGGGTGCGAAAGACGCGCAAGCCCATCCGCGTGGCCCGCTTCGGAGAGTGAGTGGCCGAAATTGTGCCCCCGACTCACGGCCTCGACCCAGGAGCTGGCTGGGCTGCACGGCCGAAACGATAGAATCGTTGGAGATATTATCGGCCCGACAGGCCGCTTGGATGATTGGGAAGCCGCTCGAGAATGAAACTACACCCGCTCGATAGTGACCGACTTTACCACTGCATCCTTCAGCGGTTTATCTTGACGGTTGCGCGGGGTGGCTACGATCTTCTCCGCCACGTTGTAACCTTCCACGACTTCTCCGAAGATTGTGTGCTTACCGGTCAGCCACTGGGTAGGCGCAATCGTGATGAAGAACTGCGAGCCGTTGGTGTTCGGACCGGAATTCGCCATTGCCAGTTTTCCCGGCTTGTCGAAGCTGTGCGGAGAGCCTTTGGTTTCGTCCTCGAACTGGTAGCCGGGACCGCCGAAACCCGTGCCGGCTGGGTCTCCGCCCTGAATCATGAAGTCTGGAATCACGCGATGGAAAATGGTTCCATCGTATAGCCGATCTTTGCTTTTCTTACGGCTCACCGGATGCGTCCACTCGCGTTTACCTTCCGCAAGCTCGATGAAGTTGGCAACGGTTTTGGGCGCTTCCTTTTCAAACAGGCGGCAGACGATGGTGCCTTCCGATGTATCGATGTTGGCGTATGTACCGGGTTGGCGAGACATGAGTTCCTTTCGTTGCTATGAATGTCTAGCAGCGGTTCTGATGATAGCTTAACGCGTCCTGATAGACAGGCGCGCGCAAGACGCCCTCGCGACGGGTGGGGTGCCGATGCTACTGCGGCGCCGTTTTAGGTGCGGACGGTTTCTTGACCGCGGGCTTGGCCGTGGTTGCCGGTTTAGCCGTAGCGGGCTTAGGTGCTGCGCCCGCTTTCGCGATCGTAATGTGATTGATCTTTACCGGCCGGTACGGGCGGTCGTTGGAATCGCGACCCATGCGGGCGATTTGTTTCACCAGGGCGACCGACGTATCGTCGCACTGGCCGAAAATTGTGTAACCACCGTTCAAATGCGGATAAGGAACTTCAGTGATAAAGAACTGCGAGCCATTGGTATCCGGACCGGCATTGGCGTAGGCCAACCTTCCGGGACGATCGAATTTCAGCGTCGGAGACGTTTCATTTTTGAACTGGAAGCCGACCTCACCGCTACCCGTACCGGCCGGATCGCCACCCTGAATCATGAATTCAGGAATCACACGGTGAAAAATGGTCCCGTCATAAAGAGGAACTCCGTGCTTTTTTGCGTGCGAAATTGGGTTCGTCCAGTCTTTCGTGCCTTGGGCCAAGCCAATAAAGTTGGCAACGCCAATCGGGGCTTTGTCGGGGAAAAGAGTACAAGTCAACTTGCCGGCGGTGGTATCAATGGTAGCGGTTGGGCCGGCTGCCGGGGCCACCGGAGTGGCAGCAGCGGATGCCGCAGGTTTATTGGCCGCCGTGGTTTTGGTGGCTGGCGTCGTCTGGGACGAACCTATCGAAGCCAGGCTGGAAATTAACAGGCAAGTCAAGAAATAGAGTCGCATGGGTCCTCCTAGCATGGTTGCTCCTGAGCCGAGCTACTCCCGGCTTGGGCGGGCGAGACACCCACCCTGCGTAGATTGGAATGACGGCGAATGAGATTCTACCCTAGAGTCCGGCAAAAACTATTGACTGGATGATGTCTGCTGGCCTTTCGCTTGTATTTCGCAGCTTGCTTTTTCAACCTCACGAAATACACGCAGCATGTCGAAGTTTTCGTAGAGAAAGCGTTGAGGAGTGTCCGCGTGCGTATCCACGATGATAGCGGAGTCGTGAACGGCTTTGTGGGCGAGATCTGACAGTTTGGGTGAAGGCAAGCAGCGAAAAGAGAAGAGCGAGGATCGAGAGTTTAAAATGATTCATTTTTGGCTGGCGGCAGGCGACGCAGAGATTTTATACGATTGAGAGGCGGGGAATCGCAGTTATTTAGCCGCGGATGTGGGACGGGCGGCCTACATTTTAGGCTTTAGCGTTGACGAAGTGAGACTTCGCGCAGCTCGGAGGCGTCGGATGTGATCTGCTCACCTGCCAGCATCTTCGATTCTCGCCAATCGGTGTAGCGGCCGGAAACCATCACGTGGAAGACCCACTGGTGACGTTCTTCTTCCGGCTCGATCAGTCCCTGGACCTTTAACGGCGTCATGTAGTCCTGGACCCATTTGATCTGTTCACGGCTCAAGCCGCGACGCTGAATATCAACCGTCACGCCCGCGAGGTGCGAAGACGCAATCTCGCCTTCGGCGGGCGCGGCGTTGCGATTGTGTCGTCGAAGCTTCTTTTGCACTTTTACCGTGCGGACCGCGGAGTTCACCTGGATCTGCGCGTGAAACTGTTTATAAAAGTCGGAACTCAGGTCATCCAGAAATTCGCGTGTCCAAGGACGGCAATAACGACGGTCAGGATCAAGGCGCGGATCAAATCGCAGAGCCGGTCCGGCTACGATGGGAACCAGATCTTCGCTGGCCTTCAATTGTTCGAGCTCGGCGTCGTCCTGTATACGCGGCAGATCCATCCGATCAATTTCCTGATTCTGCAGCAGCAAGGACTCGTGCGAAGGACGAAACACAGGGTTCCAGCGCAGGCGGCGGACATGCACCCGTCGGACGTGCCGGGTACGACGCTGCGGTGCCACATAACTATGCAGACCAAACGCGGGAGCGCAGAGTGACATCGTTACTGTGAATACAACGATCGCGTTGCGAAGTCTGCGGTTCAACGAAGTGGCCTCAATTTTTGGCTATTCTGTCTCAGGGCGCTCCGAGACAGGCGCGTATTCTAAACCGTGATTGCACGAAAACAAGTGCTTTTTTTATGGCCCCGGGGGTGACCCAAAAGAACCCCCGGGAGCGTTACCCTTGGTTACTTTCACTCGCGCTGACGCGCGCCCGTGGTAACCGCTGTTGATAGAAGCAACCCTGATGCCATCAGTCACCAGATAATTTCCAACGAGTTACGGCCCAAAAGCCGCGCGGGGTGACAACTTCCGGCGTTTCAGATGACACTTTCCAGTACGCCACCATGGTGGTGTTACCGATGCGCAATCATTTCTTGAAGAGGTCGCTGATCGCTTGTTTCATGACTTGGCCTCCCACCTCGGCGATCGAACGGGTCAGTGGAATATCTTTGGGACACACTTCCACGCAGTTCTGGGCGTAACCACATTCTTGAATACCGCCGTCTTCCATGAGCGCGGCCAGACGTTCACGTTTTAGCGCCGCCCCCGTTGGATGAGCATTAAACAGGCGTACCTGCGAGATCGTGGCCGCTCCAACGAACCCAGTGTCTTCGTTGAACTGCGGGCACACCTCCATGCAACAACAACAGGAGATGCAGCGCGAAAGCGGGTATGCCGCCTCCTGCTCCTGCATGGTCACCCGAGGTCCAGAGCCGAGATCGTAACTGCCATCAATCGGCACCCAGGCCTTCACTGCCTTAAGGTTTTCGAACAAAACATTTCTGTCTACCGCCAGGTCGCGGACCACTGGAAATTTGCTAAAAGGTTCCAACCGGATGGGCTGCTCTAGTTTGTCCACCAGAGCGGAGCAAGCCATCCGCGCGCGGCCGTTGATGAGCATGGCGCAGGATCCGCAGACTTCCTCGAGACAATTGGAATCGTAGGTGATGGGAGTGGTCGCCTTGCCCTCGCGGGTCACGGGATTGGCGGCAATCTCCATCAGTGAGGAAATTACATTCATGCCTGAGTGCCAGGGCAGCTCAAATTCCTCCCAATGCGACTTGGTGCCGGGTGTCGCCTGGCGTTTGATCTTGAATACAACCGTTTTGGAATTAGCCATTACCTTTCAGTCTTGCAACCGCCGAGCTTCGCTCGGCCGGACAGCCAAGGGCGACTGTCCCACCTGCACTATTTCACCGCATCGTATCTTCTGGGGCGCGGAGTAATTAGCGAAATATCGACCGGCTCGAATTCAAACTTAGGTTCATCCGCATCGGGGGCAAAGGTCGCCTTCGTAGTCTTGAGCCAATTCTTGTCATCACGCTCGGGAAAATCAGGTTTATAATGCGCGCCGCGCGATTCGTCACGGAGGGAGGCACCTTGGGCAATGACCCTCGCCAGTTGCAACATGTTATACAGCTGCCGCGCGAATACCACCGACGTGTTTGCCCACTGGGTGCGGTCGCTCAGGTTGATGTTACGGAACCGCTCCAGCAACTTGCATAATTCCGCATCAGTTTCCTGCAGATTCTTGTTGTAGCGGATGACGGTACAATTCTTCGTCATAAGATCGCCCAACTCGCGCCAGAGTTTGAACGGATTCTCGTTGCCCTCGGCCTTCATCAGGGTGGCATTGTTTTCTTGCTGATGTTTTCGCTCGGCGTCGAAGTGCCCGTTGCTTGGGGCTGCCTTGAGATTTCGAGCGTAATTCACAGCCATGGGTCCGGCAACAAATCCACCGAAGATGCACGAGACCAGGGAGTTGGCGCCTAGGCGGTTCGCTCCGTGATACTGATACTCACACTCGCCCGCAGCGTAAATCCCGGGAATATTCGTGGCCTGGGTGAAATCAACCCACATGCCACCCATGGTGTAGTGCATGCCGGGGAAGATTTTCATCGGAACATCACGAGGATCGTCGCCCACGAACTTTTCGTAAATCTCCAGGATACCTTCCAGTTTGCGATCAAGGATTTTGCGGTCGATGTGAGTGAGATCGAGATAAACCATCGGTTTCCCATCGATACCGAGGTTGTACTCATAAACCACTTTGTGAATCGCGCGCGTGGCGATGTCTCGAGGGACCAGGTTGCCGTACTTCGGATACCACTCTTCCAGAAAATACCAGCGCTCGCCTTGCGGAATTGACTTGAAGTCGCGCTTGTCGCCCGGCATCTTTGGAACCCAAACGCGTCCACCTTCTCCTCGGGCCGATTCCGACATCAGTCGCAGCTTGTCCTCGCCAGGAATGCACGTGGGATGAACCTGAATAAATTCGCCATTCGCGTAGTAGCATCCTTGCTGATAAAGCGCTGACTGCGCCGATCCGGTACATACTACCGAATTTGTCGATCTTCCGAAGATAGCGCCGTTTCCGCCGGTGGCGAGAATGATGGCATCGGCGGGAAATGTGCGAACTTCCATGGACCGCAGGTCCATTGCGCAGACGCCGCGACAGATGCGATTGGAGTCGAGTACCGCCGACAGAAATTCCCAGTGCTCAAACTTGGTGACTTTGCCTTCTGACTCGTAGCGCCGGACTTGCTCGTCCAGCGCATAAAGAAGTTGTTGTCCGGTAGTAGCTCCGGCAAATGCAGTGCGGTTGTATAGCGTCCCCCCGAAGCGACGGAAATCCAGCAGCCCTTCTGGCGTGCGATTGAAGGGTACGCCCATACGGTCGAGCAAATCGATGATGCCGGGCGCAGCATCGCACATGGCCTTGACGGGAGGCTGATTTGCGAGGAAATCGCCGCCGTATACCGTGTCGTCAAAATGCTGGAAGGTGGAATCGCCCTCACCCTTGAGATTTTTGGCGGCATTGATTCCGCCTTGGGCGCAGACCGAGTGCGAGCGCTTTACGGGCACGATGGAAAAGAGATCGACTTTTCCACCCATTTCCGCGATTTTGATGACGGCAGAGAGGCCGGCGAGTCCGCCGCCGATCACGATGATTTTTGGTTGCGAAGCCATGTCTTTCAGGTTCCCACCTACTGGGCAGTGCTGCCGGGTCGTGCGGCGCCAGCGAATGAATCTCGGGTTCCGTTGTCAGGACCGATCGGCTGTCGCGGCACGATGAAGAACGAACGCATTGTTAGGGCGCCCACGAGAATGAATGTCGTTCCGATGGCGAAACAAACGTAACCGAAACGCCGTCGAGCCGCGTCTCCGGTCGCGATCCCCCATTTGGCGGCGAACAACCAGAGTCCATAAGCGAAGTGCCACGAAGCGCAAAAAATCCCCACGCAATAAAAGGCGATCGCCCAGGCGTGCTGAAATTCCATCTGCACTTTGCCGAAGGCGGCATCCGGATGACTCAGGATGTGAACTCCGCTGAAGCGCAGATGCCATGTGTGCCAAATTATGTAGAAAAAAACAATTCCGCCCGTCCAGCGTTGGGCGGTAAACATCCAGTTGCCGGTCCAGGGATATTCGGTTACGTTGCCCTCGCCGCGAAACCAAATGTAGAAGCCGTAAAGCGCGTGATAAAGAATCGGCAGCCAAATCCCGAACAACTCCAAATAGAAGACGAAAGGGAAGCTCGAAAGCAGTTCGACCTGTTTGGTATACGCGGCGGGTCCTCTCGTTGCAAACGCATTCGAGACGAAGTGCTCGATCAAAAATGCACCGACAGGGATGATGCCACTGAGCGAATGAAGCCTGCGCAGGAGGAATGAGTGTCCGTGACCCGAACGCAAAGGAGCGACGCCCTTCGGAAGAGTGGTTGGAGCTGTGGGACTGGCGGTTGTCGCCAACGAAACCCCTTGTGACGCCAAAGATGACCGGAGAACCTTTTATTTTAATCGAAGACTTTTCGAGAGTCTAGGTAACCTCAGTGGTTACAACAGAAGTGCATTGAAACCCTTGTCCAGCCCGATGTTCAGGGGATTGTGATTTTATCTCCGGTATCCTCACATACCCTGCTGACACCTCCAAAACGACGACAAACCTTATCACCGTATCACGCGGCATTGGCGTACGGTTGACTGGAATAAAGAAGTTATCTCAGGAGGGAGCCTAACGCTTTTTGACTCTGGCCCATCGCTTTTTCTGAGCCTCGCTGATGCGCTTGCGACCGGCGGCAGACATCTTGCGGCGTGTTGGCGGAGGCTCGTTAGAGTCCCTTAGAGCTTTCAGGGCTTTGCTTATACCGTGCAGTTGACGGGCGACACGGGCGGTGTTCCGCTGTTAGCGCTGCAATCAGCTCTCCGTTCACGCCGAAAATTTTAGCACATGAATTGTGTGTGTATGGCTTACAAATCCAGTTGCATTAGTGGAGGAACGAGGTCAACGTAATCCTGTCATTCGAGGGAATTTATTTCAGGGCAGAATCGCGACCAGCACTCCAATAACGCAACCCACGATAACGACCCAGAATAAACTCGATCTCATTTGTCGTTGACGCGCGCTTCTGCCAACGCCGTCGCCAATTGCTGCCTAATTCCTCGACTGTCTAGCTCTGGAGGTTCAATGAGCCGAGATCGTTCGATGTCCCTACTGTGTTCTAGGTTTCGATTTCCACCCGATGATCGCTCACGTTGATGGAACGTACATCTGTGGCAAATGTGGTCACACGGCACGTCCCACAGATCTGGTTTACGAATGTAAGTGCGAAAGGTGCCTAACATATAGGATTTCGTCGGTTGGTTGACCAACGAAGGATGCCAGTGTGACGAACAACCTTTGCTGCTGACGGTAGAGCCGTAATGTGCGGCTAGAGAAGTATTGTGCCGATGCAGGCCAAAGTAGGGTAGAATTTCGCTACCTCTTCCAGCCATCGCTCGGCCCGCGCCCCGTTTGGGCGACGGTTCTGCAAAAATCAGACCATCGGTCTCGCAAGGAGCCGTTATGGCCAATGCCGATCCTGTGCTTTCCGCTGTTCGCATTCTGGTAGTAGATGATTATGAGCCTTGGCAACGGACAATCCGTTCCATACTCCAAACACATCCCGAGCTACGTGTCGTCGCAGAAGTAGGGGACGGATTGGAAGCAGTTCAAATAGCTAAGGAATTGCAACCAGATTTGATCTTGCTGGACATCGGACTTCCGAACCTGAACGGAATTCAGGCAGCTCTCCAAATCCGACTCGTTTCGCCAAATTCGAAAATCCTGTTTTTAAGCGAAAATCGATCTCGGGATATCGCAGAAGAAGCTTTGCGCACAGGTGCGTACGGCTACCTAACCAAGTCGAGTGCGGGAAGCGAACTGTTGCCTGCAATAGCGGAGGTTCTGCAGGGCAAGCAGTTTGTCACAGCCAGTTTGGTTGGCGGCGATCTTATTGGTTCCAAACACCAGCACATTGCCGACGGTCGGGATCGTAAGAACGTCGTCGCGCCGTTCCCGCCACAGAACGTGGCCATTCGCCACGAAGTTGCGTTCTATCCAGACGATGCAGCTTTCGTGAATGGATTTGCGCGTCTCGCGGAAGCCGCTTTGAAGGTGGGCAATGCCGTCATCGCTGTGGCAGCGGAGCCGAACCGGATCGGTATTCTTAGGACGTTGAGGATAAATGGTATAGATGTCGATGCCGCTCTCGAAGAGGGAAGGTTCATTCAGTTGGATGTCATCGACACGCTGTCATTACTCATGGTCGATGATATGCCTGATCCCGCTCACTGCACGAAGATGGTTGTCGATGTCATTCTGAAAGCGTCCAAAAGGGCGCAGGGAGAGCATCCTCGGGTTGCAATTTGCGGAGAATGCTCTCCCACGCTGCTGGCAGAAGGTAATGTGGAGGCGGCGATTCGGCTCGAACACCTTTGGAACGAGATCACCAGAAACCAGAGCGTAGATACTCTTTGCGGTTATGTATGGGGCACTTTTCCGCGCCAGCAAAGCATCCCAATCTTCGAGAGAATCTGCGCAGAACACTCAGCCGTCGTCGGACGGGAACTAGGCTACTAGAAAAAACTCCAAACCTCTGGCGAAACCGAGTCGGGCATAAATCTCCCGACTCGAAATAAACGGCCAATCTTCCGCGCGCGGCACGTTACGCTGCCGTAGCACTGCTTTCCTCTAGCCGTCGTAACTCGGCATCAGGAATTGAAAATTCTGTGAAGCCCCAATTCAAACAGACGAGAAGCTTTGGAAAGACCCAAACCAAGGGTTTTTCCCATCCTTCGCGTCCAGCGAAGTGAATCCCAATCTCACCATTAAACGTGCTCTGATTGGATGAATGGCATGACCTGCAATGAGGGCTTTGAGCGGACATCATACACCTCATACGAAATACGAACAGATTGAAGTTTTTGTATGCGCCCCACGTTGAAATTAGCTTACCTCCGCACCCGATCCAGTGCAAATTGATTGTCGTTGTCGGCCTTCCGACGGTACGCAAGCGTGCCGAAAATAAAAACCCTTCGGACTATAAGAAAGAGCATGAGCGGCAATTCTCACGATTGACGGCGACTCTGCCAAATCGCTTTGTTGGAAACAGACCCTCTAAAACTTCTTGTACGCATCGCTGATGCACGCAATGTCATTCTTGATCGGATCAAAGATTGTCACTCGAAATCGAATGACGAACGGGCCGCGCTGCGAGACGCATTGGCTACGCTAGATAGTTTGCGCAGAATTACGGAGCGCCAAAATGGCTATCAGTCAAAGGCTAGTTGATCGATCCGGAGAGTTTAAGCTGACGCCTAGATTTGGCTGGCAAACTTCATACCATGCAGCCCCGCTCGAAACCGATTGGACGAGGATGGTAGACCTTGTTCAGGTAGCAGAATCTGAAATACACAAGAGGCGGCTGGAGCTTTCTAAAGACCACAACGGAACGCAGGAAGAACGTGAGGCTGTGGTCAATGCGTTCAACGAACTTAGGGGTCTGCGAATGGATGCGGCTGCGTGGCGCGAGCGACAAAATCTGAAATAGGTTCTAGCAGCAAGCTATGCTAGTCATTGTTAGCGTGAGCCATCAGATCATCTTCACCGATGGGCGAAGGCTGCGTCGCGTGCAAAACGCCGCTCCTTGGCTTCAAGCATGCAGTTAATCTCCAAGATCAGCACAGCCAACTTCTGGGGATCCTGTTCATCGGCAGCGTTTGCACAGAGTTCCATCCACTTCTCCCTGTTCTCTCGCATGGCCCTTACCTCCCTCGTCATGCCTCCTGAGTCCACGAGACACTTTGCACGAACGGTGCCATCGCTGTATTTTCAGGGTTTACTCCCGATTCGGAAACCAAGTGATAAGAAAATAATTCTTGAGACGAGAAAATTCGTGATACCGGGAATACCTTACGGCGTGCTCTATCGGATGATGCTATCTGTCGGGATGACCCGCCGCCTTGGTCAGGCAACCTGCTAGGCGATACTGAAATTGCGTGAAATGGGTTGCTCAGAGGAGAACCTAAAAAATGCCCCACGACTTAACCGAGTTCTGGGGATTTTAAGCGCGCTCTTGTTTTGAATGACTCCGTACTTCTGCAAATCGAGCAAGTATTCAGCAACTCCGACACAGGAACGCCGTGCAACTGCTATCGCTGAATGCGGTGCTGCGATTTGTGCTGATTGTTGTATGTGGTGTTGTGGGCAAAACATTCTGTGAATCATGCGGTGATTACCACGTAACGACCGAATGCATTAGAAAGCCTGTTCAAAACGTTCGACCCGAATTCAGAGTATTTTTGCAGGAGTAGGAAGATGTACCGCCTTCCCCGAAATTACTACCAGATTTACAGGGTTTACCATAAACGAGATCGGGAGCGAATGGTCGCTGAGGTCGAAGGGCTGCACGAAGCGGAAAAGCTGGTTGAAAAGTACCTGCGAAACATGACTGCATCTGAGAAAAGAGATGAAATCAGCTAT
>Ga0207693_10000033_pt1 | contig 114840 bp, 109 predicted proteins | sample LARL81metaG_FD_184347 | JGI IMG/M metagenome (GOLD analysis project Ga0207693, IMG submission 184347) | Corn, switchgrass and miscanthus rhizosphere microbial communities from Kellogg Biological Station, Michigan, USA - LAR L8-1 metaG... | ecosystem: Host-associated > Plants > Roots >...
ACAGATCTGCGCCGTCCACGCTCCATCAGCGTACACGCACAACTCAACCTCTTTTTCATATCAATGGGTGGGCCACCAGGCCCATGGAAACTCAAAACCCTCCGAAGGTGCTAGTTGGGTTTCTTCGCGTCCCGGCGAGTCAAACGCGCAAACTTGCGGCTTCTGGAAAGGTGGGCCACCCGTCCGACGCGCTATTAAGCTGTATCAGCAGTTCTTGAGTGCGCAGAAGAACCCCAAGCCAGATATAGAGAAGCGGTTGAAGAACCTACAGGAGAATCCGAAAGGGTCCAATGAGTGGGATTACTTCTGTGGGGATTACGAGGACTAGACTCTCTGCTATCGATCTTTTTCCTTGTCCGCCGCGGCCTGATTCGCATCGAGCATCGCTTCCACAATACCAGCCAGCGCCGAGGTCCGGGCGGCCGAATCCTTTATTCCCTTCGCCCACGAAACCGCTTCGTCCGCTTGCCCTTGTTGGGTTTCCTGGTATTCCACGAGATTGCATGCTTGTTCGTTGGGATCCTCGGCCATTTCCTTCACGTACGAATGAGCTTCGTCAAAACGACCGAGGGCGCCATACCCCACGGCCAGGTCAAACAGAAAGTCATACCGCTCTCGCGGAGACTCCGTCGCTTCCTTAAGGCTTCGTATTTTCTCCACCACCAACATGGCCTTGTCCAGTGCCCCAAGGTCGAGGTAAAGCATCGCGATCCGATGCAATCGATGGGCGACCCACGCCGGTGCAACCGTGAGGGGCTTCCCGAGAGCCCAGGCCCGATCCAATACGACCATGGCCCCGGCCTGATCCTCCGCATCAGCCCGCCTTTTCGCGACATCTGCGAGGGTAACGATCTTGTTGGCCACGTCGTCCCGTTCAATCTCCGGAGGCAGCGCTTTGGTCGGATCGGAATGAATCAGTTGCTGCTTGGCGATCTCGCCTTCAATAAATGCTCGTTCTACAGGAGTGGCAGGGCATGCGGTTGCGTTTTGCAGGCGCTCGAGAAGGCCCAATTGCGCCTGGGTGGATATAGAACTGGAGCAGAAATCGTAAGCATTTACCTCCATCGCCTCCTTTACGGCCGTGGCCTCCATCATGCTGAAGATTGAAAGCGCTCCCTCCACATCCCCGGCCTCATATCGAACGCGCGCAGTATTGCCGAGTTGGACGGCCTGCACCTGACGTGCGCGCGCCGAATCCACGTTCTTAATCTCGAGTGCGGAGTTAACTGCCTTCTCAAATGCCGTTTTCGCGTCCTCCCGCTTTCCTTGTTTCCACAGAAATGCTCCCACGTCCGCGAAGACTTCGGCCCGCGTACCTGCGTCCGGAATAGAACGGATACTCTGAATTGCGTCGTCCACAAAACCGTCGTCTATCTCCTGTTTAACGAGTCGGCTCATTGCCGTACTGCGGTCGTAGTCGGTTGAAAGCTGCAGCGCCTCGCTTCGGAGCTTCTGGTAGTCACTGGCTTGCGCGTGTAGCGGCGCGATCAAAACGTCGCCTTTGTGGTCCTTGTTGACGCGCTTTTGGAAGCTAGCTGCGTCCTGCAGGTCATCGATACTGCGGAAGCCAATCATCAGCAACTGCAATCGCTGTGGGAGCGAACCGCCCGTCGACCCTTCTTCGTCCCGTTCTTCCTGCAGAGCAGCTTCTCTCGCCAGAAGCAAAACTCTGCGGATTTCAGAACGGCCGAAGGGAACGCCAGTCTGTGCAGCCAACGAGGACGTGAGAACGAGAGATGCCAGAAGTATTTTCATGCGCTTTGACAGGATCTACTTCAGTCTATCTCGGCACAACAGGACTGCCAGTAACTACAGTCATTGAGCTTTTGGCGGAAGAGATACCACGACTCGAGATCGGGAAATTCGGGGACAGACGGAACGTACCCCAATTTTTCGCAGCTAATCTCGGGCCGCAAGTTCCACACCATCAAACCCAATTTTGGAGGTTAGAACTCAAGGCGTCACAGGAATCTAACCGGCAAACCGCCGTTCAACGGTTGAGGAACTCTGCCCTCCCTTTCGCGACCTTTGTTTTCTTCCGTTTATCTGTCATGACAGAATCATATAGCTGATTTCGTCATGACATTACGTTCCTGCAGGAACATTCTGTCGATACCCTACTCGAGCCGTGTTTCGGCTTGAGCGTTAGCGGAACGCGGGTAGGGATCCCTCGACTTCGCTCGGGATGACAGTGCTTACACATTTCGCATTCTTCCAGCACTGTCGGAATGGCAGACGCTGTCGTTCGGTCCTTCGGCGCCAAAACCTGCGCCTCAGGATGACAAGTGAGGGGTCGCCCCGCGGTCCATTCGGTCTGCGACGTTAGCCTCGCACTCAGATGGCAACAGCGGATTGTGGACTGCGATCACTCTTCTTTTCTTTTTGTGATCTGGTGCCGGCAAGCGCCTGTCGCGGCGTTTCCAGATGAAACAAGCGCGTGACCGCCTTGGTCATCTGCTCTTGTTCTTCCTTCTCTGGCAGGTCCTTGAGTTCGCGGGCCAGGGAGCTGGCAATCTTCTGTATGACTTGAGCTGTGATTGCGTGAAGTGACTGATCCTGCTCCCGGGTGAACGGTCCACGTTCCTCGATAAAGGACTCCAGTTCTTGCCGGCAAATCTCTTCGAGCCGCTGACGCAGCGCAACGATGGTGGGAACCGAGGTCTGGGCCTGCAGCTTGGAGCAAAACCCCTGCGCCTCACCCGCAATGATCTTTTCCGCTTCCGCCGACGCCGCGATGCGCTCTTCTGTCTTCTGCTGAATGGAGCGTTCCAGACCCTCAAGATCGTAGAGCATGATGCCGTCTACCCGGCGCACGTCGGGATCAACGTCGCGCGGCATTCCAATATCCAGCACAACCAGCGCGACACGGTTTCGTTCATTGGCGATGCGCTCTGCCTCCTCGCGAGACAACACAATGTGAGGGCAGCCGGTGGCCGCGATCACGATATCGGCGTTCACCATGCATTTCCAGCGATCAGCGATGCTGGCGGAGCCTCCTCCAAGTTTCTCCGCCAGCTCGCGAGCACGTGCCGGAGACTGATCGATCACGACCACCGATCCCACTCCGTGGCTCATCATGTGACGCACTGACAGTTCGCACATCTCGTCGGTTCCGAGCAGCAGCACTCTGCGGTTCTCCAGTGTGCCAAAGATTTGCCGCGCCAGTTCCAGAGCGGCGGTTGGTATCGAAATGCCCAGGTTGCCAATCGGGGTTTCGCTGCGAACTGTCTGCGAAACTTCCAGCGCTTTGGCCAACGCAGCATTCAGGTAAGCGCCGGTTGCCCCAACGTTCCGCGCCTGCTTCCATGCGGATTCCACTTGCGCCGCTATTTGCGGCTCTCCCAAGAACAGGGAGTCGAGCCCCGAGGCGACCCGAAACAGATGTACGATTGCGGCTTCATCGAGCAGCCGATAGAAGTGTTGCCACTCGCTCAGCTTGAGCCCGCAATCAGAACTAAGGAATTGAAGGATCGAATTTGCGGCCAGCGTGGGTTCATTCGCCCAGACCAGGAACTCGGTGCGGCATCGAGTGCAGAGCACCGCAACTTCTTCAATGCCATCAGCACTCTTCAGCTGGCGCCGGACCTCGTATCGGCGGTTCTCGCCGATCCAAAACCGCTCCCTCATGGCCAAAGGCGCGGTGCGGTGGTTCAGTCCGATGACCATGAGCGTGGGTTCCAAGACGAAACACCTCGGGCGCAAGTTGCAAAGATGAAAAGGCACGAGAAATGCCAAACCGGCCCCGTTCGTTCCAGTACTGCAATCCTCTGCGTTTAAAGGATTTCTCGGAAGAAAATGGAATCCCTGCGTGCGTGGCCTTTTAACCGCTGCGGCATATCACGCGGAGGCAGGGAGTCTTTTGGCGCGATCTGCCGCAGAGTCATGAGGTTAGAGGCAGACCCCGATCACGAAAGGGAGTGATTGCAATCACTGACCATTTACGTTCGCAACAGCGAAACTGCAGACGGTTCTTAAACATTCATACCAGTCTTGAGGGCGGTCCGCGAATTTCGCCTGCTTCGGCGCGGATGGAGCCGGCAAGACACATAACTGTCAGAGAGGAAAGCCATTATGAAAACCACGAAGCTCGTGATCCTGATCGTGATGATCGCACTGGCCCTGTTCCTGGTTCTACCGAATCTATCCTGGGCGGCCGACGACGGTGCCGCCGTCTATAAAACAAAGTGTGCCGCGTGCCACGGGGCCGATCTCGGCGGCAAACCCGCGGCCAAGATTCCCAGCCTAATTTCCGATGACTCCAAGAAGCTGTCGGACGCCGAGCTGACCGACGCAATCGCCAGCGGCGGCAAGGACAAGAAGGCATCGCACGCGTTCGCAAACAAAGGTGTCACGCCCGACCAGGTCAAGATGGTCGTGACCTACATTCGCGAAGCGCAGAAGAAGTAGAACAATTCAGTGAGATAGCTGTTCCCTGTCGCGACGTCGCGCTGTCGAACCAGTCAGCGACGACACATGGGAGAGTGAGTGATCCGCTCGCCGGCCTGATCTGGCACATGCCGGACCGCCGGATATCCCCTCCCTGCAAGCGCGGAACAGCCAGCCCGGGTCTCGGTGCTCACCCCCAGACCCGGGCTTTTGTTTTACCTGCGATAATGCTCGCCCAGAGGTGAGCTGATGAGAAAACTCACGCTTGCAGGACTGGTCTTTGCCGCAATCCCGTTGACATTGGCCGACACGAACAACAAAGAGATAATCGCGTTCACCCCGGCGCAAGTGAAATGGTTCACTCCCTCCTACTACACCGACGGCCGCGAGCGAGCGCAGCTGCTTGGGGACTCAAGTCAGGGCGGCACCTGGGTCGATCGCGTGAAGATCCCTCCGGGCAAACGCGTCCTCGCACACACGCATCCTGAGGACGAACTAGTTACCGTGATTGAAGGAACCTGGTATCTGGGCGAGGGAAAGAAATTCAACGATACAAGTCTGAAAGGCTACTCCGCGGGAAGCTTCATCGTCATCCCGGCCGGGCGGCCTCATTTTGTTGCATCGAAGGAAAGTACCGTGATCTTACAACTGAACGGCAATGGCAAGTTTCACACGGACTTTCTTGAGAAATAGGGAGTGCTAAGCAGAACCGTGGAAAGAAATGCACGTCCATCCTGTACCGGCGCGGCGAATCTACAACCGCATTGAAGCGATAAACCTCGCCCGCCTGGCACATCGGATCGGTCGGATATCCACTCCACGCAGGCGCGGAACAGCGATCCCGGGTCTCGGTGTTCTCACCCCCAGACCCGGGTTCTTGTTTTATCGCCGAAGAGAAGCAAGAGGCTATCTTCGCATTCAGGTGCTAAATGCCAATCTCAATAGCCTCCCACCCGGAATTGCCGTGTCCGCCACTCCAATACCCGTTGATGATCGTGCGGTCCGATATTTCAACATAAACGAGGTAGCAACACGGAACGATATTTGGATCGCTCCACGGATCCCACAAGAAACTGGTTGGGACAACGTACCCCTGGTCCATCACATTGCCGTTGTAGGTCTTCGATAGCGGAACCGCAGTCGTGCTGACCACAGGAACCGAAAGACCCGAATTGCCCCGCGCCGTTACGCCGATCGCACTCATGTTGGGATCGTAGGCCTGAACCGTGACCAGAATCAGTCCAGCACCCTTTTTCACTTTTCCGCACTTCAACGGTGTGAGGGTGCCATCCGGCTTCTGCAATTGCAGCGTGATGATCGGACGCGGAAGCGGGAAAGGTCCCGTATTGTCGAGCCGCACGACTTGCGGTGAACTGACGCGGGTATTCAGGGCGGCGTCCCTCACGCGCAGCCGCAGATAGAAGACGCCGTCGGGCGCGGAGGTCGGCCAGGTGAGCAGCACCTTCTCGCCGGTCGTAAGCCTGCCACCGTCAGAGTCTTGAATCTGGTTGATCTGGAACCACCCGGGATCACCTCCGCCCGATTGGCTGCGGCTGCGGAAATATTCGAAGACACCAGGCGGTTGTATTGGATCTGGTGGCACCGGTGGCGGCGGCTGGTTCTGCAGGCCAGTGCTAGGATCGATCGAGTCGTACCCCCACTGCGGCGCCACCAATATGGGGTTGTAGGGCCCACCCGGTGCTGAAGAAACCTCGACCAGGTATTCAGTCGCCGTTGGGAAATTGAAGATGCCCCAAAGTTCCACGGCGCCTCCGAAAGGGTGGTCGCCCACGCCGCCAGGCGGGTTGTCGGCTGGAACTGCGCCCGTGAGCAACGCATCCGGACCATGCCCGTAACCTTGCGCATCGATCTGAGCAATAGGAATATTCGCTACTCTGGTGATGAGCGGATTGGGCGGGCACACCTTGTGGCATTGCTCGCGGCAGCACTCTAAACACAAGATGATGCACAGCTGGTAGCAATACGGCTGCAGCTTGTTTCTCTCGATTTCCTTGGCCCATGCCTCAACATTGCCGCTTCGCAAAATCTCGCACAGCCTTTTCGTGAATGCCGGGTCACGGAGCAAATGTCCGACCGCCTTGACGAATGCCGCGATTTCCTCGGCGTTCACCTCATTCCGCGGGTCGTTGGGGCAAAACTTCCGGCACACTCCGGTACACCGCTTCTGACAGAAGAAGCGGCACACCCAATGACACTGGTCGCTGATCCCAACCTGGTTGAGTGCCGCGCCGAAAGCTACGGCGTCACCCGCGATAAACGCCTCATACGCTTGCCCGAAGGCTTTCGGATTGGCGGCGAGCTTCTCGATGGCCGCAGCCGTCTGCTGTATCTCGTAGTGCTGTAAGTCTGGGTTTTCGTGAGCCATGACTTCTCCTCTCTTCAATGGCTGGCACTGCGAGAGGGGATGCCCGACTGCAACGAGAGTGAACTGCATGCCTCACTCAGGTTGCGCGAGCGAGCGCCTTTATATGCGGCCGCAGATGACCATCGAAAGCAATGAATCTTGTTTTTGCCGAGACTATCCCCCTGTTACGGAGACAATCCAGAAGGAAACTGGGAAACGCCACCTGATGTTCGTAACTCAGGTTTAAGGGAAGTGGCGACAGTCAATCACAAGAAAGTGCGCGATTCCGAAACTTTCAACATAATTTCGTTTTTTGGAACATGACTCGAATTTCGGTTACAGTCGGTTTTCGACTCTTTAGCGCAAGTCATTAAGATGGTTACTCTAGATAACCCCATGGCGGTACGCGAAATTCATCGAGGCAGTCGAGTCGGTGACACACAACGACTGCTCTCTGTTCCATTTTTGGAACAGAAACAAAAAGCGTTGTTTGCAATCCGGCGCGGATGGGTAGTTGCTGATTAGCTCAAGACGGCTCTCACATAAGAAACTGCAGCCGAAACCTGCAGCCGAAGATCGGTTGCCGGCGTCATCACAGATTCTCTTGAATGAAACGCGGACTCAGATGCACGTCCACCTGCACTAGCGGCGAATCTCCGACTGCCTTGAAGCTGTGCACCTCGCCGGCCTTAATGACGAAAATATCCCCGGCGCCTGCCTCGAAGGTTTTGCCGTTCACGGTCCACACTCCACGCCCTTCGCGGATGAACTGGATTTCGTCATATGGATGGCGATGAGGCCCGGGTCCCGCTCCTGGTTTGCCATGAAACAGAAACACGGAAACGCTCGTGCCGCCCTGCTCGGCTCCCACAAACTCGTGCGAACTCCCCACAAAAGGCAGATTCTCCTGCCGTACGTGATGCATTCTCGACTGTCCTCCCGTCGGATTGGATGAACCAAGATCACTTCCGGTTCCGTTAAGAATCAAATGAAAGCTGGAGGTGGTATTTGGAATCGGGGATGGTGAGGATTGAAAGGAGAGTTCAGTAAGCAGTGACAGGCACAGAGCGAGTATACGAGCGCGGCTCCGGCTTGAAATTTGCAGATGCAGTTCCGTGGTGCGCCAGGGGGCCTTAACTATGTGGAAAAGAACACCCGCGAGTGAGCCGTGCCAGTTGCCGTCTTACCATTCGCAATCGGCGCGGGCTTGGCCGACACTGGTTGTTTCTTCGCCAGTGCGATGAGTAGTTGCTCAATTTTGCGCTGTTCGCGTCCGATGGGGAGGCTGGGCTGTGTCATGCCGAAGATTCTGACACACTCTCCTCCCGCTTGCACAGTTGACGCATCAGTAACAGTCGTTCAGGTCCAGTTTCCATGCGGCTTCCGGCATCCGGCCAATGCTCTAGGCCGCATGCCCCATCAGGAATTGCAGCGTTTTGCTATTGAATTCCTCGGTTTTCTCGTAAATCGGCGCGTGGGAGCATCCTTCCAGAACCAGCACTTCGGCATTGCGGATAGCCTTTTTCATGCCGTCCGCAAAACGAGTGGATGTGGCGACATCATGCTGCCCAAACGTGATCTGAGTTGGGGCAGTAATTCGAGCCAACTGCGCTTCGGCATCATGATTCAGCACAGCATTCGATTGCAGTATGAAGCTTGCCACCGATTGTTGCGGCCGGCTGCGAACAAAATCGGCCAGCGTCTTGATGTAATCGGGCTTGGCTGCATACAACTCAGGCGTCAAGCACCAGGGAAAAAGCGCCTGAACAACCATTTCCGACACGTTCCCCATCGCCTTCGCCATAGTCTGAAAACTTCCGACCACGAGACGTAAGTACGCGTCAGTCTTGGGCCAACTACTATGCAGGGACAACGACTTGACCAATTGCGGATATTTCGCCGCCACCCACATGCCAACAGCGCCGCCCAGCGATAGACCAGCAATATGCGCTTTCGGAATTCTCGATGCGTTCATAAAAGCGGCAACATCGTCGGCCAGGATTTCTGTGGTGTATGGGCCATCAGAGTTGTCGCTTTCGCCCGTCCCACGCAGGTCGATCGAAATGCAAGTAAAGTGCTTCGAATACTCCGCCACCTGAAATGCGTAACAGGCATGATCAGCCGTTAGAAAGGGAATGAGAATCAGGGGCTCGCCGCTTCCCTGCTGTTCATAGTTTATCGTGAGGTTGTTCGCTTTGACCTTAGGCATAGTCACCCTCTGATGGTTGCTTGTTTCAATCAGTCATCCCCAGGCGGCAAGCATTCTTACCCTTTCCCCGGAGAACTGCAATCGCAAAAACCTAAGTGGAAAAGCTCTGGGTCGCCTCTTCCCGCCTCACTTGTATAAGCGGAAAGCAAGCCGGAAAGACGACACGCGAAGTGCTGGCACCTCATTTGGCATCCTTCGCACTCTGCGTATATCCTTTCCTCAACGTGGGGTTTCGATTGCGCGGCTTTACCTGAACCCGTCTCTTCTAAAACGCCGGCGGCCGTTTCCACACATTTCCGTTCAGCAAAATCATCGATAAGAGGATCCCATGAAGAGACGCGAATTTCTCCAACACACCGGCACATTGTGTGCCGGCCTTGCACTTTCGAAAGCCCTACCCGTTTTTGCTGATTCCGTTTCAGCGCCGTGGCGAACTTTTGAAGTCACGACGAGAGTTGAAGTGTTGAAGCCTTCCGGAGCGACTCATATCTGGCTTCCTGCGGCACTGATCCGGGAGACGCCATTCCAGAAGACTCTTGCCAACAAATTCAGTGCTGAGGGCGGCACTGCCAAGTTCACCGAGAGCAAACAGGACTTCCTCGGCATCGTTACCGCAACGTATCCCGAACATGCCGCGCCAGTTCTCACTTTGACCAGCCGCGTATCGCTCAAGAATTACGGAGTCGACCTGACTGCCCCCAAGCATGGGGCTCAGGCATCGCGCGGGGAGCTGCAATTTTTCCTTCAGCCCAGCAAGTGTGTGCCGACCGACGGAATCGTCAAAGAGACCGCCGATAAGGCCACAAAGGGTGCAACCACAGACATCGACAAAGCGCGGGCCATCTACGAGTGGGTAGTTGACAATACCTTCCGAGATCCGAAGGTCCGCGGGTGCGGTCGCGGCGACATCCGCTTCATGCTCGAGTCCGGCGATCTGGGCGGCAAGTGCGCTGACCTGAACGCACTCTACGTCGGATTGGCCCGCGCGGCTGGACTCCCGGCGCGCCACCTGTATGGGCTGCGCATAACCAAATCCGAACTCGGATACAAGAGCCTGGGAGTCGCCACCGAAAAGGCCACAAAGGGACAGCATTGCCGCGCCGAGGTTTATCTCAACGAGCACGGATGGGTTCCGGTCGATCCCGCCGACGTGCGTAAGGTCGTTCTCGAAGAACCGCCGGGCAATTTGAAAATGGATGACGAGATGGTCTCAAAGGCCCGCACGCGCCTGTTTGGCTCGTGGGAAATGAACTGGATGGGATACAACTACGCCAACGATGTGGCGCTCCCCGGTTCCAGCGGTCAGCCCCTCGTTTACTTCATGTATCCTCAGGCGGAAACAAAGGATGGCCGCGTCGACCCGTTCGATCCGGATAACTTTAAGTATGAAATCACAGTGAAGGAGATTTCTTAGCCGCCGAGGCCGGGTGAACTAACTAGCGAAGCTCACGGCTTGATCCATCACTACCTACTGCCTCGTTTTGTTGTATGGAAGCAGAAACTCGTAGACTTGCCACGCGTCATATTCTGGCTGGGGCAGACGTCTACGAGTTCAGTTTTGTCGTTCTCCGTTATCAGAAAACTGTTTCCATCGATCACGTCGCTCACTTGCCCAACGAATGGTGGACCACCAGGTCCGATGCGACAACAGAACCGTAATGACGTAATCGGCGGGATTGCGATTCTTCGAAGAGGCTGTGAAAAGTACCAGTTTCTTCCGAAGAGGACTGCGTGCCATGATTTCGCAGGTTGTCGAGATGGTTGCGCGCATGGAAGCCACAGTTCGTCAACTCAGTCCGAAGACTCCTGTAGCGAGTTATCAAGACAATGAGCAAGAGGACTTTTCGCTGGTTCTAGGCGGCCCGCTGTTCCAACTCCTTCGGAAGGCGCATCTCCGAGGAGACGCCCTGGAATTGGTTCATTGGCGAATACTCGCATCAATCTTGCTCACATGGTTCCCTCTGCTCATCCTTTCCAGGGTCCACACCGGTATCGAGCCCATTGTTCAACGTTCGTTCTTCCACGACATTGAATTGCACGTCCGATTTCTTGCAGCACTCCCGATCTTGATCGGTGCGGAACTCCTTGTCCATTCCCGCATACGCCCGCTAGTGCGTCGCTTCATCGAATGGCGGATTGTGTTGCCCAAAGACAAGGCTCGCTTTCACGACGCGATCGAATCAGCGGTCAAGATTCGCAATTCGGTCTATGGAGAACTGGCACTTCTAGGCGCTGTTTACAGTCTGGGTTTGTGGTTCTGGAATGAGCGGAGCGATCTAGGATCGAGTTGGTATGAATTGCCCGGAGGAAGATGGGAACTAACTCCCGCAGGTTACTGGTATGTGTTTGTAAGTCTCCCAGTATTTCAGTTCATTTTGTTGCGGTGGTACATGAGGCTGTTCGTTTGGTTTCGCTTTCTCTGGCAAGTCAATCGGATCGAGCTGAATCTAGTGCCGACTCATCCCGATCGTTGTGGAGGATTGAGTTTCCTCGGAAAGAGCTCTTATGCGTACAGTCCCATTCTAGTTGCACAAGGTGCGATTCTCGCCGGCATCGTAGCCAATCGAATTCTTCACCTCGGCGACAAATTGGTGCAATTCCAGGTCCAGATTGTCGGCTTCGTCGCGTTCTTCACAGTCGCCGTTCTGGGGCCGCTGTTAATGTTCACTCCGAGAATGGCGCAGGCAAAAAGAAAGGGACTGGCGGATTACGGATTGTTCGCCCAGCGATACGTCGAAAGCTTCGATCAAAAATGGATTCAGCGCTCTCCTTCGGAGGAGTTACTCGGTACGGGCGATATTCAGTCTCTTGCTGATCTGGGAAATAGCTATCAGGTCGTGCGCGAAATGCGTGTTGTGCCATTCGCGCTGCAGGATGTCTCTCGCCTGGCTATCGCAACCGCAGTCCCCCTCGCTCCCCTTCTGTTAACGATCTTCTCGTTCCAGGAGTTAGTCACTCGCGTTATCAAGGTTGTTTTATAACCCTTCCGGGCCAAGCGCGGCTGGCCGTGCAATCGTGAGCCTACACGCTGTTACGCGAGAATGAAATCGGTTTGCACGCCGCAGGAAATCACCAACTCCATTCGCAAGCGGACTACAATGTTCCGATCAAATGGGCGGCTCAAAGTGTCTTTCTCAAGATTCTTTTCTTATTTCATCGTTTTGGGCTGCGCGAGCGGATTAGCGCAGGACCACGACCACGGAACCACCGAAAAACTCGGTACGGTGCACTTCTCCACGTCGTGCAAGGCTGAAGCCCAAACAGAATTCGACCGATCGGTGGCGCTCCTGCACTCCTTTCAGTTCAGCCGGGCAATTCAGGGATTCAAAGCTACGCTCACGAGCGATTCCAGTTGTGGGATTGCTTACTGGGGCATCGCTCTCAGTCAGTGGAGCAACCCTTTCGGCGCGGGACTGAAAGACAAGTTGCAGTTGGAAGCAGGCCGCGCCAGTGCGGAACTCGCGCAGAAAACGGGCTCGCCCACTCCGCGCGAGCGTGCCTACATCGATGCGGTCTCAAACCTGTACCACGACTTCGAGAATGTTCCGCAACATGCACGACTGATCGCTTATCGCGACGCGATGAGTGACGTAGCTTCTAAATATCCCGACGATCATGAGGCGCAAATTTTCTACGCCCTGGCCATTGCCGCGTCAGAAGATCTCGCGGACAAAACGTATGCGGGCCGACTGAAGGCTGGATTGATTCTGGAGAAACTGTTTCAGGAAGAACCCGAGCATCCCGGCCTGGCCCACTACATCATCCACACCTATGACGTTCCTCCGCTTGCTGGACGCGCGCTCGTCGCCGCGCGGCGTTATGCGGAGATAGCACCCGATGCACCTCATGCCTTGCACATGCCCTCGCACACCTTCACGCGCACCGGGTACTGGCAGGAATCGATCGCCACCAACATTGCGGCGGCCGCGTCCGCAAAACGCGAAGGCCAGACGGCCGAGGAGTTGCACGCCAGCGACTACGAGATCTATGCCTACTTGCAAACGGGGCAGGATGAGGCGGCCAAAAAGATCGTGGAGTCCTTGCCCGAGATTCAATCGCGCTTCGATCCCAAAACTGTGATCGGCGGCGCGGGTGGGCCTTCCACTGGTTACTTCGCGGTCTCTGCCATTCCGGCCCGGTTTGCGTTGGAGCGCGGTGACTGGAAGCAGGCCTCGCAGTTAGTTGCTCATGAGACGCCCTTCCCCTACACCGAGGCCATGACGTGGTTCGCGCGCGGACTTGGCTCCGCCCGCCTCGGTGAAGCGAAGCCAGCTGTGGAAGCGGCGGCGGCGCTGAACAAGATTCATGATCAATTGGTCAAGGCCGGAGAAAACTACTGGGCTCTGCAGGTTGAAATTCAGCAGCGTGAAATCGAAGCATGGGCCACCATGGCACAAGGCGGCAAACCGGAAGCACTACGGAAGATGGAAGCGGCCGCACAACTGGAAGACGGAACCGAGAAGAGCGCCATCACTCCCGGTCCGATTGCGCCCGCCCGCGAACTGCTTGGTGAAATGTTGCTGCTCGCTAATCAGACCGATGCAGCCCTGGCGCAATTTGAAACCACCATGAAGAAAGAACCCGGCCGTTTCCGGGCCCTCTACGGCGCAGCCAAGGCGGCACAACTTGCCGGACGGAAGGAAGACAGTCGCCGTTACTTCAACGAACTATTGAAAGTCTGCGAACAAGGCGATCGCCCAGGCCGGATAGAATTACAGCAGGCAGAAAAAGCGCTGGCAGGAAAATAGATCACGACTACAGTACAGAGTTCAGATCAAAACAGATTTTCTCCGCGTTCTCCGCGGCCCTTCTCTGCGATCTCAGCGGTTCAAGCTTTGCAGAAGACTGAGCACAACCCCAATCTATCAGTTGCACAAATCCAGCTACTGACGAGGAGGGATCCCTCGTCGTGTAACCAGATACACCGCAAAACTTCCCAGCCAGTGGCCACCCTCGTAGTGCTCCCCGGTAACGGCGGCCAAGCCCCCCTGTGTGTGTGAACTCGCTGCCGCCTCGATTGCCGGCAGACGCTTGTCGTTCTTTGGCAAAGCTGCTGCGATTCCATTCAACATCCACGCACGGCTAAGATTCAGTCCATCCAAATGTGCTAGCTTCGGATCGCTCCGATCGGGTGACAACACTGGCTGCAGCCATGTGGCTCCTGATGCCGAAATTTGTGGCATAAACTTTCCTAGCCACTCCGCAAACTCCAAGCTCGGCAAGACCCGCCGCATCAGGTCCGCCTCTCCGAGACACGGCGACAGAAAATCTTCGCCAGATGGTTCATACGCTAGCGGACAGTTCTTATCGTTGAGATAAAACTGTTTCGCCTTCGAAAGCACTAACTCGGCAAACTTGGCATCGTCTGCTCCACGCGCATAATCGAGTATCAGGCCAAGCCCAAATGCTGTCTGATCGTGTTCGCCGATTCGCACCGGATTCGCAAGCTTTGGGAGCCACGTACTCAAGCGCTCGAGTACAACCTGTTCCAAAGGCCGCAGGTTGGCGGACATTTCTTTTGCCTGAGGATCATCCCATTCGCGCAGTTCCGCTGCGAGTTGCAGCAACCACGCCAGGCCGTAAGGACGCTCGAAGCTGGCCCGCCCCTCGCCCTTCAAATAGGCGGCTTCTTGCGCGATGTTTTCCGCCGTCAGACTCTGTCGCAACGCATCGCGAGCCACAGGGACAAATGGAGCGTCAGGAAACGTACGCACCAGGCGGGCAAGCAGCCAATGACCGTGCACCGACGAGTGCCAGTCATAGCAGCCGTAGAACGCGGGCGTGAGTTTCCGCGGCGGCGCGACATCCGCGTCACCGTTGAGTGTGTGGCTGATGTGATTTGGATACTCTTTGTGGACACATGCCAGAGCAAGATTGGCGAAGCGCTCGGCTGCTTTTGCGTCGAACATCGAGTTGTTGCGATGATCTTGAGCGTCCATCCGGCTCAGACTCAGTCCCAGGAAGAGAAAGCAAAGAGCGCGATTCATTCCAGATACTTTAAATGAAACGTGAAGGCCGTAGATCCCACGTCTCGCAACAGCAGCGAGACATGGGGCACCCACAAAGTCGAAGACCCTAATCGTGCGCCGAACCAGATTCCTCACGCTTGGGACTGGAAGAATACACGTGATAGGTCACGGCATCCCACGCATTGTGAATGCCGACAAATAGCAGCAGCAGGGCCGCAGCCCCCACGCCGAACATGGGCCAGTATGCCCGGATGCGAGAGGCATAGCCCGATAGAGCCAGAGTCGCATACGCAGCGAACGGTAGCATCGAGTGAAACAACCAGTCCTCAAACTCTGGCCGATAGGCAGTCTGGGTTCGCATGCGGCGAGTCACAATTAGGGAATATCCAATTCCGCAGAGGCCAAGAGTGCCGAACATCAGTCCGGGTACGCCGACACCATGCCAGGGCGCACAAACAACAGCAGAGAGGAACAAGACCGCCCCAAAATGAACAACATTGGGGGTGGCGAAGGCGTTCCCCGCCTGTGCCCCACTCTGTTGGTGGGGCAAATTAGCGACCAGCGCCATCACCACAAACTGCAGTCCGATCAATGCACCCGCGGATGAGCCCACAATGACATAAAAGTTTTCCCAGCCGGTGAATGGTGTGGTGTCCATAACAGATTTTTTGGAAGCCTTGCCGGTAAAGATATCGCAGTTTCGTGGGGTGGGTCACGCCCACATGCGGGAGTCCTGTCGTAGCCGCGCGATGTCCCGCGTCGGGGCACTTCCAAAGAACCGGCTGTATTCCCGGCTGAATTGCGATGCGCTCACATAGCCCACCTGCTGGCTCGCGGCTCCCGCGTCCATCGGCGTCGACAGCATCAGCCGTCTAGCTTGCTGCAGACGTAACACCTTCTGGTATTGCAGAGGGCTCATCGAGGTGACCGCCTTAAAGTGTTCATGAAATGATGAGACGCTCATGTGCACCATCTCGGCGAGTTCCTCGACCTTCATTGGCTGAGAGTAGTTTTCACGCAACCACGAAATCGCCTTCTCCACTCGATAGACGCTGGACTCGGCGAATCCCATTTGCGCAACCCGAACGCCAATCGGGCTCCGCAACAATCGGATGAGGATCTCATCGATGATCAGCGGAGCGAGCAGTTCAGAATCTGAGGGATGCGCCAGGCATTCCATCAGCCTCGTCGCAGCGTCAATGAAAGCATCCTCGGTCGGAGTCAGATAGACCGCGCTTCTCTCGTGCACAGGAGCTAACCCGCGCGGATATACCTTCAGAACCAACTCTGCGACTTTCCGCGGATCGAGTTCCAATCGAAGCGAAAGATAGGGATGCGATGGCGTCGCTTGTGTCACCTGCGCCGCGACAGGCAGTGCTACCGAGAACACGATCATCTGGGATGAGTCGTATTCGTACGCTTCGTCTCCAACCGTGACCGTCTTTCCTCCCTGGGCCACGATGCATAGCGAGGAGACTCGCAACGCATGCACGCATTCCTTGTTCACACGCGAAATGCGGCTGACCATCAGCCCCGGCACTCGCATGTCGAAGCTGCCGTCGTGTGGCGCATAGGCGGCGATCAAGCCTGACAATCGTGTCGTATCGGGCTGAGTTTGCGCAGCGCTTCCGTTGATTCGGCGCAACGCCGCCGTCTTCCCGTTAGCTCGATCGATTTCAACCACACCTTGTTTACCGGCCATATCGGACCTTCCAGGATCGACTGCTTGAACCAGAATCAGCTCAACTGAGCCGTAACGCCAACGTCGAATTTCGAGTAGTACTTCTTCACATCTCCCGGCCCATACTTCTTGCGGAATTTGTCGACGATCGCCGAGACCTGTTTCGCCTCCGTCACTGGAGTGGCCTTCACTTCTGCCTCTGCGCCGCCTGTTTCAACCCGCATCGCTGAGTTCTGGAGTACATTCTTGTACCACTGCGTGTCCGATCCCTTTACCGGCAACAGGTAGAACGTGTTGCCCTCAAACACAAACCAGATCGGGTTGGAGATGGTCCGCCCCGATTTTCTTCCGGTCACACTGATCGTGATTTCACTGGAGCGGGAAAGGTGTTGCTTGACATCGCTTTGAGCTGGCATATCGACCTCTTTTCACAGAATCAGGCGAGAGCAGCGCATTTTCATTTATTTCCCGAACATTTCCTTCGCAATCATGATAGCGCTCATTGCACTCGGCCAGCCTGCATAGAAAGCTAAATGGGTGATGACCTCAATGAGTTCTTCCTTCTTGACGCCGTTCTGTACGGCGAAGTTCAGATGGAATCGCAACTGATCCGGGCGATTCATCGCAATCAGCGCCGACACGGTGGCGAGACTTCGATCGCGTTTGGATAACCCTTCCCGTTCCCAGACATCCCCGAAAAGCACCTCATCGGTAAGATCTGCAAGTTTAGGTGCGAAATCACCGATCATCTTCTGCGCTGTGGAAGGCTCCTTATTCATGTTCCTCCTTACTCCTAGTAATGCTCCCAGGCAACCCTCCAGTGCTCGCTCGGATCGGGTGACTTCACGATGAGCTGATTTCCGGAAAGCTCGTAAACACGCTTCAGTTCCTTACCGACCAATGTCCGGACCAATGCTGCTTCAACGTGAAAGGTAAAAGTATGCGCATCGTTGATTTCATATCTGCCAAACGAGGCCTCATATCCGCCTTGCGCGTATTGCACCGGAGCAGCTTTGCTTTCCGATGGTGGATTCCGATACATGACCTGCACCGACATGTGACCATCGCGCGTGTAAACGAGCAGTCCGGTGCAGTCGGCCTTATGAATCTTCCCGTCTGCATCCGGCTCTTCGAGCCATAAAAGCCGCCAAGCCCCCACAAAGCGATCCGTCATTCCACTGTGGGGATGGTGGTTCTGGGCCGACGAAGGCCCCGCATTGATTGCGCTGAACAGGGCAACAATACTCAGCGCGAGAACTTTTCTCATGATCGCTCCTCTTGTTGACCGCCGATCAGCGATTGATCATCCGCTGTGCCGCTTCGGGATACCGCTCGCCCACGACCTTGATATGTGAGGTAGCTTCATCAATTTGGCGCAAGTCTTCTGGCGTGAGCCTGACATTTGCGCCGCCGAGATTCTCTTCCAGCCGATGCAGCTTCGTCGTGCCGGGGATCGGAACAATCCAGGGCTTTTGCGCAAGAATCCATGCCAGCGCAATCTGTGCCGGCGTCGCATTCTTCTGTTGCGCAAACTTGCCGAGCAAATCCACCAGGGCCTGGTTCGACTTCCGGTTCTCCGGCGTGAAGCGGGGAACAACACTTCGGAAATCGGTTTTATCGAATTGCGTGTCCGCCTTGATCGCTCCGGTCAGGAAGCCTTTGCCCAGCGGACTGAATGGAACAAATCCGATTCCGAGCTCCTCGAGTGTCGGCAGGATGACTTCTTCCGGCTCTCTCCAAAAAAGAGAGTATTCACTTTGAAGGGCCGTTACCGGCTGAACGGCATGAGCTCGTCGAATCACTTGGACACCTGCTTCCGATAGTCCAAAGTGCTTCACCTTGCCCTGCTGGATCAGATCCTTCACCGCGCCGGAAACATCTTCTATCGGAACATTCGGGTCTACGCGGTGCTGATACAAAAGATCGATCCGATCGGTCTTGAGCCGCTTCAATGAGGCTTCGGCTACTTCCTTGATGTGCTCCGGCCGGCTATCGAGTCCAGCTTGCTTTCCCGCTTCATCGATCTTGAAACCGAATTTCGTAGCAATCGCTACCTGATCGCGGACGGGCGCGAGAGCCTCTCCTACAACTTCTTCGTTCGTGTAGGCACCGTAAATTTCTGCTGTGTCAAAGAGTGTGACGCCGCGTTCGACCGCGGCACGAATGATGGAGATTCCGTCTTTCTTATCGATGGCCGGACCAAAACCAAAGCTGATGCCCATGCAGCCAAAGCCCAGGGCCGAAACTTCCAGACCACTCTTACCAAGTTTGCGCTTTTGCATTATTTCTCCTTCAAGCGAGGCCACGATCACCTCGGCTCCACCGGAGTTAGATTAGGCCTGGAGCGGATAGTTGGCTTGCCTTTTTCCATGAACTTCTTGCCTGATTCTCCGAAGGCAGCGGGGTGGAGGTAAAGATATGGCGCGATCTCGGAAAGTTTACGCTTTCAGTTCCCGAACTGCGTCCCCGGCTCCACTCAAATCAGCCAGTCGCATCTCGGAATATTTGCGCGAGAGGATCACGCCAGGAACTCCGGCCCGAAATGCCGCGAGCACGGCCTGCTGTACACTCTGCGGAGTGCACTTGCTGTGGTTGGATTCTGTTGGAATGTCTATATCGATCCCGGGCCAGATCTGCGTTTTTGTTCCCGCGACGCCCTCGAGTGCCCGTTTCGCCTCACGGAAAACATAGTCCGCCGAAAGACCAGCCTGTGGAATCTGATCGTAGCTTCCCTCTTTCAATCCCATCACAGCGTAATTGAAATCCAGAAGCCCCTGTTTCGTCAGATCGCCATAAAGCGTTGAGCCGGCATTGTCCACATAGAGCGCCATCCGTTCTCCACCGCAATTGTTGTACATCACGACCTTGATGAAGTCGGAATACTTGGAGAGTTCCTGCAGATCCTGCTCGGCGCGATAGATCGGATTGAACGAGTTGTTATGCCAGATGTGCCAGCCTACCGGCACCGCCGGCTTCGCCGTCTTCACCGTCTTGTAGATGGCCGCGTAGGTCTCGCGAAGGCTGTCGGTCCAGAGCATCTCCCAGGCCGCGAGTTCCGGATATCTCAATAATAGCCGCCAAAACTGCACGTAGTAACCATCCACGGGCCGCTTGCCGCTCCGCGATGCGCGCACGAATTTTTCCAACTCGAGAAAACCTTGCTTGGCTCGGTCTGGATTGATTCCGCGCTCTTTCGCCTTGCGCTGACAGAATTCGCAGAAGCAGGTCACTTCGCCCGGATCAACGGGCGGCGTATCGTGCGTCGCTCCAAGGCTGTCGCAGAGCGCGCCCTGGCGCTCCGATCCCCACATGATTCCATCGATGTCGTACGAACGCGCATAGTCTTCGACGAGACCGGTCAGAAAATTCCGGTAGTCGGGGTTGTTCACGCAAAGCGTTTCGGCATTGCGCCCGTAAAGATCGCGTTCCTGCACTTTCTCAATGTTCGGCAAGTCGCGACGGAAGACGTCTTCCAGCCAGCAGATGACTTTCATGCCGCGCTTCTTGGCTGCGGGTACAACCTCGGCCAGGATGTCGAGATTGCCGTGATCCGGCGCGCGGGTGTCTTTGAGGACAGTGTTCTTGTAGAACTCCGCGTGCGGCGTGGCGAAATTTCCGCCGTGAAAATTGAGATCGTATTCCTGCTTGCCGTGATCCGGCAGCGGTTGCCCGGGAATCTGCCGTCCTGCAATGCCTCGGCCATAGGTGAACACCGCGAGAAACAATGTGTTCACGCCGCCGCGCTCCTGCAGAATGTCGAGTACTTTTTCGGTGCCTTCATCCACAAACGAGATCGCACCGATTTGAATGCCGATCATCTTGGAGGAACTGTTCGCTAGAGCCCTCGTCGGGATCGCAAGCGCCGCACTGGCGCCGGCGGTGATCTTCACGAACTCGCGGCGGCTTATATCGAATGTCATGGATTATTCCTTGTCAGCCCCGGATGGGGTGCCCCACCTCTGGCCGGTTTTTGCCGGAGGTGGGGATTTTCCTTACCTAGAAGAAATCAAACCAGCTTCTCTTACACCATATCGGATCGATTCTCTCTACAGACTTGACCATTTCGCCCGGCAGGATCTCGACCTCAGCTTTACCGCAATAACCGGCTTCAACGTATCCCACCACAGTCTCGACGCGAGGGCCAGTCGCCCCCATGATCGTCAGTGCGATGTGCGATTCCGTCCGCGGACGGAAGAAGATTCTGACTTCGCGTTGGTCCCCTAGCAGACCGAGATCGTATTCTTCACCGTGCGGCTTCAACGTCAAGCGGGCATGCTGCAAGGTTTTTCCGCTGATATTGCGAACTGATACAGCGATGCCGAATCGTCCGCGCACAAGAACGCCCAACCCATAAAGGAACAAAAACAAGCCCAGTATCGACAGAATTTTGCCCAGGCTGATGCCGCGTAGAGGCATTCGGAACGAAGGAATCAAGGTTGCTGCGCACCTTCAGTCCCCACATACACAGCGTAGAGTGACTGGCTCGCAGCCATGAAGAGCCGGTTTTTCTTGGCGCCGCCGAAACAAAGATTTGCGCAGGTTTCCGGCAGGTGAATTTTGCCAATCAACACACCGTCAGGCGCAAACACGTGCACACCGTTGAAGGCGTCCGGACCCCACCCGGCTGCGGACCATACATTACCATCCACATCGCAGCGAATGCCGTCTGACGAGCCCGGCGCCAGGTTTGCAAACATGCGCCCATTCTTCAGGCGCTTGCCGTCATCGACGTCATAAACGCGAATTGGCCGAGGATCGCCCGGATGTTTTGGTTCGCCCGTGTCGACGATGTAAAGCTTCTTCTCATCCGGCGAGAAGCAGATGCCGTTCGGCTTATCCATGTCGCCGACCACCACGGCGAGATCGCGCGTATTTGGATCGAGTCGATAGACGTTCGTCGGAAGCTCAAAGGTTGCCCTGTGCCCTTCGTAGTTCGACATGATCCCGTACCCAGGATCCGTGAACCAGATCGCGCCGTCGGAATGTACCGCCAGATCATTCGGAGCGTTGAAAGGCTTGCCCTGAAAATGATCGGCCAACACCGTAATCGTGCCGTCGTGCTCCGTGCGAGTGACCCGGCGCGAATCGTGTTCGCAGGTGATAAGCCTTCCCTGCCTGTCTCGCGTATTGCCGTTGCTGTAGTTTGACGGACTGCGGAAGACGCTGACCTCGCCCGTATCCTCGAGCCAACGCAGCATGCGATTGTTTGGGATGTCGCTGAACACAAGAAAGCGTCCATCGCCAAACCACACAGGCCCTTCGGCCCAGCGCGTGCCAGTGTAAAGTCTCTCGACCGCAGCGCTCTGAACTCTATATTTCGCAAATCGCGGATCGACGACTTCTATCGCCGGATCGGGATACGCAACGGGAGTCTTCTGCTGTCCGATTGCGCGCGCCAAAGGATCGAATGCCAGCGCCGTCGCAGCGCCAGCCGTCAGGTTCATGAACGTGCGTCTTTTCATAGGTCTCACAGTTAGGGCAAATCTACATCGAGCGCGTACACATCCTGCGTGCTCAAATCGCGCACAAAGAGGCGAGACCCATCAGGTGCCGGGCCACTCCAGGCGCCGAAGATTCCGAGGTATCGCCGCAGATCCTTGATGGCGAACAGGTCCTCGGCTTGGCGCTCACCCACTTTGATCTGGCGGCACCTGGGGTTGCTGGTGCCGAAGTTGTCCCAAGTGACCGAACGACTGTCCGCTGACCATTGCACGTAGTTGAAGTTGTTGGTCTCGGTAACCCAGTCGGACCAGAGCTTCGTACGAAAATCATAGAGCTTCAGGTTGGTGGAACCTTGTACTCCAACCGCCGCGATGTAGTGCCCGTCGGGAGACCAACGCGGAGAAAACAGGCCGTCCGATGCAGGAAGCGTCGAGGCTGCATGAGTTTTCACATCGGCGATCTGGATGTTGGGATTATTGATGTAGCCAACCGAGAGGCGTCCAAATGCGATCTGCGTGCCCTCCGCGTTCCACGTCACATCCATTTCATTCTCATTCTCGGGCAGCAACTCTTCTGGCGCTCCGCCCTGGGGAGAAATCAAGAATATTTTCCACGGCTTCCCCAGGCCGGTGCTGCTGTAGGCAATGCGCGTTCCGTCCGGCGACCACTTCGGGAGCGCCACCACCATCGGCGGATATGTCAGCTGCAGACGATCGCTGCCATCCACCCGGCTCCGCCACAAAGTAAAGTCGGGAACGGACACGTAGGCAACCCACTGTCCATCGCGTGAAAAGGTCACGTCCGTTGCGGATATCCCCCCGAGGAACGGAAGGTATTGCTGCGATCGTGAGTCGTAGCGCACAAGTTCTGTCCGCGGCTGTGTGCCTTGCACAAACAGCCTTCGCCCGGCAATATCCGGAAGAACCGTCGAATAGAGAATAGGACCGCTCGTAAGCTGCACCGGGTCGTGCGAGCGTTTGGGAAAGACTCCACTCGACTCCGCCACAGCGAAAATGTTGCTGTCCTGTCCCGTACCGTACTGAAAAAAGTAGTAGCGTCCGTCCTGCGACCACGAACCGCAACACTCTTCCGGAGGTTGGTGCCATCCCATGAACAACTGATGCAGCCCGCTCCCATCCGCACGCACCTCCCAGATTGAACTGCTGCCGTTCTCATCCGTCACGGTGAAGCGGATTCGGCTTGAGTCCGGAGAAAACCTGGGCAGAAATACTGTGCCCTTCACGGTGGCCAAGTGGCGCGGAGAAGTGCCATCGGCCTTGGCAAGGAAAAGTTCAGAACCCGAGACATAGAAGAGACTCTGCCCATCGCGCGACCACGCAGCACTCTGAGACTCGACATTACCCAGCCGCCGTGGCGACCCCGCTGGCAATGGCACTGACCACAAGGGCGCGGCCCGCGTGCCCGTAACAACCAGCTTTCCAGCAAGCAATTGCGAGTGATCTGGCGAGATGTCCATGATCACCATGGATTCGATGGGCACAGGAATCGACGAGCTTTCTCCGCCGTTCACACCCACCTGCGCCAGCACCAGCCCTTCCGGCCGAAATTGCGTCAGGTAAATGCGTGAACCATCCGTGAACATGCTGCTGAGCGGATAGCCCTCATGGGTAATCTGGCTGATCGACTTCACTTTCGGAACGCTGACCGGCATCAGCAGCCAGCCCAGCCCAGCCAACACCAGCAGGCCTGCCGCCACTAGTGGAACCAGCCACGGACGACATACCTTTCTTAGCGCACTCGGCTTCGCAACCACCTTCACCGAACCCGACGTTGTGTCACGCTTCAGCCGCTTCAGGTCGGCGCGCATCTCCGCGGCGCTCTGGTAGCGCACATCCCGATCTTTCTCCAGCGCCTTGCTGATGATCCGTTCCAACTCCGCTGGAATGTCTGGATTGATCCGAACTGGCGGTGCCGGCGTCTTGTTCAGGATCGCGTCAAAGATCGCAGCCGAGGTCTCACCGCGAAACGGCAGAAGCCCGGTAGACGACTCGTAAAGAACCGTTCCCAATGAAAACAGATCGGTGCGGGCATCAAGTTCTTTGCCCAGGGCCTGCTCCGGCGACATGTAAGCCACGGTTCCGAGCGTGCTGCCTGCCGTCGTGAGGTGTTGTTCCGTCACCGTCGGTGCGGAACTGGCTTTGTCCGGCAGCAGCGGATTGATCTTCGCCAAACCGAAATCGAGAATCTTCGCGTGTCCCCGGTCCGTGACGAACAAGTTCGCCGGCTTGATGTCGCGATGAACAATACCTTTCGTATGGGCGGCGTCGAGCGCATCGGTCACTTCGATGCCGAAGTCGATCAGCTTCTGGATTTCCATCGGGCGCCCGAAGATCGCTTCCTTCAGGGTCTTCCCTTCCAGAAACTCCATCACGATGTAAGGGCGGCCGAGTTGCTCGCCGATCTCGTGAATCGTGCAGATGCTGGGATGATTTAGCGCCGAAGCCGCGCGCGCTTCGCGGCGAAAACGCTCGAACGACTGCGGATCGCCCGCGACGTCGTCAGGCAGGAACTTGAGGGCAACAAACCGCCCTAGCTGCGTGTCCTCTGCCTTGTACACCACTCCCATGCCGCCGCCACCAAGCTTTTCCACGACGTGGTAGTGAGAAATGGTCTGCCCGATCATTCGCCGCCATGTTAGGTGGGTGCGCGGATCAAGTCAATGCGAGGTACAGATGAATTCGGACTTCAGCGTATGAGCTGTGGCGACACAAAACGGGTGCCCCACTTCTGTTCGGTGTTGCCAGCAGTGGGGATTTTGACACTGCGTCTACTGGATCGTCACCTTACTCTTCAACGGCAAATCCCGTGACGACCCTCCCACCAGCACCTCACGCGGCCCCATCGCCTTGATCCACTTTCCTTCAGTTGCCGACCAGAACTCCAGGCTTCGTGGTGGAACCTGGATGGCGATCGCCCGCGCCTGCCCAGCATCCAGATGCACGCGATCAAAAGCCGCCAGCGCGTGCATGGGAAAATCGGCTCCCTGAGGCCGTTGTTCCGGTGCGCCCAGATAAACCTGCAACACTTCATCACCCGCGACGCTGCCAGCGTTCTTGACCTTCATACCAATGAAAAGCCCGCCACCCTCCGCAGGATGAACGGTCAGATCTGAATACTCAAACTTCGTATACGACAACCCAAAACCAAACGGAAACAACGGCGCTGTCTTCTGCTTATCAAACCACCGATACCCGACATTCACTCCCTCGCTGAATTTTGTTTTCTTATCGACACCTCCCGCCGACCGTTCCGGATGGGCCGGATCATTCGCCGCATAGTCCTCAAGCTTTTTCGCCCAGGTGAACGGCAGACGTCCCGCCGGGTTCACTTTTCCCAGAAGGATGTTTGCCGTGGCCCATCCACCTTCGTCGCCGGGCCACCACATCTGCAACACAGCTTTCACGCGATCGAGCCAAGGCATCGCAATCGGCTGGCTCACGTTCAAAACGACAATCGTATGGTGATTCGCCGCCGCCACTTCGGAGATCAGTTTGTCCTGCTCTCCCGGCAATCCGAAATCCGGACGTCCCCGCGTCCATACAAACACGACCGCAGTCTTCGCAGACTTTGCCGCCGCGATTGCCGCCTCATGATCAGCCCTGCGCTGCTCCGGCGTGACCCATGCCAACCGTATCTGTTCGGGCTCGTTGGAAGTGTCACCTTCCACGGTAACCGACACCGTGTGCGCTCCCGCCGTGAGATCGATCGCCGCGCGCAGGTTGTCGAGGCCATCCGTGGTCGGCATCAGCCCATCTTTTCCGCCGAGGACGGTATCGCCATGCACGCCGCCGCGCATTCCATTGGCGCCGGCCACCTTCTTGCCGTCGATACTCACACTCCCCGCCGCGCTGAGTAGTTGCAGATAAATCCAGTACGACCCAGCCGACGGAACCGTGAGCGTGCCGCTCCACTTCGCTTCCGCATTCGCAGGCAAAGGACTGCCGCTCCTCTTCGTAAAATCAAGCACTGCGTCAACCTGCTTCGCTCCGGATTTATCGGTGCGCAGCAGGCCCGGTTGCCCATCATGCGAGAGCACGCTCGCAGGAATCGAAATGCCAGTCATATCGTCATCCACGGCGAACGTGATCTTCGCGTCCGGAGCAAGTTTCTTCATCGCATCAACCGGACCCACCTGCCGCCACGGGAAGCCAACCGAGCGCTCCCCGGCCGTGCCGATCGCCACCACTTGACCCGCTCCCGGCCCGATCATCGCCAGTGAAGCCAGATCAGCCGCCTTCAAGGGGAGAATTCCTCCGTCATTTTTCAGCAGCACCGCCGCATCTTCCGCCGTCCTCTGAATGATGCGCGCATTTTCTTGCTCGGCATGCGGATGGATCTGGTGATCCGGCGGATGATCCAGATATCCGAACTTGTCCATCTGCTCGAGAACGCGCCCAGCGGCACGCGTGATGGTTTCCTCCTTGAGTTCGCCTGATTGCAGCAGATTCCAAAAGTTGACTCGTGGATCTTTTCCGAACATTCCTCCAAAGTCCGGCGGTTTCGGCTTCGGTTCTTCGGGAATGGTATTGAAGAAGCCTTCAAACAATGACATGTCAGGCTTCCCGCTCGGCGGAGGCTGTGGCTTCTCGGTAGTAAAGAATGAGAAGAAGAACCCGCTCATCGGACTGTCTTTCGGGCCTGGCCCCGGCATCTCCATGTCGAGTCCGTTGTTGATGAACGACGGCGCGTGCGTCGCTCCCCAGTCGCTGGTCACAAATCCCTTGAAGCCAAGTTCCTTTCGCAGAATGTCGATCAGGATCTCCTTATTTCCGCACGCATACGTGCCGTTCAGTTTGTTATACGAACACATAATCGAAGATACGCCGGCATTCACCGCATCCACGAATGGCGCGACATAAATCTCGTGCAGCGCCTGCGGATCAATGACGATGTTGTTGGCATCGCTGTCATAGCCAACATAGTGCTTGGCCTGCGCCATTACTCCCTGCGCTTGAATCCCGCGGATCAGTCCGGCGCCCATTGCGCCGGTCAGTACCGGATCTTCTCCGTAAGTGTTGTAGCCGCGCTCGAACGTAATGTCGCGATCGATGTTGATAAACGGCTGAAGCACGACATCGATGCCCAGCGACTTCGCCTCGCGTCCAATGACTACGCCGTTTTCCTCAGCGTCTTTCACACTGAAAGTAGCCGCCAATCCCATTGTGGCAGTTTCAGCCTGTGAAGGCTGTCTTGTCAGCACACCCGGAGGCCCATCTGACATGCGAATCGGCGGAATGCCGAGCCGCGGAACTCCGGTGAGATATCCGGCCTGGCCCTGGTTAGTCGCCGGATCTTCCGACGCTCCGCGGATGAGCGCCATCTTTTCTTCCAGCGTCATCTGACTAAGAAGCTTGTCGACACGGACGTTCCCGGTGACGGCGGGGACAGAGTTCTGCGACAAGGCGGTTGCAACGAATAAGGAACAAAACGCAAGAAAGATTCCGATGCAGAAAAAATTGGAAGAAAGACGCGCGGAACTCCCTCTCTCATGAGTCATCGTGGGCTCCCTGTGGTTCACAGCATGTCAAGCGCAGCAGGACATCTTAGACCTGCAGAGGAGGGAGCACCAGCGCGACTCAGACTCACGCGTCCGTGGCACTCACCCTTGCAAGGAACGCAAGGATGGGGCACCCTCGATCGTTGTAGTCCCGGCAGACCAATCGCTGGCCACCAGCCTGCCGTTTGATTCGGTCGTTGGTTTGCGGTGCTAGAGTTCAGCTGTGACGCGGGAATCTATCGAACGATTCTTTAAGAATCTAACTTCGGCACTTGGTCATTGCGTGCAGGAGGAATTCGAGGTAATACCGGAAGCGACGCTTGCGCTTGTTGGTATAGGGTTTCTTTGTATGTTCTGGGTCCTTGGCGTAGTCGTCTATGATTTGATCCTTGACCCGCACTTCACAGCCGCGTCGCTCAACGCCGTTTCGATTAGTCCGGATAAGTGGCCGGGCTAGGGATGGCTGAGAGTAGGACGGGCACTCCTCAATCGTTGTGATGCCCGCAAAATCCATAGGGCGGGCCACTCGGCCTGCCTATGACTTTTGACAGTTCCCAGCACACCACCCACCCTCTAGGATTGCATCTCCTTTCACTAAGTTGCGTAAAGCCTCGTCCGAGAGCCTTCTTGGACGGGGCTTTCGATCCACCTAAAACTGTAAATTTCATGACACGACCAAGGAGAATTTCATGAATCTGAGTGCTGAAGAGCGCGAACAAGTGGCGACCGAATTGAAGCGCTTCGCCAGCGACCTGAATCTCACCGACGATCAAAAAGAAAAACTTCGCGTCGCTCTTTCGGAAGCAAGAGAAAAGATCGCAGAGTACTTGCAACAGAATCCCAACACGACCAAAGCCGACATCATCAGCAAGGTCGTTGCGAATCGCGATGCGATTCGTCAGCGGGTCGTCAACTTCCTTAGTCCAGAGCAGTTGAAGAAGTGGGACGACGAAAAAGCCAAAGCCAAGGAGTTCCTGGGCCAGAAGCTCGCAGCCTAGGGAGTCACCCTGTACTTGAAGTTACACCACGGAGGCGACCGACAACCGAAAACTGTCGGCCGCCAATCGTTTGTTTGGCGAGTTTGGTTGGCATGCAGGGTCCGGTTATGTGGCGTAACACCCAATCCGCTCAGTGTCATCCCCTGCATGACAATCCATAAGTAAAGCGTGGACTTTAACTTCGGCGGTTCACACTGTAGAGCCAGAGTGGCGCAATGGGAATAGTTGGCGAGAGATTTGATTTGTGGGTGCTCGCCTACCAACCACCGCCACTTTGCTCAACGCTGCATTCTTTGCGCCGTTGCTACCACTGGTGCCCAAGCCGCCCAAGAACTATGATTTTTAGAACCAACGGAGCGGCACATGTCAGATATTCACGTTCGCAGCGACTCCCGAAGAAGAAGCACTCGTGTTGTCTTGAAGATCGTGATTTTGGTTGAAGGCGTCAGTGAGCCTCTGATGTGCGATGGAGTAACACTTGTCGTCAACCGTCATGGCGCTCTGATCTCCGCTGGCGTGCCCCTTCGCCACGAACTGAAAATTAAAATTCAGGTCGTCTTAACAGGCATGCGTTCTAACGCGAAGGTTGTTCATATTGATCCCGAGCGGCCTCAGGTATGCGGAATCGCCTTAGAGAAACCGGAAAACATTTGGGATTTGCCGAGTCCACCGGACGATTGGCGCGACCACGCCCATGACTAACCCCCATTCCACGGAATATAAATCGGAGTTTAAGTGTAAGGCCTGATTTCGTGAGGTGACTCCGCCAGCTCGCTTTCCCAGAATCTCCTGTCACAACTTACAGTTAAAAAAGCCATGGACAATGCCGATGCTAGTTCTCTTTCGTAGTTCACCAATGGCTAAGGAGGGAGCGATGGGATTTATCGCTTGGATTGTAGTTGGACTTGTTGCCGGATGGCTCGCGGGTCAGTTGATGAAGGGTGGCGGCTACGGTGTGGTTGTAGACATCATTCTGGGTATCCTTGGCGGCATTGTTGGTGGTTGGGTCTTCGGACTGTTGGGTCTATCGAGCGGTGGCGGAATGATAGGTTCCATCATTGTTGCATTTGTCGGGGCCGTGATCTTGGTGGGGATCACTCGCTTACTGAAGAGGGCCTAGCAAAGATGACGACCCACGTCTGAGCACATCATTTGGAGCAACCTCTCTCTCTCTTGGGGCCGTCCGAATCACTTCGACAATGTTCATGGGAGGGCATGTCGGGATGCTTGGTCGGCCTCATCGGTTTTGTGTATGGTGTTTGCAAAAATGCCGCCCCGCTCTGCAAGAAAGCCAACGCCTGCTCTCATGTCTTCCCCTCTCCAATCTGAACCTCACAGTTTTTTGGAGGGGCGATGCTCAGGGTAGGATGGAACCGCTGCCCGTTCTGCAATCGAGAGGACCTTTACTTCTCGCGTCCTAAGCGCTTGTCGGAAGAAATCGCTATCCTGGTGCTGCTCCAACCAGTGAGATGCCACGCTTGTATGCGTCGTTTCTTTCGTCCGCTCTTTGCTTCGCCTCCGTCTAAAGTACCTCCGAGAAGTGTCGCATCGAAGGAACCCGCACAGAAAGAAGCGTCTGTTATGGATCCGGGGCGGGCAGCGTAACATTAGTTCCTCAACTCAACCTCAGCGCGGTGAACTTTTCTAGCGATTCGCAGTCGAAGGCCGCCTCGATGGCTACACTGTCGTTCCACTCACCACCCGCCCGCGAACCTAATTGCTGCAACATCTCCATTTCAGTCATCATCTACCGCTTCCCCAACAGCCGCATGTACTCACTCAGCGTCACGAAACGGTACCCCTTCGCCTTCAGATCCGAAATCAGCTCGGGCATCATTGCGGTCGTCGATGACAATTCGTGAAACGCGAGGATGTGCGTGTAGACGCCGTGCTTCTCGCGCTGCTCAATCTGACGGAGCACACCTTCAGCGAGCGAAGGCTTCGGGCATCCCGGATGAGTGCGACCGGCACACAAGTAGTCGAGCGAGTTGATATCGCGGAGCGCGACCGGATTCTCCGACGAGATCGTCAGGAGTTGATATCCCTGTTTTTCCAGATCGTGTCGGGCGTCCTCGGTAATAATCCAGTCGGGCGGACGGATGTAGCGAGGCTTCTCGCCTGTGACCGACTTGATCGCCTCAGCGCCGCGATTCACATCTCCCAAGACCCACTGCTCACCCTTCTTCCGCTCAGCCGTGCGCAGCTCGATGTGGCTGTAAGTGTGGTCTTCGAGCTCAAAGCCCTGCTTTACCAACTGATGCGCCGCATCCAGGCACGTCACTCCGATGTTCTCTTCCGCCCGGGGTTCTCCCCACGTCTTCGGAGTCAGCCTCCATCCCACGACAAAGAACGTAGCCTTCACTCCATTGCTATCTAGAACCTTTATGAGCCCTGGTCCAGGGTGCTCGCCCTTCGAGCCAAACAGCACGTAAGGCCGGGGGCCATCGTCAAAAGTCAGCGCGATCAGCTTATCGGTCGCACAAGCGTAAGCCGCCGTCATCAAGAGCGCGAGAAGAGCGAATAATTTCGAAGCAGACATTCCCTTCACCAGACCGCACGTGTCGAATCGAACTCCTTAATTATTGGAGCGCACGCCTCGCACCGGCTAATTACCTTTGTGGATGACCCTTCGGCCGAAAATTCACAGCAGATTGTTGCCACTTTGAAACAAAGACACGCCTCATGTCGTAGACTTTGGCTATGGCAGTCACGGTCGAGACGCACAACACCGGCGATGCGGCAATGCAGAGAGATCTGGTTGCCATGATCGAGCACGTACTGGCCGATCGCCCGGGAGACTGGCGCGTCGTGATCCTCGGCTCGGCGGGCAGCGACCGCTGGGAGATGAAGATCACCGGCCCCAACGGCTTCGAGCGCTCCTACACCCTCGAGGGCAACTTGGGACAGCATGAGCCCGGCGTGGTTTCAGCCATCGTCTCGAAGATGCTCCCACCGAAGGCATAAGCTCCCGGCGTTTTTCCACAGTCCAAATCCGCTTTCGTGTGACATCTGAACCCTACGCCGGAAATCACCAATTCGGGAATACTTACGAAGCATCTGGAAATTCAACCGAAGGATGTAAGTCGCACGGAATAAATAGTTTACCTGCAACTCACTGCAGCAGAAGACCACTCAAACTCGCTCATAAGCAACCGATCGCCGGAAGCCTGAAGGCTGTCCCATCACTCCCCCGTGTGATTTAAATCACAGCCTTTTTGCAGGCCCAAAACTACCCTAGAACTTGCTTGTGGGTGTTCTTTCATAGCTAGGTGCCGAAGGGGGTTCGTCATGGCAGTTGTTGCAGGCTCTCATCCAAAAATGGGCCAAATGGCCCACGATTTCTCCAAGAATCCACTGCTCGTCTACTGGGAGATGACCCAGGCTTGCGGCTTAGCCTGCAAGCACTGTCGCGCCGAAGCGATGCCGACGGCAAATCCGCTCGAGCTCTCTACCGAGCAGAGCAAGCGCTTCCTGAATCAGTTGGTCGAATTCGGAAATCCTCTTCCCCACCTGATTCTCACCGGAGGCGATCCGCTGAACCGTCGCGACATCTATGAACTGATCGACTACGCGAATGGCCTGGGTTTGGAAGTGTCCATCACTCCAAGCGCTACCCCGGAGCTAACCAACGATGCCATCACCAAGCTGAAAGCACACGGCATTCAAAGTCTTGGACTGAGTCTGGATGGCTCATGCGCCGAGAAGCACGATGCGATTCGCGCTGTTCCCGGAACGTTTGAGCGGACCATGGAAGCCGCGCGCCACTGTGGACGGCTCAGTCTTCCCATCCAGGTCAACACGCTCGTGGCTGAAGAAACGGCAGATGATCTCCCAGCAATCTACGAACTGCTGCGCACCAGCTTCCCCGTCATGCGCTGGAGCCTGTTCATGCTGATCTCAGTTGGACGCGGCAAGGCGCTCAACGAAGTCTCCCCTCAGGAAGGCGAGCGCATCATGCGCTGGGTGTTTGAACTCTCGCAGCACTCACCCTTCCAGGTCAAAACCACCGAAGCTCCGTCGTATCGCCGCATCGCGCTTGAGACCATGCGGGGTTCCGGCATGCACGCTCCCGAGATGAAGACCAGCTCCGTGTATCACGGATTCCAGATCCGCGACGGACATGGAATAGTCTTCGTCTCGAATCTCGGCGAGATCTATCCCTCGGGTTTTCTGCCGTTGCGCTGCGGAAACGTGCGTGTCGACTCGCTGGTCGACGTCTATCGCAACTCGGAAATCTTCCAAGGACTGCACTCCCCCGACCAGTTCCATGGCAAGTGCGGCGCCTGCGAGTACAGCCACATTTGCGGCGGCTCGCGCGCTCGCGCGTTCGCCTACACGGGTGACGCGTTGGGGACAGATCCGTTCTGCCCCTACGAACCAACTTCTGCTCAGCATGGCGTGGCGTAGAACACGCTCGCATCGGCTCGCTGGCTTAGTACGTGTGAATTAGCGCTCAGGCGAGGAAGATTTCAGGATTCGCTGTCGGTCCATCGAGATGCCCGACCAGCCTCTTCTCCAGGCCTTCGCGCGAGGAACCGAGCTGTTGTCTCAGCCTTTCCTTTTCCTGATCGCTGAGCGGAGCAAAGGCGCGCGCGATTTCGACGTTGTGCGCCAGCATCTCCGGCTTTGGCATACCCACGACAGCAGTCGTTACTGGCAAACTCATCGAATACCGCAGCAGCGAATTCATGTCGGCCTTCCCTGCTCCCTCGCCAACCAGAAACTCCTGGCCGGTGACTTTCATCGCGATGATGCCAAGATTTTTCTTGTTTGCCGCGGGAAGAGCCAGCTCTTCGAAGCGTCCGTTCCGCGAGGCATTGAGCGCCATCTGCACGCAATCCAGATCGTGACGCTCGATCGCCCTGGCCATGACTTCTCCATTGGTATGACTCGTCATGCCGGCAAACCGCGCCATCTTCTGCTCGCGCGCTTCCATCAGGCCCTTGAGTGCTCCGTCTTTGGCTTCAATCTTCTCGAGATCTTCCGCTTGACCGAGACTGTGGATATGCACTAAGTCGACATGATCCGTCTGTAGACGCTTGAGGCTTCCCTCGAGCCTGCGCAGGAATTCATCACGCGTCCGATCCGGAATCTTGGTAGCGAGCCAGACATCCTTGCGCCGCGTGGCCATGACTTTTCCAACGCGAGTTTCACTCTGACCGTCGCCGTACGAGTACGCGGTGTCGAGGTACGTGATGCCTGAATCGATAGCGCGATTGAGGATCGCCGTCGCGGTGTCTTCGTCCTTGTACATGAGGAAGCGGCTGCCGCATCCAAACGCGAGAATAGAAACCTTCGCGCCAGTGTGTCCCAGGGCCCGCGTCGGAAGGACATTTTTATCGGGCAGAGCAGCGGCCACATCTTTCAGCAGCAGAAGGCTAGTGCCCGCCGCAGCTCCCATCCCGACGTTCTCCAGAAACTCGCGGCGAGAAATGTCCTTAGTCATGGTTGCCTCCTGAGGCGATAAGAGGAATGGTACAACTTTGGCGGCATCCTTTGTTACGCAATCGGGAGTTGCACTGCGATTGCCCTCTGAAAGGCGTATCGGGGCAGATGCCTACGAATACAGTTTGATCGGCTGAACCACCCGCGTGATGGCGCCCGTGGGGCTGGGCTCGTCGGGCTTCAGGCCACAGCGCATTGACGCAAACAGGCCAAGGAGTTGCCCAAGCATCACGTCAAGTGCGGGGCGATAGTAGTCTGGAAAATCGGCGGGGCAAGCAAGCGCCAGGCGATAGTCGACGAGGTCGGAGACCTCCGCGCCGTCTCCGGCGGTGATAGCCAATCGCACGCGGCCAAGGCGCTTGCGATCGATCTCGCGCACCAGATCGAGTTCGTATCCGCGCTTGCGCGCATCGCTCGACAGGAAGGCGACGAACAACGTCTGGCCGTCCACGCTCGACATAGGGCCGTGACGCAGTCCCAACGGAGTTTCCGCCAGCGTCGTGATCTTCCCTGCGCTGAGCTCCACAACCTTTAGCGCGCACTCGTCGGCAACACCGCGCAAAACTCCCGATCCCACGAAGCAGGCGCGCGTGCAACCGAGCGCGGTCACTTCAGCGGCGGTTTCAGCCGCAAGCGGAAGGAACTGGCGCCCGCACTTGGAGAGAGTCGACACGACAGACCCGAAATTTTCCAGATCCTCGAGATGCGCCACACATTGTCCGGCGATCAGCATATTGCTGAACGAACTGGTCATCGCCAGCCCGCGGTCATTCACGGCATCGTCGAGCACCAGCGCAACGGCCCGCTCTGGATATCGCGCACAAAGCCCGGCCATCTTTCCCTTTTGATTGCAGGTAATTACCAGGTGGCGTACGAAGCGATTGCGCTCCAGCGCGCGCTCAAGCACCGCGACTCCTTCAGGACTGTCACCTGAGCGAGAAAAGGAAATCCAGAGATACTCCTTCCCCGCGGCGTGGAACTCGTCGAAATCAGTAAGCAGTGTGGTGCTGGGAACGGCCCACGCTTCGCAGTTCCAGCGGCGTCGTAACAATGGCGCCAGCGCACGGCCGGTATAGTCTGAGGTTCCGGCGCCAGCGAGATAAACGGTGGGGGAAGCCGATGCGCCGCGTCCGATTCCAGCACGCAGCAGCGCCTCATTCAACTCGCTGCGATGCTGCGAACAGATCTTGTAGGTGGTGAGCCAGGTATCAGGCTGCTGCGAGATCTCGCGGGGCGTATGCTCTAAACCGCGCTGGGCCCGTTCTTGTTCCGGCAATTCCAGCAGGGTATGTAGGGGATTGCCCACCGAGTCGAAACCTCCGTCCGAAGACACAGTAGTCTATTACAACCTTACGGCAGTTGAAAAGATTTCGAAACAAAAAGAAATACAGTTCGGAAGGAAACGTTAACGGCCAGGAATCGCCTGCCACACGACCGGATTGGTATAAACCACAGGATTTCCCCTAGCAACTAACTCAGCTCCATAGTGTTTTCAGATTCTGAAGGAGAATGGCATGATCCACCGTTTAGGCTCGCTGAAGAACTTAGTTTTGGCTGGAGCGCTGGCAACTTCACTGGCAGGATTGGCCTGCTCTGAGCATCATTCTTATAGAGTTTATGACCCGTACTACACCGACTATCACCGGTGGAATAACGACGAAGTCGTCTACTACCGCCGCTGGTCCGACGAAACGCATCGCGACCGCGATCGCGATTTCCGCAAACTACGGCCGGAAGAACAGAAGGAATACTGGACGTGGCGCCATAACCACGGCGACCATGATCACGACCGCGATCGCGACCATGACCGCGACCATCACTAAGATCAATAGAGTATGACGACGGCGGCCAGGCTCATCCCGCGAGTGCGGCAAGGGCCTGGTCGGTTGTGATCATCCGGGCCCCCATTCGCTGAAACTCCGCTATTGCTTTCTCGCCTTCCTCTTTGTTCAGTGTCTCGATGGCATCCTGCACAACCGCTACCCGACGGCCGCGTTCGATCAATCCTTTCACCGCGAAACCCACACAATATTCGGTGACCACGCCGAACACTACGAACTCGGCATGGTCTCCAAGCTTGCGCACTAACTCGTCCGCATGGCGGCTTTCAAAGATGCTCAGGGTCTGCTTTTCGAGCAAGATCTGCTGATAGGGGGAAAGGTCCTCAGGAATTTTCGTGTCCGGCTCATTCGGTACTCGCGCGACCTTCTCTGTGATCGCTTCGGGAACGAGTTCCGCGCCCGGAGTTCCTTTCACGCAATGCGGCGGGAAAATTTTGAACTCGGGATCGTTCGGCGTGTGAAAATCGCCATGCGAGACGAGGAATGCCTTGCCCTGTCGCGCGGCATCCGTAAGGCGCTTGATGTTCGGCAGAAGCTTCTCGGCGCCCGGCACATACAGCTTGCCGCCCGGCAAAACGAAATCCCGCTGCACATCGACTTCCCAGAGAATGACGTCGCGCGAAACCATGATTTGCCTCGAAGACTGAGCCTAGCACCCTTCTCTGCAGGCCCACAAACACGCGAATTCGCCGCTACCAGGTTGGATACGCTAAGCTATCGCTGCGATTCAAATGCGAAACCACATTGCCGTTGCTGTCGCCCTTTGTTTGGCCTCGATTCCCATGCTGGCGCAGACTTCCACTCCAGAATGGTGCAAACCCCTTCCACGGCCGGAGTACAACTCCATCGAACGCGTGAAGGTAAGCGATCCCTGGTTTGAGGTCTACAAGCCAGCCGTGGGCGTCTTCGCAATCTACGAACCGCATCAGTCGGAAGAGGTCATCAGCTATCTGATCGTCGGAGAGAACAAGGCGCTACTGTTTGACACCGGCATGGGCATCAGCGACATCAAGAAAGTCGTCGCCGAGCTTACAACCCTGCCAGTCATGGTGCTGAACTCGCATACGCACGACGATCACGTGGGAGGCAACTGGGAGTTTGACTCGGTCTACGCAGTGGACACAGCATTCACTCGGAACAATGCACTGGGTTCGTGGGACGATGCCCAAGAGGAAGTCACGCCCGACCAGATCTGCGGCCCGCTACCGGCAGGCTTCGACGCGAAGAAATATTCCACGCGGCCGTGGAAGATCCGGGGATTGTTGCACGATGGCGATAGATTCGACCTTGGCGGGCGAATCATCGAATTGATGGCGACTCCCGGTCACACGCCCGACGCCATCACGCTGATCGATCGGGCCAATGGCCTGCTCTTCACCGGGGATACCTTCTATCCCGCGCGCATATGGCTGTTCCGCCCTGAGACGGATCCTGTGGAGTACTCGGCATCCATTCGGCGGCTAGCCACGTTGGCACCACAAATCAAGATCGTTCTCGGTTCACATAACATTCCTGTAGCTTCCCCGGAACGCTTAATACAGCTGGTAGCAGCGTTCGATCAGGTTCGTGCCGGAAAAGTTTCAGCGGAACCGACCTCGCCGGGAAAAGTCACATATCGAGTCAATGGCTTCGCATTTCTAATGAGCGCCGGAAGTCACTGACCTGCCGCTTTGGCCGACGGTGGAAACATCTTCCGCATAGTCTCAGCCCTGAAATCAAAGATCCTTTCAACGTCGGATTTCACCAACAGACTATGCATCCACCCGCCCAGGAATCCGAAGGGTATGGCGTAGGTTACGTAGTCGTGCATCAGCGTGCCGCCCTCGCGCACACTGAATGAATGCTCATGATTCCAAAGCGCATACGGCCCCGAGAGTTGACGATCCACAAACCCGTGCGGAGGGTTCCAGACAGTGAATTCGGTAGTCCAGCGAATCGGCCAGCGTCGCCAGCGGAGCCGGTACCGGATCAACGCGCCCGCCTCCAACTCATCCGGAGCCTCGATCACCCGGAAATCAAGCCACGACGGCGTGATCACCTGCAGATTTTCAGGTCGGGAAAAGAACGAAAAAACCTCCTCAATCGGCCGTGGTAACCACTGTTCCCGTTCCAGATAATAAAGCAGCATTTTCCCTTGTGGTCCCTGTTACATGTTTTTACACCATACGGCACATCTGAGGGATTGACTTACGCATCAAACTCTGGCAAAAGAGAACGAACTATGTCGCAGTGGAAGGTCAAAGCGCCGGCATTGTTCCTGCTTAGCAGCCTGGTCTGCATCATGCTGCTGATCGTCGTGCTGCCCGATGTGGACCTTCCCGACACCGCTTTTCATAGGGGTACGGAACCCCTGGTCGTCCATGCCCGGGCCAACGCAGCGCCGACGGTTGTGGCCATGGCCCCGCTGGTTCACTTTCCTGAATTTCATCAATCGTGGTATGTGGATCGCGACCGCGAAGTCTTTTACGGGAATCTCGATCCGAATTTCCGGCCGATCCTGCTCAGATCAATCCGGCGCTAAACACCAGGCTGACTGCGCTCAAGCTTGCTTCGCACCTTGCGAAGCGAGGATGGGGCAGTCCGGCGAGGACTCTGGGCTCCCGGGGGGGATTTCCCGTGCGCCTCGCGCTGCCCCACTTTTCCAAATATCGTTTGTCGAGGAATCTGGAGGATCAAAGATCAAATGAGTTTTTACCGTAGCGAGGCGGCCGACTACAGCTACCTGCTACAGGAGGCTGCAGCCCGAACCGGCTTCAGCGCTTCCGAGATGCAGGAACTGCTGGAATCTGAGCTGGATATCGATCACCTGCTCACCTACATCACAGCTGTGGTGTCGGACCGCATGAATTAACCCAGCGGGAGGCCGGGCTATCCGGCCTCCCACTCGCTGACCTTAACCTTCTCGGAATTTCTTCCATCTCTGTGTTCTAATCTCCCCGCGTCCTAATCTGCTTCACACTACGATTCCGAAGTGGACCCCATGACACGAGCGTTTTCGAGGACGGTCACGGTGCTGTGCCCGGTGCTTCTCCTCGGGACATTGGTCATTGCACAAACAACTGCTCCGCCAGCCGACCTCGATGCCTACGTCGCCCGATCGATGAAGACGTTCGATGTCCCCGGTATGGCGGTCGCTGTGGTGAAAGATGGAAAGATTGTCCTGACCAAGGGCTACGGCCTGCGAAAGCTTGGCGATTCGACCCCGGTGGACGAGTTCACCATGTTCGCTATCGGTTCGAATACGAAGGCATTCACGACCGCAGCTTTGGCAACTCTAGTCGATGCCGGCAAATTATCGTGGGACGACCATGTGTACGAGCGCCTTCCCGACTTTGTGATGTACGACCCATACGTGTCCCACGAGATGACGATCCGCGACCTGCTCACCCACCGGAGCGGAATGGGTCTGGGAGAGGGCGACCTGCTCTTCTGGCCGCATTCCACATACACGCGCGATGAGATCATTCACAAGCTGCGCTTCATGAAGCCGCACTCCAGTTTCCGCAGCCACTATGCATACGACAATCTGCTTTACATGACTGCCGGACAGATCATCCCGGCAGTCACTGGAACCTCGTGGGACAACTACATCCGCGAGCATATCTTCGAACCACTGGGGATGAAGCACTCGGTTGTCACCAACAAGGATTTCAAAGCCGGCGATGACTATGCGACGCCACATTCGTGTGTCGACGGAAAGTTGCAAGTGATTCCACTTGAGGACCTCGACAATGTGGGTCCGGCGGGTGCGATCAACTCGTCCGCAGCCGACATGGCGCGCTGGGTCCAGTTGCAGTTGAATCGCGGGAAATTCGCCGATCGCGATGGCCGGCTATTCAGCGAGCGCCAGTCGCACGAGATGTGGTCCCCGCAGACCATTCTCAACGTCGGGGATCCTCCCCCACCGCTTTCTGGACTCAAGGCGAACTTTGCCGACTACGCCTTGGGCTGGGGATTGCGCGACTATCACGGACGCAAACTCGTTGGCCACACCGGGGGCGTCGCAGGATTTGTCTCCCGAGTAATGCTGGTGCCTGGAGAAAATCTTGGCGTCGTGATTCTCACCAACGCAGAGGAAACCAGCGCGTTCGACGCAATTCTGTACCACGTTCTCGATCACTACCTGCAATTGCCGCCGACGGACTGGATCGCCGCTTTCAAGGAAGTCGACGACCAGGAACGAAAAGAAGCCGCCGAGGCCATGAAAAAAGCAGAAGGCACCCGGGCTGCGGAATCCAAGCCATCGCTTCCGCTGGAGAAATACGCCGGCATCTACAACGATGCCTGGTATGGCCCCATCACCATCCACACGGAAAACGGCGGCCTCGTCATGAGCTTCGATCACACTCCCGGCATGGTCGGCGACCTGCAGCATTGGCAGCACGACACCTTCAAAGCGCACTGGCGCGTGCGCACGATTGAAGACGCATTCGTGACTTTCTCGCTCAATCCAGACGGAACGATCGACAGCGCAAAGATGGTCGCAGTCTCGCCCCTGGCAGATTTCAGCTTCGATTACCAAGATCTGCTCCTGAAGCCAGCACAAGAAGCGAAGAAATAGAAAGAGTAGTAAGGGTTTCCCACTTCTGGCCGAAGTTGCCAGAAGTGGGGGTTTTGACTCTAGTCCGTTCAACCGTGTCCACAAAAGAAAATCCCGCGCTGCTACAAGCCGAAGCGGAAATCCAATCTCACAGCTCCGGCCTGCGCCGAGAACTCGGTGTTGTGGATCTCGCGTTCGCGCAGATTCTCGTCATCATCGTTCCCGAATTTTTCGGGACAGCTGTGAAGGCCGCCGACGCTCACGTATTCCTCTGGTTGCTGGCTATCACTTTCTTCTTCATCCCTCACGCGTACGTGGTAGCGCACCTGAACCGCCTGATGCCGCTCGAAGGCGGCCTGTACGAATGGGCCCGGCTGGCTTTCAGCGACCGCGTGGGCTTTCTCACGGCCTGGAACATGTGGCTCATGCAAACGATCCAGGTCTCGCAGATCGCCTTGGTTACCACCAGCTATCTCTCGTACGCTCTCCCCGGCGCTTCTTGGATCGCCACCAGCCCCGCAGTGATCGTTCCGGCATCCCTTGCTCTGATCGTCATGATGATGATGATCGCCCGCTTCGGCCTCAGCGTCGGAAAGTGGGTGAACAACGTTGGCAGCGCGTTTACGATTTTTGTACTGCTAGTTCTGATCTTTCTTCCCTACGTTCACGCATGGCGGGGGCACCTCGCTGCGTATCATCCGCTCCCCCTGGTGCTCCCACCGATGACGCTCTTCAGTCTCAGCGTATTCAGCAAGATGACCTTCGGCGCTCTTTCGGGTTTCGAAACGGTTTCCACGGTCGCGGGAGAGTCCCGCAATCCAGCTCGCAATATCACTCGATCGATCCTGGTCACAGCTCCGATCATCGCGCTCTTGTATGTCTTCGGTACAAGCGGAATTCTCGCCTTCGTTTCACCCAACGCCATCGACGTCATCGGTCCCATTCCACAAGCGCTGCGCACAGGATTTGCCATGTTTGGCATGGCGCGATCCATCGTTTCAGTTGCGATTCTGTTGTTGCTCTTGAACTATCTCTGCTCCTACACGTTCTTTTTCTCAGCCAATACCCGCCTGCCAATGGCCGCGGGATGGGACCGCCTTCTTCCGCGCTGGTTCGGCAATCTCCATCCGCGCTATCGCACGCCGGTGAACTCGATCCTCTTCATGGGCGGCGTGGCGCTCGCGGCGAGCATTGCGGTCCTGGTTGGCTCCGGCAATCAGGAATCGTTCATCCTGCTGCAAACCTGGACGTGGACGTTTTACGGCCTCGCCTATTTGGTAAAGTTCGCAATTCCGTTAGTGTCGGCTAAAGAAAAAGGCCTGCGCCCCAAGCCCTGGCTGCAGGCCGGAGCAGCCACTGGATTCCTCGTCACCCTTCTTTTCGTGGTGTTGTCGGTACAACCGGTGATCCCGGTGGCGAGCAAGATGATCTATCTGCTGAAGGTGGTGGTGGTAGTGACGGTCGCCAATGTGCTGGGATGGATTATCTATCGCTCAGGCCAGCAAGCCAACGCCGCAGCGTAAGCGGGAACTACCCGAGCGATAAGTATTGCATCGAAACGGGTGCCCCACTTCTGGCCGAAGTTGCCAGAAGTGGGGGTCTTGTCGTTTATCGATAAGAGGAAAAAGCAGGGACGACACCGATCGGCAGACTTTCCGGATGCTGCAGACACTACCGTAGAAACACCCGCGCCGCATCCTCCACCCGAATCGTCGATTTCCTTCGCGCACCGGTTCCCACCGTGTACGCCACCAGCAGATGATTCTCGACGATCAACAATTCTTTATCGCTGATCCAACCAACCAGCGTCGCGTGTGGCACAAAAGCCAGCCGCCGTGGCGAATCATCCGTCGTTTTGATTTCAATCGCCGGTAGATCCAGCAGCGCTTTGCGAATACGCTGAGACTCTTCCGGATTTGCCTCACCCTGCTCCGACAACTGCATCGGCTTGCCACTCTGCGCCGTGGCGACAATGGTCGTCGCGATTTTTCCCGCATCCGGCGAGAGCCGCGCATTGGACGTGTAGAAGCTCACATCGTAGTCAGCATTCTTGTAAGCTGCCTGCTCATCGAAGATCGTAAGCGACTTACCTTCTTTAATCACAAGCGTCTGATCGTTGCTCTGATTCGACCACCCGCAGCAACCGGTATCCGGGATCGCCTCCACGATCGAGCTTCCATCCCCGCTCGCATCCAGCACGCGCTGCAAAGGCTCGGACAGCGTATTAGGATTCCACTTGCCTCCGTCTCGCTGATAACGAGTGGTCGCCTTGTAGGATGTCGCCGTCTGACCGGCAACGAACTGCGTCGCCAGGAAGAAACTCTCAACCCCACTTTCCGGAACCCACACCGAAAACGACGGACAACTCTCCTCGCATGTCCCCGTCTTGCAACGGCAGTCCGGGAGACTCGACGACGTAAGATCCACACGATCTTTACCCTGCAAATCAGTCTGCCAGGCTTGAAACGTGTTGGTCGTGGAGAGATCCACTTCCTCGCGCTCCAGGCGGCGCGCTCCATTTGCGAGCCAGAAAAGATGATTTCCGTCCGCCGACAAAAAAGGAACCGGCACCGATTCCGTCACCGCCTGATTTGATCCTCGCTCCTCCGATTTGTGTTCGACAGCCTGATCAGTGGAAAGAGCAGCTTGCCCGTTCCAGATCCATACCTTGTGTGGGTTGGAAATTTCGCTCTGAGATAACGGCAGAGCCAACGCAGGCGCGAACAGCATCTGGCCCAGACGGTTCACCGACAATTGGGCCGGAGACTTCATCGCCTCAGCCGGGACTTTCACCTTCTGCTTCAGCGCAAACGTTCCGGGATCGTACTCAACCATCTCGCCCGGCGCCCGCAAAACCCAGAGAAGTTTGGACTGAGCGAAAACAGGCGCGATCATCAAGAGGAACGCGATGGCGTGTTGGATCGTCCTTTGCATTCTGATTCTTCAATCCTACGTGGGGCCAGCCTAGCGGGGTGCCCCATGCCTGTCCTGAGCGAAGTCGAAGGATCTCGCGGGGTGCCCCATGTCTCGCCGCATCTGCGAGACGTGGGACTACCGATCACTTCCCCTGGACCACCGGCAGTTCAATAAAACTCGCCTGCTCCGGCGAATGAAAAATCCGCTGCGTCGCTTTCTTGTAATCTCCAGGCTTAGCCCAAAAAATATTCGGGACAAACGTCTGCGGATTGCGGTCGTACAGCGGAAACCAACTCGACTGCACCTGCACCATGATGCGGTGCCCCGGCAGAAAAACGTGATTCACCGTCGGCAAGGCCCATTGATAAAGCAGCGGCTTGTCAGGCGTGATTGCCTTCGGCGTCTCTAAACTCTCGCGATATCGTCCACGGAAAACATCCATTGATACTGCCAGCTGATATCCGCCCATCTCTTCCTGCATTGCAACTTCATGCGGATAGACATCAATCACTTTCACCACCCAATCCGAATCCGTCCCGCTGGTAGTTGCGATGAGATGAACCATTGGCTGCCCGGCCACTTTCACTGGCTCAGTTAACACGTCGGAAGCAAATGTCACAACGTCGGTTCGTCCCGAAGCTTCGCGCTGATCGTCCACCAGCCACTCCGGCCACGTGAAGCGGCCGTTGTATCCGACGGGCTGGCTCGGGCGCGCGCGATACGGAACCGGTTTCGCTGGATCAGAGACATACTCATCGAATGCCGCATCACCCGATTTCGGAGCTTCGAAGCTGACCTTCTGCCCGGCTTGCAGATACAGGGACTTCGGATGTACGGCGCATCCCGATTCGCATCCCGCGGGCCATGAACTCAACTTCCGCCACACATTCGTTCCCGTCTCGAACGCCGTGACTGTCGCGACATCCGACTTCGGCGCATCATCTTTCAGGTAGTGATCCAAGAACGGCTTAAGAATTTTTTCCCGGAAGTAATATCCTGTATCGCTCCCGAATTTGATGGCGCCCAGTGAACTGCCGTCGCCGATCTCCTGTCCGTGATGCCATGGCCCCATCACCAGAAACACTTTGTCATTGCCCGTATCTTTCGGCTTGAGCGCTTTGTACACCGCTGGCGCGCCGTAGATGTCTTCCTGGTCCCAGAGGCTGTCGACCAGCATCATCGGGACTTTCAAAGGCTGCGCCGCGAGAATTTTGTCCATCGCCTGCTGTTGCCACCATGAATCGTAGCTGGGATGCTCCAGCAACTTGCGCCAGAATCCGACCTGCTCCAGTCCGTGCTTCTGTCCGATCTCGCCCGCCGAGCCTTCCATATACACGTCGTAGTCATCGAAGTGATCTGTCCACCAATGTTCGGTGTTGTCACGCGTGGCTTCCTGCTCGTAGATGTAAGGCATGTTCTGCTCGCGGAACGCGCCGTGATGAAACCAGTCATCCCCCATCCATCCGTCGACCATGGGATTCATCGGCACCGAAACCTTCAGTGCTGGATGCGGATTCACGAGCGCCATCAGCGGCAGGAATCCGTCGTACGAAATTCCCAGAATTCCCACCTTCCCGTTACTCTCTGGAACGTTTTTCACCAGCCAATCAATCGTGTCGTATGTGTCCGTCGCATGATCGACCGGTGTCGGATTCAGCGGACCATGCAGCGGGCGCGTCATCACGTAGTCGCCTTCAGATCCATACTTACCGCGCACATCCTGCACTACGCGGATGTATCCGCCTTCCTGAATCACCTCGACCGCGTTGTCATAGCCTTCGAGAATCTTGCTCAGATGCGAGCTGGCTGCATGGCCCACCTGTGAGCTCGCGTTGTACGGAGTGCGCGTAAGCAGGATGGGCGCATTCTTCGCGCCCCTGGGAACAACGATGACGGTGTGCAGCTTGACTCCGTCGCGCATCGGGATCATCACGTCGCGCTTGACGTAGTCGAAGCTTGAGGTGGCGGGCTCAACTTTTTGCGGAGTCTCGCTCGGCAGAGAGGCAGCCTGCGTCGAATTCGTTTGCGCCGCAATCGGGAAGCTGCTGAGGATGAATAAAAAGACGACCATCAACCACGCACGACAAAGGCTCGGCACCAATTTCATAGAGTGTCCTCGGAAGTGGACGATGTTAACGCGTCGTGCCGCGGCTTGCCAAATCAGCGGGTTGCGCACAGTAACATTCTTCCTGGTTACTTCCGCTGTTACCTTCCGCTGTTTGTGCTTGTTCCCTTCAGTAACAACCCGTCTGCGACGCCGCAAAACTAAACTGCTCGGCGGGGGTTCAATTTCGCATGACCAATCAATTCACCAAATCGCTCGCAGTTCTTGCAGTGGGTGGTCTGATGTTCCTTGGCTCCGCCGCTGCGCAACAAGACAACACTTCCGGCGCAGGACCTGGCAAGGTCGACCCGGGACATCCGCGCGTGAATCAGGTCAACGGACGCGAACAAAACCAGCAGAAACGCATAGCCAATGGCGTGAAGAGCGGCCAGCTCACACCCGGGGAGACTCGGCGCCTGGAACGCGGCGAACAGCGCTTGCAGAACAACGAAAAGAAAGACATGGCAAAGGACAACGGCCATCTGACCAAGCAGGATCAGCGCCAGCTCAATCGCGAAGCCAACCACATGAGCAAGCGCATTTACAAAGACAAGCACAACGCCAAAACCAACTAGTGAGCCCGAGGTTGGTATAGCCCCGGACGCCTTCGTCCGGGGCGCCCGACGCGCGGGCCGTTGGCGCGGGGCGTTCACCATCCGCTGCGATCAAAACGAGAGAGCCGCAATGAATCGCGGTTTTTTTCTTTTCCCGAACCAAAATTTCCGGATCCCAAACAGCGCGCGGGTTCGTGTTCAAAATGCCGCTGAAAGTGTTACCCTACAAAATCCTGACCCTGGCAGGATCATGGGAACTCGCGCCGCGAGAATGGGGACTCCCATATAATTGCGAAATTGAACGGAGCCTCACAGACTCGATCAGTTCGGTCAGGCGTGTGCCCGCGATTTGTGTCTTCTATATATGCCGGTTGATTGCACGAATCCCAAGCCTGGGCTCGAGCTGGCAAGCTTGACCGACGTTGGCCGTCTCCGCGCCAACAATGAAGATTCGTATCTTTATTGGGAACCCGAATCGAACGAAGACTTCGCCCGCAAAGGCCGCCTGGCCGTGATCGCCGACGGCATGGGTGGATATGAAGGCGGGCAGGAAGCGAGCCGGCTCGCGGTAGAAACCGTTCGCTACGTCTACGAACACAAATTTGCCGACGATCCCCAGTCTGCCCTCGTCACCGCGATCCATAGCGCCCATGAGACGATCCAGCGTTATGCCGTCGAGCATCCACAGTTCGCCGGTATGGGCACCACCTGCACCGCGCTTAGCATCGTGGGGCTCAAGTTGTCCTTCGCACACATCGGCGACAGCCGTCTTTATCTGATCCGCGGAGAAAGCATTTCGCGCCTGTCCCGGGATCACTCCTACGTCGGGCGTCTCGTCGAGAGCGGGATCGTGCGTTCCGAAGATGCCGAGTCTCATCCTCAGCGCCACATCTTGACGGCAGCGCTGGGCTCCGGCCGCGAGGTCGTGCCACACGTTCCCGAACATCCGGTTCTGCTCGAAGCGGGCGACGTAGTTGTGCTGTGCACGGACGGGCTCTGGAGCGTCGTCGGCGAGGCTGAACTCGCCCGCGTCGCGCAATCGGAAGCACCCAGCGAAGCCTGCCAGCGCCTGATCGATATGGCCCTCGAAAGAGGCGGCCCCGATAACATCACAGTGCTGGTCCTTCGCGTCTCAGCGCTCTAACTCCCGTCGCCTCTACTGTTTTCACTGTACGCAGAGTCCTGCACACGTCCGACTTTTCCACTTAAACTCGATAAACATGATGGGGAATAATCTGCAATTTCCTGCACATCCCAATCGTTGGAAAATCTACTCCCCACCGCAAACCACTGAATTTGCTATAGATGCAGCCCGCAGCCAAGTCCCAGTCTGGCACCGTGTTTGCAATCACATTTAACCTGATAATGTCTATTATTTCAATGGACTTTATGGAATAATCGGAACCCAGAACAATGAAAATCTCCCAAAAGGGTTTATACGCGTTGCAGGCCATGATGATGCTGGCCCGCAACCATAATCAGGGCGCGATCAGGATTCGCGACATCGCGTACGAAGAGGTCCTTCCGGAAAAGTTTCTGGAACTGATCCTCCTGGAACTCAAGAACGCCCGCATCGTGGAAAGCGTGCGCGGAGCCAAGGGCGGATACCAGTTGCGCCGCGACCCTTCCGACATCGCGTTGAGCGAGATCATCCGCTTGATCGACGGACCGCTCGCCCCATTCGGAGACGCCGAGCAATTGCGCGAGCTCATCGACCGCGACCCGGATCATCGCGCGCTCTATCAAGTTTTCCTCGACGTCCGTGATGCAGCGGCTCGCATTCTCGACAACGCAACGTTGGCCAGCCTGATCTCAGGCAATCATGCAAAGCCCGGTAAGTCTCGCAAACAACTCAAACTTCAAAAAAAGCAATCCGCCAGCATCCTCCCCATGGTGGTCGGAGGTCACAAAGGTGAATAGATTCGCTCATGTAGCCCCGGGCGCCTTCGCCCGGGGCGCCCAAAGCGCACGGTTTAGGCGCGGGGCGTTTGGCAGCATTAAGAGTCTGCCCGGTCAAGGCTTAACCCGGTCATCCAAGTCGGCAATCCTACTTCTAGTTTTCCTCTTGTCCTTGATGCTGTCGATTACAGGATGGGCACAGGACGTCACGCCCGTACGCGTTGGCGCCTTCCCGAACATCACTCACGCCCAGGCGATGGTTGGAAAAGCCAATGGCTGGTTCGACAAAGCCATGGGGCCAAAAGTAAAGGTTCAGTGGACCAGCTTCAACGCCGGCCCGGCCGCAATCGAAGCACTGTTCGCCGGCGCGATCGATATGACCTACGTCGGTCCTAATCCCGCCATTAACGGATACGTTCGTTCCAATGGCGAGGCACTTCGGGTAGTCGCCGGGGCGGCCAGCGGCGGAGCCTCACTGATCGTTCGCAATGACTCCGGCATCAACAGGCCTGAAGATTTTCACGGCAAGCGTGTCGCCTCTCCGCAATTCGGCAACACGCAAGACGTCGCGCTCCGCAATTGGCTCAAGAAGAATGGCCTCAAGACCAACGACAAGGGCGGCGACGTCACCATCGTCCCGATGGCGAACCCCGACCAACTCACGCTCTTCCTGAGAAAAGATCTCGCCGGCGCCTGGGCTCCGGAACCCTGGGCCACGCGACTCATCCATGAAGGCAACGGCCGCCTCTTCGTCGACGAGCGCAGCCTTTGGCCGAATGGTCAATTCGTAATCGGATTGCTGGTCGTGAATACCAAGTTCCTGCAGGCGCATCCCGACCTGGTGAAGACGTGGATTCGCGCTCACGTCGATTTGACCGACTGGATCAGCGGTCATCAGCCCGACGCCAAGAAACTGTTGAACCAACAAATTCAGACCGAAACCAACAAGGCTCTTCCTGCCAATGTGCTCGATGAAGCTTTCTCCCGCATGCAAGTAACGTACGACCCGCTGCACTCGGCGCTGAACACCGCGGCTCAGCAGGCATTTGAAAACGGCTCCCTTGGCCGCACCATGCCCGACCTATCGAACCTCTACGACCTGAAACTCCTCAACGAGATTCTCGCGGAAAGAAAGAGAAAGGCGATCCAATGAGCGCCAACGCACGCGCAGTCCCTGGCCGCTATCCGGTTCCTTCTTCGCCACGTATGCCCGCGCGTGGGACAAAGCTGGGCCCCGTTTCCCTGGGTGAATCCAGTGCGCCCGCGATGGCGCCGGTCTCCAAAGTGGGCCTCAGCGAAATCTGTCTAAGTTACAAGACACAATCCGGAGAGCGCCTGCTCGCGCTCGATCACATCAACCTGCAGGTTCGGGCCGGTGAGTTCCTCTGCATCGTTGGTCCCTCGGGCTGCGGAAAGTCCACGCTGCTGCATTTGATTGCCGGCTTGCATTCTCAAACGTCGGGTCAAGTGCTCGTCGACGGCCATCCCGTATCCGGCCCCGGCACAGATCGGATTCTCATTTTCCAGGAACATGGACTCTTTCCCTGGCTGACCGTCGCCGAGAACGTCGAATTCGGAATGAAGATGAAGGGAATCCCAAAGGCCGAGCGCCAGGAGAGGACGCGCTACTATCTGAAACTCGTGCATCTCGCCAAATTTGAGAAGAGTTACATCCATCAACTTTCCGGTGGAATGCGCCAACGTGTCGCCATCGCTCGCGCATTGGCTACCGAACCCGACGTCCTCCTGATGGATGAACCCTTCGCCGCGCTCGACGCCCAGACTCGCGACCTGCTTCACGACGAACTGGAACGCATTTGGAGCGAGACTGGCCGCACCATCATCTTTGTCACACACAACGTCCGTGAAGCCGTCCGCCTTGGTGATCGCGTAGTCCTGCTGACGTTCCGTCCAGGAAGGGTCAAGAACGAATTTCCCGTTTCCCTGCCCCGCCCGCGCAGCCTGGAAGATCCCGAGGTCGCGATGGCCGCCCGCGAAGTGCTCGACGAACTCCGCGATGAAATCAACCGCTCCCTCGAAGCCGAATATCAAGAAGGCACAAAGCCACACATCGAACCGGGGGTGGAAGTATGAAACGCGCAGCCCGTTACATCATCTTTTATTCCGCGCTCCTTGCTCTTTGGGTGATTCTCGCCAAGCTGAAGATTTGGCCTCCCTATCTTTTCCCCACTCCGTGGGGCGTAGCCGAGGCACTCTACGTCGGCTTCCAGGATCACACGTACCTGATCGCCATCGCCGTAAGCATGCAACGAGTGCTGATCGGATACGCCATCTCGGTCGTGCTCGGCATGATCCTCGGTCTCGGTGTCGCCAGCAACAAATTCCTCGAAGAAACCATGGGAGGCCTTCTGGTCAGCCTGCAGAGCTTGCCTAGCATCTGCTGGTGGCCTTTGGCCTTGCTCTGGTTCGGGCTCAATCAGAACGCGATCCTTTTCGTCGTCGTCATGGGATCTCTTCTTTCTGTGACCCTGGCCATGGAAGACGGCCGCAAACAGATGCCGAAGATTTTCGGCCAGGCCGGGCGCAACCTCGGAGCCAAAGGTTTCAAGCTGTTCTGGTACGTGCTTCTCCCTGCAAGCCTGCCCTTCATTGTCTCTGGACTGAAGCAGGGTTGGGCGTTCGCATGGCGCTCGCTGATTACCGCGGAAATGCTTTACTTGAGCCTCGGCCTAGGACAAGTGCTCATGATGGGACGCGACCTCAACGACATGAGCGCCGTAATCGCCGTTATGCTGCTGATCATCGCCCTCGGCTACATCATCGACGGAGTGGTGTTCAAGTCCATGGAGCGCCATTTGCAGAACAAGTGGGGTCTCGCTCCGGCGAACTAGAAAGTACGTTTCGATTCACCGGGCCCTGAAGAATTAACCCTGTGTTAAATGAATCACGGGTCGCTTTCAATTTAATGTCTACTATGTTTATAGTAATACTAATTAACGCGATGATCGGCCAAACTTCAGATTTCTACACGCATCAAAAGAGTTTCTTTCGCGCCTGTTGAGCGTTGAGGAATGCTCTAACTGTCTCCCCTACAAAAAAGAAGATACGAACTCAAAAGGAGAGGACGCTAATCCCATGAACGGAACGACACGAACATTTCTAACCGCCCTGACTCTGGCCGCAATGACGGCGGGAGCCTGGGCGCAAACACAGACTGCATCCAACGCAGCACCCCCACCGCCTTCAGCGGAATCCAGCGCCCCGTCGCCTTCTCCGGAGCAGCAACTCCGCTCCGAGCTTGACCAGCTGAAGCAGCTGGTGCGCGAGCAGCAGAAACGTATCGACGCTCTTGAGACCGGCCACCCGCAGCCGGTCGCCGAAACTCCCGCGGTTGTCGCACCCGCCGCCCTCGTCACCACCGCATCCACGTCTATTCAGCAGACCGATGCCGCTCCGCAAAACGACTCTCAGCCCCAAACCGCCTCGCGCGCGCAGAACGTCCAGGCCGGAAGCTCCGACGAACGCATCCGCAACCTCGAGCGCCAGATCAAAGGTCTCGGTCCGATCTCATTCAGCGGCGATGTGCGCGTTCGCGCAGAACCTTTCTTCGGCGGACCTGCCGATCAATCCCTCGACCGCGCTCGCGCCCGCATCCGCGCACGCTTCAATGTTCTCGCCGATCTCGGCTCGCAATTCCGCGCGGGCATCACTCTCGCCACCGGCGACCTGAACGATCCCATTTCGACGAACGCAAATATGACCGGATTCTATGTTCGCAAGCCTGTCGCCCTCGACCAGGCCTTCGTCGAGTTCAGCCCAACAGGATTCAAGCCGTTGACCCTCACTGCCGGGAAGTTTCGTTATCCGTGGTTCAATACCGAATTGACCTGGGACAAGGACTTGAATCCCGAGGGCGCAGCCGAAAGCCTCGGATTCAAGCTCAACACACCCATCCTGAAGCGCATTGCTTTTGTCGGATTCCAGTTGCCATTCGCCGAAATAGCCGGCACGTCCTCCACCAACAAACGGATCGCTCAGCAGATCACCTACGGAGGCCAGTTCCAGACCACATGGGCACTCGGCCCACGTATCACCCTGAGCGCCTACTCCGGCTTTTACGATTTCCGCGGATCCGATGCCATTGCGTTAGGTCTGGCGCGTGCCAGCAGCAAAAACCCGCAGACCCCGCTCAGCGGACTATTGCCGATCAATGCCAGCAGCCCGATCCAGAACTCGATGTACGTCACGACGGCGAGCACCATCATCACGGTCAACGGCACCGCGTATCCAACCGGGGTCTCAGCTGTGACGAACGCCCAGTTCGGTTCAAAATTCGCGCTGTTCGACAATCTCGCGAAGATCGACATCGATACCGGACACGCTCGCCTTCCTATCAGCTTCATCGGCGATTATGTTCAGAACACCGAAGCCTGCGCCAATCTGCCCAACATCGTTGCACCTCCAGCGAATACGGCGACCCAGACGTTCAAGCAGACCCTCAACGCAACCTGCGACTCTCGTCAGCGAAGCGCATATTGGGCGGAGGGGAGAGTTGGACGCCTGCTAAAGAAGAACGATTTCCAGTTCGGCTACGCGCGCATTTACATCGAACGCGAGGCTGTGCTGGGCGCGTTCAACTACAGCGAAATTCGCCAGAGCAGCAATGTCACGCAGCACCGCATCGACGCCTTCTACCAGCTCGACAAGAGCGTCCAACTCGGATTTGCGGCCCTGGTCGGACGTCCTCTGGCCAGCAGCGAGCCGTGGCTCGAGCGGTTGCAGTTCGACACGGTTTACATCTTCTAGTCGGCTACACGCAAACCATCTTCTGAGGAGAACCACTCTTCAGGAGCCGCCGCCGGTCCGGTTTATCTCTCCTTTTTACCCGGACCGGCGCTTGAATTATGCTGAGTCGTACATAGACAGTTCGAGACGAATGCCATGAACTCCCGACGCGATTTCCTCAAAGAGATGTCGACCGCAACGCTGGCTTTCACTGCGGCATCCGCCCTGCCGGCATGGGCGTTGTCTTCCGGACAAGATTCCGTCCCCCTCGCGGGAGAAGACGCAATGATCGTCCGCTCCGCGCGCTTTTTTGACCTGGAAACTCCGGTCGAGTTCCTCAACACTTGGCTGACTCCGGTTCCACACTTCTTCGTGCGCAACCACATGCACGAACCGAGTGAACTCAGCGCCGAAACCTGGCGTCTGACCGTGGGCGGAGAAGTCGAGAAGCCGCTCACCCTCACTCTGCACGACCTTTCGAAATTGCAAACACATTCGGTCGTGAACACTTTGGAGTGCGCAGGCAACGGCCGCAGTCTTCATCGGCCGCAGGTCCCTGGAGTTCAATGGGGTAAGGGTGCCGTGAGCACGGCCAGGTTCACGGGCCCTCGCCTGCGCGATGTTCTTCAACAGGCCGGAGTGAAATCCACCGGCAAACACGTCATGTTCCGCGGGCTCGACGAAGTTCCCGGGAAAGTTCCTCCTTTCATTCGCAGCATCCCGATCGAAAAAGCGCTGGACTCCGACACACTCGTCGCCACGCATATGAACGGCGCGCCACTGACCAAGCATCACGGCTTCCCTGCCCGCGCCCTGGTTCCAGGATGGATTGGCGCTGCATCCTGCAAATGGCTCACCGAAATCAAAATCCTCGATTCCGAGTTCGTCGGCAATTTCATGAGCCCGGGCTATCGTCTTCCGAACCAGCCAGTCAAGCCCGGCGATTCCGTCAAACCTGAAGACACTCACCCCGTCACCGGATTGAGCGTGAAGTCGGTAATCTCGGGACCGCTCGATGGAGCCAGCGTGAAGCCCGGCAGAGTGGCCGCGCACGGCGCCGCATGGGCCGGCGAGGCTGACATTGTGAAGGTCGAGATCTCTCTCGATGATGGCGCCACCTGGAGTCCTGCAACGCTCGGACAGGAAAAATCGAAATATGCATGGCGCCTATGGAGTTACTCGTGGAATGCGAAACGCGGAGATTACACGATCAAATCTCGCGCAACTGACAGTCAGGGACGCGTACAGCCCTCTGAAGCTGTCTGGAACCCGAGCGGATATCTCTATAACGCGATCGACGAGGTGAAGATCCATGTCGCCTAAAATCACCTTCCTCTTGGCCCTTGCAATCGTCGTGAATTTCGACCTACGCAGTTCACGGGCACAGATACCGGGTGCCCCACTTCTGGCTGCCTTTGCCAGAAGTGGGGGTTTTCGCCCGAATACACCAGGAATCAACCCACCCGAGACCACAGCCACTCTCAACGAAGCCTTGCCGGCCGGCGCCATGCAGCAAAAGGCCACAACCGCATGCCTCGAATGTCACGAAGCCCGCATCATTCTGCAACAACGCCTGAGCAAGGCCACATGGACAAAAGAAGTCGACAAGATGGTGAAGTGGGGAGCAGTCGTGGATGCTGCCGATCGCGACGCCCTGATCGACTACTTAAGCGAGAACTTCAGTCCCGACAAGCCGCCGTACATTCCGCCGCGCACTTCCAAAGAGAAAATCTCAGGCAAGAGCAGAACTAACTAGCCGCGAAGCGGCGCAAGAACAACTCTGCACGGTAGAAACGGCAAAGCGCTATCGACCCAGTGTCCGGCGGGGACGCGGACGCTACGATAGCGCTGCTCAAGCAAAAGTTCGTGAACTAACGCCTCCAGCATGCGTCCGCTTGTGCACTAATAACAGTGCATTCTTGGATACCCGCCAAGCGGTACTGTCCCTGCTAAGCGCAATGATATCGAAGTGAGCCTAGGCTCTGGAGCGAAGGAGGTTGGTCTTAGGCTCTGTCATCCTGAGCGAAACCGGAGTGCAGCGAAGCGGAACTCCGGCGTAGTCGAAGGATCCCTACCCTCTTCTCACAATGTCGAGTTCTGATTGTTAACCACTCTGGGCTCACTTCTCCTCCGCGTCCCCCGCATCCTCTGCGGTTCTAACCTCCGGACGCAACAACGGAAACAAAATCACATCCCGGATCGTGTGCTGATCGGTAACCAGCATGGCCACCCGGTCAATCCCAATCCCCACGCCTCCCGCCGGAGGCATCCCGTACGACAACGCGCGGATGTAGTCCGCATCCATCTGGTGCGCCTCTTCATCCCCCCGCTCGCGCTCCTTCAATTGCGCCTCGAACCGCGCTCGCTGATCCTCCGGATCATTCAGCTCACTGAAGCCGTTCGCGATCTCCATCTGCCCTGCAAAAATCTCGAAACGCTCGGTCCACTCGGGCTCATCCGGCTTCTGCTTCGACAGCGGAGACACCGCCGTCGGAAACTCATAAATTATCGTCGGCTGCGTCAGATGCTCTTCCGCTGCCGCCTCAAACAATGCGGCAATATTCTTCCCCGCAGGCGCCGCAGGATCGTACGCCATGTGCGAATGTCCCGTATTGAAGCGCTCCACTAACTTCTTCACACCATCCGTATTCGCAAAATCACTCATTTCCGGTTTCGCACCGGATCGCTCCGGCCAGAACCTGATGATCGCTTCGCGCATCGTCATCCGGTTCCAGTTCGACCAATCAATCTCCGCATCCCCCCACTTCGCTTTCGGACTCCCATTCACCGCGATCGCCGCCTCAGTAATCGCCTGCTGTGTCAGGTTCATGATGCCTTCGTAATTTGTGTACGCCTGATACGCCTCGAGCATCGTGAACTCCGGATTCCAGCGCCATCCCAGCCCCTCATTACGGAAGTTGCGGTTGATCTCATACACACGATCCAGCCCGCCCACGACAAGCCGTTTCAAATAAAGCTCGGGTGCGATGCGCAGAAAGAGATCCATATCGAGCGTGTTGTGATGCGTCACAAAAGGACGCGCCACTGCCCCGCCCGCAATCGGATGCATCATCGGTGTCTCCACTTCCATGAACCCGTGCGAGTCGAATGTGTGCCGCATCGACTGGATGATCTTCGTGCGCTTCACAAAAACATCCCGCACCTCCGGATTCATAACCAGATCGACATAGCGCTGCCGGTATCGCAACTCGACATCAGTCAACCCATGCCACTTCTCCGGGAGCGGCAGTAGATCTTTGCTCAGGAATTCGATCTGCTCCACGTGCACACTCAATTCGCCGGTGCGCGTACGGAATAGGTATCCGTTGACCCCAATGTGATCCCCGAGATCGAGGAGTTTATAAAGTTCAAATCCCTTCTCCCCGACCGCATCCTTCTTCACATAGATCTGCAGTCTCTTCCCGCCCTGCTGGATATGCGCGAATCCGGCCTTGCCCATCAGCCGGATCGCCATAATGCGTCCGGCCACTCGTACATTCACGCGCGCCTGATCCAACTCTTCAGCGGTTTTCGGCGAGTAGTCGCCCAGAATCTGCTCGACGGTATGAGTAAATTCGTACTTGCTGCGATAGGTGGGCTGCCCCAGTGCCTCAATCTGTTTCAACTTCTCGCGTCGAAGGTCGTAGATTTTATCGTCCAGTGCCAATGAGAGTCCTTTAGTCCTTGTGAGGAACAGCGATTATAAATCGTGCCTCTCAACCGGCCCCACGTTATGTCATCCTGAGGAGCGCGGTTCTTGCGCGCACGAAGGACCCCACGTCGGCGGACACCATCAGCGTCGTGGCAAGGAATTCTCGCAGGACTACCCCATCTCAAAGCTCTCCACATGCAACTAGGGCCAGCCCCGAACCCCGGCAGGAATGTTTCCATGCTCACATTCTCCATCCAATCGAGTCTTATTCCCCGATGCACCATCGGGTTGACGACGGCTATTCCCAACGCCTAGCATTAGCCGCCCCCGGGAACCGCCCATTTCATAGAGGAAAATTCATGAACCTGCGCCCATACGCCGTCGGATTGCTGTGTTCGCTACTTTGGATTCAGACCGCTACTGCCGACTCCAAAAGCCAGCCGAAAAAGCCGGCTACACCTGCTACCGATGCCGACAAAAAAGACAAAGAGAAAAAAGACCTGCCGCTGACTCCGACTCGGACCATCGAGTTCACCACCGACGAAGGCACCTGGATCTCACTCGACATCTCCCCCGACGGCAAGTCTTTGATCTTCGAACTCCTCGGCGATTTCTACACCATGCCCGTCGCCGGCGGCGAAGCGAAGAAGATCACCTCCGGCCTGGCCTTCAACAGCCAGCCTCGCTTCTCGCCCGACGGAAAAGTGATCACGTTCGTCAGCGACCGCAGCGGCTCGGAAAACGTTTGGATCGCGAACGCCGACGGCACTAATCCGCAACAGATCAGCCACGATGAACAGGTCGAATTCACTTCGCCTGTGTTTACCCCAGACGGTCAATTCGTGGTCGTCAGCCGCGAAAGCCAATTTCCTTGGGAGAACTACGAAATCTGGATGTATCACCTCAAAGGCGGCGCCGGCTTTCAAGTCACAAAAGGAAAACCCAAGCCTGACACGCCTCGCAAAGACTGGCTGAACGCCGTCGGTCCTTCTCTATCGCATGATGGCAAGTATCTCTACTACGCGCAGCGCAAAAAGTCCCTTGCCTACGATGCGCAGTTTCCGCTCTCGCAAATCGTGCGCCGCAACCGCATCACAGGCGAAGAAGACACCATTACCAATGCTCCGCTGAGCGCATTCCGCCCCGAAGTTTCGCCCGACGGCACCAAGCTGGTGTACGGCACGCGATACGAAACCGAAACTGGCCTTAAGATCCGCGACCTCGAGTCCGGCGAAGAGAAGTGGTTGAAATATCCGATTCAGCGCGACGATCAGGAATCGCTGTACACCCGCGATTTCCTCCCGAACTACGCTTTCACCCCCGACAGCAAAGATCTGATCGTCACCTGGGGAGGAAAGATCCACCGTGTGTCCGTTGCCACCGGTGAAGCCCACGACATTCCATTCTCCGCCAAGATTTCCCGGCAACTCGGCCCCCAGCTCAGTTTCCCGACACGCGTCGATCAAGGCCCAATCGTCGCCCGCATCATCCAAAGTCCCATGCAGTCGCCTGATGGCAAGCGTGTCGCCTTCTCTGCCCTCACGCACATCTATTCGATGGACCTGCCGCAGGGCGCGCCGAAGCGAATCACCAACGCTCCCGACCGCGAGTTCGAACCCATGTGGTCGCCCGACGGCCAATGGATCGCCTACGTCACCTGGGCCGAAGAAGGCGGTCACATCATGAAGATTCGCGCCGACGGCTCCGGCACGCCGCAGCAACTCACCAAGGTCCCCGCGTTCTACCGCGATCCCGCCTGGTCTCCTGACGGACAACGCATCGTCGCCCTCCGCAGCCCGCACAGCGCCCGTATCGAGGCGTTCGACGAATGGGACCAGCAGCCCGTCTTCGATCTGGTCTGGCTTCCTTCCGACGGCGGCGACACAACCGTGATCACGCCGGCGCGCGGATCACTCTATCCCCACTTCGGCCCCGAGAAAGATCGTGTCTACGCTTACTCCGACGGCGGACTCTTCTCCATCCGCTTCGATGGCACCGATCGGCGCACTCTGATTAAGGCCGTGGGCAAAGTCTGGTTTGCGGATCCCAGCAAATCCGATGGCGAACCCGCCGAGGAAATTCTTCTCAGTCCGGATGGTCAGTGGGCCCTCACCCGCATCAGCAACCAGCTTTATGTTTTTCCCGTTCCTCACATGGGCGGCGATCCGCCGATCGTCAACGTCGACAAGGGCGCGCTTCCCTTGCGCAAGTTGAGCGACGTCGGCGCCAACTATCAAGCGTGGGCCGACGGAGGCAAGACAATCACCTGGGCAGTCGGCTCAACCTTCTTCCGCCTGCCACTCGACAAGGTCGTTTTCCCGCCGCCCAAGAAAGATGACGACAAAAAGGACGACGATAAGAAATCCGACAGCACCAACGAAAAGAAGGACGACAAAAAAGAAGACAAGCCACCCAAGCTTCCAGTTGAAGAAATTGCCATCAAGGTCGAAGCGCCCCGGCACAAGCCCACCGGCAACGCCGTACTACGTGGTGCGCGCGTGATCACGATGCATGGCGATGAAATTCTGAACGACGCCGACATCGTCATCAAAGACAACCGCATCGCCGCGGTTGGAGCGCATGGCTCCGTCACCGTGCCCGATGGCGCGAAGGTCTTCGACCTGAGCGGCACCACGATCATGCCCGGCTTCGTCGATCTCCATCCGCACTGGACCGAGATTCGCCGCACCGTGCTCGACCTTGAAAACTGGTCCTTCCTGATGAACCTCGCATATGGCGTCACCACCGGACGCGATCCGCAAACCGCCACCGACGACATGTTCATTTATCAGGACCTCGTCGACATGGGAGAGATCCTCGGACCGCGCGCCTACTCCACCGGACCGGGAGTCTTCCCTGATACCGAAATCCAATCGCTCGACGACGCCAAGAGTATCGTCGAGCGCTACAAGCGCTACTATCGCACCAATCACCTGAAGTCTTACATGGTTGGCAACCGCAAGCAGCGCCAGTTCATGGTCGAGGCCTGTCTCGCCCATCAAGTCATGCCCACCACCGAAGGCGGACTCGACTTCAAACTGAACCTCACGCACGCCATCGACGGCTTCAGCGGTAACGAGCACAGCCTTCCCATCACACCGATCTACAAAGACACGATCGAATTCCTCTCCAAGTCCGGCATCAACTACACGCCCACGCTGATCGTCGCCTACGGAGGCCCTTTCGCCGAAGACTACTTCTTCGAAAACACCGAAGTTCACGACGACATGAAAGCGCGCCACTTCATGCCGCACAACCTGCTCGATGCCAAGACTCGCCGCCGCGAAGGATGGTTCCGCAAAGACGAACATGTCTTCCCGCGCCTCGCCACCGAAGACGCCAAGATCATCAAGAACGGTGGCAAGGTCCTCATCGGCAGCCACGGAGAATTCCAGGGACTCGGCTATCACTGGGAGATGTGGGCGCTCGCGTCTGGAGGCATGGGCAATATGGAAGTCTTGCGCTCGGCGACCATCCACGGTGCTGAAGCCATGGGTCTCGCGCAGGATATTGGCAGCATCGAACCCGGCAAACTCGCCGACCTCGTAGTGCTCAACCAGAATCCGCTCGATGACATCCACAACACGAACACAATCCGCTACGTAATGAAAGACGGTGAACTCTTCGAAGGAGACACCCTGAACCAACTCTGGCCAACTCAAAAACCGCTGGCAAAGTTGTGGTGGTGGAACGAAAAACCGTAGCCGTGTGGAGAGGAAAAGTGGGTGCCCCATGTCTGTCCTGAGCGGCGCCGCAGGATCTCGCCGAATTTGCGAGAGTGGGAAATCGAAACCGGGTGCCCCACTTCTGGCCGAAGTTGCCAGAAGTGGGGATTTTGAATTCAGTCGGAGATCCACCCGCGCAGGAGAACGCAATGTCTCAGATCCAAAGATCATTCCTGGCAATCCTGACGGTCTCCGCCGCCGCGCTCCTGCTAGCCGCCAACCCCTCTTTTACCCACGGCCTCATCCAGTCCTCCTGCGCTCCCTGGGACGGTCCCGCCATCGCGATCACCCTCTCTCCCGAAACCGTACAGTGTGACCGCGCACTCTCGGGCCCATACCTCAACCTGGGTGTCTGGCGCGGACTCCCGCTCCACGACGGCCAGGTCGTCAAGTTCGGCTCCGGCTCCGACAACGGATACGCCTCCCGCTGCACCAAAGAAAATGACTGCCAGCGCGCCGACTCCGGCACCATCGAATTCGAAAAGTACAACGAAAAATCCGGCGCTCGCGGACGCTACGAGTTGCACTTCAAAGGCGGAGAAACTGTCAGCGGCACCTTCGAAGTCCAGTGGTGCAACACCCGAAGCATCTGCGGATAGCCGCACAGACGGCCAATTTAACGTTGCGATCTGAGCGCAAGCTCTTCTCGCGGTGGGCGCCGATGTGAATTTGCCATTGTCATCCTGAGGCGCGAGTTCCTGGCGCCCAAGGACCCCATGCAGTCCGACACCCTCCACCGGCGTGGCAAGGCATTCTCTTCCAACATGAAGCGCCGTGAGTATAATGGCGCGACTCTCCAGTCCCAACACATGAAACGACTCGTACTCTTCCTGCTAGCGTGTACCAGCGTCGTCCCTGCGCAAGACGGTGCCACACTCTACCGTAAGCACTGCGCCCAGTGCCACGACTCCCCGCAAGCACACGCTCCCGGACTTCAATCTCTCCACGCGATGACTGAGCCTTCTCTTCTCCGCGCCATGGAATCTGGCTCCATGCGCGAGCAGGCCAAAGCATTGACAGCGGACGAGCGCAAAACTCTCGCCGCATACCTGGGCGCGGCGAATGCAAAGCCTGCTTCGTCCACCACCGGTCTCTGCACCGATCCCGCCACGCCGATCGATCTCTCCGCCAAGTCGAACTGGAACGGCTTCGGTGCCACCATCACCAACACGCGCTTCCAGCAAGCCGCCGGTCTCACTGTCGCCGAGATCCCCAGGCTGAAATTAAAGTGGGCATTCAGCCTGGGCGATGTTCCCATCGCTCGCGGACAGCCTGTCGTCATCGGCAATCGTCTCTTCGTCGGCACGTCTTCCGCGAAACTCTATTCTCTCGACGCCAAATCCGGATGCATCTACTGGACCTTCGACGCCGAATCGGCGATCCGTTCCAGCGTCGTCCTCGGCAACGCAACCTCTGGCGGAACGCCGCTCGTCTTTTTCGGCGACTCCAAAGGCAACGCGTACGGCGTCGACGCCACCTCAGGGAAATTGGCCTGGAAAACGCATCCCGAGGGTCACGTTGCCGCGCTGATCACCGGAACTCCGAACTTTTACGACGGCACGGTGTATTTTGGCATCTCCTCGATGGAAGAAGTTTTCGGAGGGCAGCCGAAATACGAGTGCTGCACGTTCCGCGGAAGTGTCGTCGCGCTGAACGCCGCGACCGGAGCCACGATCTGGAAAACCTACACGATCTCCGAATCCGCGAAGCCCACGACGAAGACTGCGACAGGAGTACAGAAGCGTGGTCCATCCGGCGCGGCCGTCTGGTCTGCGCCCACGATTGACGTCAAGCGCAATGCAATTTACGTCGCGACCGGGGACAACTATTCCGACCCCGCCACTGACACCAGCGACGCCATCCTCGCTTTCGATCGCACTTCCGGCAAGCTACTCTGGTCGCGGCAAATGAGCACCAACGACGCCTATAATCTGGCCTGCTTCGCGCCCGATCGATCCAATTGCCCCGACGCGAAGGGGCCCGATTTCGACTTCGGCCAGCCCCCGATTCTGGTTTCTCTTCCCAATGGCAAAGATTCCAATAGCAAAGACGTACTCGTCATCGGACAGAAGTCCGGCATCGCATGGGCCATCGATCCCGATCAGCAAGGCAAAGTCCTCTGGCAGACACGCGTCGGCAAAGGCAGCACTCTAGGCGGCAGCCAGTGGGGATCGGCCAGCGACGGCCATTCCATGTTCGTTTCCATCTCCGACCTGGGATTTCTTCCCGTGCAAGATCCGGCCGGCAAGTTCCACCTCGATCCCGCCAGCGGCGGTGGACTGTTCGCGCTCGACCTCGCTTCCGGCAGCAAGACATGGACCGCGGCGCCTGCCGCTTGCGGTGATCGGAAGAACTGCAGCCCGGCGCAACCCGGAGCAGTGTCGGCAATTCCGGGTGTCGTGTTCCTCGGATCGCTCGATGGACACTTCCGCGCCTACTCCAGCGCAACCGGCGAAGTCGTTTGGGATTTCGACACCGTGCGCGACTTCGACACCGTCAACGGACAGAAAGCTTACGGCGGCGCCCTCGACGCAGGCGGCCCCGCGATCTCCGGCGGTATGGTCTACGTCAACTCCGGATACGACCAGTGGGGCGAAATGCCCGGCAACGTCCTCCTCGCGTTCTCGATAGACGGGAAGTAATCGAAAGTCGAAGGACCTCACGTAGGCGGACACCGTCAGAGGCGTGGCAGGGAGTTCATCCCGAAAAGCCTGCCCGTTGCGGAACACAAATCGCGAAAGAGACGAGCACTCTTCTTTCTTGGTAACGGTGAATTATGGACGTTGAGATTGTGCGCGCCGAGGTTGAGCACCAGGCGATTCTGGCCAATCTGTTGCAGTTGTACGCGCATGACTTCAGTGAGTTTTACGATTTGGATCTGGGGGCCGACGGGAGATTTGAATATAAGGAGCTGCCGCTGTATTTCCGGGAAGGCAAGCGGCATGCATTTCTGTTGAAGATGGATGGGAAGTGGGCAGGATTCGTTCTGGTGCGGAGAGGATCACAGGTCTCGGGCGCCGAGGATGTGTGGGACATGACGGAATTCTTTGTGGTGCGCGGATGTCGGCGGCGCGGGATTGGGACGGAGATCGCGCGTCGCGTGTGGAGTCAGTTTCCGGGTAAGTGGGAAGTGCGAGTCATGGAAGCGAATCGGTCGGCGCAACCGTTCTGGAAGCACGCCATTGCGCACTTTGTGGGAAGAAAGATTGCTCCGGCGACGATGGAGAAAGACGGTGACAGGTGGCGGGTGTTCTCATTCGAGTCGCCGGGAGTTCTGACGTAGAGCTGAATATCGCGGTGGTTGGGGGCAAGAGTTGTTGTGCCCTGAGCCGGAGCGCGTGCGGTTCTGGAGTCGCCTGAGGTTTCGGGTCGCTACCTTTCCCAGCAGTTCCTTCCTGAATAATCAGCGCCCGATTTGCCCGATCCGCCCTCCTGCTTTCTCGGGTTCGGTTCGCGCGAGTGTTTCAGCTTTTCGAAATAATGCCTGAAATGAAACCACCAGCCAGAGCACTATCGATTAAGGCGAAATTGCGTGAGTTGTGGCGATGCACGCGATGAAGAGCCGCCGAATCTCGACCGAGTCGATGCTTCCTCTTTCGGTCGCACAGGGCACCATCAGTAAGAAGGAGAATTAGTCATGAACAAGGCGCTAAGGTCCATCCTCTCTCTCTCGTTTCCGGCCATGGCTTTCGCCCTCACTATGCCCATACTCTCAGCCGCTCCGGCCCCCAGTGGGCTAGTCGCGATTATGAATGCGCATAGCAACCTGTGCCTGAGCCCCGCTGGAGGAGGCCGTGACAAGAATGGCGAAATCGTCCAATTCACGTGTGACCAGGATCCGTCTCGTTTTTGGAGCTTTACCGTCGTGTCTGGCGACATGGTCGAGATCACGAACGCGAACAGCGGCCTCTGCCTGACGATCGCCGGTGGAAACACTGAACGGAACATCGTGTCTGTCCAGTACACTTGCGACGGCGATCCGTCGCGCCGCTGGCACTACACCGTCGTTGACGCATCAACATTCCGACTAGTGAACGTGCACAGCGGCTTGTGCCTCACGATTGCTGGCGGAGGAACCGGTAAAAACACCACTGCTGTCCAATTCCCTTGCGATGGGGATCCTTCGCGCAACTGGAAAATCATCTCCGCGCGTTGACTTGGATTCCTGAGACAACCTTGGAATTAGCTTCAGCTACTCAACGGACTCTTTGCGCGATGTCACGATGAACATTGCGACGTTTAATGCAACAGCAACTGCCCACGAAAGAATTACGGTGGGCGGGCGTACAGATAATGGACAGTTTCTCGGCATCATCACTAATTACCGGTCTCGTTAGCGGAGTCGTTTCTTCAGTTCTGACCTATTTCGGAACGCGCTCCAAGATTCGGCTGGAGATGAGAGTCGAGTACGATAAGGCTTTGCATGACAAACGGCTAGAACTGTATCGGGAACTCTGGCCGGAAACTGAAGCTGTGGCACGGTTTAAGCCGCATTTCGTTCTCACCTACAGTATTGTCAAAGCAGTCGCGGAAAAAACCCGCGAGTGGTATTTCCGCAAAGAGGGCGGCATCTACTTGTCGAAGCCGAGCCGGAAGCCCTATTTCCGTTTGAAAGAGATAATGCAGCGTGTGATTGACAATACAGAGATGGAAAAACAACCAGACGCCACGATCGACGACAACGTTCGTGACGACATAGTGCGTGCCGCGAGTCGTCTTCGTGCAAGTCTGGCGGATGATATAGGAACGAGAAGGGCGCCATGGCTGTGAGAGGTCGGCATTGAGGAGTTAACCGGAAGATGAGCGTAATGCTTCCATAAACAAAGTCGGCCGGGTGCCCCATCCTTTCGCGTGTTTTTCGCGAAAGGGTGGGATTCCACAACTCTCAACTTCTTGAGATTTTTGCGCCACTCCCATACAAGTCGCGAAGCATCCCGCAACGTCCTGCTCGCGTTCTCATAGAGCGTAAGCAAGTTTCCAAACCGATCACCGGCCCGAAATAGTTGTCATCCTGAGGCGCGTGTTCTTGGCGCCGAAGGACCTCACGTGCTCGGACACCGCCACAAGGTTGGCAGGCCGTTCTTCCCGAGAAGGTCTGTCCTAAGCTGAATTGTCAAAGAGCTCTTCTTTCGCCCCTTCGGGGCTTGGTCTTCTTTCTTCTTCTTACTCAGCGCTCGCGCGCTGGGCTGCATTCTTGCGCTCCTTCGGAGCTGGCATGGCTGAGTTTTCAGCTTGCGAGGTGCGGGCCTGGACTGGGATTTCTTGTTGAGTTGTGCGGAAGGACAGCGGTCGGAGTAGCGGTTGTGCTGGCGGTACTGCAGAGGGGCGCTTGCGCTTACTTCGCTCAGGGCAGGCTGCGCCCGTCCCTATACTAGTTGTGGTCTCGTCGACAGCGGGAACCTTGGCGCTCGCCTGCGGCTTCGCTGGACAGCCGATGGCGGCTGTCCCCACATGAGTTGTGGTCTTGTCGGCTGTCGGTACGCGAGTTGATTCTGCTCAAAGGCGAAATACATGGGTCCTTCGTCGGGCAAAAAGCGCCATCCTCAGGATGGCAAGGACTAATGGCCTACGGCTAACGCTCGATCACACTACCGTAGGCTTCTTTTTCGAATTCGAAGCCGTCTTCTACGTCGGGCGAATCCTCGGTGCCCGACTTCTCGCGGGCCCAGTGGGTGAGCTCGTGCAGCAGGATGATCGTGATCAGGTGGACTTGTCCGCGGGTGGTCTTGCGCATGTCCTGTCCGGTCTGGAAGCGGCCTACGTCGGCGAGGGAGACGTCGATGGTGTTGGAGTGCAGCGTGTAGCCTCCGGTCGGAGTGTAGACTTTGCCGTCGCGTTGCTGCGGGATAAGCGCCTTCACGTTGACGAGCGGGCCGCTGCCCCACATCAGTCCCTGCTTGACGATGGCTTCGCTTGCGCCCGAGTGGGCGCGGATGGCGTCGACAATCTTCTTGTCGCGAACTACGCCGGGCAGGGCGGTCTTGACGTGCCGCGCGAATTGCTCGTAGTTGCCGGCCTGGTCGTCACTCATGCGCATGGGTTCACTCCGTTGGAAATTCGGCAGGGGCATCCACGGATTCCTGGGCCTGGCAACATCGGCCAGGCCCGCGGCACCCGATAGAAATGTAGATCTACTATGCCAAAGGAAGAAGTCGGATGTCGACGGGTGGGGCCCCACTTCTGGCCGATGTTGCCAGAGGTGGGGAATCTCTTGTTGGCCCGAAAATCCCCACTTCTGGCAGAGGCAGCCAGAAGTGGGGCACCCTCACGTTGCGCGGTAGACTGAGAGCGCGTGACCAAGATTTGGGACAGGCTGTATATCGGAAACCTGAAAGATGCGGCGCTGGTGGCGCGTTCGAATCCCAAGCGGATTGGGACGGTGATCTCGCTGTGCGAGGACCAGGCGCTGCAGCGAGCATCGAAGGTCATCTATATACACATTCCACTTCCGGACGCGCGCGGGATCTCGCGGCAGAAATTTGAAGACGTGATGTTCGCGATCGCGATCGGATTGCGGCGGGGAAGCGTGCTGCTGCATTGCCGCGAGGGCATGAACCGGTCTCCGATCATGATGGCGGCGTGGATGGATCGTTGCGGCTACACCGAGATCGAGAAAGCGCTGTCGGAGATCGCGAAGATGCGGGACCTGGCGCCATCGCGCGTATTGCTGAATTGTGTGAAGGAATTGCTGCGCAGTGCATCCGAGAGGCGGAGTTAAACGCATCCGCGTTTAAGACTAAGTCACGCGGCAGGCCTCCCACGTCTCGCAAAGGGGGCGAGACCCTCCGGCTTCGCTCAGGACAGGGGCACCCTCATTCTGCTGGGCTGCAGAGTTCGATCCACGAGAGTCTTTTCCATTTCTCTGCAAAAAGATATTCTGAGTGGGCACCGAATATTCATCCGTGTAATTGTTCCCGCGCAAAACACGGGACGATGGGCCCTTGTATTTTGGAACGGAGATCGACGGAGAGGGCCCAGCCGCATGACACCGGAAGATCGCAACCAGATGATCGAACTGTGCAAGCGTATTGCGCGGGAAAGCGATCCGAAAAAGCTCGCCTTGTGGATCGAAGAGCTGAACGAGATTATCCAGAGCAAAATCAGAGAATTGCGCCAAGCCCGGCGCGCTTCGTAACAGCGCTCAGCGACATCCCCGATAAAAACGAAAACATCGGCCCGGCCCTCCGCTTGGTGGAAACGCCGGGAGACGAGTACAGTTGGAGCATCTGCCTTTTTGTGGGAGGGGAAAGATGCGTCTGAATCCGTTGGCCTGTCTGGTTTTCTGCGCTGTGACCGCGTTAGCTCTCGACGATATGCATGGGCATCATCATGATGCGACCGAGAAGTTGGGGAAGGTGTCGTTCCCGATTTCGTGCGCGGCGGGATCGCAGGCGGAGTTCGAGCGCGGGGTCGCGCTGCTACATTCGTTCGGATACGAAGAGGCAGAGGAGCAGTTCACGGAGGTGACGAAGAAAGATCCGGCATGCGCGATGGCGCATTGGGGCGTCGCGATGAGCCTGTTCCATCAAATATGGGAGCGGCCGGAAGACAAGACTTTGAAGCGGGGGCATGACGAGATCGCGGCGGCCGAGAAGATTGGTGCGAAGACCGAGCGAGAGCGCGGGTACATCGCGGCACTGGGGACGTTCTACGGAGACACGTCGAAGGATCATTATCTGAAGCAGGCTAGCGCGTATTCGGATGCGATGGCGAAGCTGTATCGGAAGTATCCGGATGATCTGGAGGCGGGAGCGTTTTATGCGCTGTCGCTGATGGCGGCGGAGAAGCCGAACGACAGTTCGCACGAGGCGACGAAGAAAGCGGTGGCGGTGCTGAATCCGCTGTTTGAGAAAGAACCGGAGCATCCGGGATTGGCGCACTACATCATTCATGCGTGCGATTCGCCGGAGATGGCGTCGATGGGATTGCCGGCGGCGCGGCGGTATGCGGAGATTGCTCCATCGTCGGCGCACGCGGTGCACATGCCCTCGCACATCTTTGCGCGAGCCGGGTTGTGGCAGGAGGATATCCAGGCGAATTTGAAGTCGGTGGATCTGACCGAGAATTCGAAGGCGATGTACATGCGTGGACATGAACTGCACGCGATGCATTTCCTGCTGTATGCGTACCTGCAGACTGGACAGGATGAGGCGGCGAAACAGATCGTGGACAAGTCGAAAGCCATCGTGGCGGACGCGCCGACCATGGACGACACGGGCATGCTCGAATACATGGGATTTGCGGCCGCGCACTTCCCTGCTCTGTACGATCTGGAAATGCATCACTGGAGCGAAGCAGCAGCGCTCGAACCTGCGACGAATGCTCCGGCCCATCTGAGGACGATCACGTATTGGGCGCGGACGATTGCGGCGGCGCGGATGGGTGATCTTGAGGCGGCGCGAAAAAATGCGAAGCTGTTTGATGATACGGAGGATGAGGTTCGGCATTCGAAGTATGCGTACACGCTGGAGGGACGGAAGACGTCATCGGCGCACGATGAGGTGCATGCCTGGCTGTCGTTCGCCGAGCACAAGAATGATGAGGCGCTGAAGTTGATTCAGGAAGTGGCGGACCATCAGGATCAAGTGGGGAAGGCCGAGGTGGATATCCCGGCGCGCGAGATGCTCGCGGACATGCTGCTGGAATTGAAACAGCCGGAGAAGGCGCTGGCGGAGTATGAGAAGTCGATGAAGATAGATCCGAATCGATTTAATGGGCTGGCGGGAGCGGCTCGGGCAGCGGAGATCGCGCATCAGGGAGAGAAGGCGAATTCGTATTCGAGCCAGTTATTGAAGAATTGCGATGGAGGGAAGCATTCGGAGAGGCCGGAGTTGAGGGATGCGAAAGGACTGGTGGCCAGGAATCAGTAGGGTTCTGGCTGGAGTGTGTGGAGAGAATGCCTTGCGGGTCCGTCTTAGTGTCCGGTTGCTTGGGGTCCTCCGTCGGGCGGAAAGCGCCCTCTTCAGGATGACAGGTGGGGTATCTGGTTTTGGAGTTTTTAGAGGGCGAGTCAACAATCCCCACTTCTGGCAACGGGCGGCCAGAAGTGGGGCACCCGGGTCATGGTATCCACGTTAGTCCTGTTGATGAGGAGATCCTTCGCTCCGCCTGAAAGGCGGCTCCGCTCAGGATGACGCCGGCTTTAGTGCTTAAAAAGAGTGAGCGGCATGGAGTCGGCCATGGCTTTGTAGCCTGCGGGGGATGGATGCAGGTGGTCACCGCAATCGTAGGCGGGGAGCAGGCGATCCTGGTGGGCTGGATCTTTTACTACTGCGTCGAAGTCGATTACGGCGTCGAAGTGGCCTTTGGCGCGAATCCATTGATTGACTGACTGGCGATCGGCTTCGCTCAGCGGGCCGGGATGATAGTAGTCGGATCCGACGTAGGGCGTGATGGTCGCACCGAATACGCGCAGGCCGTGGGCGTGGGCGCGCGTGATGATCTGATCGTAAGCCGCGAGAACTTTCTGCACTCGCGCGGCATGGTCGGCGGCGGGAACTTCTCCTGTACGGGCAAGGCCTCCGAGATCGTTCACTCCTTCAAACACAATCAGCCAGCGGGCACCGGCTTGGGCGAGGACGTCGCGATCGAAACGGGCCAGAGCGTTCGGACCGAGGCCGTCGGTCAGAAGATGATTTCCTCCGATTCCCTGATTTGAAACTCCGATGTCGCGCGTCTTGGGCGAACTCTGCAGGCGGGCAGCGAGAACGTCAGTCCAGCGATCATTTCCGTTGGTGGTGGCACCGTGTCCGTCGGTGATGGAATCTCCGAGCGCGACGATGGTAGCCGCTTTGGAGTCGGCGAGGACGTCGATAGCAGAGATTTGATACCAGTGATCGACGCGCTGCGCGTTCGGGAGCTCAGCCGAGGCGAGCGCGTTTCCGTGGACGTAATAAGAGGTGGCACGGGAGCCGGGATGTCCGGTTTGCTGCGCTGGCGCAGTTTCGAGATAGAACGTGACGGCGATGTCAGAGAGTGCAGGTGTGAGGAATTCGATTGGATCGGAAACGTACTCTGCACCGGGAGGAACGGTGACGTCGGGCGATCCGGCGAAGATGAGGGCTTTGTCCGTTGCAGGATCGATTGCCGGGGATGACGTATTGAGCGGATGCGCAATGTGGACACCGGTGACGTGAAGCGGATCGGTTCCAAACGCGTTGGAGACGTGGACGCGGAGAAGCGATCCGCCAACGGAGAGATGGAAGATTTGTCGGATGGTGGCGTCGCGCAGATCGTCGGTGGGGAGCGCGTTATGCGGTTCGGGAGTCTGCTGGGAGGTGGACCAGGCGACGATCCAGAGTTCCGGCTTCGACGAGCCAGCAGCCATGAAAATTGGTGCTAGAAGCAGTACGACGAGAATTGCGGCTTGGGTCCTGGATGTTTGGGTCATGCGTTGAAGACCTGAAGGTCGGCTATGGTCGTTTTCGGCCTCGTGAAAATCCCCACTTCTGGCAACATCGGCCAGAAGTGGGGCACCCGGCTCTTGTCGATGGGCGCCCGGAGTATTTCTCGCATCTTCTTTCTTGTATTATCGCGACTTGTCTGGCCCAGAAACGCAGCAAGCATAGCAGCTCTACGGAGTGTTCCTGTGCAACTTTCTCCTCGATCCTCTTGCATAGTTGTTTGTCTCATTTCGGCGATCGTGTGCGTCGCTGGCCCTCGGAGTTCAGCTCAGGCTTCTCTTCCGGCGCCGGTTACCTTTACTGCGGAGCAGGATCATCAGAACATGATGGACCAGCTTGGGATCAAGGCGCTGCGTCCGGGACCGAGCGGGAATGAGAAGGCTCCGAATCACGCGAACTATGACGAAGCGAAGGCGAATCCGTTTATCGACCTGCCAGATCCACTGGCACTAAATAACGGACAGAAGGTGACGGCCGCGAAGGTCTGGTGGGAGCAAAGGCGTCCGGAGATCGTGGAATTGTTCGAGAAATATGTGTATGGGCGAGTGCCGGCGAATGTGCCTAAGGTGACATGGACAGTGACTGCGACCGATCACGAGTTGATCGGATTCACTCCGGTGATTGCGAAGGATCTGATTGGAGTGGTGGACAACTCGGCGTATCCGGCGATCACGGTGAAGCTGCACATGACGCTGGTGACCCCAGCCGCGGCCAAGGGGCCAGTTCCGGTACTGATGATGTTTGGAAAGGCGGGCTTCCCGGCTCCGAATGAGCCGTCGGCCGAGGAGTTTGAGCGCATCAACAAAGGATGGAAGGCGCTGCTGGTGCAGCAGGATCCGTCGCTGAAGGATGTGTTCGCGCAGCATCCGGCGTGGGAGCCCGTTCGGGCGACTCCGTTTCAGTTTCCGCAGCTAACTAAGGATGGAGATCCGCCGGCGATCTGGCAGTTGATCGGAGCGGGATGGGGATTCGCGCTTTTTGATACCGCCAGCGTGCAGGCGGACAACGGCGAGGGAGTTACACGAGGGATCATTGGCCTCGTGAACAAGGGTCAGCCTCGCAAGCCGGAGGATTGGGGCGCGTTGCGAGCGTGGGCATGGGGCGCGAGCCGTGGATTGGACTATCTGGACACCGATCCGGCGGTGGATGCGAAGCATGTGGGGATTGAAGGTGTATCAAGATTTGGGAAAGCTGCGCTGGTCGCGATGGCATTCGATCAGCGCTTTGCGATAGTGCTGGTGGGATCGTCGGGGAAAGGAGGTTCGACTTTGCTGCGGCGGAACTTTGGCGAGGCGGTCGAGAATCTGACGGGCGGCGAGTATTACTGGATGGCGGGGAACTTCATGAAGTACGGCGCGTCGGAGGCGACATTTGGAAGCAAGACGGCGAATGATATTCCTGTCGACTCGAATGAGTTGATTGCATTGTGTGCGCCGCGGTTGACTTTTATCAGTTACGGGATTCCTGAGGCGGGGGATGCGAAGTGGCTGGATCAGGAGGGGAGTTTCATGGCGACCGTGGATGCCAGCCGGGTGTTCACGCTCGTAGGGGCGAAGGGGTTGGATGTTGCGGGGGATTATCGGACGGCGAAGATGCCTCCGGTGCTACAGGGATTATTGGACGGGCAATTGGCTTGGCGGCAGCATGATGGTGGGCATACGGACTTGCCCAATATGAAAACGTTTATTGAGTGGGCGGATAAAGGGATCGGGCATACGCCGCCTCTGCGGTGACGTTAGGAAAAGCTTACTCACCACAGGGATCACAGGGGGACACAGGGAAACCTTAGCGATGAGGTGCCGACGATCGTTTTCGTTGGCCCAGGACTATCCTTGCTACCCGGCTGCGATCTAGTTTCACGGGCTTGCCTTTCACCGTGACGTTTACTGCTGCGGCCGTCATTGAGGTGACGTCGCCCATCATCACCGTGCCGTCGCGCAGGACGACCGTATCGACGGCCAACGGGTTCAATTCGATTTCTACACTTCCTGCTGGGGCGTTCGGGGCGACTTCCACGGGCGTGCTGGCTGCGGCGTATCCCTCTTTGGTGAATTCAAGAACATGTTTGCCCGGCGCGATGGGCAGAATTTGCGGCGTCACTCCGGACGGCTGAGCGTCGAGTTTGAAGCTAGCGCCGGAAGGAGTGCTGACGATGTTCATCTTGACCTTGAACGGTTCGTCGGAAGGCACGTGCTGCGGCTGCAGTTCCATGGTGGAGTAGGAGCCCATGGCATGGACGCTGACCGGGATTTTTGCGCGTTGTCCGGCGCCCAGATTGCTGACTTCGAGATATCCTTCGCCGACTCGCTTTCCACTCTTATCGAGCAAATAGAGATAGAACGACGCGGACGGGATCGGCTTGGTGCTGAGATTTTCAGCGAGCGCTTCTCCCAGATAATCGGTTTGGCCGGAGTTCGAGCTTATCTGGCGCAGTTTGCCTACGGTGAAGCGCAGGATCGCGTCCTTGCCATTGGCGGGCCAGGTGAGGACGGGGTCGGCGGCGAAGGCGGTGGTGGCAAAGAGGAGGAGCAGAGTCAGAAGTCGTTTCATAAGTTATCTTGCGAGCGGGAGACGCGGCACGGCTAGCGTCGTGCCCTACCAACGTGGTTCTCTACCCAACCCAATCTTTGGTTCTTACGCCCCTTCGGGTCTTCCTCGCAGGGCCGTTCACCCACGGCTTGCGCCGTGGGCTGCTTCTTTCGCCGCTTCGCGGCTTCTTGGCATTCCGTTGTGATGGGAATGGCTCACTCATCACAAGCGCCGTGTCATTGCTTCTGGAGCAGATCGCAGTTTGCGGTGCATTCGTTGGCCTGCATTTCGATCTCGGCTTTTTTGTGAGGCACGTTGCCGCGAGTTTCGGGAAGCACGACCAGGGACTGACGGCCGTCTCCTAAATTCACATTACAACTGAAGCTCAGGGATTGCACTCCGCGCTGCTTGCACGAGGTGCTCTCCAAAGCCGAGGGAAGAGATGCGGGATTGTCATAGATCTTGTCGGCGATGGTGGAAGGGACCAGGGCCACCGTCATCGGGATCGGCGCCTTGATGCGAATCCAGACCGGCTGGCCGTCGCGGTCGGGACTCAACAAGCTATAGACCTTGGGAGACGTCGAGAGTTCGTATTTTTCCTTCACCAGGACCGACCAGCCGAACTCCGGCTGAATGCAGTTCTGAACGCAATCCCAGCGGTAGTAGGTGATCGTGAGATCGTTGGGCGCGATGAATTTCCGGGCGCCGTGTCCGAAGACTGCGACGATGCTCTGGACGGTGGCGCGTTCGGGCGTGCGCTCGTCACGAATCAAAAGGACCATGGGACGGCCGTCGGGCAAATGGCATTCGTAGGTCGTGTTGACGATGTGGTCGCGGAGGCAGATGAAATCGAGGCGCGGCGGCGCTCCGGGATTCTGGGTCAGGGCCTGCCATTGATCGTTGGGAGCGAGGGCGACGGTGACAGGTAACTTGGAATGAATGTCGATGTGCATGTTGCCGCCGCTGGACGCCGGGCGATAGACGCGTCCGACGTGATAGTCCATGGGATCGAGCTGCGCGTTCTCGTCGCTGGCACGGATCCAGTCGAAAACCTTGTCTTGAGCCGCGGTGGTCGCGGCAAATGCCAGTAAAGCTGTCCCGAGCAAGAACAGTCGTTTCATATATGCCCCCACAGTATTGGAATTCGGGAAGGGGGGCGGGACAAGGTGACCGGGGTAATGGCGGGGCAACTCCCTCAATCGGAGAGAGAACTCCCTGAGGAGCCGTTGCCGGCTCCCGGCGTAGTCGGGATTCTTCGTCAGCAAAAGGCGCCTCCTCAGAATGACAGGGGGGGATAGCGGGGATGGGATGGATTGCGCATATCTGTGTACTTTGATACATTGGTACACATGACACAGGATCCACGGTTGGAGATTGAGCGAGTGCAGACCGGGGTGCGGATGGAGAAACGCATCCTGAAAGTGTTGAAGGCTTTTGCGGAGTATCACGATATGACACTGGGCGATGTGCTGGAGGGGATCGTGCTGCATGCCTTCGATGGGAAGACGCCGTTCAGTCCGGCGTCGCTGGAGAAGATCCGAGAACTGAAAAGGTTTTACGAATTGGACCTTGATTCGAGCGCCAGCCACCGCTTGAAGGAGATCAAGGCCCGGACGCAACGAGCGCGGAAGGAGGACGCATGAGCGGATCGAAGGCAAAGATCGGGCTATGCGTGCTGCAGTATTCGCTGGGGATTGCGATCCTGATCATGGCGGTGCGGTTTGTATTGCCCAGCGCTGCGCATGATTTTGCCCGCACCGGATTGCCTGGATTTGTGCGACTGGTGATGGGATTTGGCGAGATTCTGGGCAGCGTGCTGCTGCTGATTCCCGGGATGGTGGTGCGGGGAGCGTGGTTATTGTTCGCCGTGTTCGTGATGGGGATCCTATTGCATTTGTTGCATGGGCTTTTGGACGTCGGAAATTTGGTGATTTATGCGGGGGCGGCGTTTGCGATTGCGATGGCAAGAGGAAATTAACGGTTCTTTCGCCCCTTCGGGGCTTCGGGCATGATCCGTTTTCTCCCACGGCTTGCGCCGTGGGCTGTATTCTTGCGCCGCTTCGCGGCTTTTTGATGGCTGACTACAACGTCAGGAAAAGTCCCCACTTCTGGCAACATCGGCCAGAAGTGGAGCACCCGCTGTGGATCACTTAGAGAACATCGAAATGACTGATCATTTGGAATTCATTCGACAGTTTGAGAGCGACTCGCTTGCAGGGGAGTTTCATCATGCGGATCATGTGCGGCTGGCGTTTGCTTACTTGTCGGAGTTCCCTGCCCTGGAAGCGCTGGAGCGGTTTGCGGTGGCGCTGAAGCGGTTCGCCGAGGTCCGGGGAAAAGCGACGCTTTATCACGAGACGATCACGCATGCTTACTTCTTTTTGATTCGGGAGCGGATGGCGCGAGCACCTGATGGAGAGTGGGATTCGTTCGCGCGGGAGAATGCGGATCTGCTGGAATGGAAGCCGGGGATTCTTTCGCGGTACTATCGCGATTCGACGTTGCACTCGGAGCTGGCGCGCTCCGTGTTCCTGTTTCCCGACAAAATCGCGGAACTCTGATAGGCTGGCCGCTGTCTTTCGTGGGAATCACGCGTCCAAATCACATGCTAAAACTCATCGTCTCATTTGTTCTGCTGACCCTGCCTGTTGTTCAAGCGCAAACCATGCGTAGTGGTGAAGACGTACTCCGAGCGATGCACGACCGTTACGAGGATTCCTGGTACCGCACGGTCACCTTCACGCAGAAGAGCACTACCTATAAACCGGATGGAACTAGCAGCGTGGAGACTTGGTATGAAGCCGCGCTTTTTCCGGGCAAGCTCCGTATCGATATCGGTCCGGCGAGTGATGGGAAGGGTTATATCTTCGCAGACGGAAAGATCACGGTCGTCAAGGACAACAAGGTTGTGAAGACCGACAACTCGATCAACATGCTGCTGGTGCTGGGGTTCGATGTGTACACGCAAGATGCGGCGACCACGATTCAGGTTGTGAAGGGCGAGGGGTACGACGTCTCGAAAGTACGCGAGGATACGTGGGACGGGAAGCCAGTGTATGTGGTCGGCGCCGAGAAGGGGGATTCGAAGTCGAGGCAATTCTGGGTGGAGAAGGAAACATTATTGTTTGTGCGTGAGATTGAGCCGGCGCGTGGGGACGCGTCGAAGTTGGATGATATCCGATTTATTCGCTATCAGCCGCTGGCTGGGGCTTGGATCGCGGCGGGAGTGGAAGTGTATACGGAGGGGAAGAAGGTGTTCTCCGAAGATTATTCCGATATCCGGGCAAATGTGAAGTTGGATCCGGGGACGTTTAATGCGGAGAAGTTTGCTGAGACACATTGGGAGCGGTGAGTAAAACAGCAGGTTTCACGTTTGAAGGTTTCAAAGTTGCAAGGTCAAACTCTCACTTCGCTTCGCTCGGGAGTGGACGAGACGTACGCGTTACGTTAGAAAGCGCGGGTTCGTGCGTTTGGGAGATCCCTCCTCCGCCTGAAAAACGGCTCCGTCGGGATGACGCCTTTCCTTTCGGGAGGCTCTCCGTAAGATGGCGCATCCACCCGCCCACAGTATCAGTGGTGCGCAAAATGCGATGCGGGGTTGACCTCTCCGGCGGTAGAATAGGCGCAATCTTTCCTGACCTCTCACAAAGGACGTGGTCCTATGGTTCATTTAAAAGTGAATGGCTCGGCACAGACGTTTGATGGCGATCCGGAGATGCCGTTGCTGTGGTATCTGCGCGACATTCTCGGAATGACGGGAACGAAGTTTGGCTGTGGGATGGCGCTGTGCGGCGCATGCACGGTGCTGCAAAACGGGAAAGCCATCCGGTCATGCTCTACCCAGATGGGAAAAGTGGACGGGGTTGAGATCACAACGATTGAGGGCATCTCGGCGAAGGGGCCGCACGCGGTGCAGAAGGCGTGGGCGGAGGTGAATGTGCCGCAGTGCGGATACTGCCAGACGGGGCAGATCATGCAGGCCATTTCCCTGCTCTCGACGAAGCCTCATCCGACCGACGCTGACATTGACGATGGGATGGCGGGAAACATTTGCCGCTGTGGAACCTATGAGCGCATTCGGGCCGCGATCAAGGAAGCGGCGAAGGAGCGGGCATGATCACCGACGAGAAGATTGAGAACGAGTTTCGGATTGAGAACGTTTCGCGGCGGAATTTCTTGCAGGGAGCCCTTTCGGCTAGTGCGTTCGTTTTGTGCATAGGAAAATCCCCACTTCTGGCAAAGGTGGCTAGAAGTGGGGCACCCACTGTGGTGCCGATGACTCCGGGTTCTGTGCCTACTATTGATTCTTCTGCATTTCATCCTGGTGTGTTTCTTGGGATTCAGACCGATGGGACTGTGCTGATTGTGGCGCATCGGACGGAGATGGGGAATGGAGTGCGGACTAGCTTGCCGCGCATTGTCGCAGACGAACTGGATGCGGATTGGGCGCGGGTGAAGGTGATCCAGGGAGACGGCGACGAGCGGTATGGTTCGCAGGATACCGATGGATCGCATTCGGTGCGGGAGTTCTTTGACACGCTGCGCGAGGCTGGGGCGACGGCTCGTCTGATGCTGGTGCGGGCGGCGGCGCAGCAGTGGGGCGTGCCGGAGGCGCAGTGTGTAGCAGATCCGGTGCACGTGGTAACGCATAAGAGTTCGAATCGGACGGTGGGGTATGGCGAGCTGGCGGCTCTCGCGGCCAAGCAACCCGTCCCGAAGAAAGAAGAGTTGAAGCTGAAGGCACCGTCAGAGTGGAGGTACATCGGGAAGCCTGCGCCAGGTTATGACGTTTCGGAGGTCTGCTCCGGGAAACCCCTGTTTGGGATGGACGTGAAGGTCGATGGGATGCTGTATGCGGCGATTGCGCATCCTCCAGTGCTGGGTGGAAAGGTGAAGTCGCTGGACGATTCTGCAACCCTCAAGGTGAAGGGCGTGAAGCAGACGATTCCGATCGATCCGTTTACGCCCCCGCATCACTTTCAGCCACTCGGAGGCGTTGCCGTCATCGCGGACAACACCTGGTCCGCGTTCAAGGGACGGAATCAGCTGAAGATCGAGTGGGACAACGGTGCGCACGCGGTCTACAACTCCGAGAGCTACAAGAAGGAGTTGCAGGAAACTGCCAAGCAGCCGGGGAAGGTTGTGCATTCGATCGGCGATGCCGATGCGGAGTTTGGGAAGGGCGGGAAGATTCTCGAGGCGGAATACTATGCACCGCACTTGGCGCATGCTTCGATGGAGCCTCCAGTTGCCGTGGCGGACGTGAGATCGGACAAGGTGACGGTGTGGTCGCCGACGCAGAATCCGCAAGGAGTGCAGGAAGAGGTCGCGAAGAAGCTGGGCATCAAGAAGGAAGATGTCACTTGTCACGTGACTTTCCTGGGTGGAGGGTTCGGGCGCAAGTCGAAACCGGACTACGCCGTCGAAGCGGCAGTGCTTTCGAAGAAGACCGGAAAGCCAGTGAAAGTGGTATGGAGCCGCGAGGACGACATCAAGTTTGATTATTTCCACTCGGTGGCCGCGATGTATATCAAGGCCGCAGTGGATGACAAGGGCATGCCAAAGGCCTGGTTGCAGCGGTCGGTGTTCCCTTCCATTTCGTCGACCTTTGATAAGGATGCGGTGTACGGAAGTGACGGGGAAATGTCACTGGGGTGGAATGTGATTCCGTTCGATGTTCCGAACTTCCGGTCGGAGAACGGGAAGGCTGTGAACCATGTGCGGATCGGGTGGCTGCGGTCCGTGGCGAATATCTATCACGCGTTCGCGGTGCAGTCGTTCGCCAATGAACTGGCTTATGCGGCGGGGAGGGATCCTTATGATTACCTGCTGGCGCTGATCGGATCGGGAAAGGTGATTGAGGCCAAACAGTCTCCGGAGGTTGCGGCGAAATATCCGTATGACACGGCTCGCCTGCGGCATGTGGCCGAACTGGCGGCGCAGAAGGCGAACTGGGGCAAGAAGAAATCGGGAAATGGATGGGGCATGGGGATCGCCGTACACCGGAGTTTCCTGACGTATGTTGCCACCGTCGTGGAAGCCGAAGTCGATTCGGATGGAGTGGTGCGAATTCCGAATGTGTATACGGCGATTGACGCGGGGATCGTGGCAAATCCGGATATGGTGCGTTCTCAGTTCCAGGGAGCGGCAGTATTCGGGACGAGCATTGCGCGGACGGGACAAATCACGGCGACAAACGGAGTGATCGATCAGTCGAATTTTCATGATTACCAGGTGGCGCGGATGAACGATGCGCCGGTGCATGTGGATGTGCAGATCGTAGAGAGTACGGCGCCGCCGGCTGGAGTTGGAGAGCCGGGTGTGCCCCCGTTTGTGCCGGCTTTATGCAATGCGATTTATGCGGCTAGCGGCAAACGGGTGCGGGAATTGCCGTTGATCAAGAATGGGCTGGCGTAAGACAGGAAAAGTCAGAAGTTAGAAGTCAGAATGAAGAAGTAAAACCCAACGCCATGGAGCGTGGTTTTTACTTCTGCATTCTGACTTCTGCATTCTGACTTCATTTGTTCTGTAGAGCGTACTTGCTCGTCGACCGCATCCGCGCTAGGATGGCGTGCTGCACTGAGTTGACCTTATGCCGCAGAACTATGTTCCGATCTTCATCTTTCTTGTGATCGTGGGTACGCTGCTGCCCATCACGCTGCTTCTGGCGAAGCTGGTTCGGCCTAACAATCCTAGTAAAACCAAGCTGATGCCGTATGAGTGCGGCATCGATCCGATTGACAATGCGCGCGGGCGATACACGGTGCGGTACTACATCATTGCCATTTTGTTTGTGGTATTCGATGTGGAAACGATCTTTTTATTCCCGTGGGCCGTCAAGTTCAAGGCGTTCGGGCTGTTTGGATTGTTCGAGATGCTCATCTTCCTGGTCATCCTGATCGTTGGATATGTCTGGGTTTGGAAGAAGGGCGCGCTGGAATGGGTGTAGATGCATTTGGTAATTGGGAAATTTGGTAATTCAGTAATTTGCAACCCCAATGGCCTCTCCTGATCTTGAACCCATGGATTCTTCGCCTTCGGAAACTTTCACTGCTTCGCGGTGGACGCAGGGGAACTTCTTATTTCCTACCAGGCTGGTGATCAGCCCGCAGCGGGTTGCGCGGGTGAAGGGGCGGATGTTCGGCAGCAATGAGGAGAGCATTGCGATGTCGAAGATCGCGTCCGTGCATATCTCGACCGGCATGGTCTGGTCCGAGATTGTGATTGAATCTACGGGCGGGAGTGATCCGATTACGAGCCACGGACATCGCAAGAAGGATGCGCAACGCATCCGCGATCTGATCGAGACTTACCAGGCGCAATCGCGATAGGTGTTCTATGGATCGCGAAGAGGTCGCACGGTTGGTTGAACTGCTCGAGGGCGACATCAACAACGGCGGCTTCCATCAGTTTTTCTACAACTCCACCGGAAACGAAACCGCGGCGATGATTCGGGCGCTGAAGAAGATCGGCGCGCTGAAGACGGCGGACATCGTTACGCGCGCGGCGGCGAAATTTCCGGGCGGCATGCCGCCTAGAGATCGATTCAAGAGGCAGGATTTGTTGCTGGAAAAGGTCGATCCGAAAATCAAAGTCTTCGAAGAACTAGATCAGGAATTTTACGCATATCCTGACGATTTGCAGGGATTGCTGGAAAAATTTATGGACTGGTGACGAGATCGCCTGTCGGGCGCTAATTTTGACAGTTCGCCTCGTTGACACTGTCGGCTCAAGCTGATAAAAGTGAACGTTCTTTCGAACGCAGCTTGCGCCGGAGTCTGCGCCGTCGCTTTATGCCGGACGAAACCAAATCTCCTACTCCACCGCCGCCGGAAAATGAAAAGCCGACGGCGGATAAGCCCGCGACTCCGGGCGGAGTGAAAGCTAGTCCCTCAGGATCGGTTCAGTCAGAGACGAAAGCAACTCCCGAAAAGCCTGCGACGTCTTCACCAGCACCCGCGAAACCGGCAGCGCCTGGCGCCCCTGCAGCTGCCAAACCCGCTGCACCTGCGGCGGCGGGTCATCCTGCGCCGCCGAAACCGGCTGGACCGGCGCCAACTCCCTGGGATTCGCCTTTGGTGGCGAAGTACAAGCAGGTGTATGGGTCGGGGATCAATCCGCTTACGCATCTTGGACAGAACTATCTGGAAGTCGATCGCTCGCTGATTCCCAACATCCTGCAGAGGTTGCGCGATGATGAGCACTTCGACTATTGCGTCGATGTGACAGCAGTGCATTATCCCAAGCGCGAGAAGGCGTTTGATGTGATCTGGATTTTGTATTCGTTCGAGCGGAATGAGCGGATTCGCGTGAAAACGCAGATTGCGGATGGCGAGTCGGTGCCGAGTGCCGAGCCGATCTGGACGACTTGCAATTGGCTGGAGCGCGAAGTGTATGACATGTTCGGGATCAAGTTTGATGGGCATCCGGACTTGAAGCGGATTTTGTTGCCGGACGGGTGGAAGGGTTTTCCGTTGCGGAAGGATTACGGAATTTTGCAGCAGGATAATGAGTGGGTGCAAATTAATTTAGGGATTGAGAGCGGACAGTAAAAGCATTCACCACAGAGAACACAGAGGGCCCCAGGGTACATCGGAATTAATGACGGATTCGAAATCACTTTCGCCGCTAGATCTGGACACACCGGATAAGACGTTTCTGGATGCGAACGAGCTGGTCATTAATATGGGGCCGCAGCATCCGGCTACGCATGGCGTGTTGCGCGTCATTTTGCGGCTCGATGGCGAGAAGGTTTTGGGGCTCGAGTGCGTGATCGGGTATCTGCATCGTGGGGTGGAGAAGATTGCCGAGAATCGCACTTACACGATGTTCAATCCGTACGTGGACCGCATGGACTATGTGGCAGCGGTCTCGAATGGGCTGGGATATTGCGAGGCGGTCGAAAAACTTCTGAGCGTTGAGGCGCCGCCACGGGCTCAATACATCCGCGTCATTCTCACTGAACTGAACCGGATCGCCAGCCATCAACTATGGCTGGGGACGCATGCGCTGGATATCGGCGCGATTACGCCGCTCTTCTACACGTTCCGCGACCGGGAAGAGATTCTCAAGATTTTCGAGAAGTACTGCGGAGCGCGGCTGACAACTCACGCGTTCCGCATTGGCGGGCTACAGTATGAGGCGTACGACGGCTTTGAGAAAGATGTAAAGACGTTCTGCTCGTTCGTGAAGCCGAAGATTGATGAGTATGAAGAGCTGCTCACCACCAACCGAATCTGGCTTGAGCGGACCAAGGGCGTGGGCGTGATCTCAGGGAAAGATTGCATTGCTTTGGGCGTCACCGGGCCAGTGCTGCGGGCTAGCGGAGTGAAGTGGGATATCCGGAAGGCACTTCCCTACGCGAACTACAAGAACTTCGATTTCGAGATTCCTACCGGCGAAAACGGTGATACGTACGACCGATACATTGTGCGCATGATCGAGATGCGGCAGTCGCTGCGGATTATTGAGCAGGCGGTCGCGGGCATTCCGGAAGGCCCGATCATGGCGAAGGTTCCCAAGGTGATGAAGCCTCCGGTGGGCGAAATCTATCACTCGATTGAGGCGCCGAAGGGTGAACTCGGATACTTCATTGTGAGCGATGGATCGACGCAGCCTTACCGGATACGGGTGCGGCCACCGAGCTTCGTGAACCTGCAGGCGCTCGACGTGATGTGCCGCGGGCAACTGGTGGCGGATGTCATCGCGGTGATCGGGACGCTGGACATTGTTCTGGGCGAGGTGGACCGGTAATGCACGACCTGATCCAGTACATCCAGTCGTATCTCGGGAGCGACAAGACTCCGGGCGTGGCCGGAAACTTTTTCTGGGCGACTGTCTATGTGCTGCTGGTGTTCGTAGGCCTGTCGGTCGCAGTCATTGCGATGAACTGGCTGGAGCGCAAGATCCTGGCGCATATGCAGGTGCGGCTGGGGCCGATGCGAGTGGGGCCACACGGGCTGTTGCAGCCGATCGCCGATGCGCTGAAACTGCTTCTGAAAGAAGACATCATTCCCGACGGCGCCGATAAAGTTGTCTTCTGGATTGCACCGTTCATCGTTGTGCTGGCGGCATTCACGGTGTTTGTCGTAGTGCCCTTCGGACCGACGCACGCGATTACCGACATGAATATCGGAATCCTCTTCATGCTGGGTGTTTCGTCACTGAGCGTGCTGGGGATTGTTACGGCGGGATGGGCGTCGAACTCGCACTATCCGTTGATTGGGGCGCTACGTTCGAGCGCGCAGATGGTTTCGTACGAAGTGGCGATGGGGTTGGCGGTGGTGTCGGCGATTCTGATGACCAGCCTGAATGCGACCAACACCGGCACGCTGAGCATGATCGGCATTGTCGAAGCGCAGAAGGATCAGCAAGTCTGGTTTCTGTTCAAGTTTTTCCCGCTGGGTATCATCGCGTTTGTCATTTTTGCGATCGCCATGGTCGCGGAGACAAACCGGGCTCCGTTTGATCTGCCGGAAGCTGAATCGGAGTTGACCGCAGGATTCCATACCGAGTACAGCGGTTTTCGCTGGTCCTTATTCTTCCTGGCGGAATACTCGGCGATGATCGCCGTTTCGTCGATCGCCGTGACGCTGTGGCTGGGCGGATGGTTGCGGCCGTTTCCGAATTTGCTGCAGGGCGCGACTGCTGATCTGGTGTTCTCGCTCATTCCTGGCGTGACCTTCCTGTTCCTGGGCGCAATTTGTTTTTACAACACCGCGCGTATGCCGAAGCACCCCCTCTTCAGGATTCAGACGATCGGGTTGGCCGGATTCGGTGCAGTGCTGGCTCTCATTGGGCTAGTACTGTTCGTTCCCGTTGTACGGCTCTGGGTTAGCGACATCTTCTGGTTCTCTGCCAAAGTCGCGGTGTTCATGTACTTGTACATCTGGTATCGCGGGACGTTTCCACGGTATCGGTTTGACCAACTGATGAAGGTGGGATGGAAGGTGCTGCTGCCGACAGGATTGGCCCTGCTTATTCTGACCGCGATGGTCGGGATGCGAGCGGAACTGATCGCGCAGGTGAAGGAGGCATTGCATTTATGAATCCTTCACTGACGCAAAATCCTCCCGTCGCAACGTCGTTTTTCTTCTATGGAATCGCGGCCATCATGATCATTGGCGGCATCCTGGTGATCACGCGGAAGAATGCGGTTCACTCGGCTCTGGCTTTGATCACTACCCTGCTGGCACAGGCTGCGCTTTATCTGATGCTTTACGCTCCGTTCGTTGCCGGCGTGCAGATCATTCTGTACGCGGGCGGGATCATGGTGCTGTTCCTGTTCGTGATCATGCTGATTGCGATCGAACGCAATATGAAGGAGCGGCAGTTCAACAAGCAGTGGCTGATCGGGATCGTGGCGGCTGGCGCACTGGGCGGGCTGTTCATTGCCGTTTACACGACCGTAACGCGAACTGCGTCGGGATCGAAGACAATTTTCCCGTTGGGCAGTTCGTCATACGCGGAAGGACAAAATACGCAGGGGATCGCCGCGCTGCTCTTCAGTCAGCAAGCGGGAACGTATATGTTCGCCTTCGAGATCGCCTCGTTGCTGCTGCTGGTGGCGATTATTGGGGCGGTGGTGATGGCGAAGAAAAGGATTTAGCGGCGAGCTTCGAGCTGTGAGCTTCGAGCCGAAACAGTCGGCGCGGAAGCTTCAAAAGCTCGTAGCTCGAGGCACGTAGCTCTTATGAACGCGATGTGGGACATCTCGACTTTGCACTATCTGGTGCTCGGGGCGGCGCTGTTTCTTTTGGGCGTCATTGGGGTGCTTACCCGGCGGAATGTTGTCATCGTTTTAATGTCGATTGAGTTGATTTTGAATGCCGTCAATCTCAATCTGGTGGCCTTTTCGCGCTATTGGCAGAGCATTCACGGATCCTTAGCGCTGCACGGGCAGGTGTTTGCGATTTTTATCATCACTGACGCTGCTGCTGAAGCGGCCGTCGGGCTGGGCATTCTGATCGCCTTCTTCAGGAATAAGGAGACGGTCAATGTGGATGAAGTGAATTTATTGAAGTGGTAGGAAAGCAGCTTCTAGCCGCTAGCTCCTAGCTTAAAGCCAAAGCTATCGAGATACGCGATTAGCTAGGAGCTAGAAGCCAGGAGCTAGAAGCTCAACTTGCTATTTCTCGACCACATTTATCTCATTCCGCTGTTCCCCGCTCTTGGGGCAGCGATCATGTTCTTTTTCGGGCGCAAGCTGACCAAGCAGACGGTGAACGTGGTTTGCGTCGGCGTGGTCGTGCTGGCGTTCCTCTTCGCGTGCGGCGCTGTCCTTCAATACAACGTCTGGTCGTCGAATCCGGCTCCTGAACAATTCCATCAGCCTTTTCAAAAGGTTGTTTACACCTGGCTCGGCAGCGGCACAGGTCATCTGAATTTTCTGAAGCAAGACGGCTCAGCAGCTGACTTTTCAATCGATGCGGGCTATCTGCTCGACCCGCTTTCCGGCATCTGGCTCCTGTTTGTGACTGGGGTCGGGATGCTTATCCATATTTATTCGACCGGGTACATGGCGCATGAGAGCGGATATTACCGGTTCTTCGGCTACCTCAACCTCTTTATGTTCTCCATGCTCACGCTGATTCTTGCGAACAACTATGTACTGATGTTCGTGGGGTGGGAGGGCGTGGGGCTGTGCTCGTATCTGCTGATCGGGTTCTATTTCCATCGCAAGTCCGCGAGTGACGCGGCGAATAAGGCATTCATCGTGAACCGAATCGGCGACGCCGGGTTCATTATGGGGATGTTCTTTATCGCGTGGTACATGGGGTCGCTACGGTATATCGATGTGAACCTGGCGGCACACAGCGGGCGCTTCCAGCTTGGCGATCCGATCATCACCGCGGCGACGTTGCTGCTCTTTGTGGGCGCCTGCGGGAAGTCGGCGCAGCTTCCTCTTTATGTGTGGTTACCGGATGCCATGGAGGGTCCTACTCCGGTCAGCGCACTGATTCACGCGGCGACCATGGTGACGGCGGGCGTGTACATGGTGGCGCGATCGAATGCGCTGTTTGTACTGGCGCCGACATCGATGAAGACTGTCGCGATTATAGGCGCGCTGACTGCGATCTTCGCGGCGTCAATTGGGCTGGTGCAGAACGATATCAAGCGAGTGCTGGCGTATTCCACAGTGTCGCAATTGGGATACATGTTTCTCGCCCTCGGGGTGGGCGCTTTTGCGGCGGGCGTGTTCCATGTATTCACGCATGCGTTCTTCAAGGCGCTGCTCTTCCTTGGCGCGGGGTCAGTGATTCACGCCATGTCGGGTGAGCAGGACATGCGGAACATGGGGAATCTGGCTCACCGCATCCCGACTACTTACCGGACGATGCTTATCGCTACGTTGGCGATTGCAGGAATTCCTCCGTTTGCCGGGTTCTTCTCGAAGGACGAAATTCTGTGGCAAGCGTGGACCAGCGAGGGCGTGGCTTATCACTTGTTGTGGATCATTGGATATGCGACGGCGTTGATGACGGCCTTCTACATGTTCCGGCTGATATACCTGACGTTCTACAGCAAGCCGCGCATGAGCCACGAGGTGGAGCATCACGTTCACGAGTCGCCCGCTTCGATGACGGGGCCGCTGGTGGTGCTGGCTGTGATGTCGGTGTTTGCTGGATTCCTTGGCTTCCCGCAGAGCCTGGCGCGCTTGGTCGGCATCCATGGCCAGACGAATCGGTTTGAAGCTTATCTTGAGCCGGTATTTGCGAAAGAAGCTCCGGTCATGGCGAAGGAAGAACCGGGACAGTTGGCGGCGGGAGAGAAGGAAGAGGAGAAGACCAGCGGCACCGAATATCTGCTGATGATCCTGTCGGTGGGAGCAGCGGGATTCGGCTGGTGGATGGCGGGAGGCTCGTATCGCGATGCTGATAAAGGTTATGCCGAGCCGATTAACGCGCTGGCTCCGCCCGTGTACAACACGCTGCTGAACAAGTATTACGTGGACGAGGGATACGATTACGTTTTCACCGGCCGCCGCAAGTTGGGCAACGCGCGGCTGGGGGCGATGGGTCTTGGTGAAGCCAGTTCGTGGTTCGACGCCAACATTGTCGACGGGGCGGTGAACGCCAGCGGCTGGCTGACACGCGCCATCGCTTCACTTTCGAGTTGGTGGGATAAGTGGATTATTGACGGCATTGGAGTCAACGGGCCAGCGATCCTGGCGCGCGCGCTTAGCTATCCGGCGCGATTGCTCGAGTGGGGATTGGTGCAGTGGTACGCGCTGGTCATGACCGCCGGGCTAGTAGGGTTTGTTTTCTACTACGTGTACCACTGATGTGCTCGTAGAGACGTAGCTAGCTACGTCTCTACAACAAAAGCTGACATGGAACAACACATTCTCTCGATCATTCTGTTCACGCCGCTGGTGGGCGCGATCCTGCTCCTGTTTGTGCCGAAGGAGAACAAGGATGCGATCCGGTGGATCGCGAACATCTTCGCGCTTGCCGGATTCCTGATCTCGCTGCCGCTGGTGCCGATGTTCTGGGAAAAGGTCACGAACGGCGACCCGGCCCCTTTCAAGTTCATTGAGGGCACGGCCAACAACTGGATCCCATCGATTGGCGCGGGTTACGTGCTGGGCATTGACGGCATTTCGTTCCTGCTGATCATGCTGACCACGCTGCTGGGATGGATCTCTATCCTGTCCTCGTGGACGGCGATTGAGAACCGCGTGAAGGAATACTACGTCTGGTTCCTGATTTTGCAGACCGGGATGCTGGGCGTCTTCATGGCGCTGGATTTCTTCCTGTTCTTTGTTTTCTGGGAAGCGATGTTGGTGCCGATGTATCTGCTGATCGGGATCTGGGGCGGGCCGCGGAAGCTTTACGCTGCGATCAAGTTCTTCCTGTACACGTTGGCCGGGTCGGTGCTGATGCTGTTGGGGATTTTGTTCCTGTACTTCCATCATCACTCGGTCACAAATGTCTACACATTTGGACTGCAAGATCTCTATACGACGGCACCGCGGATTTATACCGACTACGGTCCGTATGCCGCGACGCTACTTTTCCTCAGCTTCTTCTTTGCATTCGCGATCAAAGTACCGATGTTCCCATTCCACACGTGGCTGCCGGATGCGCACGTGGAGGCGCCCACCGCTGGATCGGTCATCCTGGCTGGCGTTCTGCTGAAGATGGGGACTTACGGATTTATCCGCTTCTCACTTCCCTTCTTCCCGAATGTCCTGACGGATCCGCATATTCATGTTCGCTTCTGGGTGATGGTGCTGTCGGTCATCGCGATTGTGTATGGCGCACTGGTTTCGCTGATGCAGAAGGACATGAAGAAACTGGTGGCGTACTCGTCGGTGAGCCACCTGGGCTTCTGCACGCTGGGAATTTTTGCGCTGTCGCCGCTGGGGTTGAGCGGATCGGTACTGCAGCAGATTAATCACGGGATCTCTACCGGTGCGCTGTTCTTGATCGTGGGCATTTTGTACGAGCGGCGTCACACGCGCGAAATTTCCGAGTACGGCGGCATCTCGAATGTGATGCCGGTGTACGCGACCATCACGATGATCATGTTCTTGTCGTCGATGGGACTGCCGCTGTTGAACGGGTTCGTGGGCGAATTCACGATTCTCGGCGGAACGTTTCTAACGAAAGATATCGCGGGGCATCCGGGATGGTTCTGGACGGCCTGGGCGGTGCCGGGAGTGGTGCTGGCTGCGGCGTATCTGCTATGGCTGTATCAGCGCGTGTTCTTTGGGACAATCACGAATCCGAAGAACGAGAAGTTGCACGATCTGACTCCGCGCGAGGTCGCAACGTTCGTTCCGCTGCTGATCATGGCGTTCTGGATCGGGCTGTTTCCGAAGCCGTTCTTCCAGATACTTGAGCAACCGGTGAATCATCTGGTAGCGACGGTGAACGGCGCGACGCCTACAACGACTGCGGCTCAGGCACCGGCACTTGCCACGCAGGCTGAAGTGGCCTCTGCGAGTTCTACAAAGGGCGCAACGCCTGACGCGCTCGCTCCGCTCGCGGGGCGGACGAAGGCGTCCGCCCCTACACAAGCGACGGATCCGGCAAAGGGGAAGAACTAGTGGGTCTGAGTTCCATCGACTATCGGCTGGCGCTTCCGATCATCCAGCTCACGCTGTTCGCGCTGGGCATTCTGATGTTCGACTTTCTGCTACCCAAAGAAAAGAAGTGGATGAATGCGATCGTTGCATTGATCGGCGTGGTCTGTTCCGGTATTGGAGTCTGGCTGAATCAACGCTGGCTTGACAGTATTCATCGGCCCGGATGGCCCGGGATGCTGGGCACGATGGTAGTTGACCATTTCGCCATTTATTTCTTCTACCTGTTTTTGGCCGGAACTGCGATCGCGATCCTGATGTCGGTGCGGTATCTCGAAACCGAGAACGAGAACCACGGCGAATATTACGCGCTCATGCTGCTGTCCGTGGTGGGCATGATGTGCATGGCGGCGGGAGTTGACATTGTCCTGATCTTCATCGGGCTGGAACTGATGGCGATCTCGACTTACGTGTTGGTTGGATTCTTGCGGCGCGACCGACGTTCGAACGAGGCTGCATTGAAGTACCTGCTGTTAGGCGCGTTCTCTTCGGGAATTTTTGCGTATGGCCTGTCGCTTTTGTACGGCTTGACCGGTACGACCAACCTGGGAGGTATTCACCAGTTCCTCATGCAACGAGCGTACGACCCGCAATACCGTCCGATTGCGGTAATTGCGTTGGTAACAACCATCACCGGATTACTGTTCAAGATTGCGGCTATCCCGTTTCACCAATGGGCGCCGGACGCCTATGAAGGAGCGCCTACCAGCATTACGGGATTCATGTCGGTTGCGGTGAAGGCTGCAGGATGGGCAATGCTGCTCCGCATCCTCATTGTAGGTTTGGGCCCGATGCGTCCGGTATGGGCACCGATTCTGGTGTTTGTCTCCATCGCCACCATGACCGGGGCCAACTTCGCTGCGCTCACACAGACCAACACCAAGCGCTTGCTGGCCTATTCATCAATCGCGCACGTGGGATACATGTTGCTCGGCTTGATCGCGGGAACTGTCGAGCAGCCGAATATGGACGGGATCAAAGGGATTCTCGTCTATCTATTGGTTTACACGTTCATGAATCTCGGGGCGTTTGCGGTAATCACTTCTTTGCGGCATCGCAACATTACGGGCGACGACCTCGATGACCTGAATGGGCTTTATTCTCGCGCGCCGGTCGAAGCTGTGCTGATGCTCATATTCATGCTGTCGCTGGCAGGGATCCCGCCGCTGGCCGGGTTCTGGGGCAAGTACTTTATCTTCCTGAGCCTGATTGAGACCAAGCATTATGTACTGGCCGCGCTCGGCGTGTTCTATTCTGTGTTCGGGTTGTACTACTACTTGAAGATCGCCAATGCGATGTTCATGCGGCAGCCTGAGAAGGGCGAGGAGAAGTTGCCCGTCAGCTTTGCGATGCGGATTGCGCTGGCCGTGTCGGGAATCGCGACCCTCTATATTGGAATCATGCCCAACAAGTTCATCGAGATGGTGAACTGGGCGCTGGGAATTGCGCAGCAGGCGAATGTGGCGTCGTTGATGAAATAGCGAATGACTTGTCGTCGTACCTTGTAATCCTGAACGCAGTCGCAACGTAGCGAAGCGAAGCCGCGGCGGAGTCGAAGGATCCCTACCTGCGGGCACGGAACCAAAGGAAACTGAGATGGGCTTGGCTTCGCGCCTTTGACTCGCTCGATCGAAAATCCCCACCTCTGGCAACACCGGCCAGCAGTGGGGCAACCCGGGTTACTTGCCCTTCTTGTTCGGTGTTTCAGCTATGACGCCTGTCCCCGAAGATCCCGAACGCAAGAAAAGTCCGTGGGTGCAGTTTGGGCGGTACAGCCAGATTGCGTTTATGCTGCCTGCAGGGACGGTGGCGGGATATCTTCTGGGCGCTCTGATGGACCGGTGGCTGCATACCTCGTGGATCGCTGTTGTGGGACTGATCCTCGGCAGCGTGGGTGGGCTGATCGAGTTGATCCGGACGGTTTCGAAGGATACGAAGTAGATGGTAGCGTCTGGATCGAACCGCGCGCCTTGCGCACCCGTTTGTGTCGTACCGGTTCTTTCGCCCCTTGCCCGGCTCGTTCGTGTTTCGTGGAACGCCCCGCGGCTTTCGCCGTGGGCTGCATTCTTCCGCCGCTTCGCGGCTCCAAGGTGTAGATTCCATTTCGCTTCCGGACAACAGCGACAATCGCGTTACGCCTAATCTTCCATATGCCCGATGCTCCTCCCAACTCGGCAGATGGTGGTGCTAAGGACTCAGATGCTTTCTACCAATCGGCGCTCGCGCGAATTCGGACTTTCATGCTCGCGTTGGGGCCGGTTCTTTCCGCTGTCGCGTGGGTGGCGTTCGGGTGGCGGACGGCGCTCGGATTCCTGCTGGGGTGCGTGATTGCGTACCTCAATTTCCAGTGGCTGAAGAGCGGGGTCTCGGGACTCGCGGACCGGGTGACGAATACCGGAAAAGCATTGTCGGGTAAGGGGATCGTCGTGCGGTTCCTGCTGCGCTACGCGTTGTTAGGGCTGGCTGCGTATGCTATATTAACCAGTTTCCCCGCGAGCCTTAAAGGTTTGTTCGCGGGCCTGTTCCTGCCCGTGGGGGCGATCGTCTGCGAAGCTGGGTATGAAGTGTACGCGGCGATTCGGGGCAATGGTTGAAATCGATTGAGAGCTTTTGAAAATCGCCACTTCTGGCAACATCGGGAAGTGGGGAACCCAGAATAGACGCTTACATGCCTGAACAACTTTGGTTCACCGAAATCCTGAATCGGTTACTGGCGGGGCCGGTTACCGCCTTCCTGCACTTGCTGGGAATCTCGCCCAAGCACCCTACCGCTCCCATCACCAACTCTTTCGCGATGGAACTGCTGGTATTCGGGTTTCTTGTGATCGTGTTTCTGCTGGTGCGGTCGCGGCTTTCGGTGGAGTCTCCGGGACCGCTGCAACATGCATTCGAGGGCGTTGAAGGATTCGTGCTGGGACAGAGCCAAGAGATTATCGGGCATCATAGCGAGCAGTACACGCCGTTTTTTGCGATCGTATTTCTGTTCATCCTCATGTGCAACATGATCGGGCTGATTCCCGGTTTCGAGTCGCCGACGGGAGTCGCTTACGTACCGCTCGGCTGCGCGATTTGTTCCTTTCTGTACTACCACGCCCAAGGCTTTAAGCACGCGGGAATCGGATACCTGAAGCATTTTCTGGGACCGATCCCAGCACTCGCACCCTTAATGCTCCCGATCGAGTTGATCAGCCACACAGCACGGTTACTGTCACTGACAGTGCGTCTCTGGGCCAACATCTTTGCTGGAGATTTGGTCACGCTGGTTTTCTTTTCGATGATCCCGATTGGAGTACCAATTATCTTCCTCTCGCTGCATATTGTGGTCGCGGTGCTGCAGGCTTATGTGTTCATGCTGCTGTCGATCATTTATGTGTCGGGAGCGGTGGCGGAAGAGCACTAGGAGCAGGGATTAGGGCATAAAATGGCAGCGATTAGATGTCAGTGGTCCGCTAGTTTGGCTGACCACTGACAACTGGCCACTGGCCACGCAGTCAGTGTGAGGGCGTCTGCACGGTATGGCGTCAACCACCTCCTGACGGCAATTCATCAAGGAGCAACACCCATGCGTCTATTGAGCCGTTTCTTCATGATCCTGTCGGCGCTGTGCTTCGCCGTTCCTGCCTTCGCGCAGGGCGGAGGCACCAGCGATGCAGCCTGGGTCGCCATCACTGCCGGGTTTTCGATGGCGATTGCGTCCGCCGTATGCGGACTCGCCCAAGGCAAAGCTGTGGCCGCCGCAACTGAGTCGCTGGCCCGCAATCCAGCTGCCCGTCCTGGAATTCAGTTCGCGCTGATTCTGGGCCTGGTGCTGATCGAGTCGCTGGCGCTGTATACCCTGGCGATTATTTTCTTGAAGGTGAAGTAGAGAACGTTTTCAACGTTTCAAGGTTTCAAAGTTAAAAGCCTCTGCTTTGGCAGAGGCTTTCTCTTTGGCTTGATATATTGCGAGTCTGTTTTGCGAACCGCCCCGGCCCTACAGTTTTCGATCGCCGCTCCACTCTGTGCCTTTGGTTTTGGTGCCGCTGTTCAGGGCTTCGACCAGGAGGCGGCGGAGTTTGTAGCGGCTCTCCAGGTCGGTGTTGACGATTTCGAATCCGACTTCATTTACACGCGCGCGTCGCAGAAGGACGTGGGCGCGGACTTTCGAGCGCATGCCCAAGGAAATCTCGAGATCGGCTTCGCTGCCGATGCGGAGATTGTCTTCCTTAGTGCCCATCCCTCCGCCAAGGCTTAATTCCCGAATCATGATCTTGGATTTACCCCATGAGCTTCCGATCGTTCCCATGACGGTCTTTGCCAGAACCAGGCGCTCATAACGGCGCTGGCGAACCCAGGGGCAAGCGGGAGCCATGTCGAGAGGCGCGATTGCCAGTTCGGCGGGTTCGAGTCCGCTGTCGGACATCACCTGCGTGCTGTAGCGTGGATCGGTTTTTGCCAATGCCTGTGCGGCCGCAATTCTGAGTTCGCGGTGATAGACCCATCCAAACGTCTTCTTGGCTTCGACAATGTCTCTTAGTACTGCGACCGACTCCTGGTCTTTCAATCGGCCCAGCGATTCGATTGCCTTGAGCTGAACATAGGGAGAACGGGAAGCGGCGTCACCCGGCTTCGCCATGGCGATGAGAGGCGGAACGGCGCTCAAATCTCCGCTCATGCCGATTTCGTCGACGGCTTCGGGCAGAACAATAGGATCGAGAACTTCCGCGAGTTCCAGCAGGGTGCGGCCGCGGTCCGGTGCAGCACCGTAGGCGATCTGACGCACCACAATGTCGTGATAGAAGCGATTCCACTCGGGAAGACGAACGGGCAGCAGTTCAAGCAACGTTCCGACATCGAGGCGGCTGATGAGTCCGACGCCACCCGAGGCCTGACGCGGTTGTCCGGTGCGCAGGATTTCGCGCAGTTGCAAAAGGACAGGCGAACCGAGATTCTTGACCAGTTCGATCATGTGATCGCACTCGTCACGACGCATGCAGCGGAAGAAACGATCGGCAAGATGCTCTGCGCCGGCCTGGCTTGTACGCCGCAATACCGCTAGAAGATCGGCAGGCACCTGCTCCACGTGAATGGCTTCTTCAATGAATTCGGGCAAGCGGTTTTCGACGCCCACGCGGGGCCGGAGATCGCTCATCAGCACGGGACGCTCGACGCTGATCAGTTCCATGCCCGCGCATACCTCGTTGATGGCGGCGTAGTTCTTGGCTGCGCTGGATTCCTGGCTCAGGCGCACAAAAGCCGCGCTGAGCAAGCTCTGCATTTCGGAGTCTTTCTCGGCGATGATCTGTTCGCTCAGTTTGCGCACCGCCTGGGCCATGGGCTGTCCGCCCAGACGTGAGTAGAGGTCGGCAATCTGGCTCAATCCGATGGCTGTACGACGGCGCGGTTCAACATCTTTGGCGGCCAAGCAGCTGGAGTAGTTGTTCAGGATGTCGGAGGCAAGTTGCTTGTCGTCGCGCTCAAGGAGCATCTCGACAAATTGCCGCAAGTTTCGCGGAGGAACGCAGGGAGCCTCGTGCGACAGCAATACGCTCTTCTTGCCGGCTTCGGGGACTTCTGCCCAGAACATGCGGTCAAGGATGTCGGCGTGGGATTCAACCAGAATCCCGGCCTTGCTCATCTTTTCCTCTTGCAGTTTCAGAATCTGGCGCAGCGAGTCCATCTGGCGGCTCATGTGCTCCATCATCTGGTGCACGGCGTTGACCTTGACTTCGCCCTTCGAATAACGTTCAAGGGCAAAGCGGATGGCCATATGCTCGGCGGCCTTCATGAGCAGCGGCGTGTCCTCTTCTTCTGCGGACGTGGCACGCGCTGCCAGGCTACCCAGCAACTGCTGCAGGCTCAATCTTGTGTTGGGATCAGTTTCAGAAAGCTCTTTCTGCAGATCCTCTTCCTTAATACTTGGATCCTGCTGGACCTGCCCGAAACGAGTAAGCAGGCGGATCGCCTGAATGACCTCCTGCTCCTGCAGGGGCACCATGCCACCGGTCCACGCAGGTGCTGCACCCGTACCGGTGCCTGTGCCGGAACCAGTGCCGCCACTTCCCGAGCCCGGACCACCGGATCCGCTTCCTGTACCCCTTCCCAAGGGAGGGTTCGGAATACTTCCCAACGGGACCATCGGCGTACCGTCGCCAGTTCCCTTGCCACCTCCGGAAGTCGCACCTTCGGCTGCGGCAATCAGCTGCAGCAGTTTCTGCGGATCATTCAACCATTGCTTGAACTCAGGACCGAGGGTCTGTGCAGCGATCTGGGCGGCGATGCTCACGTCGCCGGTTAGAGGATCGGCTGCCACGAACTTCACTTCATTAATCTTGATCGAGCCCGATTTGCTACCGCCGAGCGCTTCCTTGATCTGCTTGGCTACGTCCGTTGCCTTCGAGCCGGCGACCGTGAAGGCCCGAACCAGGCGCACAAAATCTTGTTCCGTAACATCTTTTGAGAAATGCAAGCTGGCCAGTCCGGCCGTGGTCAGCAGCGTGGCAAAGCTCTTCTCTGCCTGGCCGGATTCGAGCGGGATACCGTCGAGAAGCAGTTTGTTATCGGAAACACCGAGCAGGAAGCCACCGCTGGGAAGCGCGCTCTGCAGTTCGCTCCACGTGGTCTCGAACTGCGCCTCTGTGCGCTTGTGCTCATAGCCGTACATCCGCGCGTACTTAATGAGGATGTTCAGGCTGTGAACAAATGCCCGTGCTGAAGCTGCACGCGCTCCTTGAGATGTGCCTGTGTCGGAGATAAAGAACTCCTCGAACTGCTGATTTGCACCTCAAGGTTATTCCGAAAAGGTAAGCTCTAAAACGTTACCGAGGTAAGTATCGAGAACGAGGCGGGTTTGCAGCCCTCACCGCACGAGGCGCTGCCGAGGAAATCTGTTAGCGCGACGGCGTTACTTAGGTAACTTACTCTTCAAAAGCCGACGACGTGTGTAATAGAATGGCGATTCCCCCCAGCACTTCCTATGGAAAACTTGGTGTTCTACCTTATTGTGCAGTTGAACCTTATTTTTGGGGTTGCTGGCCTGATGTGGCCGGACAAGATGATGCCGGTATTTGGGCTATTGATGTTTCCGTGGCCTGCCAGCCATCGCGCGATCCGGACCCACGGGGTCGTTGCAATTATTGGCTACATGCTGGTTCTGGCAAAAATCCTCGCAACTGCTCGCTGGTAACTGCTGGGCGGTCGGCAGGGCTCAGCCCACAGCCTTTGAGCCCCTCCAGTAGAATGTTGGCGAAGAAGAAATCGATTCTTCGCAACCGGATTGAAAACCACTTCTAAATCCATAGGACTCCGCTACTGGATGCTTCGCGTCCTGGAGGAGTGCACCAAGGTCTCGACAGATTTCAGCGCCGATCCTGTCCATGATCTTCGCGTAGCACTTCGACGTTGCCGCTCCATGGCAGACGGAATGATGGCGATGGACCCGGACCCGGGTTGGAAATCCATGAAGAAGGCGGGCAAGCAGCTTTTCCAGCGGCTTGGAGCGCTGCGGGACGTCCAGATCATGGTGGAGTGGATGGAGAAACTCAAATTGCGGGAGATCGCCGGACATTCGGAAGGGCCAGCCACAAGCAACGACACCGTATCGGGATTGGGAGTCGCTGCAGGTGTGGAGATGCCCCAGAGTCCCGCGCACGCGCTGTTGAGAATTCTGGAAGGACGCGAAGTTCAGCTGAAGCGGGAGGCTCGTGCAGCGCTTGAAGAATTCGATCGAAAACAATGGCGGCAGTGGAGCAAATCCTTACCAACTCGCGCCACCCGGATCCGGCCCGGCAGCGCCGTATTCAAGCATCTGGCGCTCGAGCGCTGGACGACAGCACGCCAACTGCACACGGCAGCTTTGCGCAACCGGTCGCAAGTCGCGTTTCACACCTTGCGAATCGGAATCAAACGGTTCCGGTATATCGTGGAGAATTTCCTCCCTGTCGAGCACGCGGCCTGGGCCGATGATCTGAAACATATGCAGGATCTGCTCGGCGAGGTCCATGATCTGGATGTGCTGTGGGCTACCGCGACTTCATCTCGAATATTTTCCGATGAGGCTGCCCGCAAAAGCTGGCACGAGCGAATTGTGGCCGAGCGCACGAAGCGGATTGATGAATACCGGCAAAGGACGACTGGCACGGATTCACTCTGGGACGTGTGGCGGGCGGGTTTGCCGCAAGGAAAACAGATTGGCGAAATTGCTACGCGCCGCATGAAGCTGTGGGCGAAAGTTCTGGATCCGGACTTTGTCCACTCGGAACGGGTCGCGCGACTTTGCCTGCAGCTCTATGACGGACTGACAGCGGCGGGATTCTTCGCGAGCCCAGGCCGGGAAGACGCGAACGCAGACGGCGATCCCCGCGCCAGCCTTCTGGCTGCCGCACTGCTGCACGACGTCGGGAAGGTCAAAGGCAACAAAGGGCATCATAAGGAGTCGCAAGAGCTGATCCAGAAGCACGGCACTCCGTTGGGATGGGCAGAAACGGATATGCGCCGTGCAGCGCTGGTGGCGCGCTTCCATTGTGGAACGCTACCGGCCAGAAGCCACAAAACATTGCGAGACCTTCTCGCCGAAGAGCAACGAGTTGTCATTCGGTTGGCCGCGATACTTCGACTGGCAAATGCACTGGATGTTGCCCACGATGGACATGTTCGAAGAGTAAAGATCGAATACTCTGCTGCGGCACCGCGTCGCGCGAACGGTTTGCCCTACAAGCGAATAGCTCCAGGACAGCGCGACGCTTTGATAGTCGGGGCCGAAGGATTTGTTGCGGGCAGTCGGACGGCGCAAGCGGTGGCCGGGGAACGATATCTGCTGGAAACGGTGCTTCGCAGACCGATTGTGGTGAAGGCGATGAAACCCGCGTCTCATTCGAGATCAAGTGCGTCATCCTCCCAGCTACTAAGGTAATGTCGACGCTCGTCGCAGTTGGGCTTAGGATGCGCTCATGCGGAATGTCGTCGGGTGCGGGTTAGTCTTCATTGCAATCGCGACCGCATTTTCGCAAACCGCTGCAAACCCCACTACCATCCTTGGAATCTTGGAAGAGAATCCGGGAATTCATTATGGCGATCCGAACTCCCGAGCGATGCGGATTGTGTTTCGGGCAAACGGCCACGGTTGGACGGCCTTTCGTAGTGAATGCCCTGATCACGATTGTGGGAGTTTCGCTGCAGATGATTACCCCATTGAAATAGCCTGGACAATTGCTTTTGGCGGCAGGAAGCTGGGCACAGTGGTCAGTAGAAGCGTTGAGAACAATCACCAGTTAGCTCCCAGCCAGCAGAAGATTGTCAGCACTGGTCTCATACCAACCATCGAGAAGCGCACCGAAGCATTCGAAGACGCCTTGCTTTATCGCCCGCTAATCGCAAACTCAGAGCCTTACTTCACCGATCCAGACCTCTGGAAGCCGTTCAAACCACCGGCGGACTTGATTACAGCTTTACGCAGTCAATTCCGAAAAAGCTTTCGAACGCTATGCCGCCTGAATGCGAATGACGAAAGCAAGCTCGAAAAGTTTATCTACCAAGATGACGATGTGAGGCTAGTCAAAGCCTACACATCAAGAAGAGGTTGGATAGTTGCGAGATTGCACTTAGAAGCCATTGACTGTAACGACGTTGAAGCCGGATTCGACATTGACGATCCATGGTTTGCAGTCGATCCAACGAAGTCCGTAATCCTTTTGGGTTCTGGATTTGAACTCGTGGACGCCGGCGACTATGACAACGATGGCACATCCGAACTGGTGTTCGCGATTAAGCGCGACAATCGCGGCGGATACGAACTTTCTTACGATAATTTCAAGAGGCACGCTGTATTCGAGTTTGGTTATCACTAGGTGACGGTGGAGTTAGAAACCTCGCAGTCACTTCCCTTCCGTCGAGTTTCCCGCTACAAATTGTCTGCTATGACTCATGCGCAATTGGTGGAAAGAGCTGTGCGGTGGTTGCGCTCATACCGCTGCGGAGTGGTGCTATCGGAGCAGGCTTGTGTCAGCGGCGAAATGCCTGATGCCATAGGGTGGAAAAAGGCGTCCCACTCCGTGCTTGTGGAGTGCAAGGTCAGCCGCGCTGATTTCTTGGCGGACCGGGACAAACCGTTTCGCCTCAAGCCGGAAAAGGGTGTGGGGAGTGAGCGGTTTTATCTGACTCCGCCCAATCTCGTACGGGTTGAGGAACTGCCGGTCGGCTGGGGACTTTTGCAGTGCCGACGTGACCGCGTTGAGATGATCCATCCGTCAGTGAAGAACCTGCGCACGGCAGTGGGATTTCGTTACGAGATGAATCTGTTGCTGGCCAGCCTGCGGCGGGTCGAAGTCCGCATCGAACCCCAGAGTATTACGGATTTTCTGAAATGGAAGAACCGGATGGCAGAGTACAACCGAGGAACTCTGCCGGAAGGGCTGATGCCAGCTGAGGATGAAACCAACGTGTTTCTTGAGCCGGAAGTTCCGTGTTAGGCTCCTGCTGACTTGAAATACGCAGAATCGAATCGCACGGGCTAAAGCCCACTCTATTTGGCGCTTCGACGGCGCGGCTGAAAACCGCACCCTTTCAAGACTTCTGCAGACAACTGGAGAACCTCGGTGCGCTTAACCCCGCCTGCACTTGCGATTCTAGCGGTTCTGTCGTTTTCACCCAACGCGCAATGCCAGCGTCAGCATGACGAACTGACCGAATTGCAGGTAGGAACAGTTCACTTCCCTACGTCGTGTAATCCACAAGTACAGAAGACATTTGAAAGGGGAATAGCACTTCTGCATTCGTTCGCCTTTGAAACAGCGGAGGCCACATTTCGCCAGGTAGCGAAAGATGATCCCGGATGTGCGATGGCTCACTGGGGCGTCGCGACCACATTCAGCCGGTGGGCTGGGCCTGATAACAAGCAGCGCAAACAGGGCTGGGAAGAAATTAAGATCGCGAAATCACTCCACGCGCCAACCACCCGCGAACGAGACTACATCGCGGCTGAAGCCGAGATCTACGCTCACCCGGATAAGAAAGATGACAAGCGCGGCGACCGATATCTGAAGCGCATGGAAAAGCTGTACCGTAGATACCCAGACGACCACGAGGCTGCGGCGTTCTACGCTTTGGCCTTGGAGGAATCTGACGGCGACGACGATCCGAATCATGCTCAGCGAAAGAAGGCGGCGGCGATCCTCGAGAAGCTCTTCGTCATCGAACCTCAACATCCAGGCGTTGCGCATTACTTGATTCATACGTACGACGTTCCCGGCATGGCCGAGTTGGGACTTCCGGCAGCGCGACGGTACGCGCAGCTCGCCCCGTCCGCACCGCACGCGCTGGATATGCCGTCGCATATATTTGCACGATTGGGAATGTGGCAAGACGATATCGATTCCAATGTTGCGTCTGTCGCCGCCAGCCGCAATGCGGCGATGACGCACATGGGAGACGCCGGACACCAGTATCACGCCATGGAATTCCTTGTGTATGCATATCTCCAGTCGGGCCGTGACAAGGAAGCCAAACGGGTCATTGATGAGGTAAAGACTCTTCCGAAGATGGACAACATGTACGGCACGGATTTCGATCCGAACCTTTCTGCCCAGGTTGAGTATGCAGCCAGCTATGTGTCGGAGCTTCGGCTGTGGAAAGATGCGGTGGCCTTACCGCTGCTGACCGACAACAGTGATGGAGATAGTTCATTGACCTATAAAGCGCGCGCAATTGGTGCTGCGCGTCTCGGCGATTTGCACACGGCCAGGCTGAATCTGATTGAAATGAAGACCCTGCACGAAAATCTCGTTCAGAAGAAGAAAATGGGTGCCGCCAATGCTGTGAATGACGATATTCAGGTTGTCACAGCATGGATCGATCACTCCGAAGGGAAGAACGACGAAGCTATGGGTCTTCTGCGCCCGCTGGCGCAAAAAGATCACGGACTGTTTGCGACCGACGGCGACATTCCAGCTCACGAGATGTTGGGTGACATGCTGCTCGATATGAAGCGTCCGGATGCTGCGCTGCAAGAGTACGAGGCCGAACTGAAAGTCAGCCCGAATCGTTTCAACTCGGTATACGGTGCCGCTCAGGCTGCTGAGATGGCGAAACTGCAAGACAAAGCGACCGCCTACTATAAGCAACTGGTAATGTCTTGCAACGGTGGGGACTCGACCAGGCCTGAACTTGCACACGCTCGCGAATTCACAGGAGCCGTGGCTAAGAAATGAATGTCTCCGTGAATGCGCGAAGCGCAATACCGGCGTCACATATCCCGGCGGCCTTCCATCGCTTTCAACATTGTGATTTCGTCGGTGTATTCGATATCGCTTCCGACCGGGATCCCCATCGCAATCCGCGTCACTTTGACTCCCGCGCGCTTCAACTGTTGCGATAAGTAGACAGCCGTGGCTTCACCTTCCACAGTGGGATTCGTAGCAAGAATCACTTCGTCGACATTACCCGATTCCACGCGCGAGATCAGATTTGAAATGCGAAGCTGCTCGGGTCCTACACCGTGCAGCGGAGAAATCGCTCCATGCAGGACGTGGAATACTCCATTGAAGTGTTTGGTCTTTTCGATCGCAGCGATATTGGTCGGTTCTTCCACCACGCACACGAGACGTTGATTGCGTGTGGCGCTCGTACAGTACGCACAGGGATCGACATCGGTGATGTTATTGCATACGGAACAGAGACGAAGATTGGCTTTCACGTCGCGGACGGCCGCGGCGAGAGCCTCGGCATCTTCGTCGCTGGAGCGCAGGATGTGAAAGGCAAGGCGTTGCGCGCTCTTGGCGCCAACTCCCGGGAGCTTCTTCAGCTCGTCGATCAAGCGGGACATCGGTTCGGCGAATTTGGACATGGAGAGACTAGTTTATCCGGGCGTGAGATCCTTCGCTACGCCTGAAGAACGGCTTCGCTCAGGATGATGCCGAACAAGATCACGGATTTGGCAGAGCGTATTCGAAATCATAGGAATGCTTGCCGTCCGGCGCAATGATGATGGTCATCTTCCCCGAGAGACCTTGGAGATCGCCAGTACCGGAATCGGGGACTACGGTGATAGTCAACTGAGGCGCGTTCCGATTCATGATACCCACGTGTTGAAGAACGAATGTACCCGCACGACCGTTAAGAGTGCCACTGACCTTCTCGATTGCTACGTAGGCAGCGGAGCCCTTGACGGCGGTGCCAGCGGCCAGCATTTGTCCCGCGGCAGTGGCTTCGAGATCACCGAGGTAGGTTTTGTCGAGAATCATCCGGCTAAGGAGTGGGTCGTCGGAGTTATCGTCCTGAGGAGTGATCTTGACGTCAAAGGGTCCGGCAGCGCGGGTCATAGGAACCTCTTTCTAATGGAATGGTCAGGAAGTTGTGACGGGCACTATGAACGCGGCGTTCACTTTTGGGTTGGCAGCAGGTATCGGTCAGAGCCCCGGAATCCCTAAACCGCCGAGCATGCCTCCGACGGTGGACTGCATCTGTGAGTCGACTTTGCGATTGGCCTCGTTAATGGCTGCAAGGATCAGATCCTGCAGCATCTCGATGTCTCCAGATTTCACCGCTTCGGGATCGATACGAAGGCTCAGCAGTTGCTTGCGTCCGTCAACCTTTACAGCGACAGCGCCGCCGCCAGAACTGGCTTCCACTATTGTCTCCTGCATTTTCTTCTGCAGAGACTCATATTGCGATTTGGCTTTCGACATCAGGTCTTGAAGATTGAATCCACCCATAAATTAGGCTCTCGGCTTTCGGTGCTCTAGCGTTTGTCTCTGTGGTCTATGACGGTTCTGATTTCAGCTCCGAACTTTTCCTGCATGCGGCGGACGATTGGGTCTTGTTCGGCGCGGCTGCGGCCGCCAGGTCCGGCAGCCAGACGCGGGCCGCCATTTTTTTTCTCTTGAGGAGCAACGGTGGAACCGGGAATCACCCTTAATTTTATTGCTCTCCCAAGCGCTCCACTGGCCGCGGCAATTGCGATGCGCTTTCCGTCCGGGCCGAGGGACATGTCCACGATGGTTTGCGATTCTGAAACTTTGACGACCAGTTCGTTGCCCTGGACGCTCCATTCGCCAGAAGAAAGCATCGAGACCAGGATGCGCTGATTAGCGTCGCTGAGGGCCTGGAGGACCGCCGCTTGCGCGCGATCGATGTCAGGACCGGCGGATAACTGGAGCTCAGGCGCTGGAGCAGGAATTTCAGAAACAGGTACGGATTCCGGAGCGCTAGTTTCGACTGCTTCTTTGGGCTCGGCAATGGGAGTTGCACTCCGCATTTGGACAGGCGCGGCTGAGCCCATGACCACGGGTTCCGGCTGGCTCGATTGAGCCACGATGCGCGGGCCGGAGGGCGGGGCGCCCGAGACAGAATCCTCCTGCCGAGGCGTCCCCTTTCGCGCCGAGTCCGCCGCAAAGGGGCTGACAAAGTTCGGCCGCGATTGTGACGTCGCAGAATCCGGCCTGCGTGTTTCAGATACGTTTCCGCCGGCCACGATCGCAGGCTTTGTTGCCGGCTTCAGCCCCCCAGATGCAGCGGGAATTGACATGTCGGTCAGCAGTTGTTCGATCGGCAACAGCTTCTGGGCGTGTGACATCTTTAGCAGGCCCAATTCAAGGTGAAAACGTTGTTCCTGCTTATAGCCCAGCTCGCCGTGTGTCCTGAGCATGATCTGGAAATGACGCGCCAGATCTTCTTCCCCAAACAGATCGGCCACGCGCGCGACGCGTTCGCGCTCTTCGCTGGAGATCTGCAGCAATGATGAATCTCTGCCTGCGATCTTGGCGACAGTTGCGTTGCGCAGAAAGCGAACCATCTGTCGGGCAAAGTGAGTGGGGCTGTGTCCCTCACTAATGAGATGGTCTACTTGACGCAGGATTTCCTGACTGTTGGATTGGGAGACCGCCTGCATAACCTGCTCGAGGATGTGAGCGGGAGCGGCTCCGACGAGGCCACGAACAGCGTCTGCGGTCAGTTTGCCCGTGGAGGATGCGATCGCCTGATCAAGGATGGAGAGGGCATCCCGCATGGAACCATCGCCGGCCTCGGCGAGTAACGCAAGGGCGTCATCATCGGCTTCGATCTTTTCCCGGGTGACCAGATCCCGGAGCTGGCCTACGATGTCATCAAACTTTACGGCTCGGAAGCTGAAGTGTTGGCAACGAGAGCGGATGGTTTGCGGAATGTCCTCAGGCTGGGTAGTTGCCAGCATGAAAACGATGTGATCCGGAGGCTCTTCGAGCGTCTTGAGCAACGCGTTGAAGGCAGCGTCGGTGATCTGGTGGGCCTCGTCGAGAATGTAAATTTTGAAGCGGTCGCGTGCCGGACGATAACGAGCGGCTTCGCGAAGTTCGCGGATTTCGTCGATGCCGCGGTTGGTGGCCGCGTCGATCTCAATGACATCGACAGCGTTTCCGGCCCGGATCTCAGTGCAAGACTCACATACGCCGCAGGGCTCGGGAACCGGGTGGTCCTTGGAGCGGCAGTTCAGAGCGGCAGCCAGAATGCGAGCCACGGTGGTTTTGCCGATACCGCGGTGGCCGCTGAAGATGTATCCGTGAGCCGTTCTGCTCTGCTCGATGGCGTTCTGGAGCGTACGGGTGACATGCTCTTGTCCGATCACTTCGGAGAACTTCTGGGGACGGTATTTACGAGCCAGGACGGTGTAACTCATGAGGCGAAGAGACGATTATACGTGACGCCGGACCAAAACCCGAGCGGGCGGAAAGCGTAGATTTGGCGAGTTCGGGGCTTGCGAACCGTGCTCTGCACGCGATACGCTGTTTCGACAACTTTATGGGGAAAAGCGGCCTTGGTGGTGCTTTCAGGCCGCGAGGAGGGTTTGATGCAATTGAAACTTAGCAAACGAACAGTGGACGGCATACTTGCGATCAGCTGTACGGGGCGGATTGTGTTCGGCGAAGAGTCTTCATTGTTGCGAGACGAGCTGAAAAAAGCAATCACGGACGGCAATAAGCGGATCGTGCTGAACCTTGGCGAAATCAGTTACATCGATTCGGGCGGGCTCGGGACTCTGGTTGCGCTGCACACTACCGCCCACAATTCGGGCGGGACGATCAAACTGGCGAACCTGACCAGGCGGGTTGGGGATTTGCTGCAGGTCACCAAACTGCTGACTGTATTCGAAGTTCACGATTCGGAATACGACGCGCTGGAAGCATTCCGGACTGCGGCGTAGGTCTCGTGGTAATTCCAACTTTGCGGGCCGGCTCTCGAAGAGCCGGCCTTTGTGTACTTATGAAGAAGTCCACAAAGAAGGCTGCGAACTCCGGGCTGATCGTGTTGCGAATCGAGCGAGCGATTCGCGCGATCCCGCGCGGGAAGGTGTCGACTTACGGAGGAGTGGCGCGGGCGGCGGGGTTTCCGGGCGCGGCGCGGATGGTAGCAAGGGTATTGCGCCGGGGATTTGGGCTTCCGTGGCAGCGCGTTCTGGGAGCTGGCGGCGCGATCAAGCTTACGGGGGATTCCGCGATCGAACAACGGCTGAGACTGGAGTCCGAGGGCGTGCGCTTTCGCGGAAGGAAAGTCGACATGAAGGCGCATGAATACAAAGTGGCCCGGGCCAAACCGTTAAACTCGCGTCCTAGTCGTAAGTCCTCCAAGCGCTAGTCGAGGATTCCCAACAATTCCCCTCGCGAGACGGATTGAAGACTTGAAATTGAAAGCTTCCAGCTCCTGGCTCCATCAGAACTTTATGCTGCCCGTGATTTGCAAGGAATATCCCTGATAGGTGGACCGGTCTTCGAATTCCTTGAAGTACTTGATGCCGACACTCACATTCCGCGTTGGCAGAATCAGACTTGATCCGAATCCGAGGGCGTTGATCCTATAGTGCGCTGAGGACTGGACAGGAGTGACACCCGGCCCGGTCTTATCCGTAAGTTGCCATTGTTCGTAACCGACTAATCCCACTTGAAGATTCAGATCGCGTTGCAATGGCAATACATGTGTCACCGAATAATCGAGGTTGAGAGTGTCGCCGGGATGGATTTGCGTACCTTGTTGCGTCGTGTGGATTTCGTACATCTGGAATGCAGAGAATGCAGTTTTTTTGTTCTCGCTTAGGTAGAAAGTCTGGCCAGATGCGAAAGCGTGCGTCCAATAGCCAGAGCCGACATTGTTGCTGGCACCGACACTAAACTTCCCGGAAGGAGCGAGGAAGCCGTAAATAGCCCGAATATCTGCCCTCTTTGTGAGCCAGCCGAGGATGAACGGCTGATAGTAGGAGTCCGCCAGCCCGCCGCCGCCGCCGATTCCTCCGTTAACGTCGGACGTGAGCGAGTTGTTGGCGATCGGGATTGTGGCGGACATCGAAAAAAGTGCCCCTCCGATAAAGCTCATCTTTTGTTTGCTAACCCAGACCAGACTGTTCATGTCCATCATCACGGAGTTCTGACCTGTGGCAAGGACTTCCCCGGTCGGACCCTTCGCCGTATCTCGGGAGTAGAACAGGAATTGATTGACGTAAGAGATTCCCGGCTGGGGCGTGACACCTGAGTTAGTTGCGCTCATTCCCAGCGGGTATACGCCTCTGACTTGGGCCACAACAGGCAGCGACATCATGCAGACTAGAGCGAAAAGACGAAGTGGTGCGGCACTCGTACTGAGAGTACCTCGCTTCACGAGGCGCGCCGAGCTCGGTCAGCGCGGGATTGTTCCACGGGCTGAAGTTTCGGGGAATTGTTACGTTGTTCGCTTGTCACCAGAGAGAACTTGGCCAGATATTTCGCCAGAGGCATAAGCATCAGCAATCCCACAATCGCAACTACAACGACCATGACGATGACGTTCGGATCGCTAAAATTCTGCCCACCTACCACCAGCGCAGCCGCGATGTTGCGCTGTGCCGTGCCGAGAGCCATCACTCCTCGAGTGTCGGGTTGAGGCCCACCCAGGAGCCATCCGATCCCGGAGCCCGCCGCAATGAACAAGATGCTGGCCAGAACGCCACGCGTCCCATAGAGGCTCAATACGTTCTGCATGTTCGTAATCAACAAAAGCACAATGAGTAGGGCGAGGCTCAGAATAGACACTCGTCCGAGCGAAGGTTGTACTCTTGCCGCTAACCTGCTCAGGCGCGCTTTCACCAGAAGTCCTATCGCAAGCGGGAGCATCATGAGGAAGACCAGCGACCGCCCTATCTTCATCGGATTGACGGAAACACCCTCCAGGAATAGCGGCAGCACCAGCGGCATGTATACAACCGTCACAACCATGAGCAACACCATCAAGCCCACGGAGAACGCCAGGTTCCCTTTGCTGATTCGAGCTAACAGCGGCAAAAACGGCGCACCAGAAGCGGTACCGAGCAGGAGCAGGGCAATGCCGAGTGGTTCGTCCAGCTGGAGGAGCTTTGCGATGCCAAAAGCCGCAAACGGCATCAACACAAAATTCGCCAGGAGTGCAAGAACAATTAACCGGTAGTTTCGCAAGGGGGCAAGAATCTGCCCCACGGTGAGACTTAGTCCCATCGAGAGCATGCTTGACAGTACGAAAGTGAGCATCGCGATCGGGACTATCTTGCTAAGGATTTCCATTTACCCTCTCCAGCACGGCGTCCTTCGCTCCGGCCTCGAATCAGGCGACAGCCTGAGGTTGTTTAGCGCCCAACTTGCGTGCCAGGGGCATCGTCACAAGATTTTTCCAGAACGTCTCCAGCGACTCGACGCCACCAAACAACGTGGTGAAGATGGTTGAGTCAGCCAGCAGGATGTGTCCCGCGCGCTGGGTATTAGGCGGCATCCAGATAAACGAGTTGAATTCTGTGTTGCCCGCTTCGACGAAAGGATGCGGCCGTTCCAGATCGATCGGTTGTCGCGTCAGGACGTGCACCGATTTTGTCTCGCCACTGGTCAAGGCGTAATGTGGCAGGTGGGGATGGAAGTTGAAGGTGGTAACGCCATTTAGCAGTTCGAGCTCATCCAGATCTCGATTAATGGTGAGCGGTGCGATCTGCTTTGTGCCTTTGACCAGCGCGGGACGAAGTCCATACTGATTTATCACCGGCACCCCAAGTCCCTTCATCATCGAACGCGTGTACTGGCCGAAGCGCTGCTGGCGTGGGACCAGTGCATCCCCATGGTGCAAATACTCCTGCTGTCGCTGCTTCAGATCTTCGCTGAATCCCACATCGTGGTGAGGTCCCAGCAAGAGACAGGTGCCCTCTCTCTTCAACCATTCGCGCACGGCTGCAAGTTCTTCTGGCGCCGCCTCCTGTTCAGAAACCAGATGGTCGAGTCCGAAGACCATCAGCGTGTCCGTATCCGCCAAGATCCGTTCGTCGATAGGAAGTTTGTACCCCGCCTGGTCAATGCGTTGGAAAACTGCAACGGGATGTTCGGAGACCTCACCTGCAACTTTCTGAAACGCGAGCGTAGAGCGATGGAAAAGTTCCAGAGTTCCAGCAATTCCTTGCAGAAAGTGTTTTTCATCCCATTCCGTACCCTCATAAGCCGGCCACGCTACTCTGCGAACCTCCGTCATGGTCGAGAAACGGTTGTCCAATTGGGTCGTGTCGCGGTTGGACTCCCACGGATAACTCCAGGTCCAGTAGATGGAGATTCGTCGGGCACCCGGCGTGTATTTGCGCGGAACATGGTTCTGGTTGTAAGTACGCGGCAATGAAAGCGTATTGGCCATAAGAGCCTGCCTTTTCCCTTTGTGCACAGATGTTGGTCAGATCGATTGCTGGGGAGTTCCTTTCGCCCACGCCCACGCTGCAATGCGCCAGCCATCTGCCATCCTTCGGAGGGCCATGGTAAAGACTGCACCCGACTGGGTTATGTGTTTGCCGTGGACTTTGAACCGCATGGTCGCCGGGACTACCACATAAGCAGCATCGCCCGGAAACCTCCATGTGTTGCGGCGCCCCCACCGTCACGAAAAAATCCGATGCGCCTTCTTTCTTGGTGTTGATCAACACATCGCGATACCAATCCTCAGCGGCGGTTGGGCCGCTCCACACGTGTGGTGGCATCCCGTCCAGAATTGAGCCCGGAACGGCGAAAGCCGCAGCCATGCCTTTCACGTCCCCTTCGTTAAAGGCGTCTATGTAACGATGTATCGTAGACAACGGGTCAACCGCGATTGCTTCCTGAGTTGCCATACTATTTACGCTGCTCCCATCGTTTCTTCGTTTGGGTGGACGCGCGATTCAGAAAAAGAGATCGCATGCCTTAGCCACCCTTTCCTTCGTTGACGAGGTAGTGAAGTGCCTTGATTCCGGGCAGGAAGAAATAAGCGCCGCCTCGAATCGTCGTGAATGCGGGTATCCCTCGTATCTTTTTCTTGATGGGCCGCTTCGGAATCGTCAGATCGTAAGAGCCATCCTGAGTTCCGAAAATCGGATCGCGCTCATTTCCCAACTCGTGGAAATTCGGATCGTTTGCCCAAACGTTCATGGCAAACTCGAATTGACGGACGAGGCTTGCACAGCCCACGAAGGCGGCAATTCCCCGTTCCACGCCGTCGTCGGGAGCACCCTCTGGCAACACCGCTCCGTAAGTCCCACCGCGACGAATCATCTTCCGTCGGTTCATGTTTGCGGCGGTGTCTCGCGGATTCATCCGTCGGATGTGCGAACCCAGCGGGCAGCCATAGCCATGCGGGTCCATGGTTGCGAAATTGAAATCATTGTTGCGGCTGTAATCAGCTCCCAGCTCCGGGTCATCTTTTTCGGGTGTAAGAACAAGCGGAGCTCCGCTTCGCCAACGTCCCATCAGTTTTGCAGCGACCCATTCCTGCCCTTCAGGCGTCTTGCCATGTTCTTGGAGAAAATCCCGAAAGGCGCCGACGTGCTCTTCCATCCTCAGGTAAGCGATATAGCTACCGTTTCGGGAAAGAGTCTCAGGCTGAGGTAGACCGCCAGGAGGACCTTCTTCATCGGGATATCCGAGAAAGAACTCCCCCGCTTTGATCGGCGGTCCAGAGCCTGGAGTGGGTTCTACCCCTGTTCCTTCAATGACCGGCTGCGATAGACGGTCACGGTAGCCAAAGTGTTCATGAGCGTAATCGAATGGCGGAATCCCTTCCAGATCCAGAGCTGAAAGCAGCTCGACCCCTTCGCACTGCTGCAAATACTTTTCGTGTTCTATCCGGCAGCGCTCGCGTTCGGTTACATCGCGGGCGAACAAGATAACAATCGCATGCAGATTCGCGTTAGCTAGCCCGCCGACCCAATGGTCCGGATGATTCGTGCCTGTAACACCGAGGATGTCCGCGCGTGCGGCCATCCCCTGCCGAAACTCCTCCGGAAAAGTAGCGAGTGAGGCGTCGGACAGACCGAGCGCTTGCAGTCCGTTCCATGTAAATCCAACCGTTACCCATCTGGCGTCTGCAACGTTTGACCCAACAGTTTTCGCAGTGCCCACCTTGTCGATCAGACCCGTCAGCCACGCTCTTCCGCCTGCCGCAGAGCTAAAGGTCAGGAACTCGTATCGCGCCGCTCGCGCCGGTGGCCTCGACATGAGGAAGTGTTGAATGTCATCGAGTTCCAGTGACGATCGTCCATCAGCCTGTTCGATCAGGACACCTGGAATACCCGGTAATTGCTCTAGAATGCCCACGGCCTTCCCTCCGTCCTTACTGCATGAGATCGAGCATGTCGCTGAACGCTGCCTTGAGTTTCAGCGCCTTCTTGATTTCGTCAGCTGTAACGTAAGGATATTCGCCATATTCCAGGAAGCTGGGACACTGGTGCTCCCGCACGAACTTGACGAATGCTGGTACGTTGGTTTTCCAGTCTTCGGGGAAGCCTTCCAGGTTCTCAAAAACTGTGTTCACCCCAACTTTTTTGAACAGAGCGACGGCGTCCTCGGTGTACTTATCGAAATCCGTGTCGAAAATGCCTTGATACATGAAGTAAGTGTCTTTCCCGATGTCGAACAGAACCCAGCGCAGATAGTGCAGCTTCAGCGTGGCCAGGGCATCGGGCAGATCACCGATTGCATTTTCTATGGTCTTGCCATACGCGCGGATTGTTTCTTCCCGTCCCGGCTTGATCTTCGCGATAATCGTGAAACCATAACAAGCTGGCGTTCGCGGATACAGGGGTCCATACCTTCCGTTTTGTAGCTGGAAATACCCGTCTTTCGGAATTGCCATTGCGCGTGGCTGGGTCCAGTCGGCCTTGGTAGGTGTTTCGACTGGCTGAGGCTTCAAAGATTCACTCTTGGGCAGCGTTGAGGTTGCCATCTCTTTTCTCCTTGGTATAAAAGTTCTCTGTTTATGTCTGGCGCCGACTCCGCGTCTTACCCGCACTCCCCATGCGGAAAGAATCTTTAGGCGCTGACTTGGTGGGCGTTTTCAGCTTGGTTCTGATTTAGCGTGAGGGATGGGCTGCAGTAATCCAACTGTCATTTCTGTCAGAGAGACAAGCAGACACACAAGATCTTCAGAAGATGTCCGCAGTTCCTCTGCTACCGATTTACCTCATTGACTTCTATACTAAGACATCTATATAAAGACATCTAAGTATGCCAAAAACTGATGCTCTCCTAGGTTCATTGGATTTGCTCGTGCTCAAGATATTGTCGCGGCGGCCGCGACTTCACGGATACGCCATCATGGCTGCCATTGCCAGCACATCCGGCGAAGTGCTGCGCGCAGAGGAGGGCTCGCTCTACCCCGCGCTCTATCGCATGGAGGAAGCAGGCTGGATTCGCGCGGAGTGGATCAAGAAGGACTCCGGTCGACGGGCTCGCGTCTACGAACTGACCGGCGCAGGCAAAAAGCAATTGGGCATGGAAGAGTCGCGCTGGCAGTCAGTCAGCCTGGCAATCAATCGGGTACTCCGGGAGGTATGACATGTCTTTCTGGTCGCGGCTCTCAAATGCCGTACGCGGCGAGCGCTTAAATCGCGAGATTGATGAAGAGTTGCAGTCCCACATTGAAGAAGCCATTGCTTCCGGGCGTGATCCCAAGGAAGCGCGCCGTGCATTCGGTTCCGTTCTGCGTGTCCGCGAGGCGAGCAGTATCCGTGTTGCCGGATGGCTTGAGTCTCTTCTCTCCGATATACGTTTCGGCTGGCGGCAGCTCTGCCGTAACAAGCTCGCTTCCGTGGCCGCTGTGCTTTCCCTCGCTCTCGGCATTGGCTCCTGTGTCGCCGCCTTCCGTCTCATCGACGCCCTGCTTTGGCGCCCGCTGCCCATCTCCGGCTCCAGCAACCTCTACGTCCTCTCCTTCACGATGACCGGCTTCGACGGCAAGCCTTTCGAGGACGGCCACTGGGCCACACCGCAGTTCAAACTAATGCGCGATGCCGTCAAGGAGCAGGCCGACCTAATAGCCATCAGCGACGCCGATCGCACCGACATCACATGGTCTAGCGACGACGACATCGAGAAGGCCCACGTCGCTTATGTGTCCGGCAACATGTTCCCGCTCTTCGGCCTTGAACCCGCGCTCGGCCGACTGCTTACCCCCGGCGATGATCGCGGTCCCGGTCTCAATCCCTATGCAGTCCTCTCCTGGGACTACTGGAATCACCGCTTCGGCCGCGATGTGCACGTTGTCGGCCGCTCGCTCCACATTGGCGAGCAGACCTATGAAATCATCGGGATCGGTCCTCGCGATTTCACAGGAACGGAAAAGGGAACGGTCACCGACATCTTTGTACCCGTCAGCATGAACCGCTTCGCCAGTCAAGACAGTTGGAACTGGCACCGCACGTTCGTGATGTTGAAGCCCAACGTAAACCCGGCCGCGGACCTCGAACCGCTCCGCCAGCATCTCTCCGCCGTCAGCCGCGCCTTCCAGATCGAGTGCTCCGCGTGCTTCCGGGGCATGCCCCAGACGGACATTGACCGCTTTCTGAATCAGAACCTTATCCTCCATCCCGCCGGTGCCGGCATCTCCGAACTCCAGAAGGACTATCGCCAGTTACTGGGCATTCTCGGTCTCCTGGTCGCTCTCGTCCTGCTCATCGCCTGCGTTAACGTCGCTAACATGTTGACCGCCCAAGCCGCGGCCCGCGCCCATGAGATGGCTCTACGAATCTCGATCGGCGCCGGCCGTCGTCGTCTCGTCCAACTCATCCTGGCCCAAAGCGCGCTGCTCGCCCTTCTGTCTTCCGTCCTTGGCGCATTCTTTGCGGTGTGGTCGGCGCCCTTTGTGCTCAGCCTCATCAACCCGCCCGACAACCCTGCGCGCCTCGCCCTTCCGGCTGACTGGCGGGTGCTTCTCTTTGGTTTTGGGCTCATTATTTCTGTTGTTGTATTGCTTGGTTTAGTTCCGGCCCTCCGCGCCTCCGCCGTCCGCCCGGTCGCTGCCCTCAAAGGAGGGGAAGATCCACACTCGCCACGCCGTCTCATGCGTGGAGCCATCGGTCTCCAAGTCGCTTTCTGTTTCCTTGTCCTCTTTCTGTCTTCGCTCTTTGTCGCATCCTTCGAGCGTCTGCAGAACCGCCCCCTCGGTTTCTCCACAGACCGTCTGCTTCTGCTTGAAACCGTTGCCGGAAAAGGCCAACTTCCGGTGGCCTGGAATCAAACTGCCGAGGCGCTCCGGGCTATTCCCGGCGTCGACTCAGTCGCCATCTCGGGTTGGCCCCTTCTCGGACGCATCCGCATAAACAGCGACATCTCCATCAATGGCGCACCTCCCAGTCCGACTCCCGGCTGGTGGCTGAACGTTTCGCCGGGCTGGCTGTCGACAATGAAGATCCCCATCGTTTCCGGCCGCGACTTTCGCGCAGATGACACCTCGCCGGGTGCCGCGATCGTCAACGAAACGTTCGCCAAAACCTTCTTCCCTGGACAGGATCCCATAGGCCGCACCTTTGAACGCGGCACCAATCAGCCCATTAACAAGATTGTCGGAGTCACCGCCGACGTGCCTTACGACGACCTGCGTGAGCCAAGCCCCGCCGTCTTCTACATCCCCTTCGACGAAATCGACGCCAAATCCGTTCCCAAAGTCGTTGACTTCGCTACCTTCGCCATTCACACCAATGCCCAGAACCCGCTCCCCCTTGCCAACTCGCTTCGCCAGCTTATTGCGCAGCGCCACAACGGTCTTCGCGTCTCGAACATCACCACCCAGCTCGATTTGCTCCGCGACCAGACCATTCGCGAGCGCCTGATCGCCATGCTCGCCGCTTTCTTTGCTGTGGTCGCGCTGCTTCTCGCCGGCATCGGACTCTACGCTGTCCTCAATTACTCAGTCCTCCAGCGTCGACGCGAGATCGGTATCCGCATGGCAATTGGCTCGACTCGTGCGGGCATCGTTCGCATCGTGACTCAGGATGTCTTCCTGATGATCATGCTCGGAGGCTGCGCGGGCGTAGCACTGGGATTCGGCGCGGCACGCTATGTCGAGTCGCTTTTCTATCACGTCAAGGCAACCGACGCAGACATAATCGCGTCGCCAACGTGTGCCATTCTGATCACGGCGCTCGTTGCCACACTCCCAGCCGTGCTTCGCGCGCTGCGCACGGATCCGACTGAGATCCTACGCACTGAGTGAACTGGGCACGACTTGACGAGAAGTCCGCAATCTACTCGTATCGCAGTGCGACCATCGGATCCACTCTGGTGGCGCGGCGCGCTGGAATGTAACACGCAAACAAGGCGACCGCGACCAGTGTGAGAGAAGTCGCTACGAAGCTGAGCGCATCGGTGGAACTGGTGGAGTACAGCAGTGACCGCAGGATGCGCGTCGCCGAAAATGCTCCAAGCAATCCCAGGAGCAGACCGAATACCAGTAACTGCATACCTTCTCTTAGCACCATGCCCAATATGGTGCCCCGCTGCGCACCAAGGGCAACGCGAACGCCGATCTCGCGAGTGCGTTGGCTGACAGAATAGGAAATGAGCGCATAGAGCCCAATCGCCGACAGCAACAGGGCTAGTGCTGCGAATCCGCT
>Ga0207693_10000034_pt1 | contig 113763 bp, 96 predicted proteins | sample LARL81metaG_FD_184347 | JGI IMG/M metagenome (GOLD analysis project Ga0207693, IMG submission 184347) | Corn, switchgrass and miscanthus rhizosphere microbial communities from Kellogg Biological Station, Michigan, USA - LAR L8-1 metaG... | ecosystem: Host-associated > Plants > Roots >...
CGGTCAAACGATTAAATCGTATTCTGCCAGAGCACGGCTTGAAACTTCTCACGCTGCATCTGGTTCATTGCGTTCGATTGCGTACGCAAGATGAACTCCGCACCCGGGGCGGCTTTATGGCTCGGAGCCACTACATCGGTTCATGTAGGGAGAATACAGAATGTTGGGTATCGAACATAGCAGTGAAGGCCCATAGAATGTGCGTTCTGACGTTTCCTCAACAGTAAGAGCACCCATGGTTACCGTGCAGATCCTCGTTGTTGATGACCACCCGGTTGTCAGAAGGGCGATTTGTTCGCTTCTATCGACTGATCCTCTTTTAAATGTGACTTGCGAGGTCGCCGACGGAAAGCAGGCGGTACTGAAAGCCGAAGAAGTTCAGCCAGACCTCATTCTTCTGGATATCAGTTTGCCGGGCATGAGTGGTATTGAAGCGGCTAGGCGAATCCTCAAGGTTTCCCCGAAATCGAAGATCATCTTCCTGAGTCAACACGATTCTTTACAAATGGCGAAAGACGCAATGGAAACCGGTGGGCATGGCTACGTTTCAAAGACTGACGCTGGAGGGGAACTCATCCGCGCCATTCACGCCGTACGCGAAGGTAAGCTTTTCGTCAGCAAGCGGATTGCGTCACAGGGATGGACACCGCGGATGTTGACCGGCACTGGAACGTAGCGGTTCACAAACATGGAAGGCCCGTGTGCCTGCGCAACCCAAGTCCCCAGAAACCGGATTTTTGCCACCGGTCGGAGTAACTGCGAGATTGAACCTGTCACTTATTCTTTGAACGATTGTTCTTCGAACAATCAAAATCCAGTCCCATCGTGAATCCAATGGGGATGTTTGGTGGACACGGAACTTCGCCTGCCTAGGTGGCCCTCTCGGGAAATTAGCCTGATTATCTCTACGGGCCTTTCTGGTAGGCGCCGTTCGTAACACGAATCAAATATTTGTGCTACCCTAGCCTTTGAAAGTCGGGATCTTTCCTGATGTCAGCCTTGTAGCCCATGCATATCCCCGACGGCTATCTAAGTCCTTCGACGTGTGCCTTGCTTTATGGCGCTGCAGCTCCCTTCTGGTGCACAGCTTTTGCCCGTGTCAAGCGGATATTAAATACGCGGTTGGTGCCGCTTTTGGCTGTGGCCAGCGCCTTTTGTTTCGTGATCATGATGTTTAACCTGCCGCTTCCGGGCGGCACCACCGGACACGCGGTCGGAGTGGGAGCCGCGACGGTAGTGCTGGGGCCGTGGGCTTCAATGCTGGCTCTATCGATTGCCCTTTTGATTCAGGCCCTGTTGTTTGGGGATGGTGGAATCACCACGCTTGGCGCCAATTGTTTCAACATGGCGATTGTGGGTTCGCTCGTCGCCTACGTTGTATACAGGCTGGTGGCGGGGGGAACCTCCGTTGGGTCGTCGAGACGAACGCTCGCCGCCGCCTTGGCGGGTTACGCGGCCATCAATTCTTCAGCGTTTGTTACCGCTTGTGAACTAGGAATTCAGCCCATGCTTTTCAAAGATACGGGCGGTGCTCCACTGTACGCACCGTATCCTCTGCACATCGCGATTCCGGCCATGATGATCGGGCACCTGACATTTGCCGGTTTGGCTGAGCTGATCGTTTCCGCTGGCATCGTGGCGTATTTCCAACGGACAAACCCCGCCTTGCTGAATCACAATGCATCACGCATTCCAGCAAACGGTGAAATCGAAACTGCGCGACAAGTTCCAGCGAGATCCGGATGGGGGGGCGCAGGCCCGCTCTGGATACGTCTCGCTCTGTTGATGATGCTTACCCCTCTCGGTATCTTGGTAGCGGGCACGGCCTGGGGTGAATGGAGCACCCGGGACTTTTCCAATCCAGAGATGCGACAGAAGATTGCCGCGACTTCAAGCAACGTCGCGCCTCCGGCCCAGAGTCCGCGCGGATTGGAACGGTGGTCAGCGGTATGGAGCGCTCCCTTTCCGCAATACGCGCCTGCCTTCGTTCACCATCCCGCTTTCGGTTATGTGATATCGGCTATGTTTGGAAGTGGTCTTATCATGGGTTTTTTTTCTTGCCTGAACTTGATTGTTAATGGCCGGGTAATAAAACGGAAGTCGCCATGAGTGCGAAGTCCCGTGGGCCGGTGGAGCGCAGCCTCTCAACTTTTGTGGACGCGCTTCGGCACACCTTCGATGCGGAAGAGCTAGCCAAAAAGAACGGCTTGCTCCAGAAACTCGACCCTCGCATCAAAATCGCGGCGATCCTGCCGCTTATCCTGATCGCTGCATTGGCTCGCCAGTTAAGGGCGATCGTTGCAATTTTTGTCTTTGCTGTCTTGGTTGGCTTGCTTTCGAGAGTGCCTCTGATCACGCTAGCGAGGAGAGTGTGGCTTGCGACGCTGTCCTTCACGGGATTGATTTCGATCCCAGCTCTTTTCCTGACTCCGGGCCGCGCCATTTACCTGCTGCCATTTTTCAGCTGGACTATCACAGCCCAAGGCTTGCATGCCGCGACCTACCTGATTATGCGGGCGGAAACTGCGGCGACTTTGTCGGTCCTGTTAATTCTGTGTACGTCGTGGAACAACTTGTTGAAGGCGCTTCGCGTGCTCCGGTTTCCAATCATTCTGGTCGTGATTCTTGGTATGACTTACCGATACATTTTTCTGTTGCTGCGCACGGCGCACGACATGTTTGAATCGCGACGTAGCAGAATGGTAGGGCAGCTTCCGGGACACGAACTTCGTAAGGTGGCCACAGCCAGTGCCGGAGTATTGATGTCGAAGACGCTTCAAATCGGCGAAGAGGTATATCTGGCCATGCGCTCGCGTGGTTTTCGCGGAGAAGTTTACGTCCTCGTTGAGTTCAGGACCAGCTGGCTGGACTGGCTGATACTCGGCTGCTTTGCCACTGTAGCCGGGTTTGGTTTTTGGTTCGGCCGATGACGAATCCCTCCCGCAAAAGAGAGTTCTCTGTGACCGTCCCTATCTTCGAGCTGCGCGATGTTACGTATCGCTATGGGAAAATAGACGCGCTGAGCAACTTGGACCTTACCATTCTGGCGGGCCAAAGGATTGCCCTTCTCGGAGCTAACGGCTCCGGGAAGTCGACATTGCTCAGTATCCTTGATGGACTCTATTTCCCGCAGGAGGGATCTGTAATGTACTGTGGTGAACCCTTGACTGAAGATCGTCTGCAGACTCAGGAAATCGAGTTTGATTTCAGACGCAAGGTCGCGCTGGTTTTCCAAAATCCCGACATCCAGTTATTCAACCCTACCGTGTTCGACGAAATCGCTTTTGGACCGTTACAGGTAGGATGGCCCAAAGACCAAATCCTAATGCGAGTGTCTGCGATTCTCGAACGAATGGAAATTGTTCACCTCAAAGATCGCGCACCTCATCACTTGTCGACGGGTGAGAAGAAACGGGTCGCACTGGCGTCAGTCCTGATACTCGACCCGGACGTTCTTCTACTGGACGAACCGACAGCGGCTCTCGACCCAAGGAGCGAGAGCCAGATGATTGACTTCCTTGTAAACTGCGGTGATGGCAAGAAGACAGTCATCACCGCTACTCATGATCTTGACTTGCTCGAAGACATTGCCGATTACTGCCATGTCTTCCAGGGCGGCCAGATAGTAGCCGCGGGTACGTCGGACGAGATATTGAGAAACCACGAGCTGTTGCTAAGAACGAATCTTGTCCACGCTCACCGGCACCGTCATGCTTCAGGCGAAATGCACATCCACCCGCATCGCCACGCCCATGAACACTGATTGACAAAACATATCAGCAGATATCACTCCCCAAAATCGACCTGTAGCCGCTGAGGCTGCCGAAGAGTCAAGCGGAAGGGAAGTTCCAGCACAAACGCGCCGATTCAACCATCGGAGAGTACAAAGTTAAGATGAAAATCAGTCCGCTCCGCTCGGCCGCGGGGAAAGTTGTTTCGCATCGAGCGGGTGGCGCTTGGTTCCAAACCGCAACCGCATCCTGTCGAGATACAAATAAATTACCGGCGTAGTGAAAAGAGTAAGCGCCTGGCTCATAATCAATCCGCCCACAATCGTGATACCAAGAGGCCGTCTCAGTTCTGATCCCGTGCCAGTACCCAAAGCCAGTGGAAGGCCGCCTAGAAGCGCAGCCATTGTGGTCATCATGATCGGGCGGAAGCGGCGAATGCACGCTTCGTAAATTGACTCCGCGGAATCTTTACCGGAACGTTCGGTTTCCAATGCGAAATCAATCATCATGATTGCGTTCTTTTTGACGATACCGATCAGCAAAATGATCCCGATCAGGCCCATGACGTTCAACTCGCTATGGGTGAGGAGCAACGCAAGAATTGCCCCCACACCCGCGGAAGGCAAAGTTGAAAGGATTGTGATCGGATGAATGTAACTTTCGTACAAAACGCCTAAAACGATATAGACCGTCACCAGCGCCGCCAGAATCAGCATAGGCTCGCTTGCGAGTGAAGATTGAAACGCAGCCGCCGTTCCCTGAAAACTCGCATCAATCGTAGCTGGGAAATTTATTGAACGTTGCGCGTTATTGATAGCTTCGGTCGCTTGGCCAAGAGATACGTTGGGAGCAAGATTAAAGGACAACGTGACGGAAGGATATTGTCCCTGGTGACTGACTGCCAACGGTGTGTTTGATGGGCCAAAACGGGCGAACGACGCCAGCGGTACGGGAGTTCCGTTGGCCGCGCGAACGTAAATCGCTTGCAGCGCCTCGGTACTGCGAGAAAATTCCGGCGCCACCTCCATTACGACGTGATATTGATTCAGCGGCTTATACATGATCGAAACCTGGCGCTGGCCAAAAGCGTCATACAGAGCGTTGTCAATATCGGCAGCAGCCACACCGAGGCGCGATGCTGTAACCCGGTCGATGATCACAGTTGCTTCCAGACCCTTATCCTGTTGGTCGGTATTAACGTCACGAAGTTCCGGAAGCTTGCGGAACTTGTCGAGTAGCAGCGGCGCCCAGTGATTCAAATCATCCAGGTTTTCACCTTGCAGAGTGTATTGGAATTGAGCCTGGCTTTGGCGGCCACCGATGGTCAGGTCCTGCGCGGACTGCATGAACAATGTTGCCCCCGGCACCACTGCCAATTTGCGTCGCAGTCTTCCGATGATCTGGTCTGCGCTGATTTTTCGTTCCTCGAGCGGCTTCAGCGTGATGAACATGCGGCCCTGGTTGGCTGAAGTGTTTCCGCCGGCAAATCCGACTATTGTTTCAACCCCAGGATCTTTCATCACGATGGTCACGAACTGCGTCATCTTTTCCTTCATTGCAGCGAATGAGATGTCCTGAGCAGCTTGTACGGCACCGCTCAGGCGCCCCGTATCCTGCTGGGGAAAAAATCCCTTGGGCACGATCACATAAAGGTAGACGCTTAAGACGGCGGTAGCGATGGTGATGAAAAGAGTGAGAGGCTGGTGCCTTAATACCAACTTGAGAGCACGAGTGTAGAGGCCAAGGATCGTGTCGAAAATCTTTTCGCTGAACCGGTAGATTCGGCCGTGTTTCTCGCTCTCCGCAGAACGAAGGAATTTCGCGCACATCATCGGAGTAACGGTGAGCGACACCAGCAGAGACACCGCGATAGCAATGCTGAGAGTAACGGCAAACTCGCGGAACAGACGTCCGACAATTCCTCCCATCAACAGTAGCGGAATAAAGACCGCTACCAACGAGGTGCTCATCGAAAGCACAGTGAATCCGATCTCGCGGGCACCTTGAAATGCCGCCGCTACCGGAGCCACTCCTTCCTCGATGTGCCGTGTGATATTTTCGAGCACTACAATAGCGTCGTCTACGACGAAGCCGGTCGAAATAGCGAGCGCCATCAGGGAAAGATTATCCAGACTGTACCCGAGCAAATACATCACTCCAAACGTTCCCACCAGTGACAATGGAACGGCTACGCTGGGAATAAGCGTGGCTCGAAAAGTACGCAGAAAGGCAAAGACCACTAGGATGACCAGCAGGACAGAAATCAGTAAAGTGAATTCGATGTCATGTACCGATGCTCGCACCGTGGTAGTGCGGTCCATGACTACGCTTACGTCAATCGCCGGAGAAATAGACGATTGGAGCTGCGGAAGCGCCGCTCTCACGCGGTCAACGGTCGAGATGATATTTGCCCCAGGTTGCCGGAACACGATGACCAGAACCGCTGGCCTTCCCCCGGACAAACCGACATTGCGAATATCCTCAACCGAATCACTGACGGTGCCCACATCGCCGAGACGAACCGGCGCCCCATTATTGTAAGAGACGATCAACCGGCGGTACTGATCGGCCTGGAAAATCTGATCGTTCGCATCCAGCGACCAGGAGTTAACGGCGTCGGCCACCTCACCCTTCGGGCTGTTCGCATTCGCTCCTGTGAGGGCCGCGCGCACCGTATCCAAACCGACGCCTAGCTTGTTCAGGAGCGTGGGATTTAGTTCTGCGCGCACTGCTGGTTTCGCGCCGCCGCCGGCAAATACCTGTCCCACTCCTTCGATTTGTGCCAGTTTTTGGGACAGGATGGAATCGGCGGCATCGTACATTCGCGGCAGCGTCACGATGTCGGAAGTGAGCGCCAGAATAAGAATGGGCGCATCCGCTGGGTTTACTTTTCGATAATTTGGATTGCCTGGAAGGTTAGCCGGTAGTTGACTGCGGGCAGCATTGATGGCCGCTTGTACATCGCGACCTGCGGCGTCGATGTTCCGGTTGAGATCGAATTGCAAAACGATACTAGTGGACCCCAACTGGCTGGTTGAGGTCATCTGGTTGATGCCGGCGATGCGTCCGAACTGGCGTTCTAAGGGAGTCGCCACTGCAGACGCCATCGTCTCCGGACTAGCCCCTGGTAGCGATGCCCCCACCGAAATCACTGGAAATTCCACTTGCGGCAAAGGCGCGACCGGAAGGAAGTTGAATGCTAGGCTTCCCGCCATGAGTAGCGCCGCCGCCAGCAACGATGTGCCGATAGGCCGCTTTATGAATGGGGCCGAAATATTCATGGCTCAGTCGCCCGAGGCTCCACTCGGTTCCTCGATCGGGTTGCCAATCCTCAGGTGGGCGAATCGTTGTGCCAGACGGTCGAACCAAAGGTAGACAACCGGAGTGGTGTAGAGCGTGAGCAACTGGCTCACCAGAAGTCCGCCCACAATCGTAATGCCCAACGGATGCCGCAACTCCGAGCCGGTTCCGCTTCCCAGGGCAAGGGGCAGGCCGCCTAAGAGCGCTGCCATGGTCGTCATCATGATGGGTCGAAAGCGCAGCAGGCAAGCTTGAAAGATCGCCTCTTCCGGCGGCTTGTGCTCAACGCGTTCAGCCTCGAGCGCGAAGTCGATCATCATGATGGCGTTCTTTTTCACGATTCCGATCAGCAGAATGATGCCGATCAGCGCCACAACCCCCAGATCGTTACCGGTGACCAACAGGGCAAGAATGGCTCCGACACCCGCTGACGGCAGTGTGGACAGAATCGTCACCGGATGAATGTAGCTCTCATAAAGCACGCCCAGCACGATGTATACCGTCACGATGGCCGCAAGAATCAACCACGGTTCGGACGACAGTGAATTCTGAAATGCTGCCGCCGTTCCTTGAAAGCTGGTATGAATGCTCGCCGGGAGATGAATGTCCGCCTCAGCAGCCTGAATGGCTTTCGTCGCCTCGCCTAGAGAAACTCCCGGTGCAAGATTGAACGAGAGGGTAACGACAGGGAACTGGCCCTGGTGATTCACTGCCAGATAAGTGTTGGTGGTTTCGAAGTGACTGAATGACGCGAGCGGAACCTGCATGCCGGTACCGGAATGCACGTAAATGTTTTTGAGTGAATCCGGATTTTGTGCGAACTGCGAATCTACTTCGAGAACTACGTGATACTGGTTCAACTGAGTAAAAATGGTCGAAACCTGCCGCTGTCCGAAAGCGTCGTACAGCGTGTCATCGATCGCTTGGGGCAAAATTCCCAGGCGCGAAGCCGTGTCGCGATCGATTACTAGATTAGCCTTAAGCCCGCCATTTTGCTGATCCGTGGCCACGTCGCGCATGGACGGCAACCTGCGCAGTTCATCCACCAACTTCGGCGCCCAGAGGGACAATTCCTGAGCATCGGCATCTTCCATCGAATATTGATACTGGGTGCGGCTTACGCGGTCTTCGACCGTGAGGTCCTGCACCGGCTGCATGTACAAGGTGATGCCGTTTATCTTGGCCAATTCCGGTTGCAGTCGCCGGATAATTTCAGTGGCTGTCGATTTGCGCTCATCGCGCGACTTCAGGTTAATCTGAATGCGCCCGCTGTTGGGGGTGGAGTTCGTGCCGTCAATTCCGATGAACGACGAAAGGCTGGCAACATCTGGATCTTTAAGAATCGCAGCCGCGAGCGTCTGCTGACTCTTCGATAAGGCGTTAAATGACGTATTCTGGGGGCCCTCCGAGATGCCGAGTATCACGCCTGTATCTTGAACCGGGAAAAAACCCTTTGGCACGACGACGTATAGAAACAACGTCAGCACCAGCGTCCCTACCGTCACCAGAAGAGTTGTTGTCTGATGTTTCAGAACGAACTTCAATGTGCGTCCGTAAAACTCGATGATCCGGTTGTAGAAATTTTCCGTAGATTGATAAAACCTGGATTGATGTTCCGGGTCGTGCCGCTTCAAAAGTTTGGCGCACATCATCGGTGTCAAGGTCAGCGACACCATGGCCGACACCAGAATCGTTACCGCCAGCGTTACCGCAAATTCGCGGAACAGTCGGCCGACAATGTCCCCCATGAACAGCAAGGGAATCAGCACGGCAATCAGTGAGACCGTGAGCGACACGATGGTGAAACCAATCTGCGACGAACCCTTCAGGGAAGCCTGCAGAGGCGATTCCCCTTCCTCCAGAAATCGCTCAATGTTCTCGATCATCACAATGGCATCGTCGACAACAAATCCGGTGGAGATCGTCAACGCCATCAATGTGAGGTTGTTGAGGCTGTATCCCAGGAGGTACATCACGCCGAATGTTCCGACCAGTGAAAGCGGCACCGCAACGCTGGGGATCACCGTCGCCCTTAAGTTCCGCAGGAAGAGAAAGATGACCAGCACCACTAGCCCGATGGTCAGCATCAGCTCAAACTGCACATCTTTCACCGAGGCGCGGATGGTTTCCGTGCGGTCGGTCAAGATCTGCACTTTTACCGAAGGCGGAAGCGAGAACTGCAACTGCTTCAACAGAACTTTTACCCGGTCGGCCACACTGATGATGTTGCTGCCCGGCTGTCGCTGAATGTTGAGCACCACCGCGGGGGTGGTGTTCATCCACGCGGCTTGCTTAATATTTTCTGCGCTATCCACGGCAGCAGCCACGTCCGAAAGTCTGACGGGTGCGCCGTTCTTGTAAGCCACTACGATACTGTTGTACTGTGCGCTCGAATTGAGCTGGTCATTGGCGCCAATCGTGAACGACTGGCGGGGCCCGTCCAACACGCCTTTGGCCTGATTCACGTTTGCTGCGGCCAGAGCGGTGCGCAAATCCTCCAGACTCATTCCATAGGACGCCAACGCCGTCGGATTCGCACGAATCCGCACTGCGGGTTTCTGTCCGCCGCTGATCGAAACCAGACCCACGCCCGGAAGCTGGGAAATTTTCTGCGCAATCGCGGTATCGGCGAGGTCTTCTACTTTCGAAAGTGGCAAAGTGTCCGAAGTCAGTGCCAGCGTGAGAATTGGAGAATCCGCCGGATTCACCTTACTGTAGATCGGAGGATTCGGCAGATCACGAGGTAGATATGTAGTCGCCGCGTTGATCGCCGCCTGGACTTGCTGCTCTTCAACATCGATGTTTTCGTTGAGATTGAACTGCAGCGTGATGATCGAGCTGCCCAGGGAACTCGTGGACGTCATCTGGCTCAGTCCAGGAACCTCGCCAAACTGGCGCTCCAGGGGCGCAGTGACCGATGACGCCATTACGTCGGGATCGGCTCCGGGATAAAACGTCACAACCTGAATCGTGGGATAGTCAACCTCTGGAAGAGCGGATACCGGGAGTTGCGTATATGCCGCGATTCCCACCAGCAGCAGCCCGACCATGAGCAGCGTCGTCGCTACCGGGCGAAGAATGAAAAGTCGTGACGGGCTCATCGTGATCCTGCGCTCGAGGATGCTGGCGGGGCAATTGGCGGCGAGGCATTCTGGCCAGGAGAATTCTCTTCCGAAGTAGCCGGCCCTGATGATGACTGTGTTGGCGAGCTCTTCGCGTTTCTGTTTCCTCCGTTCGGACTGCTCGCGTGCGGATCAACCTTGCTGCCGGCTTGCAGCTTGTCTTGTCCGTCGATCACCACAACTTCGCCGGGGTTGAGTCCGCCGGCGATGGACGCCACGTTGTTCTGGGTAAAAGAAACCGTGATCGGCCGCACTTCCACCGTTTTGTCGGACTTCACCACAAAAACATAACTGCCCTGCGGACCTGTCTGGATGGCCGCCGAAGGAATGACGGTTGCATCCTTATGGGTCTGGAGCAGCAGTCGCACGTTTACAAACTGATTCGGCCAGAGAACATTGTCCTGGTTGGTAAACATCGCTTTCAAGCGTCCCGTCCCTGTTGTCTGATCGATCTGGTTGTCGATCGTCAGCAGAGCTCCGGTGGCAAGCTTAGTTTGGTCGTCAGAGTTGTAGGCTTCGACCGCAAGCGGATTCTGATGCATGTGCTGCGCCACGGTCGGCAGATTTTCTTCCGGCAAAGTGAAAATCACGGCAATGGGCTGCAATTGCGTGATGACCAGCAGCGGATTGGTGTCCGTGGCGTGCACCATGTTTCCAACATCCACCAGGCGCAATCCAATGCGGCCATCAATGGGAGATGTGATGTGGGTGTATACCAGGTTCAGCTTCGCGTTATCGATCTGTGACTGATCGGCCCGCACCGCGCCTTCCAGTTGATCAGCCGACGCTTTTTGTGTATCCACCTGCTGCTTAGAAATCGCTCCCGAATCGTCAAACAGGTTCTTGAAGCGTTCGTAATTCAGGCGCGCGTCTTTCAGTTGTGCCTGGTCGCGAAACAGATTTGCCTGCGCCGTCTCAAGGGCCACTTGAAACGGCCGAGGATCGATGACTGCCAATAACTCTCCCTTCTTAACGTTTTGCCCTTCCTTGAAATTCACCTCGGACAGCTGGCCATCCACTCGGCTTTTTACGCTCACCGTATTTGAGGCGGTCACACTGCCCAGTCCCTTCAGATAGACGGGCACATCTCTCTTTTGAGCGTTCGAGACTCCAACCGGCACCACCGTCTGCGTCGCGGCGCGGGCGGTACCAGACCTTCCGCCGCTGCTACTACACCCGAGTAGAGCCATGGCGGCCGCGCCCAAAATCATGCCGGCTAGAAGTTGTTGGCTGGATAACGGACGGGCAGCCCGTCTTGGGCCGAAACTTCGCGAACTGTCGTCGACTCGTTTCATCACTAGGTGGTTTCCCTTGGCGTGGAGGTTCTGCGGACAGCCGCTACACTGCACACACGTTTGACGAGAAAAATTATATCGCGGTTGCGGCTTATCTTGAGTCTTTACAAGACTTTACATTTTTGTTCGGTAACGGGAACGCCAATTCGGATGTGGGAAATCGCTGAACTGTCCTAAGCGACTACTAGATAGCGGAACGAAACCATCGCCGAGCGATGGGGATGACCTAAGACATTGCCACCCGGTGCTCAGAGGCAGAAGGAGAGGATACGGACCTAAGGGGAGATGGTGAGGCACCAGACCTCACCAGCTGGGCCAGGCCGCGCCCTTTTACTCGCGCAAAGATTTCACATAAGTAATCACTTGCCAAAGTTGTTGATCGGGTAATTTCGCCCACGATGGCATGCCCTTGCGCATGTTTCCGTTGACCAGCAGCCAATGGAGATCGCCTTCCGTCGCCTGTCGCTGTATCCGCGCGCTTTTCAAGGAAGGACGTTTCTTTGTGCCTTCCGCATTTTCGCCATGGCAGTGGGAACAGCGATCGACAAAAACTCTGCGTCCTGCCGCGATGGCTTCTGGCTGTTCGTGAAAAGGATTCATCCGCTCGTGGTCTCGCGCCGGGACATTTTTTAACCAGCCGCCGTCGGCAACAGCGAATACAAATGTGGCTAGGAATGTTACGAGGGCCAAAATCCGCAGGAGTTTGCGCATCATTGCGTCCCTCGATGGAATCGGCTGAACAATTGGTCGATCTCGTAAGAAAACCCAAATCTGTATATCCGGGGAAGGCTGTAATCGTTTAGCCCGAACTGTGGCGAGAACGACAGCGTCATCCCATTGGGCGCGGTCCAATTGATTAGAGGCCCGACATAGTGAGACGTCTGACTCGTGCCAAAACTGTAGCGGTCACCCAGCCCTCCATACATTTCAACTCCCGCCTGAAATTTCTCGCCACAGAATGTGCAATTGTGGGCGCTTGCCGCCAGGCGCAACGGACGGCTCAGTGCCCACGCATATCCGAATTCCCACGGCGCATTGGAAAGATTCTTTTCCGCGATGATATTTTCACTGATGTTCCAGCCTCGATAATTGCTACCTAGAATGAGCTTGAGCTCCAGCTCTCTCGCCTTGTCATGGCGGGAAATCGCATTGGATTCCAGAAAGTCATCCTTCCCATCGTGCCCCACCACCTCGCGCAATGCTTTGTCCGCGCTTATGTTTTCAACCTCGACATAGATGACGGGATTAATCCAATGCTCTCGCAATAGGGGGCGAAAACGGTTTTCCCAACGATAACCCGTGAAAATCGTGCTGTCGTGCTGGGTCAATTGGCCATCAAGATAGAACTCGGTGGTCCACCATGCGGTGGCTCCATATTCGAATTCAAGATTGCTGCCAACGAACCGGTTGCCTCCCGGGGGCTTCCCCACCGCATTGAAGAACTCAATCTCAAGATTTCCCGGCTCCTCCATTTCATGCGAGTAGGTGACGAAATAAGGACGTTCCTGCCCCAGGGCGCCTGCCGCGAGGAACACGACTAGTAATATGAGAGTAATGGCTGGCTTCATGGTTCAGAATGTGCGCTGGTTCTAGTTGCAACTCGGTTGCAAATATGCAACCTGCCCTGACTCTAGCGGCTTTAGTTCTAAAAATCAATTGTTCGCCGTATTTTTTGTTGCACTGTGGTTGCAATTAGATGCAACGCAGAATTATAGGATCACCGATGTGGGCTTGAGATCGGGGATGTTCGGTGAAGCTTACTGGTCGGACTGAACAGCATTACGACAGGTGGCGCAGTAACCGCCCACTTCCAATCTGGTGACGACGATATGGAACCGGCAATCGCGCTGGATCTGTCCCTTCAGACGATCGAACAAGTTGCTCTCGAATTCAGTGATTTTGCCGCACCGCAGGCACGCCATGTGAATATGATCTCTCTGCGGGCGGCGCTCGTAGTAGTGCTTTTCGCCCTGCATATGCATTAAATCTAGCTCGTCAATCAGCCCATGCCGCTTCAGCAAACCCAGCGTTCTATAGACTGTGACCCGGTCGATCTGGGGATCGAGTTTGCGCGCTTTTCGCAGCAACTGACTGGCGTCAAGGTGTTGCTTGGCGGTTTCCACGACGCTGAGAATGGTGCGGCGTTGACGCGTCATTCGCAGTCCTCGCGACATAAGCTCCGCTTGCAAACGCCCTGGAATTTCTGTTTGAGGTAATGGCATAGTAGATCCTTGTTGCAACTGAAGTTCAAATTATAAACCAGCCCAATCATCCCGTACATGCGGGCTAAATTCTTGGCAATCTTGCTTGTCGGGCTCGAAAAATCAGCGAGTAAACGGCAGGGGTGAACGCGCCTACTTTAAGAAGTTCTCTAGGCTGACGCCGACGGTTTTACTCTCGCACTAACAGCGCTAATCGCGGGAAACGAAACTGTCCAGCCGCATCGTCGATTACGTTGACCTGACAGGTATAAAAGCCGGGCTTAAGCTGGCTGAGAGGTACATCCAGTTGAAAAATAGCGGCTTTGCGGTCAGGGGCGTCTAACTGATCGCTTATGACTAGAGGTGTTTCGTAGGCCTTATTCTTGCCCTGAAAAAACGCCACGTTGGTCAGCAAATGGATCGCGGCGCCGCTGCCGGCGGACGCAGCTGCGTTGGTTGTGGTGTGACCCGGATCGTAAACCTCGTAATAGAGGTAAAGGTGCTGCCCGGCAGAGAATACATGAGTCACATTCGGAATTACTTCGGAGCCATCACGCAGTAGCGGATTATCGCTCTTGCGTTTCGAACTCGCCTGCAACTGGCTGGCCAGAACAATCGAGCTCATCTTGACTGGAACTGTCTTCAGGTCTGGAACCTTGAGATCGGTCTCGAAAGAGCCCAGACGGCCACTCTGATTTTCGCGCACGACAAATTTCACGTGATAGTTGCCTGGCGGTAACACGAAGCCGCTGTTGTATTGCACATTCTTGCGCTGCACCACTTGATTCGTATTCACTGAAAGCTTCACCGTATCCCGTATCTGCCCAACTGGTCGTTTCTCGGTATCGGTCACGATTCCCAACACATCGAGCGTAGCTTTGTCTTGATCATTGTTTCGAGTGAAGGGAATTTGTGAACCTGGCACCACTACCGACACCGGTACGTAGAATTTGCGGTCCGCCAAACGGAAGTAAGAGGCAGATAGGTACACGGGCAAATCGGTGGTCGACAGATCGGACGCCAGTTCCTCATCAAGCTGACGTTCGCGATCGTCGCGCGTGGAATGCTTGAAATCAGCTGGAGCATAATAACCGCGCCGGAAATCGATCTTGAGACCAGGGCGGTTGATCCTTACCGTGATGCGGCGGAAATGGCCGTCTCGCGCCGCATTTGAACTGTGATACCCGAGCAGGTAATAGAGCGACGTATCGGCCTGCACGCCGCTAAACACTTTGCCAAAGTCGTTCGAATCGAGGAACGCTTTCCCGCCGGTATCCCCGGCGAGCGTGACCAAAGTCTCCTGAGTGGTAGCATTCGAGTCGAACGCACTGGACACTGACTTCCCGGAGTAAGGCGACGTCCCCCGCAAACTTGCATTTTGCGCCTCACCTCCGGGCACCAATGCCTGCAGGCCGCGAATGTCCATGGTGTAAATAGCCAGGTTCGCCTTCACCGCAGCATTGGTGGCCGAACGGAGTTGCGACTGATTTTCGATTCCCGTACGGTCCATTCCGCTCGAGAAATAAATCAATGATTTTTTTTCCTCGATGTGAGCAAGTTTATCTGCGATAGAGCGCAATGCTTGCAACCGCCGGTCGGTGTTGAAAATGTTGTACTCGGTATCGTCTACCGTGAAGGATCCTCCGGTCTCCGCCGTGCCCTCGGTCGTCCCCGTGCTTCCTTCCTCAAAGCCGCCACCTGCGCCGAGGTTGAAGCCTTGTAACGCTTTTTTCAAGCCGGCGCGATCGGTAGTAAAGTCCTGGTTCACCGAAAGCGTATCGCCTAGAGAGACCACCGAGACCAGGTCCGCCGCAACCATCTGTTTGTCGACGTAGTTCTGAGCTGCGTTAGTCGCACGCTCCACTTCGTCAGGCTGCATCGAACTCAGATCGAAAAACAGGATGATGAGTCGCCGGTCTTTCAATGGCCGTGTGGTGACCGCTTGCGTGGCGGCCGCCGTATTCTTTGGCGCAGGAGCAGCCAGAAGGGGCGCTTCCGTCTGAGCCGTGGACAAGACTGCATCCGTGTTTTCCAGATCGAACGAAATTACTTGTTGTGGCCTGTTGTCTTCGAGTACGGTGAAGTCCTCGCGCTTAAGATCCCGCACCGGATTGCCATTCCTGTCGCGTACCGTGACGTTGACTAGCACAAGTTCAGAGGTCGAACGGAAGGTGTAGTCCGTCGCATCCTGCGAAACCATGCTGGCGACAATAAACAGAAGCGACAGCACAATCGCGAGCGCTCGCGTAATCCATTTCGGTCGGTCTGTACGGAAAACTCTCATCAAATCCTCGACCGCTAAAAGCGGAACCTCGCCGTCAATTGCAGAGAACGCATCGCTCCCACCGAAATTACCCGTCCATAAGTAGGCGAGTTTACGATCGTGTCAATCGCCGAAAATTGTGGGGTGTTGAATATGTTGGAAAATTGTGCGCGAAATTCTAGCGAGCGCGATTCGCGTACCGGAAAAATCTTTGTGAATGACATGTCGAACAGTCGCTGACCCGGTCCCTCAATGCTGTTGCGCCGCGCATCGCCAAACGCACCCGCAGGCGTGGCGAATGCTGCCGTGTTGAACCATCGCCCGACCGAGGGATTCGGCAGGCTTACCATTTGCCCCGCCACCACGTCGGCGCGTATGGTGCCGTTGGTGCCACGGCTCACGTCCGTAGGGTCGCCCAGAATTCTCGGAGTGAATGGAAGTCCGGAAGCTATCGTCCAGTCGCCACTCCAGTTCCAGTCGCCAAACACAGCTCTGAGTGGACTTTTACCCGACAGCCATCGCCGGTCATGACCAAACGGCAATTCCCACAAATAATCGGCGGTGAACTGATGATGCTGGTCAAAGCTGGAAAGCCCTCTTTCCGCCGAAAGATCAAACGCATTCTGTGCCACGTTGGTCGTACCCGATAGACTGGTGCGGCCACCTCCTTGAGCGATCAGGGGCTCACCGCTTCCAATGGTCGAAGCATCGTCCATCGATTTTGAATATGTGTAACGCCCTCCAATCGAAAGTCCCCCTTGCAGACGCTTGCGTACCCGGACGGATCCCGCGTTGGCAGTCGAATCGCCAACGGAGTCCTCGAAATAAAATGGCTGTACGCCGGGGAAGAGAACGCCAGTGGCTGTGCGGTTCGGCGCTTCGAGGATGTCGAGCCGTGTGCCTTTCGTCCCGGTGTAGTCGAGATTCAGGATCAGAGTCGGCAGAATCTGCTGTTGTACATCTACGTTCCATATCTGGACGTAGCCGAGGCGATAGTTGGGATCAACGCCAAAATTATTCGTAATCGATCCCGGTGCCACCGGTGGAAATCCGTTCTGCAATGTCAGTTGCGTGGTCGCAGACTGCGTATTGGTCGCTGTGGTCGAGAATGGCGGCTGGAACGCCATATTCTGCACAATGCTTTGATACGCTGCGGTGTTGTAGTTGATACCGTATCCAATGCGAACAACCGTGTCGCGCAGAGGCTTCCAGGCCAGTCCCAGACGGGGAGCGAAATTGTCGCGGTCGGGCCGTACTAGGGTTATGGGCAGACTCCCGTTGTAAGGCCCGGATTGTCCCACCTGCACCGGCACCGGGGGAGCGGTGAAGCCCACAGGCAAGTCGAGGTTCACAATGTGATCATTGATTTCAGAAAACGGCGAAATGTATTCGTACCGCAAGCCGAGATTCAAAGTCAGATTGCCGCGCAGACGCCATTCGTCCTGCACAAATAGATCCCATGAATTACCACGAAAATGGTAATTATTGTTGCCGAATTGCACCGAGGTCAACTGCGGCAGGCCCAATAGAAAATCGGAAAAGTCGTAACCGCTGTTTACACCGGTAAATGTGAAAGTTCCTCGGGCGTTGCTGTCGGTCTCGGTGTTGGTTTGAATCCTTCTAAAATCTCCACCCCATCGCCATGTATGTTTTCCGTGGTTATAGATCATATTGTCGGAAAACGTCCACGTTTGATTTCTCAGCAGCTGCGGGTTGGTATCGTTCACACTGCCAAAGTTAGTGAATGAAAGATTGGGTAGACCCCAGTCGAAGGGGTTTGTCGAAACTCCCGCGACGCCGAGCGTGCCGGTAATGTCCTGATTGAAAGCATAAAGATTCTGCGTACGAATACGCGATCGGTTGAAGTCAAGGCGCGCGTTGTTGATCAGTTTTCCAAACGTGCGCGTGTATCCAACCGGTATATCGAAGCTTCGCGTGTTGGTGTTGCCGCCAACGCTGGGAAATGGATTGGTGACAATCGCACTGGCTGAGTGATAGTGAAAACCGACATTTAAATTATTGCGCGGACTTCGCCGTCCTCGCTGGCGCACGTTGGTGGTTGCGCCTAAAGCCTGGATCACGCGTACGTTCAAATCGTCACTGTCGTTGAGAGTCGCCGTAACAAAACGGAAGTTCTGCGGATTGCCTGGAGTCGGTGTGACATTGGGTAGGGGAATGAATTGCAACAACCCCTGCGCCACAGGATTTATCCCCAATCCGGCGTTTTGAAAAATGTTTCCCGGAATCGGTTGGCGGTTGCTGGGGTTAGATAGCTGAATACCCAGCGCCGAAAAGTTTCCACTTCGTTCGTCAGGTGTGGGTACGGTAGAAAATGCAGTGAACGGAGTGTCTCCTCGCGAACCGTTGTAGTTCACGAAGAAAAAAGTTTTACTTCCGCCTTTATAGATCCCCGGGATGTTCAGCGGTCCACCAACCGAAACGCCAAATCGCTGGCGCATGTATGCGGCTTTTTCAACTGGACTGTTGGTCAAAGCATAAGGAGCGGCATCGAGTGCGGCATTGTCCACCGAATAATAGACGGAACCGTGGGGCCGGTTGATGTCGAATCTGCCGCCACGGCCGAGTACCATTGCACCGCCTCTCCCGCCCCCACCGCCAAAGCCTCCGAAACCGCCGCCTCCGCCGCCTGGGCCACCGCCAAATTCGCCGCCTCGCGATGCGCTGCCACCCGGACCGCCCGCACCTGGCACGCTCGCATTTGGAGGTCCCCCAATCCCCCCGGGTCCCCCGGTAAAGCCGCTCTGTTGTTCCCGCATGCGCTGATCGAGCTCATCGGTGCTCATTCCGAACATGCCGATGCCGGAATTGCTGCCGGAGAACGAGACTGATTCCGTAGCCGAGTCGGCAGCGACGCCCGGAACGGGCATACCTGAAGGCACGATCTGATCCGCGCCGCCAGTTCCTTCGGATGCGGCCGTTGCCATCCCCTGCATTACTGCAAGACTTTGAAATCCGCGGTTCGCCCGCGTCGCAGATGGGCGCTCGGTACGCGCTGCCTGCTGGGTTCGCGACAATAAGGTCAGCTCCAGGTCCGCACGCCCCGGTGATGTTTCAACTACGATATCTTTTGTGCCAGGCGCGAACGCTGGCATCTCAACCCGCACCTGGTATTTCCCTGCTGTCGGCACTTGGAGCGAATAAGATCCGTTGATGTCAGTTGAGGTTACTACCTTCTCGCCGGTTGAAGAATTGCTGGCTGTAACCGTCGCTCCTGGAATAAGGGAAGTACCGGATCTAACGGCTCCAGAAATCGAGAACGTTTGCGTGGGAGAGATATCTTGCCCCAATAGACACGTCGACAGGAGCAGAAAGATCGCAATTGTTGGTACGACGAGGAACCGTGTCCGCGAACCAGGGCACCTCGGAAGATAGGAGTCGACGCGAACCTTCATGCGCAGGTGTTCCACAAATTTACCAGAGCCATGAATACATTGAACACTGCCCGCGTTGCACGCCGAGTAAAAAGTTGGTCAATGACCGTAAAGTTTCGTAAACGGCTGTCGTATCTTGGAGATTCGGTTGTCAAATTGCGCAGCGGGCGAATAGGTCGGAAGGTCCCAGAGTGCTCTTATGAGCCCTATATTGAAATAGTGGAGACGTGGCCTGCTACGTCTCTACCATATCGTAAACCCGCAACCACTTCAGTGGGTGAACGAGAAATTAAGTCCTGTGGTCAGCAAGATATCGTTTTGTTTGGCTCCAGCGGGTGGATTCGTCACATAGATATCGCCAAATGCATTCTGCCAGCCCAGCCATTTACTGATCTTGGTCACAGTCCCAAAGTTAAAAGTTCCTCGATACTCGCCCGTATCATTCAGGTTCGGGAAGATGTAAAGCTTTTCCGTCAGCAGAGTATTCATTCCTAACTTGTGACTCAGTTCCTCACCTACTGATAACGCCGCAAAGCTTCGACTGGGTAAAGCTGTGTATTTTTCACGGGTGTAATTAGGCCCGGCAAGAAAATCCAGTGTGGTGTGATCATTCTTAATCGCGTGCCAGCCCAAGCCGCCCCCGAACACGGAGCGTAGATCCAGAGTCTGCAACGCGTCGGTCTGAAAATCGGCTCCCACGTAGCCGAACAGCCGGGGAGTGAGATCGTGATCATAGCGGGCTCCGCCCTGCACTGCATTCGCGGTCGTGGAAGGAGTCGCACCAGGAGCGTCATTCGTCGCGTAGATGCTGTTAGTGTAAAGACTCAACTTGTCATGCAAGGTCTTCCTGTCTGCGGTGAAGGCGAGGGCAAGATTTTTGGTCTCGCTATTGCCTCGGGTCAGCCCGAACCCAACGTTAGCTCCACCCTGCCATCCTTCGAGGAGGCCGGGATGCAGCGTTTTTTCGTACGCCGCCTGCTGTGCCTCACCCATGAGTTTAGACACCGACGCCTTTGGTTCTGTCACAGGTCCGCCAGTCGCCGTAACGACACTCAGATTTCCATCCGACGTGGTTACTTTTCCCGCGAGGGTCTTACCGTCGTTCAAGACCACATGCAGATTCTGCGACGAAGTAATGTCTTGTACTGCCGACCATTGAACTGTGACTTCGCCAGCAAATTCGGTCTTAATCACCAGCGTCTTGCCGTCTGACGTTTCGATTACCCCAGTTAGTCGGTCTCCATTCGTAAGAACGATCTGGTCGGCGAAAAGAGCCATCGGGAACAGGAAAATAAAAGTAAATGGCAGGATCTGTTGCTTCGACACGTCTTTCCTCCGAAGTGATTTACAAATCAAGGGCTGATTCAATAAGTTGGACCCGCGGCAACCAAAAAAATACTCACCTTCGCCGGCCGGTGGTACTTTCAGCGTTGGATCTGGAGTGCAGGGATACGAAAATGGCAAAAACCGCGCCCAACAGGGCGAAAAGGGCGGCTCAGGGGAGCCTATGGCACCCTCTGAAAATTCCCACAATTAGTCGACAACTCTTTGTCGTCGTTGCGATTTTTAGTGAAGAAACGAGAGAATTAATTGGCAACGTTCGAAGTGTCGACCGGCTTGGTCTCGACTGGGGCGGTGGCGGCAGAAGTTGTTGCGACTTTCGTCGGCTCCTCCGTGCCTTCCTTCATACCCGACTTCAACGCTCGAATTCCTTCGCCAATACCTTTGCCCAATTCTGGTAACTTCTTGGGGCCGAAAACCAACAACGCAATAAAGAAGATGACCAGCAGGTGCATTGGTTGAAACAGGCCTTCCAACATAAAGAATCCTCCGCTGCCAGCGTGCACGGCAGCAAGCCCAACACTATCGAAACTGTACAGCTACGTCAACTTGTCAATTAGCCGCCGATGTCGCCACACAACCCCGGCACCGACTCACGCCAACTAATCCGGCTCAGGTTCTTTTTTTAGGGACGGCGATGACTTAATAAGAACAATCGCCCTTCCATCCAAGGCTCAGCTTGGACCCGCGTACCACATTAGGAACTTGACCGTTTCAGAGCCTAATTCCTTTAGATTCAATCGCTGGCCATATTCGTATGCCCTACATGCACTATAGGGCAGTCCCATACATGAACTGCCGTGCGTCGGCCAAAGGGAATGTCCGACCTAAAATGTCTTCGGATCAAGAGGCAAATTGCGCCTTCGCTCCGGAGAGTAACATCATGAGTTCCACGCCATCGTCTCAGCTTGCCCTGGATGTATCGTTGCCTTCTGCCATTCTTCCCGCCGACAAGGGATTTCCTCGCAACGCGCCGGCGTCAGAAAACGTCGCGACTTCGGCCGAGCTTGGTCCGCGGCGCATCGGGTACGGTTTGCCCTGTCTGAAATGCAAAACTTATTACGCCGCCGATTTATCGGCGTGTCCTGTCTGTAAAACAGAAGAGCGAGTATCGCCAGTACCCGTCGTCACCGCTAACTCCAGCACACGCTTGCTAGAGCCGGTGGTGAGCACGCAAGAGGAAGCTGCTTTAGAGCAAGAGCGAGAACGATTCCTGAGCGAATTCAAAGCGCAAGTCTATGCCTCAGACTCAGAGATTGATGGCGACATCGACGCGCCGGTGAGAGCGACCTGCAGCAATGAAGCCAGCCATCGCGACGCAGTCGAGTTAGCCTCAATATGTAAGAGTTGCTATGCTCGCCTTCAGAACCGAGTGGACTTACTCGAGGCCGCTTTACATATCGACTTGAAAGAAGCAACGCAGACAATCTACGACGCGGTGTGGTCGGATCCGTCCGACCCCAGCAAAACTTATCACAACGCAGCTCAGGCGATTTTGCGGGAACTGCACCAACGCGCAGGCATCTCGGCGGTATTGGGTCCGCTTCAGTCGCTGGCTCACTAAAACGGTCGCGGCAAGATCTCAATCTTGTTTCAGCGAGACCCACTTCCGGCCGGCATAGAGGCGGTAAGTCGCGCCATCCTGCACTATCTTTAGCGGCACTGGATGCGCGAGTTTGTCATCCGCTTTGGCGGCAACTGTGAAAAGGTCATTGGATCCCACGTCCATGACTAAAAACTTCCCCTCTTTTGAAAATCCGAACCCATATTCGCCCGGCGGAAGTTTTGACCCTTCGATATGCAGATTTATCTCGGTGATGAGAAATCCCTGATATTTGGCCTGCACGTCGGACGCATAGCCGGAAGTGTCCACCAGGCCGGCGAGGACCAGCTTTCCATCGGCCGAGCTGAATCCTGCTGAATTGCGTATCTGCACCGGAGCAGACTGGCCGCGGAAGAAATAAACCGAAGGCGCCACCTTCTTTACAGCCTCAGCATCAAGTACCCCAGACTTGGTCTCCTGGGCTGAAAGCATCAGTGCAGAGAAGATCAAGACCACACCCAACCATCGTGTCATTGCGCCTCCCGCAAAACCGCGAAGTGTAAGACTGGTAACCGGGAACCGATTTACTTTACTTCCGTTTCTCTTCGCCAGCTGCGAACCGCAGCCTCCCGAACACCTTGGGCACATGAAAATTTGGCTCATCTGTGCCTGTAGACTGCCACGCCAAGTACGCCCGAGGTTCTCTCATTCCTTCAACCCGATAAAAATTGGCCCGCCAGATCGCCTTGGGATCGAACTCCGGTGTCAAAGCTTTCAAAGGGATGGCCAACTCCGCTACCCAGCGGTGCTGTTCGCTATCGAGCGCGACAGATTTTTTCAAACCGCTCTTCAGATCCGCCGATCCGCCTGGAAAAATATCAAGGTCAATCCACATTCCGTTGGGGCTGACTTCAAACTCCCGGTAGTAATGCTCTCGCGACGGATTCGGCTGCAAGAACGCCTCCGCTACATCCCGGTCCCACAAATGGTCCCGGCGCCCGTCAGGGTCGGAATCCGCGAACACGTTTAGATCCCGATACCGACAGTCGAACCTCAAATATAAAGTCTGCGGGGACCACAAAACCCGGACTTGCGTCTCGCGCTCTGCATCAGGGTTCTTGCCCTGCCAGTCGGAGCAAAAAGCAACTGCCTTTGCTTTCTGCCACTCGTCCGCAGGATGCCGGGCGTCCAAGGTAATCTCACCTGAGATAGGAGCAGCGACAATTTCCGACAATTCTGGCCCGCACCGCGACGCCGACGTGGCCTGACTCAACATGCGGAGAGAACATAACAGAATCACGACGGCAAGGTTTAACGAACGTAGTTTCAGAATCTGCTTACGAAGCATAAGTTCGCGACTCACCCTAAGTTGTCGGTCATGGTCGCCCAAAGTCAATCGCACGATGACCACTGACCACCCGCCACTGACTGCCGACCCCGGTAATTTACTTTGAGCGCAATATCCGGATAGTCCAGCTGCGCCCATCAGCATACGCTTTGGTCATTATGACAACCAATGCGATACTCAACCTCAAGGAAGCTGACGAAATGGCACGCCCCTCCATCATGAGCCCCAGCGACGACGTTCGCAATAATGGACGCTCAGGCAATGCCCCGGGCAACGATGACCAGTGGCAGGCTGTCCTGGCTCGGGATGTTAACAGCGACGGCAAATTCGTCTTTGCCGTCTCCTCCACCGGAATCTACTGCCGACCTTCCTGCCCATCCCGGCGTCCTCGTAGAGAGAATGTGTCCTTCTTTCGTACTCCGGACGCCGCCGAAAAATCAGGTTACCGTGCTTGCCTGCGATGCCGTCCAAAAGCCATGGGCGCAAATCGCCAGACTGAGATGGTAAAAGCGGTCTGCCGCTACATCGAGCAGCATCTCGACGAGCCCATCACCCTGGCCCGTCTGGGATCGGAATTCCATCAAAGCCCATTCCATCTCCAGCGCTCTTTCAAGGCCGCACTCGGCATCTCTCCGCGCGAATATGCCGACTCCTGCCGTCTGAATCAGCTCAAAGCTAATCTCCAAGCCGGACACTCGGTTACTCGCGCCATGTACGACGCAGGCTACAGCTCCAGCAGCCGCCTTTACGAGCGCACCGCGTCGCAACTTGGGATGACCCCCGACAAGTACCGCCGTGGCGCCATCGCCGCTCCGATTCGTTATACCGTTGCCGATTCTCCCCTGGGCCGAATGCTGGTCGCAGCCACTGACAAAGGTATTTGTGCCATCCAATTTGCAGACTCCGACGACGAACTGGAACATGGACTCCGCCACGAGTTTCCCTTTGCCATTCGGCGCCGTGATGACGGTGCCCTGCAGACCTGGAAACAGAATCTGCTCCGCCAGATCAACGGCCAGCGCCTGAACACATCTCTCCCACTCGATATTCAGGCCACGGCTTTTCAACGTCGCGTGTGGACCTATCTGCAATCCATTCCGGCGGGTGCTACTCGTTCTTACGCGCAAGTCGCACAGGCCATTGGGCAGCCAACTGCCACTCGCGCCGTAGCTCGTGCTTGCGCCACCAACCCTGTGGCGGTGGCGATTCCGTGCCACCGCGTCGTGCGCACGGGTGGAGAAATGGGAGGTTACCGCTGGGGGTTAGATCGTAAGAAAGCCCTACTCGATCTGGAGCGCACCCAAGCCGCTACACGCTAGCCGCTCTTTCCTGTCTCTCCCACTTGCTCGGGAGAGACAGGAAAATCGTTTCAAAACAATTGAAGTCTGCAGGAACGTTCGCGCAGGTTTGTAGGGTTACTTCTGTAGGTGCTCGTAAATCTTCCGCGCGGCACCCAGTTGTTCCAACACAGCGTTCTTCTCCGTCTCTGTATTCCACTCTTTGTTCGACTTGGCTCCATCGATCAACCTGTCGATCCAGGCGACAAAATATGCGGCGTCGCCATTTCGATCCCGCTCCGAACCCGCAACCGTTACATAGATCGGGCTGGTCGTAGCGTAAGGATATAAATCCAGTATCGGATACTCTGACTTCTCGCTCCAGGCCCGCAGCAAACACCATCCGCTGCGCGAAATCGAAACCGTCGCTTCCGCATCCGCGATTCCACCGCTGTTATCCTTCAGTTCCCGCAGCACGTCGCCGTTACAAATGACTTGCAGATGATCAATGGGAACCAAGGACCGAAGCCAGGCGCTGACTTTTACTTTGTTCTCGCCTGCCGGAAGACGCAGTTCGTCTCCCACTTGCTTTGCGCCCAGCGAAAAACCAAGCAGCGGACCGTTTGTCGCAAAAGTTCGTCCGCGTTTCAACCCGTCCAGCCAAGTTCCGATGTTTAGAGGACCGTTCGGCACCTTTACGTAAACCCGGTTGAGGCCGACCGGGCCGCGCATGGAAGCATAGTTAGCCATCGCATCGGTTCCCGCGGCCGTCGGGAGGTGAAAGCCGCAGTTCAGCAACCGGTACCACACGTTCGCCGTTGATTTATGGTCCGCGAAGCCCATCACTTCGATGTAATCCACTTTCCCAAGTGCAAGATCAACCGGCAATTCATGCGTGACGGATGCGTCCTTCGCAGGATCAGGAATTGAATCGTAAGGGTGGACATATCCCACCACGCCACCTTGTGCGTGCGCCATATCGGCGACATTCGCATTGTCCGGAACCAGGCTGGACGCGGCCGTTTGAACATATCCCGCATAACCGGGCAGAAGAAAATGCTGTGTCAGATTAAGTAGGCCCAGATGCCCCCAATAGCTGGTATGAAATTCCTGGCCATGCAGCAACAGATTATTGGGAGTCGAAGCCGCATCGGGCTTGCTGCTGAAATACGCGATGTCAGGAATGCGTTGTTCTTTATTCACAACAAGGTCTTCGACGATTGAAAGATTTTCTGCCGCGGCCTGTGCCACCAGTCTGGCAGGCGTATCGCGATATGCGCCTCCATAATTCATGTGCACGTGCACGTCTCCGCTCACCCACCGAGAGGTTGGGTCTCTCGGCAGTTTGAGCGACTGCAAGCGGACCGTGAGGGTGGAGTGTTGTCCGGCTGTTACAACCATACTCCTGCGTTCGAAGGCGTACTCGAACCCCCTCATGACTCCGACATCGACGCTTCCCGCCGGTACTGTCACCTCCGCACTCCCCGAGATGTGGAAGTAGTGGGGCTCGAAGGGACGCTCAGCACGCACAAAACTGTCGTCAGCGCGCATCCAGGCATCATCGGGAGCGTAAGCGCGACCGTCTTCTCCGGCCACGAAAACCCGCGCCGATGTGGCGCGCCCGTCCAGATCCAGCACCGTGATCTTCAATTTGCCAACAGGTTTGAGGTAATGTCGCTGTTTAGCAACTAATTCTGTCTGTCCTCCGCCGGGGATTTCCTCCACCCATAAAGAAGTATTGCCGCCGCGGTTGGAAATGAATGCGATGCGCTCTCCGTTAGGAGACCAGCGAGGTCCCACATTGTCGAAGTCACCGTAAGAAAGAGGAAAGGCGTCGCCTCCTTGAGACGGCATGATCCAGATTTGGTGCCACTGCTGCCCCAGATACGATGCGTACACTAACCGTTTACCGTCAGGTGAAAAATCCGGGCGCGCCTTCCACGTAGTTTCCTCGTAGTGGATTTCGTGCGCCTCAGCGCCAGCGGCGGCCTTCATCCGCCAAAACCCGCCTGTGCCGTAAATGTGACCGCGATTGCTCACGAACAGAATGTCTGTTCCATCGGGTGACCAGACAGGGCTGATTTCATGGTCGAATTCACTGTAATAGTAACGAGGCAATTCGCTGCGGTTCTCTCCCGTCAGGCGCTGAATGTCAGTGAGTTCGCCGTCGTGAAACTGCCCGGTAAAAATATGAAATCGCCCGTTAAATGAAGTGGAGACGAACGCGATCCGCTTTCCGTCTGGCGAAAACCGCGGCTCTACATTGACCGCGCCACCTCGTGTGAGCCGCTGCGACTTTTTTGTCTCCAGATTTAACGCCCACAACTCCACCGCATCTTTGGCATAAGACACGTAAACAATCCATCGCCCGTCTGAGGAACAATCTGGCTGGTAGTCATAGCCCGGACCGTCAGTTAATTGCTCAGCTTCGGGAGAGCCGAGCCTTTGCCGCCACAATGCTCCCGCCATTGAATACACCAGGCTCTGGGAATCAGGCGCCCACGCTGCGGCACTTGGCCCAGTTGTAAGCTGCGGCAGATACATTTCGCGGAAGTAGTAAGCATGGGGCAGGTTAATCTGCTTCAGAACTGCATCGCGTTGAGCGAAAAGAGGCACGGCACTGATGACGATGAGCAGCAGCCACTTATGATTTTGCTTCAGCAAGAGCCCTCCCGATACGAACCGGATTTCGTAGCGACACGGTTAGCGGTGTGGTGCGACGATTGGCAAAACCACCCGCGACGGTCGACGCTCGTCTGTGTAGATAGAGACCTTCGCTTTCTCCATCCTGGCGGACGAAGCCTCAAGATCGCCGCTCTGCAAATTACGCGAAAAATTTGGGAAGAATGTGGTGGAAACCTGTACTCGAATCTGATGACCCTCCCGAAACACATTGCTGGTGATCAGATTCTCTAGCCGCAACTCGTATACACGGTCCGGTTCGAGAAGTTGGCGTCCTTTCTGCAAGTCGCGATAACTGGCTCTCAGCACATCAAGACCCGGGCTCATCAGATTAAGAGCAGTACCGTCGGGAGCGACATCCAGCAGGCGGACCCAGAGATCTGTATCGCGGCATTCGCAGGAAAAATAGATCTGAGCGCGAATGGGCCCAGTGACTTCGGTATCTTTTTCTAGCGGTGAGGAATCGAAGGTCAGAATATCTGAACGGTTTGCCAACTCGCGATAGTCATGTGCGCCCGAGGCGCTGTAAGTATTTACAACCGGTTTGGCGGGATCGGAAATGAAAGCGGCTGCAGCGTCCGTCGTGTTGACCCGTTCGTCGGACAAACTTCCTCGAGTTTCACCAGCCTTGGGACTGATCAGATAGTAAGAAGTTTCTTTGGAAGCAAGCGGCCAGGCTGCTGCTTCGCGCCACTGGTCGGCACCCATCACAAAGTAGCGAACCGGTTTTTCAGTGTCTATGTGGTTCGCGACACCGCGCAAATAATGATCCATCCAACGCAGAACAACTTCGTCATAGTCGATTGCTGCCGTCGCACCAAACGTTCGCTCACCTGATTTGGTTTTCGCCGTGGAGTCGACCCCGTGTACCCACGGACCGATCAAAAGATGAGTTTGGGGATCAGCCGCGCCGGATCGCGCTCGCAGCAGCCCAACAAAATTTGTGATTGCACCCTCCGGACCGTAATTGTCGTCGTACCAACCAGAGAAATTGAGCACAGCCGCATGCACCCGAGAATATTTATTACGCAGATCGCACCAGTCCCACCATGGATCGTCAAACGGATGCGAGAGCCAGTGGTAATAGTAAGGCGCGATGCCGTGCAGCTCTTCGAGTCGATTCAAAGGCAACTCGTCCAACATTTTGGGCCCTGTTTTCCCCCAGGCGGCAATTGCTTCGCCAGATGTTTTCGGGCCGGATAATTTTTTCTTGGATCGAATGTCGGGCGCGATGTTGTCCCAGATCCATTCGATCCAGGACATGTCCCAAAGACCGCCGGCGTAGAAAAAATTCTGCGCACTGGAAAACGTCATCGCGGGAATCATCGCCTTCAGGTGAGGCGGGCTCTGTACTGCAGCCAACCATTGCACAGCCCCCGGATACGAAAGGCCAAAAGTTCCAATCGCGCCGTTTGACCAAGGCTGCCGGGCGGCCCACTCGATGGTGTCGTAACCATCGCGACCTTCGTTTTCATAAGGAAGGAACTCGCCCGCGGAAGCGTAACGCCCACGAACGTCCTGCGCCACCACGGCATATCCACGTTCCACGGCATGACGAAACGTACCGTATTCCTTCAAAGCGAACTCTTTGCCATACGGCGTGCGGTAGACGAGCACCGGAAACGGGCCACCCCCGCGAGGCCGCAACACATCTGCCCGCAGCACAACCCCATCTCGCATGGGGACCGCAACATCGTTTTCGACAATAAAGGGCGGTTCAGATGGCGAGGCAAGCAACGCGGGCGAAGAGGATCCAATTCCGGAGAGCGCCAGCAGCAAAAGAATTTTCAGTTTCATGGAACGGCGTAGCCTAGCAGCTTCGCTACCCCGAAACAAGAATTCGGAGTATTCGGCGCGTTGGCGACCAGCCTATGGAGTTGAGGGCGGTGGGTTTGGCAAAGTATTTCGCACCATCAGCCAATTGAGCATCGCGACCGAAGCTGTCGCTAGCAAGATCATCGATCCGTGCAGATCGACCCCGGTGATCAGGGCCACACAAATCCCAGCCCCAGCTACGGCAAAATAACTTCCGCCGGAAAGACGAAACAGGGCGGCACCAGGCTGTTTGCGCCGGAACACCGGCAGTGCGGCACATACCAGCCCGTAGTAAAGAAGCCTCGCCACCGCGGACAGAGTGGCGTTCCAGGTGAAGCTGCCGAGCAGTGCCAGCAGCCAGCTTAGTACGGCAAACGCGAGAATCGAAAAGTACGGCGTCCGGAATCGCGAATGAATGGCGGCGAAGATCGCAGGAAAGTCCCCGTTCTCAGCCAGTGCAAAAGTGATGCGCGGCACGCCCAGCATGTTCGCGCTCAAGTAGCCGTAGACCGAAATCAGCGCTCCGATCGAAACGAAAGCGGCTCCGCCACGCCCCAATGCCAGTCTCGCCACGTCTGCCAAAGGACGCACGCTGTGACCGGGGTCGGGCAAGACCCCGACCACCACCCACTGGATCACTGTGTACAAGACCGTGCAGGTGATCAAGCCGGTGAAGAGTGCCAATACCGAATCGCGTCTGGGATTCTTCGCCTCGCTTAAAGGAGTCAGGGCCGTCTCGAATCCACCGTAGGCAAATACCAGAAGCAAGGCTGCCTTTCGCCAAGCCCCTTCTGCGGTCGCAGCCAGTTCCATCGCTTTATGACCGTTTACCAGATAAAACGCACCCGCAATCGCGACCAGGAACAACGGCACGAGTTTCGCCACGGTGAAGATGTTGCTCACCTGCGTGCTGGCGTGAATTCCGCGATAGTTGATGAGGGTCAGAATTCCATACAAGAAAGTCAAAATAAGAAATCGCGGGATCGGCCTAGTGGCATGAGGCCAAAACTCCCCGTAATAGGTAACGAAAAGGTTTGCCGTAGCGGCAGGCGCCGCTAATCGCACCAGCCAAAGCATCCAGCCCATTTCGATTCCCACCAAACGCCCGAAGGCTGCGCGAGTATAAAGATAGGGTCCACCCGCCGCGGTAAATTGTGAGGCTACCTCAGCGAAGCAGGCCATGATCACGCCTGCCGCTGCGCCGGCCAGCAAAACCGCCCAGGGACTGGCGCTACCGGTCAAGCGCGCGACATCGGCAGGCAAAGCGAAAATTCCGCTGCCAATGATGGAGTTGACTACCAGCGCAGCCAGGCTCCAGCGTCCAATCGCGCGAACCAGTCCTGGTCGAGTTTCAGGCACCGCGTGTTTGTATCACAAGGTTCGGGCGGGCACTTCGCTTTTTCACTGTTCAACCGCAACCCAAATATCGCAAAATGTCGCCGAGCTGGATCGTGGAACCTCACCGCGTCTTCATTACCGGTGGCACCGGATACATCGGACTCCCTCTCATCGCGCTATTACTGAAAGGAGGTCACGATGTTTCCGCCCTCGTCCGTAAAGGCTCGGAAAAAAAACTTCCCGCCGGTTGCCGGCCAGTTCTCGGAAACGCTCTCGACTCGAATTCCTACGCCGCACAAATCACCCCTGCCGACACCTTCATTCAATTGGTAGGCGTCTCTCACCCCAATCCATCGAAAGCCGCCGAATTTCGCAATGTGGATCTGGTTTCTGGCCAGAATGCCATTAACGCAGCGCTAGCGGCCGGTGTGCGTCACTTTATTTACGTCAGCGTCGCCCAGCCTGCACCGGTGATGAAGGCCTACATTCAGGTTCGCGCGGACTGCGAGAAAGTGATTTCCCAAAGCGGGATGGATGCCACCATCTTTCGTCCCTGGTATGTGCTGGGACCAGGCCATCGTTGGCCCTACGTCCTCATACCGCTCTATAAGCTGATGGAGTTGCTTCCCCAAACTCGCGACGGAGCGACTCGGCTCGGCCTAGTTACGTTGGGCCAGATGTCGAAAGCCTTGTTGCGTGCCGTCGAATCTCGAACGCAGGGCGTCCGCATCGTCGGCGTCCCCGAAATCCGCGCTGCTGGCGGGTTTTAGCATTCAGACCCCGTTGGACCTCGGGTTGCGGTTACTCTCAGACCAAAGTAACAACTTGAATTACCAAAGCGCATGCACATGGGACATCTGGCTGCTGTTGGTAGTGGATGCGATGGTGAGGTGGTCGTTATCTCAAACGAGCCGGGGCCCATGGAACGAGAAGATTACTTGCAAGACATTCACATCCGGATTTTGCGTGTGACCGATGATCTCCGCGCTATCCAACGTCAGCTCAACTGTGCAGCCATGGAGGCTCCCAGCGATCCCGAGCTCATGGAAGCTCTCAGCCAGTTGCCTGAAATGGATGCGCTACAAATGTTGAAGTCTTCCGTCGACCAGATGCGCCATTTTTTGTGGTTCTACATGCAAGTAATGACCAACGAATCCGAGTCAGGCGAGAAATTACGACAAAGCATCCGCCAGAAAGTTTCGGCGGATTCAATGGTGACCCACGAACCGTCGTTTCTCGAAAAGTTCAAGGCCACGTCTGATGCGGCACTGATGCGTTACCTCTCCGACGGAAAGAACAGAAAACCAAACTAGAGCAGTGGTCGTTTTTCAACCTTTAGCCGGAGCCCAGGTAACGACCGGTATCCCCAGGGCTTCCCCACGCCGTGGCTGTCTTGTCTTTCGCAATGGAGGCCAAGTGAAAAGCGCGAAAGAAACGGTTGAATGTTCTGACTCAATTCCGCAAGGTTTTTCCGGTCTTCAACATGAACTGGATCCGCTCCTGTGTCTTCTTCTCTCCGCATAGCGATTTGAAAGCCTCGCGCTCAAGATCGAGCACATGCAGTTCGCTGATTGGTGTCCCGGGGGTCACGTTTCCGCCACACAAAACCTCCGCCACCTTCGTAGCAATCTTGACTTCATGATCGCTGATGTATTCCCCCTGGCGCATGATGTGCACGCCCATCTTCAATGTGGCAAGAATGTTTTCGCCCGGAGCGGGAATGTCCATGCGTAGCTGTGGAGGCTCGTATCCCGCCCGCAACAACTCCAATGCACGATTCTTTGCGTCCGTCAGAAGACGTGCCCGGTTCATCGTAATATTGTCGGACTCGTCCAGAAATCCCAGCCCCCGGGCTTCTCGGCCTGAGGTCGAAACTTTGGCCATTGCGATGGTCTCAAAAGTTTTCTTCATCCCTTCGGTTAGTTCCACCGACTCACCCCGTCCCCCCGGACGAATCGCGGCCGCGTTGTCCACCGCACGCAACAACATTTCCTTGCACCCGCCTCCCCCCGGCAATAGTCCGACCCCCACTTCCACCAGACCCATGTACGTTTCTGCGTGCAGCTGCCGTGCGGCTGCATGCAGCGAAATTTCTGTTCCTCCACCTAGCGTCAGTCCGAACGGGGCCACTACTACTGGCTTCGCGGAAAACTTGATCGCTTGCGTCATGCCTTGAAATTGGCGAATGGCCAAGTCGACCTCTTCCCATTCTTCGTCTTGTACCGACATCAGCAAGAGCATTACATTGGCACCCACCGAAAAATTATCCGCATCATTGCAGATCACAAATGCCTCGAACCCATCGCCGGGGCCGCCAGCTTTCAAAGTTCGACTAATAAGACTGACGATGTCCCCGCCCAGCGAGTTCATCTTGGAGTGGAACTCGATGCAGGCTACGCCATCCCCCAGATCTACCAGGGATGCGCCCGCATTTTTTGTGACCACGCCATTAGATTTTTTCGCAACCTCCACCGACCACACGCCGGAAGAGACCTTCACCGCTTCATAATTAGCCGTCCGCAGATCAAAGTAAGCCCTCCCAGAAGCTGCCTTAGGATCATCCAGGTACCAGGATTTTTTGCCAGCCGCGATCAGTTGCTCGACATTTGCTGAAACCGGCCGGTCCTCCTTCTTCATCCGGGCGACGGTGACCTCGATGCCTGCGGCATCCCAAAGTTCAAACGGCCCCAACTTCCAGTTGAAGCCGAGCCGCATTGCCCGATCGATTTCTACGATCGTGTCGGAAATTTCAGGAATGCGATTGGCAGAATAGGTCCAAAGGTCAGACAGCGCCGACCACAAAAAGGTTCCCACTTTGTCTTCTCTTCGCGATGCGACGTCCAACCCCAATAACATACGCAAACGTTCGCCCGGATCCTCAACGTTTTTTGCCATGTCGAGGATAGGGAACTTTGGTCTTTTCAGCGGATGGTATTCGAGTGATTTCCAATCCAGAGCGAGTCGCGCTTCCTCTTTGCCTTCGCCCTTTGATTTTTTGTAGAACCCGCCTCTGGTTTTGTCCCCCAGCCATTTCCGCTCTAGCATCTGATTGTAAAAATCGGGGAGTTTCAGGTCGCTTCGCTCCTCCAGGTCGACAGAGTTCCCGACCACGTGCCCCAGGATGTCCAGGCCGACCAGATCGATCGTCCTGAAGGTGGCCGATTTCGGCCACCCCACAGCTTCTCCGCTCAGGGCATCCACCTCCTCGATACTCAGGTCCAACTCCTGCATCAGCCGCATTAGGTTGAGCACAGAAAATGTGCCAATGCGGTTTCCAATGAAATTGGGTGTGTCTTTGGCAAACACCACGCCCTTGCCCAAATGCAATTCGCCAAAGTGCGCCACAGCCTCCAGGACAGCCGGATCAGTTTCGGGCGTGGGAATGAGTTCGAGCAGGCGCATGTAGCGCGGTGGATTAAAAAAGTGGGTCCCCATCCACGATTTCCGGAAATCGTCAGAAAAGCCTTCAGCAATCTTCCCCACCGGAAGGCCGCTAGTGTTCGTTGCCACAATCGTCCCCGGCTTGCGGGCGACTTCCACCTTGGTTAACAATGCGCGCTTGATCTCGAGATTTTCCACCACCGCTTCGATGATCAAGTCCACCTCACTCAACCGTTTGAGGTCGTCTTCGAAGTTTCCGATCGTCACCAACCGTGCGAACGAAGATTCGAAGAACGCGGCGGGCTTCGACTTCCTTGCAGCCTCAAGTCCAGTGGCGGCGATTTTGTTTCGGGCGGCGCCATCCCCGGGCGCCACACCGGGCGGAACGATGTCCAACAGGTAGCTGGGAACTCCGGCGTTGGCGAAGTGTGCGGCGATGCGGGCGCCCATGGTTCCGGCGCCCAGAATTGCAACTTTATGAATGAGTTTCATGATTGGTTACGGAAAGGCCTTCCCCATGCTTCTATCTCTTTGCGGTTCGATGAGCCTGCGGTGTTGCTGCTAGGGAAGTCTATCGATTGCCCACTCGTCTTTACCAGCCTGAACTACCACAATCGCAGATTTTTGCGGACGGTCGGGCCTGGCCGCTCCGGGATGGAGCGGGACGGGGCGAAACGGGAAAAGGGTGACTGGAAAGCTGTAGCGTCCATCTTTCATCTTTCTCCCGCGTGCAATTTCATACGCGGAGTCACCGCCGGAAGCGAAAAAAGACTCCAGGTGGTCTTCCGAACTGTGCTCCTTGGCGTCGTCCGTTAGCATGAGCAAGCCGGTTTCATGGTCTTGGTTTTGCCAGGCTTGAAGGAATCGATTCGCCGCTCCCAGAGCCGCGACATATCCGGAATCAGTCGCGCGGTTTGATCGACGCCCCGCGCTCGTTCTCGTGCCTTCAGTGCGGCTGGCAAAGGCAAGCGCAGAATTCGTTTTGGTGCCGGCAGGCACCGAAAAGACTACGGCGAAGACGAGAAATAGAAATGAGAACAGGGTAATTTTTTCTGCCTGTTGACGCACTCGTCTCAAGCGTCGGAAGAGCGCGCCCACCGTTCTCAACGACTCAAAATTCACTGGTGAATTATCCGGGAAAACTCATCTTGAGCCAAGAGACGATCAAGGTTCCCTTGGCTAAGTGCTTGATGGCTCTTGCCCCAAGCCTCCAGCACAGGACCTGATTTACGAAATAGCTTTGGCCAGCAAGAACGCGGCAGCTGCCGCCAGTCCGCCGATGATTACCGTCTGCAATGCACTCCGCGCCGGGCCCGTGCCGGTGTATCGGCCTTTCAAGTATCCGAAAATCGCAAGCGCCGCCAGAGTCACAACCGCGGAATACACCAAACCATGCACAGCGTTTGAAAGCAAAATGTACGGAGAAAGCGGGATCAGGCCCCCCGCGATATACGAACCCGCAATCGTGGCCGCGCTGGTGACCGCTCGCCGAGGATCCGGTTCCTCCAATCCGAGTTCGAAGCGCATCATGAAATCGACCCAGGCGTCCGGACGGCGGCTGAGTGCGTCCACTACCGGCGTGCTCTCCTGTTCCGTCATGCCGTAGGACTGGAAAACGCGCGCGACTTCCGCCATTTCTTCTTCCGGAATTTCCTTGATCTCGCGGTATTCGCGAGTGCGCTCCTGTTCGTAATGTTCGGCATCGCCGCGCGCGGCCAGGTAACCGCCCAGGCCCATGGCGATGGATCCCGCTGCAATTTCAGCGAGGCCACCCACCACGATCAAGTGGGTGGTCTGGACCGCTCCCGAAAGTCCAGCGGCGAGGGCGAACGGCACCGTCAGCCCATCAGCCATCCCAATGACCACGTCACGTACAAAATTCGTGGCCATGAAGTGTGCTTCGACATGTTCGTGGTACGCCATGCTCAGGCCTCGGGATGCGAGTTAAGATACTCTAGTGCGCGCTTCACCATGTCCCGTTCCCCCCGGTAAGCCAGCTTGCGAGGAGCCTCATCCAGCGGAATCCACGACGCTCGCCGGACTTCAACCCGCATGTCTGGGGTAAGGTTGTCGATCTCACCAGAAACATAGCGAAATAAATAGAAGGACACGATCTTGAAGACTCGCTCGCCGTCACCCCACGAGCGTACGTAAACATACTTTATGTCTCCCAGTTTCAAGACCGTGGCCGCAACCAGGCCGGTCTCTTCGTGGATCTCGCGCAGGGCTGTCTGTTCCGGCTTCTCTCCCGGATCTACCAATCCCTTGGGTAGTGCGAATACTGTTTTTTGCGAACCTTTTTTGACTGAACCAGCCTTGCCAGCCTCATTTGGCGGTTCAATCACGGCCACATTCCAGCTCTCGCCCTCCCTATGGACGACTACTCCTCCGGCCGAAATCTCCCGAACCATGGCCCCTAAGTTAACAGGATTACGGGAGTTAGTCACCGGCAGTCACCTCCGCACGCGGGTAACACCTAACCTCTGACCGCCGTCACTGGAACGCTAACTGGCCTGCTGGCATCATAATAAACGTGTAGCGCGGGATTAACCTGTAGCCGGGCGCGCTCGGGCACTTGGGCTTGAGAGGTAGTGTGAAGAGTTTTGGCAAGATCATCCGGTCGGTACAGGCCATCGGCCGTGGTTTCTCGGGCCTCGGCGGCCAAGAGCAGACCCAAAATTATCCCTCTATTGGCGTGGCGCTCGGCGGGGGATTCGCCCGCGGCATCGCCCACATTGGCGTCCTCAAAGTTCTTGAAGAAGAAAACATCCCCATCAGTTTGATCGCAGGCACCAGCGTAGGCGCCCTTATCGGAGCAGCCTATTGCAGCGGAGTCACCATTACCGAGCTCGAACAAATGGCCGCGAGGGTGCGCTTTAAAGATTTTGCCTGCTGGACGTTGTCGCGTTACGGATTCGCCAGCAACGAACGCATGATCAAATTTCTGAGCAGCATTCTGAAGGTCAAAACTTTTGAAGAGTTGCAGATTCCTCTCGCTGTCACGGCCACAGATTTTTCTACCGGCGCAGGGGTTGTATTTCACTCCGGCCCATTGGTCGATCCGGTTCGCGCCAGCTGCGCGTACCCCGGCATGTTCCTGCCCGTAAAAATTCGCGGACGGTTGCTGGTAGATGGAATGCTCGCTCACGCAGTCCCCACCGAGCCATTGCGCAACATGGGAGCGCAGAAGGTCCTGGCGGTACATCTGAAAGGGAGTTGGACGAACGGGGACGCTGGGCCGCGCCATCTTTTCGACGTAATCGGCCAGTGCTTTGCGATTGCTCAGGAAATGAACTGTAGCGTCTGGAAAAGCTCAGCAGATTTGGTGATCGATCCCGATGTCACCGGCTATAAGTACGACGATTTTGCTCGTTGCGTGGGCCTGATCTCCGCCGGAGAAGCCGCCACACGAGTCGCCCTCCCGGAAATCCGTAAATGGCTGCAGCAACCGGCGCCAGCTAGAAAAATGCCCACTCCATGCACCGCCATCATTCCAGCAAAATCCTAAGGAAGACTGACAACTAACAACTGCCAACTGCTTTCGTTAGTAGGGGTGTGAATGCGAGGAGTGCGACCGAAGTACAATCCGAGAGCTGAAAGCAAAAAAACGCCCTACTTCATTACTCCGCGCGAAGCAATCCCAATATTGTCCCGGGAAGTGTTCTTTACTAGATACATCATCTCGTCAGCCTGGCGGATAATCTCTCGCGGAGACTTGGCGTCATGTGGGTAAGTAGCTACGCCGATAGAGGCGCGCACGTTCAGGTTAAGCCCTTCTTCCTGGCAGAACATACTGGTACGAAGATTGTCTCGCACGCGTCGTGCGACTACCAGCGCCGCATCTTTTCCGGTTTGCGGCAGGAGAATTACAAATTCGTCGCCGCCATAGCGAAAGGCATAGTCGATTAGGCGTAGCTGGGCTTTGATCAGGTAGCCGATTTCCATCAGCAATTTGCTGCCAATCAAATGTCCGTGGGTATCGTTGACTTGCTTGAAGTGGTCGAGGTCGATGAACAAAACCGTGAATTCGTAACCGTAACGCGAAGACCGGTACACCTCGGCCTCCAACGTCTTGTATAGATGGCGTGCGTTATAAAGGCCCGTGCAGTCGTCGGTGATGGTGAGTTCCTGGATCTTCTCGACCGAACGTGCGTTTTCAATAGCGATCGCTGCGTAATCGCAAATCGATTGTAGAAAAAATGATTCCTGGTCGGTGAAGTGTTCCATCTTCACATTAACCAGCTGAATGACACCCAGGACGCGCAGCTTTGAGCGCAACGGTACGCAGATAATCGACCGTGTTTCCCACTTGGTCATCTCATCGATGCGCTTGGCAAATCGCGGATCGGTGTAGACGTCGGGCACTACCACACGTTCTCCGTGCTTAGCGACCCATCCCGCGATCCCTTCACCCACCTTGAGACGGACATTCTTCAGTGCCTCGGCCGCCTTGCCCACCACGATGGCGAAGTACAGTTCTTCTCGTTCCTCGTCCACCATCAACAACGACCAGTTGTCGGGTTTAAAATACTCAGCCATCTTATCCATGATGGTCTGAAGGATCGAATCAAGGTCCAGCGAGGATGTCAGCGCCTTGGCCACATCATGAAAAATGCCCAATTCCTGGATCTTGCGGTCGGCAGCGGTGCTGGCCTTGGTCATGAAGGGTGGTCTCAATGCCGCGGGAAATAATGAAATTATATGCAAGCCGGGAAAGCAGGGGCAATCAACCTTAGTAACCAGTACCCTGGACGCCACCCTGAATGGCCCCATCCAGTGACCACCTATGAACGCCTGCTGGTTTAGCATTGCGGTTCTCACATACTCCAAATAACTGACGCGGTATCAGTCGATTAACATATATTTATCGCGATAGTCGTTTTATCGGCTTTCGGCACGTTCTTAAGACGCAGGAGGGCTGTTCGTGGAGTCCTTGGGGGCACGGTTGAAGCGGGAAAGGGAGCAACGCAGGATGACGCTGGACGAGATATCCACGTCGACCAAGATCGGCACCCGTTTCCTGATTGCCATCGAGGACGAGCAATTCGATCAGCTTCCGGGGGGAATTTTTAATAAGGGCTTTATCAAGGCTTATGCTCGCGCTGTGGGCGTTGACGAGGCCGAGGCAGTCGCTTATTACGAACTCGCCACCGGTGCCAGCCAGCCTGAAATTCAACCAGACAACACACTTGCGGTGCTTGCGGCAACCCCAACAGCAGCCTCGATTTTTCCAGACGAGGACTCGGAGAGTGGCATCTCCCGCCTTCCTTGGGAATGGTTTGCCGTTGGTCTTTTGGTCATCGCCTTCGGTTTGGCGATATGGGGCTTCCACACTCGCGAAAACCCCGTCCATCCGGTGGTAACTCCCACACCGCCCAGTGAGCTCAATTCAGCACCCGCCCTTCAGACTGCCGAACCAGCTATGCCGGCTAGGCAATCTCAAACGGATACCTCTTTGTCAGCGCCCGGATCACAGACCACAGCTGCCGTAACTGCGCCTGAGCCTCCCGCCGCTGCTAAAACTTTTCTGGTTCAGATTCAGGCCCAACAGGATTCCTGGATCACCATCACCGCGGACGGACATCAGATCATGCAGGACACTCTCCACGCTTCGTCCGAAAAATCCGTAGAGGCGCATGACCAGGTCGTAATTGAGACGGGAAATGCTGGTGCACTGGATATCTCATTCAATGGCAGAAGGTTGCAGCAGCAAGGCGCGCCTAACCAAGTGAAGACGCTTACCTTCGATTCCTCTGGTTTGAAGCCTTAACCATTCAACCGGCAGCACTTACCATCCACCGTGAGTCCGGTTCCGGTCGCTGCTGAAAGCAGCCTCCAGCAGGCAGAATCATTGCGTCTAGGCGCCTTCTCTGGTATTTTTGATAGACTACAAAATGTTCAGTGCAAGTTGTTTGCGTCCCGATTTTCCCCGCCAGAATCTAACGTCGATCTCTCTTGAAGGAGAAGCCGATTGTCATCCAAGAACCGATATCTTTTTACCTCCGAGTCCGTCACCGAGGGGCATCCCGATAAGATCGCCGATCAGATTTCCGACGCCATCCTAGATGCATGCCTGGCCGAAGACCCCTTCAGCCGGGTCGCTTGCGAGACACTGACCGCCACCGGCCTGGTTGTCATCGCCGGTGAAATCACCACCAAGGCATATGTCGACTTCCAGTCGCTAGTCCGCGGCACGATTTCCTCCATCGGCTACAACAATGCGCTATACGGCTTCGATTCCAACACTTGCGCCGTGATCTCCAGCATCAACAAACAATCCAGCGATATCGCCATGGGCGTAGACACCGGCGGCGCCGGCGACCAGGGAATGATGTTTGGGTATGCTTGTAATGAGACGCCGGAGCTAATGCCTACTCCTATCTCGTTGGCGCACAAACTGTGTCAGCGGCTTTCGGAAGTTCGGAAACATGGGCGGCTTCCTTACCTGCGTCCTGATGGCAAGTCGCAGGTTACCGTGGAATACGACAAGAACCACAAGCCCATACGCGTGGACGCGGTAGTAATTTCCACCCAGCATGCAGAGAATATCGGCAATGAGGAACTCCGCGCCGATATTTTGAAGCACGTGATCCAGGCAACGATCCCTGCCAATCTCCTCGACGAAGACACCGATTATCACATCAATCCCACGGGACGCTTCGTGATTGGGGGACCGATGGGCGACACAGGTCTAACGGGACGCAAAATCATCGTGGACACTTACGGTGGCATGGGGCGTCACGGGGGTGGCGCATTTAGCGGCAAGGACCCGACCAAAGTCGACCGCTCGGCGGCGTACATGGCGCGGCACATTGCAAAGAATATCGTGGCTGCCAAAGTGGCCGAGCGCTGCGAAGTCCAGCTCGCTTATGCGATCGGCGTGGCGGAGCCAGTGAGCGTTCGGGTAGACACGTTCGGTACCTGCAAGGTTGATCCGGAAACGATTCCTGATCTGGTTCGAGCTAATTTCCATTTGACCCCGAAGGGCATTATCGATTCGCTGAAATTGCGGCGGCCGATTTATTCCAAGACTGCGGCGTACGGACATTTCGGCCGGAACGATCCCGACTTCACCTGGGAAGCAACGGATAAAGCCGCCAAGCTGGCCAGTGACGCCGGTTTGCGGGAGACCGTTGGACAGGGAGCTCGGAAGTAGTTTGTTTAACCGCGCGAAGAAAATATAAAAAAGCATCTTCGCCATGATCTTGGCAGATCTCGGTAGTTAAGTTTTCTTTCGTGAGAGTTTCTATAACGTACGTGACAGGAGAAGCATGGCAACCATACCGACGCAAGTGAATTGTGACGTGAAGAATCTGGACTTGGCTGACCTTGGTAAGAAGCGGATTGACTGGGCCAACCAGTCGATGAAAGTTCTGCAGATCATCCGTAAAGAATTCATCAAGAACCAGCCGCTGAAGGGCATTCGGGTTTCCGCTTGCCTGCACGTCACCGCCGAGACTGCAAACCTGGCGATTTGTCTGCGCGATGGAGGAGCTGATGTTGTGCTCTGTGCCTCCAATCCTCTCTCCACGCAGGATGACGTTGCCGCTAGTCTGGTGCGCGATCACAACATTCCTGTTTTTGCCATCAAGGGCGAGGATAACGACACGTATTACAGCCACATTCTGGCAGCCATCGATCACAAGCCGCAGATCACGATGGACGATGGCGCCGACCTTGTGACCATCCTGCACACCAAGCGGCAGGACGCGCTCGAATCGGTAATTGGCGGCACGGAAGAAACCACGACGGGTATCATTCGCCTGCGAGCGATGGCGAAGGAAGGCGTGCTGCGCTTCCCCATCGTTGCCGTGAACGACGCCGACACCAAGCACCTGTTCGACAACCGTTACGGCACCGGGCAGTCGACGATTGACGGCATTATCCGCGCAACCAACTATTTGCTGGCGGGATCGAAATTCGTTGTCGCCGGCTACGGCTGGTGCGGACGTGGTCTCGCAAGCCGCGCTCGCGGCGCGGGTGCGGAGGTGATTGTCACCGAGGTCGATCCTACCAAAGCGCTGGAAGCGGTGATGGACGGCTTCCGCGTGATGTCGATGAACGAAGCGGCCAAACTGGGCGACGTATTCTGCACCGTCACGGGCAACAAGAGTGTTCTCACCAAGGAACATTTCGATGTCATGAAGGATGGCGCCATCGTTTCCAACTCGGGGCACTTCAACGTGGAGATCGATATCCCGGCGCTGGAAAAGATGGCTTCTTCCAAACGCAGCACCCGCATTTCGGTCGAAGAGTACTCGCTACGCGACGGCCGCAAGATCAACCTCCTGGGCGAAGGCCGTCTGATCAACCTGGCTTCGGCCGAAGGCCATCCCCCGTCCGTGATGGATATGAGCTTCGCCGATCAGGCGCTCTCGGTCGATTACATGGTCAAGAACTACAAGAGCCTGGAGAAGAAGGTCTACAAAGTTCCCGACGATCTCGACAAGCGAGTCGCCAGGCTGAAGCTGGAGTCGGTCGGAATAAAGATCGACAAGCTGACTCCCGAGCAGGAGGAGTATTTGGCGGGGTGGTCGGAAGGAACCTAAGGGATCGTGGTCAGTGGTCAGGGCTTTAAGGGCGGGTGCTAGCCACTCCTGTTTTGTTTTTTGGCTCAACAAGTGCAGGAGCCGCGTGCTTCCCAAGATGATGATGTAGAGAGTGCTTCTCCCGGTTGGGCGTGTGCAAACCTGGATTTTTATGCAGCCCCGATTGGCTACTGGGGCTGTTTTGTTTTTGCGCTAGGGAAGCGATGGCTGGTCCTGCGACTGACACGTTCGGGACGGTGCTGCCGCCGAGCGATTTTATTGTTGGGCGCATGTTGGGGTTCCCGCTAATGCAGAGGTCCTTCGCTGCCATTGCTTTGCAAACGGCAGACTGCGCTCAGGATGAGAACCCACTCTCTCCCGCTCCCTCCCGCTGTCATCCAGACCAAGGATCTGCATTTCGCTCAGGTCTTTCCGCTCCGATTTCTGCTCGAACATACGCCGTTTAAGGGAGCCGAAAACGCCGGTGGACAGGGCCTGGAGCGGCTGCTCATGATGTATAGGTAGGAGGGGGTGGGCGAGAAATGTATGGGTCCTTCACATCCCTGCGTGTCTGCTTCGCAAAAACGACAGTTGTAAAAAAATTGTCAACAACGTTCGGTTAGTGGTGAACTGCCGACTGGCAGGAGTAAGCTTGATGTGTATCTCCCGGTTTTTAGGGGACGCGGAGCATAGATGATTCGACTCGAAACGGTCCGGGAGCCGGGCCTTCAGGGGGGCCAGAGTTTGCCCGCCTTGGGTGTTCCTTATTCGGGGAGGCCGATGGAACGGATTCTGGTGGTGGAAGACGATCGCGCTGTCCAGAAGGCGTTGAAGCGGTTATTCGAAGCGGAAGGATTTGCGGTTCAAATCAGCGGGGACGGGAAGTCGGCGCTGGAGGCTTACCGGGCGGCCGCTCCGGCTGCTGTGGTACTGGATTTGCGATTGCCTGCCATGTCTGGGCGGGACGTTTGTCGTGAAATCAAACAACATGCGCCGGCGCTTCCGGTGATTGTATTGAGTGCCGCGAGCGACGTCGCCGACAAAGTGCTGCTGCTGGAACTGGGTGCGGACGATTATGTGACGAAGCCGTTCAGTCCGCGTGAGCTTCTGGCACGAGTTCGAGCAGCTTTGCGGCGTACGGCGCGGGTGGGATCCACCGATGTGATTTCGTTTGGTGGAATTTTCGCCGATTTTAGCAAGATGGAATTCACGCGGGATGGCGAGCCCGTCCAACTCACGGCGCAGGAAGTGAAAACCCTCAAATTCATGGCACAGAACGCGGAGCGGGTGATTTCGCGCGATGAGTTGCTAAATGAGGTGTGGGGCTACCAGAATTATCCCTCCACGCGAACAGTGGACAATCACATTCTGAAACTGCGACAGAAACTGGAGAAAGACCCTGGTAATCCGGTACACTTCCGCACAGTGCACGGCATGGGCTACAAATTTGTGCCATAGCCGGCTGCTGCAATTCATGCCGCAGCTTTCGTGGTAACCCAGTAATCGAGGCCGCGCCGTTGTGGGGAGACGGGTATGCTGAAACTTCGGATGCGAACCAAGTTTCTGCTATCCATGCTACTGATTTCCGCAGGACTTACCTGCACCAGCCTTCTGCTGGTGCGATACAGCGTTAGAAAACAAGTCAAGCGAGAGATTTTTGCCGATCTGAGAAATTCAGTCAGTACTTTTCAGAACTTCCAACGCGAACGCGAACTGACCCTCACCCACTCCGCCGAGCTGCTGGCTGACCTGCCCAACTTACGTGCCCTGATGACCACCGAGCATGAGGCTACGATCCAGGACGCTTCGAGCGACTTGTTTCGGCTGGCGGGCAGCGATCTTTTTGTGCTGACCGACCGGGCCGGGCGGGTGGTGGCTTTGCATACCTCGTCTCCTGGACTGACCAGAGAAGTGGCGCAGCAATCTTTTGCGAATAGCGTGAGCGATGAGGGGTCGGGGCAGTGGTGGTATGGCGGCCAGCATCTTTACGAAGTTTTTCTGAAACCGATTTATTTTGGTGCTGCGTCGGAGAACCGATTGCTGGGGTTTCTGGCGGTGGGTTACGAAATTGATGATCGTCTGGCATCGCAGGTGAGCCGGATCGCAGCCAGTCAGGTTGCCTTCTACTACGGCGACACAGTGGTGAAGACTACGTTGAATTCAATGCAGGCGGTCGACCTCGACCGGCAACGAACATTGCACCTGCCTGCTTCCGCGTCCGGGCCCGAACAGATTCAACTCGGGGAAGAACGTTTTCTGATCACCTCACTGGAGCTTGCGGGCGGAAACAATTCTTCCGTGCGACTGATCGTGCTGAAGTCCTACGATCAGGCGACCGCATTTCTGGACAGCCTGAATCGTCTTCTGCTGGCACTAGGACTGGCTGCCGTCGTGGGCGGCAGCGCATTGGTTTTCTTCATCTCGCATACATTTACGCGTCCGCTGGCAAATCTGGTGGAGGGTGTGCGGGCATTGGAAAACGGCGACTTCAGTTATGCATTGGACGCTCGCGGCGGAGACGAGGCGGCGGAGGTCACCGGGGCCTTCAATCGAATGCGCTCGAGTTTGAGAACCACACAGCAAGAGTTGCTGGAAGCGGAACGTTTAGCGACCATCGGACGGATGGCGAGTTCGATCTCGCACGATTTACGGCACTCGCTGGCTGCCATTGTGGCTAACGCAGAGTTTCTTTGTGAAAGCCGCCTGTCGGCCGATCAGCGAGAGGAACTCTATCAGGAAATTCGCGCGGCTGTGAATCAGATGACCGATCTTATCGATTCTCTGCTGGAGTTCTCTCGTACTCGCGAATCTTTGCGGCCGACGTACGGCGACGTTAAGGATTCAGTGGTACGTGTGATGCAGGCGATACGGCTACATCCCGAGTTTCATCAGGTCGCCATTACAACTTCCTGTGATGGAAGCAGTGCGGGGTGGTTCGACGCAAAGAAACTGGAACGCGCACTTTTTAACTTGTTGTTGAATGCGTGCGAGTCGGTGATTCCGGAGTCGGGCAGCGTCAATGTGGGGTTGCGCGAGGTTCACAATGGCGTTGAGATTCGGGTCAGCGATAGTGGGCGCGGCATTCCGGAGTTAATTCAGGGGAGGCTGTTCGAGCCCTTTGTCAGTCTAGGCAAGGAAAATGGAACAGGGCTGGGGCTCACCGTAGTGCAGAAGATTGTCCAGGACCACGGCGGTGATGTGGCGGTGGAGAAGACATCGTCGTCCGGAACTGTATTCCGGGTGCTGCTGCCGCTGAAATCTGCCCCCGATGAGGCTGTTGATCTCTGGCTGGAAGGAAAGGCGCGGACAGGTCTGGAACCGACGGAGAGGCCACGTCAAACTTAGTTCGCTTCAGGTATGAGGGCTGTCACGAAGACCGAAGCGTTCCGCTCGAGATCGCATACTCTCATGCTTAAGGGCACAAATTCAGAAGTCTTCTGACAACTTTTTCATCTCAGAGTCATTTTTTCTGGAGGCGATTTGTGGAACAACAAACTGGTTTGCCTCGGCGGGTGAAGAAATTCGGCGTGATGGGATTGGTGCTTCTTGCGGGAAATATTTACGGCCTGGGGCAAAACGCCGCCCCTCAGCCTGTCCAGCCCGCCGATGCCATGACGACTGCGGTTCATGAGTTGCAGGAAGAAGTGCGGGAATTGCGCAACGCGGTAGTGGAACTGCGTTCAGAAGCGGGACAATATCGCGCGGAGACCGAGCAGTTGCGACGCCAGCTGGACGCGACCCGCAGTTCCGGGGCCGCGCCGTCGGCAGCGCCCGATACTGCGGCGGCTACGGAATCACCGAATGCAGCCCAGGCCGCACCCGGGGAAGGAGGTTTGGGAGAGCGGGTAGCTTCCCTCGAAGAGTCCTCTCAGTTGCTGAGCAGCAAGATCGATGATCAATATCAAACGAAAATTGAGTCCGCATCAAAATATAGAATGCGCCTATCCGGCATCGTGCTGTTGAACGTGTTTAGCAACCACGGTTCCGTCGACAATCAAGACTTCCCGACGTGGGCGATTCCCGCGAGTGCGAATCTGCCTACCATGGCCCTGGGCGCCAGTTTGCGGCAGTCCGAAATTGGATTTGAGGTATTCGGTCCGCGGTTGGCTGGGGCGAAGACGTCTGGGAATCTGCAAGTAGATTTTTCCGGCGGATTCACCAACACGCCGGGGGGAGTTAATTTTGGCTTGGTGCGTATGCGCATTGCCAGCCTGCGGATGGACTGGAAAAATACTTCGGTCGTAGCGGGTCAGGACAATGCTTTTATTTCTCCACTTTCGCCGACCTCGTTCGCCTCGCTGGCAGTGCCGGCGTTCGGTTATGCCGGCAATTTGTGGGGATGGATTCCGCAGGTGCGCGTAGAACATCGCTTTGCAGTCAGGAGTGGGCAAACCATCACGCTACAAGGCGGCATGATGGACAACATTACAGGAGAGCTGCCAGCATCAACCTTCGAGCGTGCTGCGCAGGCAGGTGAGAGCTCGGGCCAACCGGCTTACGTCGCCCGGGTATCTTGGACACGCACGGTTTTCGGGATGCCATTAACTCTCGGCACGGCGGGTTATTACAGCCGTCAGAATTGGAATCTTAACCAACACGTGGATGGTTGGGCGGGAATGACGGACTGGAATATTCCCCTATCGCAAAGAGTCAGTCTGAGCGGAGAGTTTTATCGAGGCAAGGCGATCGGAGGGCTGGGCGGGGGAGTGGGTCGAAGCGTGCTGTTCAGCAGCGATACCAACGGGCAAGTACAACCGCTGAACTCAGTGGGAGGATGGTCGCAATTGAAATTCAGGGCGACCAACAAGCTTGAGTTCAACGGAGCGTTCGGTCTCGACAGTCCATACGCCGCGGATGTGAGGACCTATCCGGTCAGCCCTAATTATGTTCCGAGCCTGCTACTTCAAAACCGAAGCGCAATGGTAAATTTTATTTACCGTCCGCGGTCCGATTTGCTTTTCTCGGGCGAATATCGTTACCTAAGAACGTTCGATCTGGATGCGGGAAGTCCGACGTCTGAGCAAGTGAATTTGATGATGGGAATTCTGTTTTGATGATGACGCCTCTAAATTGTCGCTGCTGGTTCGGCATGTTACTGCTATGCGCCGGCCTGGCGTCGGGGCAAGAAGTCACCCTCACGGGCCGGGTTGCGTTGACATTGACGAGTGCCGGAAAGCAGGTTGAGGCAAGGCAAGCGAGTGACGTACTGGTTTGGCTTACGCCCGCGGCTCCCGTAGTTAAGCCAGTGACGTTCCGGCCGATGCCGCCGCCTCGACTGGTGCAGAGAAACAAGAGTTTCGATCCTCACCTGCTGGTTGTGCCGGTGGGTTCGGTGGTCGCATTTCCCAATCGCGATCCTTTTTTTCATAATGTGTTCTCGCTGTTTGAGGGGAAACGTTTTGATCTTGGTCTTTATGAGGCGGGCAGTACGCGGGGCGTTCATTTCGACAAAGCCGGAATTTCATACATTTTCTGCAATATTCACCCCGAGATGAGTGCGGTAGTGGTGGCGCTCGATACGCCGTACTACGGAATTTCCGACCGGCGGGGACAGGTTGAGATTACGGGAGTGCCGGCGGGGAAGTATGTGCTTCGAGTGTGGCACGAGTCCGCGCTGCCCGAAACCTTGAAAGCGATGACTCGAGAGATCACAATTTCGCCGGACAGCTCGACGCTGGGAATATTGCGATTAGCAGAAAGCGACACGCCGCCGATTCACAAGAATTTGTACGGATTGGAGTATGACTCGCCTTCTCCAGATAATCCGATCTACGATCAGCCGCATTGAAAATCGTTTCCAGCTGAATCCTCTGCTCACCTTTGTCCAAACGAAAAGTTGTTTCTCGGAGCGATGATTGCTGCGCTTGCCAGCATAAAACTCGCTTACGACCACCCGGGACAGCGATCTTCATTATTCAGATGTTTCGTTGTTCAAAATGCTTTGGCGAGCGAGGGCGCCCGCACCACGTGGAATGCAAGGCTTACAAGAAAATGACAATTCCATGAAACGGTTGTGACAAGTGGTGGCAGGGAAGATTCTAGTCTTGGTACAACGTGAACGGGCAGCCGCTGCTGGCTCGTTCTAGAGTTGGTCCCGGGATCTACTGTTGATTGGGAAAATTGGTAATTGTCTCTTCCCCTGAAGGACTGAGGCCAGCCTAGTGACTGGCTCTTTTTTGTGTGCCGAGCATGTTCGACAACTTGAAGGTGAAAGTCCTTTTCACAACCTGATAGAGGTGAAGTGATAGCGAAGCGCAAGGGCGTCGCCGTAAGGCGGGGTCTGAAGGAAGCGTGGAGCAAATGCGCGAGCCAATGAACAAGAACCGGACTCACCAGCCCGTTCTCCATCACTCCGGCCTGCAGAAAGCGCCGAATCAGCGATCTTGCGCTTCCAAGCTCGGATTCGCGAACTTACATGCCGGACACGAGGGATCAGCATGGAAGAGAGAGCCACGGAGCTCTCTACATACTTGCGGGGATGGCGGGGCTATTTTGGCTTCTGCCAGACACCCTCGGTGCTCACCCGTCTTGATAAGTGGCTCCGGCACAGACTACGGTCTGCGATGTGGAAGCAGTGGAAGCGTGGGAACAAGCGGTTTGCGGCACTTCGCAAACGGGGTATCGGACTTGACCTGGCTGCTAAAACGGCGGGTAGTCCTCATGGCCCGGGGCAACTCGCGGACAGCCCCGCCCTTCATTACGCGTTCCCCAATTCCTACTTCGACTCGCTCGGCCTCCTCCGTCTGACTGGCGGATCGTAGCTCCACTCGCCGAATCGCCGTGTACGGACCCGTACGCACGATGATGTCGCAGGGAAAGCGGGTGACCGCCTACCACTGCAAATCGGCCCGATTATGCTTTCTTGCTCGCCACTTCATCGTGGCCGTAGTACTCGTAGGCTGACATCGGCTTTTCGCCGCCTTTCTTCCATACCCGGCCATCTTCCTGCAATTTGCCGAGCACTCGCGCCATCTCGCGCACATGAACGGCGACCGATCCGCAACACGAGCCGATGTAATTGATCCCGATATCGCGGGCACGCAGAGCGTAGTCGCCCATTTCCTTGCGAGTTAGTTGAAGCGGATCGAGGCCCAGGGGGAATTCGGGCAAGCTGGTGAAGTCAGGTTTTTCCTTGGGAGTGCGATACGCCACTGGCTGGCAAGCTAGATAGCCGGAAACAGCTTTTCGCATCTCTTCCATGGCTCCAAGCGTGTGCTCCGGTGGTCGCAAACAATTCATGCCCACGATGTCAGCGCCGGCATCAAGCAAAGCTTTGGCGGACTGGGCGGCTGATTTGCCTTCGGCCGTTTCGTCCTGATTTTCGAAACAGATAGTCACCATGACGGGCAGGCCAGTTTTCTTTGCCCTTTCGACGGCGATGAGTGCTTCACCGAGAAACGAGAAAGTTTCGCCGATGATGAAGTCAACGCCCTCATCGACTTGTATTTTGAGTTGCTCGTCAAAGGTCTTGCGAACCTTGTCGGCGGCCGTTGAGCTGTTGGGCTCGTACATCCAGGTGAGGCTGAGATTTCCCGCGACCAGACACTTGTCGCCGGCAACTTCGCGGGCGATTCTGACGGCTGCGCGGTTCAGCTCTTCGAGCTTGTTGTCGAGGCCGACCGTAGCTAGTTTGTCGCGACTGGCATAGAACGTCAGCGCTTGAAGGACGTCGGCTCCAGCTTCACGAAACTCGACGTGAAGTTCCCGAAGCGCTTCAGGATGCAGCAACGCGACTTCCGGAGTGAACGGACCTGCGCGCACCCACCCGCGCTTTTCTAGCTCGAGAAGATAACCGCCGTCGCCTAGGACCGGTCCGTCCTTGAGACGATCGAGAATGCCTTTCTTGGCCATAAGTTGCTCCTTCGTTTTAGTGTCCTAAAGCGGCGTTCGGTATGAGTGCGACACGTCCTCACGACAGCCGGAGTGAGGCCGGCGTCACTAATCGTCCATGTATTCAAATTCTGCTCTTATCGCTTTGCCTTCTTCGAAACGAGACGGGGAAAATGAGGTGATGTCGACGCTCTTGCCCTGTCCGTCGAGCAATAGCTCGGACATAACCAATCCGATTGCTGGAGAAATCTTGAAACCCATGCCAGAGAAACCAGCACAGACATAAAGTCCCCTCACATCCGGAATCTCACCGAGCAGAGGGCGCGAGTCTGGGGTCATGTCGTAGACGCCGGTCACGCCGCGCATTACCTCCGCATTTTCTAGCTTGGGCACCCGCCGAGATGTGCGCTCAATCATTTCTTCCAGCTCCTGATCGGAAGCGCGCTGCGGAAAATTGTCGGGATCGGCGCCGCGCTGACCATAGAATTCCCCGATCAGAAATTTGTCTTGCGCATCGGAGCGGAAGTAAGTCGCGCTGACAGAATCAATGCACGCACATCCTCCACTCTTCATGCCGGGAGCGTTCTTCAGTATTGCGACCTGATGAAATTCGGTTTCTATGGGAAGGTCGAGACCTGCGTTTTGAAATAAAGGCCTAGTCCACGGGCCAATGGCGGCGACTACGACGGGGGAAGAAATATCGCCCTGAGTAGTCCTGATGCCGCACACTTTGCCGGTTTCAATCCGCAGTGACGCTGCACTCCTGGACAAGTAAGCTACTCCAAGGTCGCGCGCTCGCGCGAGGAAGTCATGGGCCACTCCGGCTCCGTCGCCGTACCCGGAATCAGGTTCGTATGCCGCAAGTTCGACTTCGTCCACCGACCAGTCAGGTTCCAGTTCCTTAAGTTCGTGACGATCGATGAGCTTTACGTTCACTCCCAGGTTGCGCTGCATTTCGACGTTATGCTTGAGACGTTCGCCTTCTCCGGGATGAACAATGCGCACAAAGCCTGTCTTTCGGAAATCCCCATCGCCGCCCACTGCTTCGCTCCAGTTTTCGAACAATCGTAAGCTCATCAACGCAAGCTGTACCTCGGGCGGATAGCTATAGTGCATACGAATGAGCGCGGACGAACGTCCACTTCCACCTTGACCGACGTGGCCTTTATCGACGACAAGGATCTTTCCCGCTTTTCGCTTTGCCAGGTGAAAAGCGATTGCGGTCCCCATCACCCCGGCGCCGAGGATCACAATGTCGGCGGCGTTAACAGCAGAGTCGACCTTGGAATTGACATTCATTTCGACGCCGCCTGCCATGGAAGCTCGTGCCGGATGGTTGAGCGGCAATGCTGAACGGCCAGATCCCGGATTTCATTGGTTTGATCGGGGATCACGCGGCGGTCTCTTTCAATCGTCCCTTTTTCCAGTCGCGCAAAACTTGATGGGCTGCGTTGTGCCCGGGCGCTCCGGTGACGCCTCCCCCCGGGTGAGTGCCAGCGCCGCATAAATACAGGCCATCAACCGGTGTGCGGTACTGCGACCAGCCGGAGACCGGACGCATAAAGAAAAGCTGCTCCAGACGAAGATCGCCGTGAAAGATGTTTCCTTCCGTCAAACCGTAGGTGCGTTCAAGGTCGAGCGGGGTAAGCACCTGACGTGCCACGATCGCAGTCGGGACATTAGGCGCATATTCGGCAATCTTTTTAATTACACGATCGCCGAGGAGATCGCGCTTCTCGTCCCAAGTGCCTTCTCGCAGATGATAGGGAACGTATTGCACAAAGCAGGTGAGGATGTGCTTGCCGGAAGGAGCCAGCGAAGGATCGGCGTTGGAGGAAACCACACAATCCACCCATAACTCTTCCGGGATCTCTCCAAATTTCGCTATGTCATAACAGCGTTCGGCGAAGGCAAGTGAGGGAACCAAAGTATAAAAAGTACGCTCCAGAGGAGTGGAATCGAGGGAGGTTCCAGTGAAACGCGGTTCGTCATCGAGTACGAGGTTGACCTTGGCGCAGGGGCCTTCCATTTTTATTCCACGGATGGAGTGGAGAAATTCGTTCGGCAGTTCGGACGCCGCGACCATCTTCAGAAAGGTACGTTTGGGGTCGGCATTGGAGAGAACAATACGCGCACGGATTTCGGTGCCGTCTTCGAGAACAACGCCGCGCGCCCGGCCGTCGCGGACCGCAATCTGCGCGACGGGAGACGAGGTACGGATTTCAACGCCAAGCTTTCTGCCGGACGCTGCCAGCGCCTGAGTAATCGCGCCCATCCCGCCCATGACGTGCCCGTAGAAGCCCTGCAGTTCATGTTCGCCGCCGCTTAACAAGTGGAAAAGCAAGCCAATCGCCGTTCCAGGCTGATAAGGTCCCCCATGTTTGCCGTAGACGTTGTTGGCAAGGAACATGGTTTTGATTTTTTCTGACTCGTAGTTGTGATCGAGAAATTCGCCGAGACTTCCGGTAAGGAAGGATATAAGCTGCGCAACCTCATCAGTCGAGATGCCGCGAAACTTCTTTCCCACGCGAAAAAGATCGGTCCATCCGCGCACGCTTCGGGTGTCAATTTCGGGCGGCGGTTCCATGAAAAACGGTTGCAAGTAACGCGCCAATTTCTTCAGTTGATCGTCAACCTGAATGAAGGTTTCGGCATCGTTTGCTGATATCTTGGCGAATTCGGCTTTGGCTCTTTCGCGGTTCGCCCACCAGGGAACGACATGGCCATCGGGGAAGGGAACTTGAATGGCAGGGTCGCAAGGTAGGATGCGCAAGCCGTAGTCGCGGAGGCGAAGATCGGAAACAACCTCTGGCCGCAACATACTGGCAATATAAGAGGTGGTTGAGACGTGACAGCCGGGAGCGATTTCTTCAGTAACGCAACAGCCGCCTACAATTTCGCGGCGCTCGAGGACGAGAATGGATAACCCAGCACGGGCGAGATACGCGGCAGCGGTCAAGCCATTATGTCCCCCGCCGACTACGATCGCGTCGTAGGTTTTTGTGGGCGGGACTTTTGAATTATGGCTAGTGGAAGATTCTGGCAAGTTGATGACCTGCAATCACACAATGCAAATAAAAGAAGACAACATTACCGCATCTGTTTGGAAAATAGAATTGAAATCCTTGTCAAATTTCTGTACAGTCCTATGACTTGAGGTCAAATATGAGTGGAATTGGAAGCAGCATTGTATCCCCGCCGCGATACCGGACCATGCCGCCTCGGCCACGATCCGAAGGCAAACGAAACAGGATTATCGACGCAGCTATGCGCCATTTTGCCGAGCAGGGCTACCATGCCGCCAGAGTGGGTGACATCGCGGCAGTCCTGGGTATTGCCAAAGGATCGGTATTCCAGCATTTCGGCAGCAAGGACGGACTTTTCTTTGAAGTTTACAAGAAGGCGGTGCGTTCGTTTCCGCGATATCTTGACGCTCCGGCGGAGGTGCGTGAGCGTGGATTCTTCGAAGTGTTGCGGTATTGGCTGGCGAGTACCGAGCATCTGGTGCACGAAGACTGGATTCCTTACCGGGTCTCTTTGCTCGGAAACTACGGCACTGACCTCACATTGAAGCGGGAGATCAATCGTTTTCTGGTTGCGGAAGATCCGTACGGGACGGTGGCATTCGTGCGCTATGGATTGCAGCGCGGAGAACTTCTTCATGAGCTTGATCAGGACATGATTGTTTCAATCCTCGATTGGACCGTGGAGCGTTTTCAGGACGCCCTGCTGACCGAGGAATTGGATCCAGGATTATTCCGCCGTCAGGGGGATCCTCAAGAGAAGAAAGATGCGCGCATCAATCAATTTCTGGATGTGCTGAAGAGGGCCATCGGAGCATGAATGGAAAATTGTCCGTAGAAGAAATCATAGGCAGTTATGACGATAAAGCCGCGTTGGCGGATGCGTCGACAATTCCCGCGGCCTGGTACGTCGATCCGCGCATCGCGGAGCTCGAGTCGCAAACTGTGTTCAGCAAGGCCTGGCAAATGGTCGGACGAGTTGAACAAGTGGAGCGACCGGGCCAGTTTGTGACCGCCAGCATTGCTGGCGAGCCGATCGTCGTGGTGCGTGGTCATGATGGTGTGCTTCGAGGCTTCTATAACGTGTGCCGTCACCACGCGGCGGCAGTGGTCACAGAACCGTGCGGCCAAGCTTCCATTTTGCATTGTCCATATCACGGATGGAATTACGGGCTGGATGGCTCTTTGAAGGGTATGCCTGAATTTGACGGCGTAAAGAACTTTGAGCGCCAACAAAATGGACTCATCCCGGTGAAGGCCGAAATCTGGGAGAAATTTGTTTTTGTCAGTCTGGATCCGCAGGCAGAGCCGCTGCCACAGTTTCTTGGCGGCCTGGTTAAACGCGTCGCGCCGCTTGCCGTGAGCAAGTTGCACTACTTCGATAGCCGCACTTACGACATCCACTGTAACTGGAAAGTATTTGTAGACAATTATCTTGATGGCGGATATCACGTTCCGCATCTGCACAAGGGCTTGAACTCGGTGCTGGATTATAAGGAATACACCATCGAGAACGGGGACAGGTACTGTTTGCAATCGAGCCCGATGGTTGCGGGCACTGAAGATGCGGCCACCGCCAAAACGCGTCAGGGTGATCGGGCCTGGTATTTCTGGCAGCATCCCAACTTGATGATCAATTGTTACGAAGGCTACATGGATACGAACCTGGTGCTTCCGGTGGATGTAGATCATTGCCGGGTGATCTTCGATTTCTATTTTGGTGATGTGAGTGAGTCCCAGCGCCAATACAACGAGGGCAGCGTGGCCGTGGGCGCGCGAGTGCAAGAGGAAGACCTGGGGATCTGCGAGGCGGTGCAGCGCGGATTAAAATCTCGTGCGTATGGCGCGGGTAGACTGTCCGTGCGGCGCGAAGCTGGGGAACATTTGTTTCACCGGCTGTTGGCGGCCGATCTAAGAGGTGGGATGAGCACTCCAGCGGTGGCAGCCGATTGAAGTTGGGAAGACTTCACATCGCGCCTGAAAATCTAAAATTCTTACATTCTGTCCCAACATAGAACACGAGGTGACGCCGTGAAGAGAGCTCTTGCAATCATGCTGGGGTTATGGCTTTCGTGTGCTACGGGCGCGGTTGGGCAGGTGACTGCCATCAAGGCGGGAAAACTGATCGATCCGCAGGCCGGGACCATGCTCACCGATCAGGTCATTCTCATTCTTGACAATAAGATTGAAAGCGTCGGCAAGGGGCTGGCGATTCCGGCTGATGCCAAGGTCATCGACCTCTCGCAGATGACAGTCCTGCCAGGGCTCATCGATTGTCATACTCACTTGGCGGATGCCTTTGATGACAGCGGTGATCCGATTGCTCTGCTGAAGAAGTCTGCGGCCGAAGTCGCTTTTGAATCGGTTCCCAATGCCCGAACATTTCTCAGAGAGGGATTCACCTCAGTTCGCGATGTTGGTGTTTACCGGGCGTTAAACGATGTCGCTATGAGGAACGCGATCGCTCAGGGCTATATTGAAGGTCCGCGAATGTATGTGGCGGGAGCCTATGTGACCATCACTGGCGGCGCAGGTGCCCTGACTGGATTTGCTCCCGACATTACCTTGCCCTGGGACCTTCACTACGGAGAAGCAAACGGGCCGTGGGAAGTACGACAGAAGATCCGTCTGTTGGTGCAAAACGGCGCCGATCACATCAAAGTTCTTTCCAGCGGCGCTGTGCTGACGCACGGCAGCAATCCCAAATCACAAGAGTTCACGCCGGAAGAGTTGCAAGCGGCGGTGGATGAAGCAAGCCATTTTGGATTGCGCGTAGAAGCGCACGCTCATTCCGCCGAGGGCATCAAGAATGCGATCCGGGCGGGAGTAGCTTCAATTGAACATGCCACGATGATCGATGACGAGGGTCTCGCGCTCGCAAAACAGCGCGGAACTTATCTCGATATGGATATCTACGATGAAGAATGCATTCAGGAGGCAGGCAGACTAGGAAAGATACCTAAAGATTTTCTCCAGCACGACGCTGAGTTAGGAGAACTTCACCGGCAGAATTTTCGCAAGGCGGTGAAAGCCGGACTGAAAATGTCGTTCGGTACCGATGCAGGCGTGTGCTCTTATGACCGCAGCGTGAACCAGTTTGCCTTCATGGTGAAGTACGGGATGACGCCGATGCAGGCGATTCAGGCGGCAACTACGAATGCCGCCGATCTACTGGGGCATTCAGACGTTATTGGCGATATCAAGCCCGGGCGATTTGCCGACGTGATCGCGGTCGCCGGCGATCCATTGCAGGACATTCGACTGCTGGAACATGTGCAGTTTGTAATGAAGGACGGAAAAGTTTACAAGCAGTAATCTCAACGGTTCACTTTACGATTCGTACCAACGAAATCCGTGACGTTGCTCCTGTTCGACCTGCTTCATCAAGGTAAGAGTCCGGTCGCGACGGTGATTGGCACATGCGACCACGATGACGTTGAACAGAGCCATGGGAGCCACGTAGGACGATCCGAAAGAAGGCGTCTCAATGGACGTTAGAAATGAATCGTGCGCGAACTCTCCGATCGGTGAAACCAGCGTATTCGTGATCCCCACACAATATGCCCCGTTAGCCCGAGCCTGACGCAACCCTTCCACTGTCTGGCGTAGACCCCGACCGTAGCTGACGGCGATCACCAGATCTTTCTTTCCAAGCGTTCGAACTTTGTGCACCACCTCGGCGGGCGAGGTGGCACAGCTGACCGGCAACCCCAAAATAATCAGCAAGTGCTCGAGGAACTTAACCAGGTTGGCGGCGAGGTCGCCTCCGAGAAGCAGCACATGTTGAGCGGAGTAAAGCCGTCTTACGAGGGCCGCGATTTTTTGCCAATCGAGGCTTTGCGCCAGCCGATTTATGTTTTTAATGTCCTGGTCAAGCGAAGCGCGGCCCTGAGCGGAGATTGCGGATTTCGCGGCTGGTCCGGTCTGCATCGTGTCGAGCGAGGTCGCGTGAGCGATCGACAACTCATGCACGTAGTGCTGAAATTCCCGGTAGGAACCAAACTGCATTCCGCGAACGATTCGAATCATTGTTGCCGGATCGGTACCCAGGCGTTGAGCCAGAGCACGCACACTGAGAAGAACGAATTCCCGCGGCCGCTCGAAGGTGGAACGAATAATTGCCTGCCGCTTCGCGCTCAGCAGACTAAGTCTCGCCGACGGGCTCAGGACCGGAGTAAGACGCGCCGCTTTCCGCCGTTTCTTCATGGGGCACAAAAGCATGTTAGAAACCAGCGTTCTTGTCAACAGCGACCGGTTTGATGTGCGAACGGTTTGATGGGGCTGAGGGTGAAGGGCTCGTTCGTCCCGCCTTTCGGCATGACGTCAGATGGGTATAATGCAAGCGCAACGAGGAGTTGATCCTTTTGAGGACGAAAATAGTCAAGGGAGAATGCTATGGATCAGATGTCCGGGGATTCGAAGGCTGCACTCAATAGCCGCAGCCGAAGAGACTTTCTAGCCACCACCGGAATCTTGGCCGCTGCTGCTGCGGCGCCGCGTGGTGTATCGGCGCTAAATCGCAAGGCTCCGGCAGAATCGGGAGAGAAAAACATGATGCCGGGAGCCATGCGCAAAATTCCCATCGGAGTATTCGATCCGGCGTTCCCCAAGCTGTCCACCGATGAGTTAATCGAAAAGTTTGTGAGTCTGGGAGTGGAGGCCGTTGAGATCGGCACCGGTGGCTATCCCAACTCGACCCATTGCCCGGTGAAGGAGTTGCTGGAGGATGAAGGAAAGGCGCGTGCCTGGAAAAAGAAATTCGAAGACCGCAGCATCCAGGTCGCAACGTTCAGTTGTCACGGAAACCCTGTATCTCCGGATCCCAACGTGGCTGCACGCGATGCGGAATCTTTCAAACACACGGTGCTGTTAGCCGAGCGTCTGGGCGTGAGTGTGATTGTTGGGTTCTCGGGCTGTCCGGGTGGCAGTCCCGCAGACACGATGCCAAATTGGGTAACGTACCGTTGGCCTCCTGAGTATGGCAAGATGCTGGATTGGCAATGGAAAGAAAAGGTTATTCCGTATTGGAAGGATGCGGCAAAGTTCGCCCGCGAACACGGTATTCACAAGATCGCTTTGGAAATGCACCCGAACTTTGTGGTCTACAATCCGAAGACATTGTTGCAACTGCGAGAAGCCGTGGGGGAGGAGATCGGCGCCAACTGTGACCTTAGCCATCTTTTCTGGCAGCAATGCGACGCAGTGGAAGTGATTCGCATGTTAGGCAAGCAGAATGCGATCTTTCACGCTCACATGAAAGACACGACTTTCTATAAGAACAACGTCGACCGCTTTGGTGTTCTGAACTTTGCATTCGAAACCAGCGAACTGTCATCGGCTTCGGAAACATTTCGCGCGGTTGGTTACGGGCATAGTGCGGGTACGTGGAAAGAGATTATGCGCGCTTACATGGAAATTGGATACCAAGGCATCTTCAGCGTCGAAAACGAGGACCCGATTCTTTCCGGCGAAGTGGGGGTGGAGCGCGCTTTGTATGTTCTGAAAAATGTGCGAAGCGAATTGTTAGGGACAGGGTGAGGAGCGTTCGGCCGGGTCTCCCGTTGTCGATCCCGCATTCATTGGTTGAACGAAAAATGGTCTGAAAACGAAGTCTTCTGCGCAATTCTAGCGCGGATACCAGGGTCAAACCTTCAGCATGGGATTAGCTGAGTGCTGAAAGCAAAGGGGGGTGCGATGAATCGACGCAAATTTGCTCGCACGATTGCGGGTGCCGCATTGGGTGCAGCTGCTTTGCCCTCGCTTCCCGTGGTGGCGGCTGCTACTGAGAACGTCCCCTTCAAATTTTCAATCATGTTGTGGACCGTTTTCAAGCAGTTGTCGTTCGATCAGCGATTAGAGAAGGTTGCCGAGGCCGGCTACCACGCTGTCGAATTAGTGGGTGAGTTCAAGGGCTGGTCTGATGAGGATTTCCGCAAAGCAAACGCCAAGAAACGATCACTGGGAATTGTTTTCGATTCCACCGCCGGACTGACGAAAGGAATTACCGATCCCTCCGGGCGTGACGCATTTCTAGCTGAGCTCAAAACATTTTTTCCGATCGTTGCCAAGCTCGAGTGCCCCACCATTATCGTTTTATCCGGAAATCGCGTAGAGGGCGTTTCCCGCGAGGTTCACCACAATGCGTGCGTTGAAGCATTGAAACCGGCCGCAGATTTGGCGGCCAAAGAAAACGTTACGCTTCTGCTGGAGAACATCGATCAGGAGGAAAACCCCATGTACTATTTGACGTCGGTGGCGGAGGGGTTCGAAATCGTACGTAAGGTAGACAATCCGCATATGAAGTTTTTGTATGACTTCTACCACGCGCAAATTTCGGAAGGTAACCTGATCGAAAAGCTGGAGAAGAATATAGATCTCGTAGGACTGGTTCACATTGCGGACGTACCGGGCCGGCATCAGCCGGGCACCGGTGAAATCAACTATTCCAACATTTTCCGGAAGCTGGGAGAATTGAACTATGGCGGTTACGCTGCCATGGAGTTTATGCCTACCGAGGACCCAGTCGCTGTCCTCAGCCTGGCACGGGAGCAGGCAATTCAGGTGGTTACCGCTCGTTAAACGTTGACCTTGCTTTCCGCTACGGCGTAAGCTGCAAAGTCAGGCTTTTTGGAGTTTGCATGTATAGACGTCAGGCCTTACGGCTTCTAGCTTCAGCCGCAGCCCTTCCGCTTCTCTCCCGAGAAGCCTTTTCATTGTTTCAAGAGGTTCACGATCAACTTCCCGCACAGGCTGAATTGAAGTCGCTCAATCCCCGCCAGAATCGGACTGTTACTACCATTGCCGAAATTATCATTCCGCAGACCGACACGCCAGGCGCCAAGGCCGCACGAGTGAATGAATTTATCGATCTAATTCTTACCGAATGGTATGACGAGGAAGAAAAGTTGACATTCATGACCGGCCTGGCAAGTGTAGATTCTGGTGCGCGAGAATTGTATGGAAAAGATTTCGTCGATTGCGAAGAAAAACAGCAAGTAGAAATGCTTCAGGCATTGGATGACGATGTTGCGTCTCGATCCGAGGACGTGCGACGGCGGCGAACGCGCCCCCCAGAAAAGAATTTTTTCTTCATGATGAAGCAACTTACTCTCATTGGCTATTACACATCGCAAATCGGGTTTGAGCAGGAGTTGCACGGCGAGATTATCCCGTCGCGGCACGTAGCTTGTGTTCCTCTGGAAGAGGAGGCCGCGAAATAAGTATGGCGACGAATACGTATGACGCCATCGTGGTGGGGTCAGGCATTACAGGAGGTTGGGCCGCAAAAGAATTGGGTGAAAAGGGATTGAAAACCCTCGTCCTAGAAGCAGGGAGGCCGATCGATCCGGATGCGGACTATGCAGAGCACGTCCCCGAATGGGAGGTGAAGTACCGCGGGATGGGTGATCGCAAGGGGATAGACGAAAAACAACGCGTGCAGCAAACCTGCGGTGGAATGGACGAGTGGAACAGCAAGTTTTTCGTGAACGACAAGCAGAATCCCTATACTACCCCGCAAGACAAACCCTTCTTATGGATTCGAGGGCGGCAGGTGGGAGGCCGTTCGATCATTTGGGGACGGCAATCCTATCGCTGGAGCGACTTGGATTTTGAGGCGAACCTGCGCGAAGGTGTTGGCGTGGATTGGCCGATTCGCTACCAGGAGATCGCTCCCTGGTACGACTACGTGGAAAACTTCATCGGCGTCTCGGGACAAGCGGAGGGGCTGGCCCATCTTCCCGACGGAAAGTTTTTGCCGCCGATGGAGTTGAACTGTGCCGAAGTGGTGGTCAAAGATGCGATCGGCAAATATTTTCCCGGCGAACGCACGATGACCATCGGACGCACTGCCATTCTGACCCAGCGGCACAATGGCCGCGCTCCCTGTCACTACTGCGGCCCATGTGCTCGTGGGTGTATCACGCGTTCCTACTTCAGCAGTCTCAACTCCACTCTGCCGGCAGCGCTGATCACCGGGAAGGTAACCGTTCGTCCGCACAGCGTAGTGCATAGCCTGATGTTCGATTCCAAAACCCGTAAAGTCAGCGGGGTGCGAATCATTGACGGTCAATCCAAAAAGACAGTCGAATTTCAAGGTCGGATCATTTTTGTCTGTGCGTCCGCGTTAGAGTCTGCTCGCATTCTTCTGAATTCAGCCACGCCTGAATTTCCTGATGGACTGGGGAATTCAAGCGGAGAACTTGGACACAATGTGATGGATCATTGCATGGGCGGAGGAGCCAGCGGCCGAATTCCGGGTAATGAAGATCATATTTCGCTGGGAAACCGTCCGAACGGAATCTATGTTCCGCGATTCCGCAACGTAAAGCAGAAGCATCCGTTGTTTATGCGAGGTTACGGCTTCCAGGGCAGTGCCAGCCGTCCGAAATGGGAGCGCGGGGTGGAAATGCGGGGATTCGGAGCGAATTTTAAGCATGCGCTGAGCCGTCCCGGCCCATGGCGAATGACCTTCTACGGGTTTGGCGAATGCCTGCCGAATCACGAGAATTCTATTGCGATCGATAAAGAAAAGGTTGACGCGTGGGGTATTCCCACTCTGAAAATAAGCTGTGCCTGGCGTGAGAATGAACGCGCCTTGCTGAAAGACATGTCGATTACAGCGTCGGAAATGCTCTCCGCGGCGGGGGCAAAAGATATCGAGCCACTTCTTGAAGATAACGCTCCCGGTCTCACCATTCACGAAATGGGTACTGCGCGAATGGGGCGCGATCCCAAAACATCAGTGCTTAACGCGCATAATCAGGCGCACGATGCCAGGAATCTTTTTCTTACCGATGGCGCATGCATGGCGTCGTCTTCCTGCGTCAATCCATCGCTGACTTACATGGCCCTTACTGCACGGGCTTGCGATTACGCTGTTGATCAGATGAAGCGAGGAGACCTTTAACCATGAATCGACGAACTTTTCTGGGGACGATGACGGCAGCAACCGTATTGGCAAATAAATTCACGTGGGCGGCCGACACCCACAAAATTGAGAAGGTTGGATTACAGCTTTACACCGTCCGCGAAGTCATGAAAGACGACTTCGAAGGCAAGTTAGCGAAGGTCGCAGAGATTGGCTACCGCGAGGTCGAGTTCGCTGGATATGAGGGGCATTCTCCGCAAGAAGTGCGGGCCATGCTGGACCGGCACGGGTTGACCGGCCCCTCGGCGCACGTCCCATACAAAAGTCTGGGGGCAGATTTTCCTAGCGTGCTCGATGCGGCCCATGTGATCGGCCACGAATATATTGTGAATCCTTACATTGACGACGATGTGCGCAAGGCTCCCGATGGCTGGAAGCGCGCCGCGGAAACCTTCAATCACGCTGGGGAAGCGAGCCACAAGGCAGGAATCCAATTCGCTTACCATAACCACTGGTTTGAATTTTTTCCGGTAAACGGGAAGCTTCCTTACGACGTACTTTTGGAAGAGTGTGATCCTAAACTGGTGAAGATGGAGATGGATCTTTGTTGGATTAGAGTCGGCGGGCAGGATCCGTTGAAATATTTCAAGAAATATCCCGACCGCTTTCCACTGGTGCATGTAAAAGATTTGACGAGCATGCCAAAGGTTGACGCCTCGGGTGGACAGAATTTTGGAGATTCACTTCCGGAAATGACAGAGGTGGGCAGCGGAATCATCGACTGGAGGCAGATATTCAGGCAGTCAAACGAAGCTGGTATCAAACATTATTTTGTCGAACACGATCATCCGAAAGATCCGTTTGAAAGCGCTAAGAAGAGTTGCGAGTACCTGGCCAAGGTACGATTTTAGAGGAATCGCGGTTGCGGAGATTTTCGGCCGCGCCAGGGATTCAGGAGCAAATTCTTAGGGCCGCACAAACTTACAATCTGGAAACAAGAAGCGCTCTTATTTAGTTGTGCCGTTTTCTCTTACTTGGAGAACCTGATGCCTCAAGTAGTTCGATCACCGAAGATCTATGACGTCTGCATCATCGGGTCGGGTGCGGCGGGGGGGACTGCCGCCAAGGTGCTGACTGAAGGTGGCTTGAATGTGGTGATGTTGGAAGCTGGGCCGCCACTTAATCCGGAAAAGGATTTTAAAGAACATGTCTGGCCGTATCAGGTCCCTCACCGAGGCGGCGGGGTGGGTGGCAAACTCAAGAATGAGGTGGGCGACGAATTTATGGCGCCGAACGGCGCGTGGGAGATCGAAGGCGAACCGTACACGTCCGCGCCTGGTTCTCAATTCCACTGGTTCCGATCTCGCATTGTTGGGGGCCGCACCAATCATTGGGGACGTATCGCACTTCGCTTCGCGCCCGTAGACTTCAGATCGCGTTCGACCGACGGCATGGGAGACGATTGGCCCATTACTTATGAAGAGGTGGCGCCTTACTACGACAAAGTTGAGTCATACATCGGAGTTTTCGGAACCAAGGAGAATATTCCCAGCGCGCCGGATGGAGTTTTTCTTCCTCCCCCTCCGCCGCGCTGCACCGAAGTTATCGTCAAAAGGGTTTGCGACAAGTTGAACATTCTCTGTGTGCCCTCGCGGATGGCGATTCTGACCAAGCCGCTGAACGGACGTGCGGCCTGTCATTACTGCGGGCAATGTGGCCGCGGTTGTCTTACTGCTTCGAATTTCAGTTCCAGCCAGGTGATGATTCCGCCGGCGCAGGCGACGGGCAGGTTTACGCTGATTACCGGAGCGATGGCTCGCGAAATCGTTGTGGGAAAAGACGGAAGGGCGGAGGCCGTTTCTTACATTGAAAAGTCGTCTCGATCCGAAAAGCAGTTGCACGCAAAGGCGTTCATGATCGCTGCCAGCGCGTGCGAATCGGCGCGTTTGTTGCTGAACTCGAAATCCACTTTGTTTCCCGATGGCCTCTCAAATTCTTCCGGCGCGGTCGGTCGTTACCTCACCGATTCGGTGGGAAGCTCCGCAGGTGGATATTTTCCTCAACTGGACAAAATGCCGCCACACAATCACGACGGCGTCGGTGGAATGCACTTCTACATGCCATGGTGGAAGTTCGATCGCAAGAATGATTTTTTGCGGGGATACCATATTGAATTCGGCGGTGGTCGCGGCATGCCCGGAGTGGGTGAGTTCGACGGAATCTGCGCCAAATTTGAAGGCTATGGCAGTTCGCTCAAGCAGCGATGCCGCAGCACATATGGGACCTACATCGGCTTCGCTGGGCGGGGAGAAATGATTTCCAACCAAGATAGCTATTGCGATCTTGATCCCGAGACTGTCGATCAGTGGGGCATTCCGGTGCTGCGTTTTCATTGGAAGTGGGGCGATAACGAAATCAAGATGGCGAAGGACATGCAGGAAACTTTTCGTTCGATCGTGGAAACCGCGGGTGGGACCTTCGTTACCGACGTAAAAAACGATGGAAGCCATCCATACGGGATCGCGGATGGCGGGGTTATCATCCACGAGTTAGGGACGGCGAGGATGGGCGTCAGTCCAAAAACCTCGGTGCTCAACAAATACTGTCAAGCTCATGACGTGAAGAATGTGTTCGTCACCGATGCAGCCGCCTTCGTAAGCAATCCGGACAAAAATCCAACGCTTACGATTATGGCTCTTTCGTGGCGAGCTTCCGAGTATTTGTTGGAACAGGCGAAGAGTGGGAGCCTGTGAAGGAAGGGAAACATGTCGGTAAGGTCGATATCGCGCCGTGACATTCTGAAATCGTTGGGCATGGGGGTTGCGGCCACTTCGGTACTACGCGTTATTCCGTTGGAGGCGGCGGAATATGCGCATCACATAGTGGCATCGGAAAAAGCCGCAACGCCGTCAGGCGCTTATGCTCCTAAGTTTTTCGCCGCCAAAGATTACAAAATGCTCCAGACTCTGTGCCAGACCATAATTCCAGCCGACAATGAATGCGGCGGCGCTATGGAGGCAGGAGCGCCAGAATTTATCGACCTTCTCACCAGTGAGAATCCTAAATTCCAGTTGAAGCTTGGCGGTGGATTTATGTGGCTCAACGGAGAATGCATCGACCGATACGGAAAGTCGTATATGGAATGTGCTCCCGAACAACAAAAAGAGATTCTCGATCTGATCGCCTTTTCCAAGAACGCCGACGTGGATCCCAGTCTTGCGCCGGGCATCGATTTTTTTGCTCAGCTTCGTGAGATGACCGCAGATGGTTTTTTCACCAGCCAGATCGGAATCAAATATCTTGGTTATATGGGCAACACTTATCTGCTGAGCTTCAACGGATGCCCGCCCGTGCCTGAACTTTAGGGCACCCGCTCTCAGTGATGGTGTCAGTACCCGTATTACAAGATTAAGCGCTTCCGAACGGATCCTCTAGCGACGGGCTCTGCGGGGTGAAGAGTCGCGCCCCATCTTCGGTAATATGCATATCATCCTCTAGACGGACGCCAAATTCATCGCGGATGTAAATGCCCGGCTCGTCGCTAAAGGTCATGTTCGGCGACAGTAGAGTTGTGTTTCCGCGAACAAGATAGGTCCATTCATGGCCGTCCATTCCAATCCCGTGACCCACGCGATGAGTAAAAAATCTGTAGTCCGGACCGTAGCCCGCCTCGGTGATCACCTTGCGCGCCGCTGCATCGACTGCCTGACACTCTACGCCCGGCTTGGCCGCTTTTAACGCGGCGGCTTGCGCGCGGTGAACGATATCAAAAATCTTCTTCATCTTGTCGGAAGGTTTGCCGAACACAAACGTACGACTAATGTCAGATTGATAACCTTCAACGGGCCCCCCTCCATCAATGAGCACAAGCATGCCCTCGCGGATTACTTGCGGAACGATTGACCCGTGCGGGAATGAGGAATTTTCACCGATGTCGATATCCACTTCGCCGGGATATCCAAGCCGCTCATTCGCGGACGCAATCAGTGTTTCGAGTTCGTGGTGTGTCATGCCATCGCTAATCGCGTGATAAGCGGCCTGAAATGCCAAGAGCGTGACCTGGTTTGCCAACGCCATCAGCTCAAGTTCGTGCGAGCTCTTGATCATGCGGCAGCCAGCCGTAACCGGAGTTCCGCTGACAATCTTTATGTGAGGAGTTGTTCTTGCGATTCCATTGCCGAAAACGAATCGCACAGTCTCTTCCAGAGCCAGCGTGCCGGTCGAAATGCCGAAATCCTTGAGTCCCTTCGCAAGTGTCTCGTAAGGGTCTTGATCCTCCTGCCATATGCGCACATCGGCCTCTTTACCTGCCGGCGTTATAGCCAGTTGTTCGCGCGCCCGTCCTTCTTCAAATGCCGGGCACAAACAAAGAGCACGACCCTTGGCGGGTAGGACAAACGCAAACAGCCGTTCCCCTCCCCACCATTGCACGCCCGCGAAATAGTTGAGCGAACTCCCTTCCATCAGCAGCAGAGCATCCATGCCATTAGCCTGTAATAGTTGACGCGCTTTTTCCTGGCGTGCATTTCGTTCCTCTGCGGTAATTGGCTTGGCGCGATCCTTCATGGACTTCAGAGCGGCGATGGAAGGCGGCAAAGAACATGAAGGGTCCTCTGCTCGGAGCGAGGGTGTAAGTGCGGTTATGCCTGTGCCGGCGGCAACGGTGCTGGCCTGTAGAAAGCGGCGTCGTGAAAACATGGAACCCCCCATTTGCATCGCAATCGTCAGCCGGCGTCGCCGGACTCGCCATTATAGGGGGTCTTTCGTTTCCAATTGGCAAATGGGGTTTGAAAATTGAAAATGGATCTGATGGAAACAGGATTCCAATGTGCAGGTTGTGGAGAGTGGAACCAGACGACAGTGGACGAATCCGCGGGCCGACGGCAGTCCTACGTGGAAGATTGCCAGGTATGCTGCAAGCCTAATGTTCTTGATGTTAAATACGACACGGATGAAGAGGAATTTGTGACCACGGCACAGCTGGAATAGATATAGTAGCTGTGAACGGCAAGCAAGTTTTTCTTCGCTCACTAGTGGAGGAAGGATGAACTCGATGGCCACAAGCTATGGCGGGCATGGACGAATGGTCGCTCACAATATGGTCACGACACAATTCGAACTTGACGGATTTCGCGTGGTTCGCACGCTCGGCGTAGTGCGAGGCATTGTGGTGCGCTCGCGCTCGATTTTTGGGACCATTGGCGCCAGCTTGCAAACCATTCTTGGCGGTAACATCACTCTGTTGACCAACCTGTGCGAGAAAACCCGCGCCGAGGCTTTCGATCTGATGTTGCAGCACTCAGCTGAATTGGGCGGGAATGCCGTAGTCGGAGCACGTTACGACGCGACCGAAGTGATGCAGGGAGTCACCGAAGTGTTGGCCTATGGGACTGCCGTGGTGGTAGAGCCTGATAAATAGTTCAGTCGCGAGGCAATTCATTCTTTCTTCTGAAGCTCACCCTAGTAGCACTTGCAGTGCCTTCTGTCGGTAGGCAAAAGTCCGCCGCAAGTGGGGGCCGATAAAAAGTTTCTGCGCCAAATCGCCTAGCAGGGAAAATCCCACTTCGTAATCGATCACATCGCGGATGGAGGTACCATCCGCGTTATTTCTTGTTTGCGAAGAGAGTTCGTGACGATGGCGGAAACTCTTAAGTGGACCTCTGGTTTGAGTGTCGACGAAGTGGTGGTTCCATTCGAATTCGGTGATGGCTGCGACCCACTCAGCTCGCAATGGCAAAAAAGGAAGCACACGAAACGACGTCATGATCTCAGAGCCCGCGCCTGCCAAACGATGTCGATCTTCTACATCTCCGCTTCTTATCGTTGCGCTCGCAGGCGGCACCAATTTCAGACGAATCAATTGCGTTCCTGTTTCTGGGGGCATGATTCGTGGAAGATTGTTCGGATTCGCGAAAAAAAGAAAGACGCGATCAATCCCAACCGGAACCCACTGCTCGAATTCAACGTGATGCTTCATCGATTTTCATTCCAACGTTGCGTGCAAAGGAGAGGGCACGCGCAACGATCCGACGACTTATGCCCTGCACACTGGGGTGACGGATCCCACCAACTTCGGTCTGCCGGAAATTCGCATCTCCGGATTTGTCCAGCACACGTTGGGGGGGAACCAGTCCGGCGAATTCAACGACCACTGGAACATCAGCGGAGATCCCTCCAACCTTCACTGGTCGAAAACCACTCCCATCCCATTTATCGATCCGAGCACATTCGCGGCGGATGCGAACGACCACGTAATCGGCGGCAATTCGCGTTGTATTTCGGCGGCAGGGGGCGCGGTCGAGCAATTAGCTTCAGGGAGGCACGGTTCTGACGCCGCCCGCTCCTGGGGCTTTCGGCAACATGCGCCGTAATGAAGTCTACGGTCCAGGTTTCGTGAACCTGGACTTTTCGGTCATCAAGGATTTCAAGTTTGGAGAACGCTTCGCTCTACAACTGAGAGGCGAATTCGTCAATATTCTTAACCACCCGAACTTCGCTGATCCCGACCATGACTTGTCGGATGGTTCGTTAGGTACGGTGGGAGTAGCGCAATTCACCCCCGACGTATTTGCCTCTAACCCCGTCATTGGTTCGGGCGGCGCCTGGCGTATTCAAGTGGGCGCCAAAATCATTTGGTCATAGCGACATTTCAAAATCTCATCCCGAAGAAATTCGGGGCTTTTTTATGCTTGGAGGCAACCCTGGTGTGTTTTCCACAGAATTTGCACAGATCTTGTCGCTTCGCACCGACCAGAAACAATCGGGTGATGACGGGAGAATCTGAATCCTCAACCCAACTTATTGTGGTCATCAAGTAAGTTAGCCACAACCCATCGCGCTTTCAACAATAGCTCATTTTTCTCTCTAGTGGCCTTTAACTTTGCCATTGACAACAAATGGTTTAGGCGTAGGATGTGGACAAAAGTGGTACGAAGTGGTCAAGACGGTGGTTGTCGTGGGCCGGCAAGCAAACTTTGAGAGGCGCCAGTGGATTCTCAGACTGACACCCCGAAAAATAGCCCGAACGAATCAGCAATCACCGCCATTTTGACCGATTTTACCTCCCCTGCTGTGGCAGCACCCGAATGCAATGAATTTCCCGCCCTAACGGGCCAAACATATGTTTCGCGGCAATCACCCAACCCGTGTGGACGAAAAAGGACGGCTCAAAGTCCCTGCGGAGTTCAAGCGGGTGATCGACGAGAAGTACAACGCGCAATTTTACATCACCAGTCTAGATGGCAAGGTTGGCCAAGTGTATCCCTTCGAGGAATGGGAGCGCATCGAGCAGAAATTGGCGGGGCTCTCCACTTTCAATCCAACGAAGAAGAAGTTTCTGGACCGGGTGAACTACTACGGGCAGATGGTCGAGATGGACGGTCAGGGCAGGCTGTTGCTGCCGCAGATCTTGCGGGAAGCGGCGCAGCTCAAAGGCGAAGTCGCGGTGACCGGCAATCTTACTCATCTCATAGTTCGCAACCTGGAAGGGTATCGGGCAGAGATCGAGGAGCAATCGTTCACCGCTGAAGATGAGAAGACGCTCGACGATCTGGGCATCTAGTGGACGAGGGTTTAACAAACACCCCCGAGCGGGGTGGACGTGGTGGAAGCAAGAGTGGCCATGTCCCGGTTCTTTTAAAAGAAGCGATCGACTTTTTAGCTATCAAGCGTGGCGGGACTTATATCGACGTAACGGTGGGCCTGGGCGGGCACAGTTTAGAAATCGTAAAACGCCTCGGCGCACCGGGTCATTTGATTGGGCTCGATAAAGATCCTGCGGCGCTCGATGAGACGCGCGCAAGGCTGAGTACTTCCGGGGGGGAGGATCAGCCCGAGGTGAGTCTGTTGCATGGTTCTTTCGCGGAGATCATACAGCGGTTCGAGCCGGCATCAGCCGACGGGCTGCTGGCAGATCTCGGCGTAAGCAGCCTGCAGCTAGACACACCGTCGCGCGGCTTCAGTTTTCAGGCGGAAGGAGCGCTGGACATGCGGATGAATCCGCTGGCCGGCCCCACCGCCGAACAAGTGGTAAACCAGGTCGACGAGGTCACACTCGCCAACCTGATTTACGAATTCGGTGAGGAAAGGAGGTCGCGGAGAATCGCCAGAGCCATTGTCCGGTCGCGGCCAATACGTACAACTGCGGAACTTGCAGATGTGGTATCGGCCGCGGCCCGGCCAATGAATCGGTTTGATAAGGACGATAGGAGGATTCATCCCGCGACAAGAACTTTCCAGGCACTCCGAATCTTCGTAAACCATGAACTAGACGACCTGCGGGAGTTGCTGAAAGCGACCCCGCGGGTTCTGAAACCAGGTGCAAAGGTCGTGATCATCAGTTTCCATTCGTTGGAGGACCGCATCGTGAAAGATGCCTTCCGTGAAGGAGTGAAACAGGGCTTCTACAAGTTGCTGACGAAAAAGCCAGTGACTGCCGGACAAGAAGAAATTGATCGCAACCCGCGCTCACGCAGCGCCAAGATGCGAGCGGCAGAAAAAGTTTAGTGCACCGGCGCAACCAAGTTTGGCAAGAAAAAGTTTAACCCTGGAAAACCAGCCAGGGCCCCGGTACAGCCGTTGACGGATGGGCCGGGATAAAAGTTCCGGGACGGCATCGTCCTCTCACAACAAGGGCGAAACAAAACTCTCTACCTTCTCTCGATGTCGTCCCGGGGAGCGGGAAGGTGGAACGGAGGCCAAACATGTACACAGGAACACTGATTGATCAGCTCATTGCCACGGTGGAACGGACCTCGGCCCGCTCTGACTCAAAATCACTGCGTTTGCTCGAGAACCAAACGCAGGAAGAAAAGCTCGCCTACTGGTATGCAGTGGCACAGCAGGAAGTCGCACAACTCGATTCCAGTCTGGCAGGGGTGGCATAGATGGCGGCGGCTCAGAGCGTAACTCCATTCATGCGGCGTAAAACCAGTTGGACAGGGACCCCCGAAATCTATTTTTCCAGACCAATCGATAATTCTCGACTGGTGAAAGTGGAAAATCCGCAGAAAAGCCGCGAGATGAAGCAATTCGGAGTTGCTCTGGCCTGCTTGTTTTTCCTGGTCATGACTTTTGCCTGGCAGCATTTCCGTGCTATCGAGTACGGGTACAAAATAGAAACGTTACGGGCGCAGCGTGACAGTCTAGTGGAAATGAACCGGGCGCTGCGGCTGGAGGATGCGTCGCTGCGCGATCCCGAACGAATTGACACGCTGGCGCGGAGGTTGGGCCTCCAGTCTCCGCAAGCTGGCCAAGTAATGCACATGGATACGGCGGTACCGGACAGTGGAACGCCGGTGATGGCGAGCGTGACGACGGTTCCTGCGGTTTCGTTGCAATATTCGGAAAGATAGACGGACGGCGCCGAGCCTGGATGGCTGACACCGGGCCACCGGCCGTCTCCACGCGAACTTTACTCGGCGGCCTCCCGCATCGTGGGCCGCCGTGCTTGTCTAAGGGGCAAGACGGTGGCGAGTACACCCCGAAACAGCGCAAACAAAAGACTCTACCTGCTCGGAGCAATTCTGGTGCTCTGGGCTGGGGCGATCGGCATCAGGCTGATCTATCTGCAAATCTTCCGTTATGGCGACTTCCTCGCCAGAGCGCAACACCAACAGCAACGGACCACTGATGTGGCGGCAAAGCGCGGCGTTATTTATGACCGCGCCGGACGCGAACTGGCGATGTCGATTGCGGTGGACTCGGTGTTCGCGGTGCCCGCCGAAATACCCGATCTGGCGGGAACAGTATCTTTGATCGCGCGCATTGCTAAGGTTGACCCTAGGGAATTGCTTGCCAAGTGCCAGGCTGCACGGACTTTCTGTTGGGTTGCGCGAAAGGCTGATGCCGAGGTCGCCGAACGCATACGCTCGCTGAACTTGAGCGGCATTCATTTCCAGAAAGAGTCGAAACGTTTCTACCCTAAACGAGATTTGGCGGCCCAGGTTCTGGGTTACGTCGGCATGGACGATGAGGGTTTGAGTGGTATCGAGCGCGCCGACGATGACCAACTTCGTGGGAAACCGGGTCGTATGCTTATTTCGGTCGACGCCCGCCGCAAATGGTTTGGAAGCGTCGAGAAGCAGCCAGATCCAGGCGAGAACGTAGTACTGACGGTGGACGAGAAGATTCAGTACATCGCTGAACGAGAACTGGAAACAGCGATACAACAGACTCATGCTGAATCAGGCACCATCGTCGTGGAAAATCCGCACACTGGTGAAATTCTGGCACTGGCTAATAGACCAACTTTCAACCCCAATCTTGCGCGGGAAGTCACGCCACAGAAGTTGAAAGATCACGCGGTAAGCGATGTCTACGAGCCGGGATCTACATTCAAACTAGTCACCATCGCAGCCGCACTCGAAGAGCGGTTGACGCGTCCCGAGGAGGTTTTCGACTGCCAGATGGGATCGATAGTGATCAATGGCATGCGAATTCGTGACAGTAAACCGCACGGCCTGCTTTCGGTCGCGGGAATTCTCGCCGAGTCCAGCGATGTGGGAGCCATCAAGATCGCCCTGCGGCTAGGCGAGGAGCGGTTCTACAAATACATTCGAGGCTTCGGTTTTGGCCAGCCAACAGGGATCGAATTGCCAGGCGAGACTCGCGGTCTGACCAAGCCTCTGAATCGCTGGTCAAAAGTTTCCATTGGTGCGATTTCGATGGGACAGGAAATCGGTGTCACCCCGATTCAGCTGGCGGCAATGGTTTCCACCATTGCGAACGACGGAGTCTGGATGGCACCGCGAATCGTCGTGGGAACGACCGCTCCCCAGGGTGTTCCACAAACGGTCGCTTTCCATCCCGGTGCGCAACGGCGCGTGATTTCGCCGATGACCGCCGCGCAGATGAAGCAGATGATGCTGGGAGTTGTGCTCCACGGTACCGGAAAGAAGGCAATTCTCGAGGGCTACAGCTCCGCAGGGAAGACCGGTACCGCACAAAAAGTCGATCCCGCGACCAGGGCCTATTCACGGACCAAGTATGTAGCGTCGTTTGCCGGCTTTGCGCCCATCAATGATCCTTCAATCACTGTCGCCGTGATTCTGGACTCTGCGGTTGGTCTGCATCAAGGTGGACAGGTGTCAGCGCCGGTTTTTCAGCGAGTTGCACAGCAGGTTCTTGAATATCTGCATACTCCTCATGATGTTGAGTTGCCACTGAGCCGCCAGGTGCTAATTGCCGAGCGGAAAGTAAAAGAGCAGGACATCGAAGAAGGTTCGCCAGACCGTCTGGGTGATTTGGAAGCGGCTGAGGTTGGGTCGTCGGATCTTAGTTCAGCTCAATCGGATCCACAGCCAGTGGTTTCGTCCGCCAAACCTGCTCCTGATGTTGCCGCGAAAGTAGTTGTGCCGGCAGCGTTACGCCAACCGGAACCCACACCACCAATCTCCAACGATGTACAAACCGACGCTCCCCACGAGAAAACCCAGCCGCGACCAGGGTATTTGCCATCAAACGGCGAGGTGGTATTGGATGTTGAGCAGGGAGGAGTGCTGGTTCCGTCATTCTTGGGCAAAAGCGTGAGATCGGCCATCGAGATTGCCCAGGAGAACGGGTTGGACCTGGACGCGATTGGCAGCGGATTGGCCCGGGAGCAATCTCCGCTCCCCGGATCGCATGTGCCATCGGGGTCGCAAGTGATGGTTAAATTCGGACGATGAGCTGGGAACCCACCGTCACATGCGCTCAGGATGAGACTTGCATACCGAGTCCGGTACACTAGAATTCAAAATCTAATGAATTTTCTTGAACTCCTTGATGGTGCGGAAGTTCTTGACCAGTGCGGGAATCCACGCATCAGTGGGTTGGAATATGACTCGCGCCGGATTAAGCCGGGAGATTTATTCGTCGCTATGCGGGGAGAGTCCAGCGACGGGAATAAGTTTATCGATCAATCGATTGCAGCGGGTGCAGTGGCGATCGTCAGTGATTCTCCATCCGAGAAAAAGCGTGATGGTGTCGCTTGGGCGCAAGTGCCGCATGGCCGCCGCGCCTTAGCTCGTTTGAGCGCCAACTTCTATAAGCGCCCGGCTGAGCGACTGGCCGTTGCGGGCATTACCGGAACTAATGGTAAGAGCACAACCTCTTTTCTTTTGGAATCAATCCTTGCTGCGGCGGGTCGCAAGAGTGCGCTGATCGGCACTATTGAATACCACGTTGCCGGCAAAATTCTGCCGGCACCTCATACCACTCCCGAAGCGCTTGAATTAAATCGAATTCTTAACGAGGCCCTGGGACAAGGCGCGACCGAAGCGGTGATGGAAGTGTCATCTCACGCTCTGGAGCAACAGCGTGTTTACGGCATTCCATTCGATGTGGCGGTGTTTTCAAATCTCACGCGCGATCATCTCGATTATCACCACACGATGGAAGAGTACTTTTCGTCAAAACAGATCCTGTTCGAAGGCTGTGGAACCGAACCGCCGCGCATCGCCGTGCTTAACGTGGACGATGAATACGGCCAACGACTGGTGAAGATAAGCAAGAAGCGAAGTTCTGAGGTGTTTACTTACGGACTTGCTAAAGGCGATTTTCACGCGGACAAAATTGAGATTACGCCACGTGGAACAAGATTCGATCTGATCACCCCCGGAGAGACCGTTCCGCTTTTCTCTCCTTTAATCGGTAGGGTGAATGTATACAACACTGTGGCAGCCGCGGGTGCCGCTTTTGCGCGGAACTGCCCGGCCGAAGCTATCGTTCAAGGCGTGGAGAAACTAGTTCGGGTGCCAGGGAGATTTGAGCGTGTGAATTGCGGACAGCCCTTTACCGTGGTTGTTGATTATGCCCACACGGACGATGCGCTAAGAAATCTCACCGCACTGGCCCGGGAGTTCGTGCAGCAGGCCGGGCAAAAGGGCCGCGTGATCACGGTCTTCGGCTGCGGAGGTGATCGCGATCGTGCCAAGCGTCCGTTAATGGGTGAGGCTGCGGGAAAGGGCAGTGATTTCGTAGTGCTTACTTCTGACAATCCTCGCGGTGAAGATCCTTTGGCGATCATTAATGATGCCACCGTGGGGCTTCAACGTTCAGGAGCGAAGTACAAAACGGAGCCTGATCGAAAGGCTGCTATTGCTCTGGCCGTTAGTGAAGCAAATCCGGAAGATATTGTGCTGATCGCCGGCAAGGGCCACGAAAAGGTGCAGGTCACCCACGACGGACCGAGTCCGTTTGATGATGCAGAAGTTGCACACAGGATATTGCGGGCCGCCGGGTACGACTGCAAATCCGCCAACGCAGCCGCTGGTAAGCGTTCATGAAGCTTGCCCTTTCCAGGATCGCCGAAATCCTCTCGGCTACTGGCGAGTTCGACCCCCAGAGGGTCGCCCAGGCTTATTCCATCGATTCCCGTACGCTCAGATCCGGCGAGCTATTTTTTGCGGTAAAGGGCGAACGGATGGATGGACATGATTTCGTGCAACAGTCATTGGAAAAAGGTGCTGTCGCTGCGATCATTCGCAAAGATCAAGTTACGCGTTATTCCGGGAAGTCCGGGTTGATGAATGTGGACGATACTCTGATTGCACTTCAGGGTCTGGGGGCGGCAATCCGTCGATTGTGGGGAAAGCCGCTGGTCGGCGTGACCGGGTCTACCGGGAAGACTACAACGAAAGACGCGATCGCGCATGTGCTTTCTACGCGCTTTCGGGTTCTAAAATCTGAGGGCAATTTCAACAATCATTTTGGGTTGCCATTAATGCTGCTGAAGATCGAGCCTGAACATGATGCGGCGGTCATTGAGATGGGAATGTCGCATCGCGGGGAAATTGCAGCCCTGGCCAAAACTGCACAGCCCGAGATCGGAGTCGTGACCAATGTTGCGCCGGTTCATTTGGAGTTCTTTGAATCTGTGGCAGAAATCGCCGCGGCAAAACGTGAACTGATTGAGTCATTGCCCGAGAACGGTACTGCCATATTGAACGCGGATGACAAATATGTTTCGGAGTTCGGACGCGATTTTCGGGGCAAGGTTGTGACGTATGGGTTCGGTTCGTCGGCCAATATTCGTGCGGATCACATTGAGCCGCAAGGCTCAGAAGGCTCGGCTTTTGATATTGTGGCTGGCGATCGGCGCGAACGAACGAATCTGCATCTGGTGGGCACCCACAATATCTACAACGCCCTGGCCGCTGCGGCGGTTGGGCTGGAGCGAGGATTGAGTCTTGCCGAGGTGGCTCGTGCTTTGGTCACCCTGGCTCCTGCGGATAAAAGAGGGGCGGTCGTCCAACTGGGTAACATTACTGTCATTAACGATTGTTACAATTCCAATCCAACGGCTTTAAATGCGATGGTGGACACGTTGGCCGCTATGCCCGCGAAACGGCGCATTGTGATCGCTGGAGAAATGCTGGAGCTGGGACCCACAGGTGAAGATCTGCACCGGTTGTCAGGACAGTACATGGCGAAAAAGGGAATCGATATATTGATCGGAGTGCGAGGCCTGGCAAAGCCCATGGTAGAGGCCGCGGCCGGCGCGGGAATGCGGGCAGAATTCGTGGGTACCCCTGAAGAAGCCGGCGAATGGTTGGCTGGGAAAGCTCAGGCCGGCGATGTGGTGCTGCTGAAGGCGTCGCGAGGAGTGAAGCTCGAGCGGGCTTTGGAGATAGTTGTCAGTCGTCAGGCTCCGATCGTAAATAAGTCGAAGACGGCTGACGAGCATTCCTGACGGCTGGTTAACCGTCGTGTGCCTGAGGATCGACGACTTCATGGAGGGTGATTGCTCTACTGGCTGCTGTACCTGAAGCTTTTTCACTACTTTCCGCCATTTCGTATTTTTCGGTACCTGACTTTTCGTACAGCGTTCGCCAGTCTGACTGCCCTCTTCACCGCGCTCATCATTGGACCGATCGTCATCAATCGGCTGCGCGAATTTCAAATCGGACAATTCATTCGCGAAGAAGGGCCCAAGGCTCATCAGAAAAAAGCCGGCACGCCTACCATGGGCGGGCTGCTGATCGTTATTTCGATCGTAGTCCCAACCTTACTGTGGGCCGATCTAAGCAATCGATTCGTCTGGATTGCAGTATTTTCGGTTTGTGCCTTCGGCGCCATCGGATTTGCCGATGACTACATCAAGGTGGTGAACCGTAGAAATTTGGGCCTGACATCGAAGGCCAAGCTTGGCCTACAGGTGGCAACCAGCATTCTGATCGCGGTAGCCCTGATTACGATGCAAACTCGCGGCATGTATTCCACGCGACTGCTGGTGCCTTTTCTCAAGCAGTTCCATCCTGATTTGGTCATTGAAAACGTGGTGAGCAATCCGGCCATCTGGCCACTGGCGTTTCTTCCCTTCATCGGGTTCGTGATGTTGGTGATCGTGGGGTCGAGCAACGCTGTAAATCTTACGGACGGGCTCGACGGCCTCGCCATCGGATGCACGGTGATCGCGGCTGGTGCGTTGGCCGTCCTCACTTATGTCAGCGGCCACGCGACGTTCGCCGACTACCTGGGGCTGGAACACATGCCCCTGGCGGGCGAACTAACGATTTTTTGCGGAGCGATGGTCGGGTCTGCCATTGGTTTTCTCTGGTACAACGCGCACCCTGCTGAAGTCTTTATGGGAGATGTGGGATCGCTTGCGCTAGGCGGGGCCATCGGCACAGTTGCGGTCATGATTAAGCAAGAACTGCTGTTGCCGTTCATTGGCGGCATATTCGTGATCGAAGCCGTTTCGGTAATTTTGCAAGTGAGTTCTTACAAATTACGCAAGAAGCGCATCTTTAAGATGGCCCCACTTCATCATCACTTCGAATTGCTCGGCTGGTCGGAATCCAAGATCATCGTGCGATTCTGGATTGCTTCGCTGGTATTTGCCCTTTTCGCACTGACGACCCTGAAGTTAAGATAGCCCCCGAAAGATCTTCTGACAGGGACACCGCGGCGCGGAGACCGAGGCGTGGTTTATCTTTGGCGCCGTGTGCTTCTCGGGTTTTTCCTTTATTCTGTTTGTTCTCCGTCCTTCTTATCTCCATGGTGAAGGCTAAAGGATAAAGTCATCGATCTCGCTAACAAACGCGTGCTGGTGGTCGGGTTGGGGCGGTCTGGAGTAGCGTCGGCGCTGTTTTTACAGGCGCGTGGTGCACGTGTGACGGTATCGGACGCAAAGCCGCAAGATCAGCTCAGTCAGGAAATTCCGGTGCTGCTCGATCATGGTATCGCGTTGGAGACCGGCGGCCACGGTGAACGCACCTTCCGCGGGCAGGACCTGATTGTGGTAAGCCCCGGCGTGCCTGTTGATTCGCCTTCTCTGGTTCAGGCGCGGGCATTGGGTGAGCCGGTCATCGGCGAAATTGAACTTGCATTCCAGTTTTTGCCAAAGAATATAGTTGCCATTACCGGGTCCAACGGCAAAACAACCACGACTACACTGGCGGGCGAAATTATCTCAGCGGGGGGATTTCCCGTAGTAGTCGGTGGCAACATCGGAACGCCAGCCATCTCTTTGGTGGACCGTGCAAAGGCCGACGCGGTTGTGGTGTTGGAAGTGTCGAGTTTTCAATTAGAAACAGTTCAAACTTTTCGACCGAGAGTCGCTGTGGTGCTCAACGTTACGCCGGATCATCTCGACCGGCACCGCACCTTTGCTGCCTATACTGATGCTAAAGCGCGCATTTTCGAGAACCAGCAGACAAATGATTACGCCGTATTGAATGCGGATGACCCTACTTGTGCCGAACTGGCAAACCGTTCGCGAGCGCAGGTTTTCTGGTTCAGCAGAAAGAAAGAAGTTCAGCAGGGCGCCTATCTTCGCGACGGCAGATTGCTGTTTCGGGATGCAAAGCAGCAGCACGAAATCATGCAGGCTTCCGAGATCCCGCTGAAGGGCGCTCACAATGTCGAAAACGCCATGGCTGCCATCTGCGTGGGGGCGCTCATGGGCTGCGAGGCTGAGCGAATTCGTGCGGCAGTGCAGAATTTCAAGGCGGTAGAACACCGTCTGGAATTTGTGGCTACGATCCGCGGAGTCGAGTACTACAACGATTCGAAAGCGACCAACGTCGACGCTACGATCAAGGCGTTGGAATCGTTCCCGGCAAACGTCCATCTCATTCTCGGCGGTAAGGACAAAGACAGCGACTACAGTCTTCTCAACGACTTGCTGCAGAAGCGGGTGAAAAGGGTTTATACCATCGGCAGCGCGGCAGAAAAGATTGAGTCTCAGGTGGGGACAGTAGTAGAGGTCGACCGTTCAGGAACGCTAGAGGCGGCTCTAAGGCACGCCGCAGCGATTGCCCAGTCCGGCGATGTTGTCCTCTTGGCGCCCGCGTGTGCCAGCTTTGATCAGTTTCAAAATTACGAGCACCGCGGGCGGGTTTTCAAGGAAGTGGTAGCATCACTCGCCGCGAACGCCCGGGATTCGTAGAAACGTGGGCGGGGGTCCTTCGCCCGAGCACTGGGAAGCTCGACGTTGGGACGCGCGAGATGCCTCGCGGGACAATGGGCGGCAAGCGAACCAAGATAGTTACAGATCTTCTACTGAATTCACCGACAATTGTTGTCCGCGGCTGCGCGTCTCCGTGGTGAAATAAACCTCCGATGGCAAAGCGCGTTAGCGTCGATGGCTGGTTGTTTACCGTCACTTTGATCCTGGTATTTGTGGGACTCATAATGGTATTCAGCGCCTCGGCGGTGATGGCAAAAGAGCGCTACGGTTCTGGCTACTTTTTCCTGCTACGCCAGGTGGGATGGGCGGCAGCGGGAATTCTCGCCATGGTCATGGCGATGAAGATAGACTATCGCCGATACAGGCATCCCGGCATCGTATTTTCAGTGCTGGGTGTGACGACACTCCTGCTGATCTCGGTCTTCCTCCTTGACCGGGCCCACAATACGCATCGCTGGATTCACTTCGGTGGATTTTCCTTTCAGCCTTCGGAGGTGGCAAAGGTAGCGGTGATTCTTTTTCTTGCTTATTTTTTGGAGAGCCGTATCAACTCCATGAACGACTGGCGGAATACATTGATACCCGCCGTTTTGCCGACGCTGATGTTTTTGGTTTTGATTGTGCTTCAACCGGATCTTGGCACCGCGATCGCCTGCGCTGCGATCACGGCGTGCATTCTTTTTGTGGCCGGACTCGACCTTCGATATCTGGCGTACGGCTTTGCCATATCTCTGCTGCCTTTGTATTTCTTAATTTTTCACGTCGCCTGGCGTCGCGACCGTATTCTTGCTTTCATGAATCCGTATTCGGACCCGCAGGGGAAGGGCTTTCACATAATCCAATCGCTGATTGCCGTGAGCACCGGCGGTCTCACGGGTCTTGGATTCATGGAAGGAAAGCAGAAGCTCTTCTATCTCCCCGAACCGCATACCGACTTCATCTTTGCCGTGACGGCAGAAGAGTTAGGCCTGCTGGGTGCGCTCGTACTCTTATTGCTTTTTGGAATTTTCCTGTGGCGTGGCGTCCGAACGGCTTTGCGCACCCAGGATACATTTGGACGCCTGCTAGCTGTGGGCATTACCAGCATGGTGGTGGTACAGGCCTTCATTAACATCAGCGTGGTGCTGGGCATGATGCCGACGAAGGGCATTCCACTGCCATTCGTTTCCTATGGAGGGTCTTCGCTATTTGTAACCCTTGCCTGCGTCGGTGTTCTGCTCAATATCACAAAGCAAACGGACTGATCTGCTCGTTTGAGTAATCGGTCACTCCTTGACGCTCCTAAAGCGTCAACCTGCGGTAGGCTTCCACGCCAATTTCCAGTTTATATTCAGATCATGCGGGCAATTCTGGCAGGGGGCGGGACTGGCGGGCATGTGATTCCCGCGCTGGCTATTGCCCAAGAATTGCAGAAGCAGCATGGCAGCGAAGTATTGTTCATCGGGACGGCTCGGGGCATCGAGAACCGGCTGGTTCCGGCGGCGGGGTTCCCCTTGCGCCTGGTCAAGGTCGGCGCGCTGAACCAGGTGAGTCTGAAAACCAGACTAAAGACGATTTTTGATCTTCCCCGTGCGGTGTTTAGTGCGCGAGGAATGTTGAACGAGTTTCGGCCTGATGTAGTAATCGGGGTTGGCGGGTACGCGTCCGGGCCAGCCATGCTGGCGGCAATCCTCAAACGAATCCCGACCTTGGCTTTCGAGCCCAACGTAGTACCGGGTTTTGCCAACCGCATCGTCGCCCGATGGGTGTCCGGCGCGGCAGTGCACTTCAAGGAGACAGCGCAATATTTCCCGCACGCCATGGTCACTGGAGTTCCAGTACGTGAAGCGTTTTTTGAATTGGCAGGGACACCGACGTCCAATCAGAAACCTACCTTACTGGTATTCGGCGGGAGCCAGGGAGCGAACGCCATCAACCATGCGATCATACGTTGCCTGCCTGACTTGACCAGACATGTGCCGAACATCCATATCATTCATCAGACTGGAGAGCGTGGCTATAATGAAGCACAAGCGGCATATCAGAAGGCGGGTTTTTCGGCGGAAGTTTTCCCGTTCGTCGGTGATATGCCGGCCTTCTTCGCGCGCGCCGATCTGATTTTGTGCCGGTCTGGTGCCAGCACCGTGGCGGAAATAACGGCAGCGGGCAAGCCGGCGATTTTCGTTCCTTTCCCGCGCGCTGCGGACGATCATCAACGGGTCAACGCCCAAGCCTTGGAGCGCGCTGGCGCCGCCGTGGTGGTGGAAGAAACCAGGCTGGAACAGATATGGCTGGCGGATACTATCGCGGCTTTAATCAATGATCCAGGCAGGCTGCAGCGAATGAGTGAGGCGGCCAGAAACCTAGCGCATCCGGACGCGGCCCGCGACATTGCGGCGATGGCCGCGCGCCTGGCGGGATTGGAAGAGGAAGCTACAGCTACAGATTTGCCGGGATGAACCGGATTCGAATATTCGCCGCAATTGTTATGTCTTGTCTGTGAACTGATATAAATTCGCGGGAAGACCTTGCTGATCTATGTTTGCCAAAATTCAACGCATTCATTTCGTAGGCATCGGTGGTATCGGCATGAGCGGCATTGCCGAAGTATTGCTGAACCTTGGTTACCGGATTTCTGGCTCCGACCTGAAGACTTCAGCTATCACGCAACGCCTCGCCAACCTGGGTGCGACCGTCTTCGAGGGGCATGCCGCAGAGAACATTGCGGGAGCAGAAGTTGTGGTAACCAGTTCAGCCATCGCTCAGCACGGCGTCCCTAACAATCCCGAGGTTGAAGAGGCTCACCGGGGGCACATCCCTGTGATCCCGCGCGCAGAGATGCTGGCCGAACTCATGCGGCTGAAGTACGGCATTGCCATTGCCGGTATGCACGGAAAGACGACCACCACTTCCATGATCGCGGCCGTGCTGGCTGCGGGCGGCCTTGATCCCACTGTGGTTGTCGGAGGGCGGGTTGATGCCATGGGTTCCAACGCCAGGGTGGGGAACTCGGAATACATGGTGGTGGAAGCTGACGAGAGTGATCGCTCGTTCCTGAAACTCTCGCCGGTGCTGGCGGTGGTCACGAATATCGACCGTGAGCACATGGACTGCTATCGCAACATGGGCGACGTGAAACGTGCGTTCCTGGAATTCATGGACCGGGTGCCATTTTATGGGGTAGTTGTAGCTTGCAACGATGATCCCGTGCTGCGGCGCCTCTTTCCGCAGATCCGACGGCGAACAGTAACGTACGGGACTCGGCGAGGCTCGGATTTTCACATCAAACCCGGCCACTCAGACCTTGAGTCGACAGCTCCGGACGAAACATGGCCCATTAGCCGCTTTCGAGTCAACTACGCTAATCGTGATCTCGGCGAATTTCGGCTGCGAGTGCCGGGAGTCCACAATGTTCTGAATGCGACGGCGGCAATCGCGGTGGGTGTGGGTCTCGACATTCAAGCCGACGACATTCGTGCAGCCCTGGAAGGCTTTCGTGGGGTGGATCGGCGCTTTCAGTTGCGCGGGAAGGCGGCGGGGGTGAGCGTAGTCGACGACTATGGTCATCATCCAACCGAGATTCGAGCAACGATCGCAGCTGCTCGTCAGTGTGGCTTTAAGAAAATCCACGTGATATTTCAACCGCACCGGTTCACCCGAACTCGTGATCTTATGGAAGAGTTCACTACCGCGTTCCAGAACGCCGATTCTCTGATAGTTCTCGACATCTATGCTGCGAGCGAACCGCCCATTGAAGGCGTTACGGGCGAATCCTTGGCACGGGTGATTTCAGAGACCGGGAAACCCCCCACCAGTTATTCCCGATCATTTGGCGACGGGGTCGGTTTGGTGACAGCTCTTGCCGAAGAAGGAGACATGATCCTCACTTTGGGGGCCGGCAGCGTCTCGCAACTGGGGCCGCTGATCGTTCAAAAACTGCAGGACAGAACAGCCAGCGCTCCGGCTTAAAAAAAAGCGATACTAAAACTGCCAGGGCCTGATAACGAGTCATGGCGGCAGCCGTCAAATCATTCAGAGAGGGCAATATGGCTTCCGAAAAGGCAATTTATTGGACGGCGGTTGCTGTTCTTGCGCTGGCGGGGGCCAACGGCTTTGTGAACCAGTACCGAGGATGGGCAGGTCGAGTGGCAGAGAAGTCCATTGCCCTGGCGGAGCAGGCTTCCGGGCTGGCGGCGAATTATGCCAATCTGGGCTCAGAGGACCATAATCGCGGCGATTTAGGCAGGTTTGTGGATGCTCGGGTCCAAATGGCGTGCCTTCAGAGCACCCTCGCCAGACATCGCGCCGAAATTGTCCGAGCCCGAGTGCAAATGATGCGCGCGCGGGTGGTGAGGCACGAGATTCACGCGGCTTTCGAAGGGCCAGGGTCAAACTCTGTAGTGCATGTGCCCGAGATGCCGCAAGCATCCGACGACAATAACTTCTAGCCTAGGCAACTCTTAGGGCCCGTCGACGAGTTCCCGATCGATGGACTTTCTCTTTGCGTTCCTGTGCAAAAACCAACCAATTTTTTCTATCTCTGTTGAGTAAAAGCAGTTATAGTTATTTTGCTCAGCGATTCCCTGACGACAATTGACCTGAGTTGATGGCGCGGAAAATCGGCCCCACCATCTCGCAGGAAGAATTGTACCCACTGACCAACGAGCTTGGGCGCGAAGAAGTGGATGATGCGCGCTTACTCGATCTGGAGGTGGAACAGGAACCCCCATTCCTGCGCGTACAGAAGCGCGTTCCCGTACGTCGCGGTTCACTCCCGAAAAAGACGGTCAATCGGCTGACTTGGGCGGCGGTCGCCATCGGCGTTGTTTTTCTGTGCGCAGTCATGGGCGCATCGCTCTATCACTACGGAGAGCGCTCGTGGCGCTTCCGGGTCGAATCCAGCGACGATATTGATATCGGTGGTCTGCAGAATGTGACCCGCCCCCAGATCATGGAAGTGATGGGTGGCGACATCGGACGCAATATTTTCTTTGTGCCTTTGGCGCAGCGGAAAGCGCAGCTGGAGCAGATTCCGTGGGTGGAATCGGCGAGCGTAATGCGCTTTATACCGAACCGGTTGAAAGTTGAAATCCACGAACGCACGCCGGTCGCGTTCGCACGAGTTGGGTCACGAATTTTGCTTACCGACGACGCTGGCACCCTGATGGAATTGCCGAGCAAAAAGAAATATTCCTTCCCGGTGATCTTGGGGATGAATCAGGGCGAGCCACCCTCCACCCGAACCGCGCGCATGAAAATCTATAACGACGTTATCCGCCAATTGGATAGCGGGGGCGCGCGATATTCGCAGGATCTGAGTGAGGTCGATTTGTCCGACCCGGAAGATGTGAAGGTGCTGACCAACAATCGCGCCGGGGAAGTGTTGGTTCATCTCGGATCCGCCAACTATCTGGAACGTTACAAGGTATATGTCACGCACGTGCAGGAGTGGCAACAGCAGTTCGACAAACTGGAATCAGTGGATTTGCGTTACGATCGGCAAATTATTGTGAACCCAGACTTGCAGGGTTCGGCAAAGCAGCCGCCAATGTCGGCAGATGCAGCCAAGAAAGCGATGGCTGCCGGAGTGAAACCCGCAGCTCTGATTACCCACATCACCGCGCCCTCAAAACCGTCGCCGGCAACGATGGCAAAAACATTTGGGCCCTCGCAGATGAAGCCGGTAACGACGAATGCCACTCCCGCAAAGTCGGTTACCACGAAATCGGCCGCGACCAGGAAAACTGGGCAGATTGCACGTCGAAAAACGAATGCACGAACTGTAAAGGCAAGGGCAAAAGGGAAAATAAAGGCCGGCCCGACGCAAACGCCCAAGGCAGTAGCGAAGACTGGAAAACCGCCCGCCAGTACCAAAGGAAAAATAAGTGCTACTTCGCAAGCCGCGGTCAAGGCTTCCACGAAGCCCAGTCCAGCGATTGCTAAAGGAGAGGAACCTCGATAGGAATGGCGAACCAGCACCAGCATCTTCTAGCGGCAATTGATGTAGGCAGCGCGAAGACTTGCGCGCTGGTGGCGGAAATTACCGACAGCGGTTTGCGCTATCGAGGTCATGGCGTGGCCGAGTCTCGCGGCTCGCGCAAGGGTGTCATTGTTGATCTGGATAAAGCGGTGAATTCGATCCAGAAGGCCGTCGAACAGGCTGAAGATACTGCGGGAGCGCCGATTGAACACGCGTTGCTCGGCATGGCCGGAGCTCACGCGCGGGGAATCAATAGCCATGGTGGTTTGAGTTTTGGAGCGCGGGCTCGCGAAATTGGTCGCGAAGAACTTCGCGCCGCGGTGGAAAAAGCCCGCGCGATCCCGTTGCCCGCCGATCGCGAAATTCTTCATCTGCTGCCGCAAGAATTCATTCTCGACGATCAAACCGGCGTTCACGACCCACTCGGCATGATGGCTGCCCGTCTGGAAGTGCGCGTCCACATGGTGACGGTAGCATCGAGCGCCATGCAAAACGTGATTACGGCAGTGAATCGCGCAGGCGTACACGTGGACGATACTGTTTTCGAGCCCCTGGCCTGTGCCGATGCAACGTTGCGCAATGATGAACGCGAACTCGGCGTGTGCCTGGCCGATCTTGGCGCTGGTTCAACCAGTCTGATCGTGTTTCATGAGGGCGCGGTAGCTCACACCGCCGTGATTCCAATTGGTGGGGACCACTTCACAAGCGATCTCTCCGTGGGATTGTGCACTCCTGTTGCCGAGGCGGAGAAGATCAAGCGTTTGTACGGGAACGCCATCGTTACTCTGATCCCCGAGAGCAATGAAGTAGAGGTCCCGTCCGTCGGGGATCGGCCTTCACGGTTGATTTCGCAGCGCATGGTGGCAGAAATTCTTGAGCCGCGTGCTCGTGAACTCTTTGAAATGTTGCGCGACAATTTGCGCCACTCCGGAATGTTCGAGCTGTGCGCTGCGGGGGTTGTCCTCAGCGGAGGTGGATGCCGTCTGCCGGGGATTTTGGAGATTGCAGAATCTGTACTTCATCGTTCGCTGCGCTTAGCCTGGCCTGCGCCACTGGCCAAGATGCCGTCCACCCTGGCCGAGCCCGAGTATGCGACGGTTTTGGGCATGGTGTTCTATGGACATCGGGCGCGTATCGCGCGAGGGGTTCAGGGCGATCGCTGGAGCTCAAGGTTGAAGGCGATGTTCGTGGGGAAGGGTGCATAGCATTTGCTGAACAGGCAAGGTGTTGGCACTAGGTTCAGATTCGAGAAGAAACGCGGTACCCAGGTAAGCAAATTTAACTAAGGCGGCAGACATGAAAAAAGAGAACGACATTCGCATCAGCTTTAATGAAGATACCCGCAACGATGCCAAAATCAAGGTTATCGGCGTGGGTGGAGGCGGCAACAACGCCGTTAACCGCATGATCGACTCCGGCATGGAGGGAATCGAATTTGTAGTCGCCAATACCGACTTACAAGCTCTGCGGATGTCGCGAGCCCCCATGAAGATTCAACTCGGCGTGAAACTCACCAACGGTCTGGGAGCGGGCGCGAATCCTGAAGTCGGCCGCAAAGCCGCGCTCGAGGATTCCGACAAGATTATCGAAGCGCTCGAGGGAGCGGACATGGTGTTCGTGACCGCTGGATTAGGGGGTGGTACAGGAACCGGAGCTGCGCCGATCATCGCATCACTCGCCAGCGAAATGGGAGCGCTTACCGTTGCGGTAGTAACCAAGCCCTTCGCTTTCGAGGGTAAACGACGCATGCAGCAGGCGGAGCGCGGAATTTCGGAGTTAATGGATTCAGTTGACACCACGATTGTGATCCCAAATGAAAAGCTTTTGGCGGTTGCACAGGACGCCGGCTTTTTCGAATCATTCCGCGTGGCTGACGACATCCTGCGGCAAGGCGTACAAGGTATTTCCGACATCATCACGATTCCGGGAATCATCAACCGCGATTTCGCCGACGTGAAAGCGATCATGGCCGGCATGGGCTACGCCGTCATGGGAACGGCCACCGCAAGTGGAGCGCACCGAGCCACGGACGCGGCGCAGAAAGCGATTGCGTCGCCACTGCTCGAAGCGGGTGCAATCGACGGTGCACGGGGAATCCTCATCAACATCACCGGGTCCACTTCTCTGAAGCTGGCCGAAGTGCAGGAAGCCTGCAGCATCATCCAGAGCGCGGCTCACGAAGACGCCAACATTATCTTTGGCGCAGTGCTCGACGAAAAGGCCAAGGACGCTGTGAAGATTACGGTGATTGCAACCGGCTTCAAGGATTCTGACATTCGCCGCCGGCAGGCTGAAGCGCGGACCGGATTCGTGGTTTCGTCGCCTATGCGCGAACCTGACCCCGAACCTGAGTTTGAGCAAGAGCCTCCACCTCCGCCGATGGTGATGGAGTCGCACGAGCCTGTCCGGCATGCAGCGGCGCCCACGCAGGCGATTGCGGTCGACACCCTACGCGACGCTATGATCGCCAATTTCGAGAAGGAAGACCTTGACGTTCCAGCTTTCCTTCGCAAGCGCACTGAGATTAGTTAGAGCGGTTGATATGGGGCGGGCACTTTTGTCTGCCGCTTTTGGTTGGTTTGATTCAGATAGGTTGGAGTGGCAGAAAACCAACCTCAAAGGCGGCAAATGAGAGTGTCTGCCACAGCTCGGCAAGGCTAATGGCAGAAGCGTTGTACATCCGGCGGAGGTGGCGTCGGCATGGCATCGAGAGCCCCCGGCCATTCGCAACCGCGGGAAACTACGGAACGGGTCACGGTTTGCTCCAGTTCTCGAACTTTGTTTTTTGCCTGCTCTACCTGATTACTACCCAAGTCTCCTTCAAGTGCTGACAACACAGCGGCAACATTTTGATTGCCCGCGTCGAAGCTGACCAGGAGCCAGACGTAAGCCTCGAATTTGTCCTCGTTCACCCCTTGGCCTTGTTTGAGAAGTTCGCCCAAATGCTGCTGTGCCAAAGGCAAACCCTGCACAGCAGCCTTCCGGAACCAATCCGCGGCCTTCGGATAATCACTGCGCTCCAACCGGACCAAACCAAGTAAATACTGTCCAAACGGATCGCCCTGATGGGCGGATTTTTGCAGCCATGACTCAGCTGTGTTGAGGTCGCGTGGGACCCCGGTGCCCGTGTAGTAGAGCCGCCCCAGCAGCCAGTCAGCCAGGCGATCATCCTGTCCGGCGGCTTTCCTGTACCAATCGGCAGCTTGGCCCGAGTCCTGCGGAACGACAGAACCAACATCGTAAAGATATCCCAGAACGACTTGCGCCTGGGGATAGCCCAACTCCGCCGAACGTCGGAAATAATCCGAAGCGGCCAGTTCGTTGCGGCTGACGCCGGCGTCCAGCAGACTGTTCATGCCCTTCTGGAATAGCTGCACCGCATTCAGACCGAGTGTGCTCTGTTGGGCCAATGTTGTGGCAACGGACGAGAGGCAAACTACAAGAATAAGCATCCGGCGCATAAGATCACCCAGTGTTGAATGTTCTCATGGGGAAGATGGCGGCTCGAAACACCGTCGGCCATAACCGTTGGCGATCAAACAGAGGTATCCTGCCAGGGGATTTACGAAACAAACGACACCGGAAAATGACCAACGAACGAGAGGTTCAGTCCAAACGCACCAGGAATACCTTGCCCTCGATTGTCTGGGTATCGCGCGCGACTTCTTCGGCTCGCTTGCGGTCGTCCTGCAAGACTCGCACGCGTACCCACCAATCTCCTACGGGACTGCTAAAGCACAAAACTTTGGCGGTTTTGTATTTGCGGGTTAGGTGGTCAGCGATCTTGCTGGCGCCGCCCTCATGCTGGAATGAGCCGATCTGCACCGCCCAGCGTCCACCCCTATCGGACGGCACCGGCGTGCGCAGGACCTCAAGCCGGACCTGCGCAACTCCCGCCTGCCAGACGTCGGCTTGCTTGGCCGCCGCCAGGGAAAGGTCGACGATTCGCCCTTCTACAAACGGACCGCGGTCGGTAATCCGCACCACCGTCGAATGACCGGTTTTGATATTTGTCACCCGCACCGTCGATCCGAGGGGGAGCGTGCGATGAGCCGCCGTCAGGCTGTTCATATCGAAAATCTCGCCATTCGAACTGCGGCGTTTATGATACGGCGCGCCGTACCAACTGGCTTTGCCCGTTTCGACAGAAAGCGGCTTTATTCCTTCGCTGATGCCGGTAGGTTCGACTGCCTTTTCTTGAGGAACTGCAGCGACCGGCGATTCCGGAGGTTGCGGAGTTGTTGTCTTGGCCAAGGGAGCAGCCGAGGAAGGCTCAGTTATGGGCGGAGGCGGCGGTGGGACAACTTTTGCCTGTTTCTTCCCGCCGCAGCCCGTCAAAGCAAGGGAAGCGAGAAGAAGACAGATGTAGGCCGACTTGGTTAACGGGGTGGCGTCTTCACTTGGTCGAGATAGTCCGCGAGTTTGGCCATTTTCTCGGCAGCCACTCGCAATGCTTTGGTCGAGTGTTGCCGGACAGCCGGTACTACTTCCTGGTTGAGATAGGTAATGAATTCTGCTGTCTCTTTCTCGATACGTTCAGCGGCTTCTGCCACGGATTTGTTCACGCGTGCCGAAGCGTCCTCCATCCTACGGTTGAAGTCATCCATGCGGACAGTGTAGTCGTCAAAGCCCGAAAATGCTTAACGTCAGTCGCCTGACTGGAGGTTGAGTCATTATTTCCTGCATCCTGCCCAGGGTCAATCGGGGAGTATCGCTAGTTACATCGTGAAGGCAATCGTTGGTGGTCGGTCCTCCGTCATCAGGACCCGCAATCGGTCTTTAAGTCACTTTCTGATCGTTCTCGGGTCTCAACAGGCATCAGGACATCTTTCCGGCGGATTTGGGCGGCATCTTGCATACGGAATGAGCGAACAAATTCAGATACCGCCGGCGTCTCCTGTAAAATCCCAGCTATGAAATTGCGCCTGATGGTGGGGTTGCTTTCCTTGATTGTGATTTTCGCTGGGTGCACGGTGTGGCGAGAGCATGAGATCACCGACTTTAAGGCCGCCACCGGAGGTGAAGCTCTTGAGCACAGTTTCTGGAAGCAAGTGAAGACAAAAAAGTGGAACACGCTGGAGGCTCATCTGGCGGGGAACTATGTCTTCGTCACACCCGGTGAAGGCCGCCTGGATCGATCTGGCGCCATCGCACGCCTTCGACAAATTCAGTTGGACGAATATACTCTTGGCGACCTTCAAACCGAGCTCAACACTGAGACGCTGGTGGTGACGTACACCATCACGATGCGAGGCACGATCGGCGGCAAACCCCTGCCGACAGATCCCATCCGAATGATGACGGTCTGGCAAAAACAGAAAGCCGGATGGATGGAACTCGCGCACTCTGTTCTTGGTCCGCAAAATCAAGGTTCGGCGATTACTAGTCCATAACATTCAATCCCGCGATTCCAGTTCGCAACTTCCGGTACGCCAAAGACCTGATGCCGATGAAAGATACCTGACGCTGTTTGCTGAGTCGCCAATGAGAAACAAATTCGATAAGCAACTCAACCCCAGTGCACGGCGCCGTTGGAGGCAAAGACTCCTGGCGTGGTACGACGGCAACGCCCGCGATCTCCCTTGGCGTGAGAGTCGCGATCCCTATCGGGTTTGGCTATCGGAAACAATGCTGCAGCAAACTCGCGTTGGCGCGGTCCTCGAACATTACCGCCGTTTTCTGAAGCGTTTTCCCACCGTGGAAAAACTGGCAGGCGCACGAGAGTCGTCGGTGCTGGCGGCATGGAGCGGTCTGGGCTACTACCGCCGGGCACGCATGCTGCATGCCGCCGCGAAAATCATTGTGCAGCAACGTCTGGGAAAGCTTCCTAAGACAGTGGCCGAATTGCTCGACCTTCCAGGGATTGGCCGGTACACGGCCGCGGCGATAGCAAGCATCGCATTCGATGCGCCCGTTGCGGTGGTTGATGGGAATGTGAAGCGTGTCCTGTCGCGTGTATCAGGAATGGTACTGCCAGAGAAAGAGCTTTGGCAGGCAGCGGAGGACCTGTTGAGCAGGGCGCGTCCCGGTGATTTCAACCAGGCCATGATGGAGTTGGGGGCAACTTTGTGCCTTCCCCGCCAACCACGGTGTTTGATCTGTCCGGTCGCGGGGATGTGCGCGACGCGGGGAAGACTGGATCTTCCGGGAAAAACTACCCGGCAAACTCAGCGCGACATCTGTTACGCACTGGATCGTCGTGATAGTTCGATTTTTCTGGTGCAACGGCCAAAGCATCTGTCTCTTATGCCCGGTATGTGGGAGCTGCCAGAAGTGTCAGCAAGCGAAGGCACGAACGGCGCAGGCCTTGCTCTGAAACACTCAATTACAACCACCGACTACACAGTCCATGTTGTACTAGGACCGGCAGATGAAGGGAGCCCGGGCCTTTGGGTACAGAAGGAACACGTCGCCCGTCTGCCCTTGACCGGACTGGCCAGGAAAATCCTAATGCAAGCCCAGATCATCTAAGTGGGGGAAGGTTAGGGTTAGGTTCAGGCGGCAAGATACTCAGAGAGAGGTTTCATAATGGCAGCTTTAACCGTGGGAACGACGGCTCCAGATTTCACTTTGCAAACCATGGATGGAAAATCGTTCTCATTGCGGGAGGCTCTGGCTCACGGGCCAGTCGTGGCCGCGTTCTTCAAAATTTCTTGCCCTACTTGTCAGTATGCTTTTCCCTTTCTCCAACGACTTTATGAAGCTCACCGAAGTAAGCAAATTGCGATCGTTGGTATTTCGCAGAACACAAAAAAGGACACAGCGGCATTCATCAAGCAATATGGCGTGACCTTTCCCGTGCTGCTGGATGACATGAACACTTATCCGGTCTCCAACGCCTACGGACTTAGCAATGTACCCTCGGTTTTCTGGATTGCTCAAGATGGCGAAATTGAGATTTCCAGCGTGGGCTGGATCCGAAAAGACATGGAAGAGTTGAACCAGCGTGCGGCGGAAACATCGGGTGATGCCGCTAAGCCGCTATTCCGCGCCGCTGAAGAGATCGCGGATTTTCGAGCTGGTTGAGGGTCGAAAAACTAGCCTGCGGTCGCAGGCTAAAATCGGACGGCAGACCTTGGATCGAAGATCACGGACTTCAGCTCGTAAACCTCTTGTCTCAGCCCACCAGCTACGGATCACTAATCACAAGACTACAGACGCCATTTGCCCTAACTTGACTCCTGGCCTATGGTTTGCGTCCACGAACCGCTGCCCGCCTTCCGGTTACAATACAAAGTTCTCCTTTCACATCTCAATTGCATGAGGAGCCCGTTGCATGCGCAAGAGCCCGGTTATCCTGTCGGTCATTTTCATGATCTATGGCGTTTGGGCCCAATCCCCCCGGCGGTCGATGTCAGCGGCCTCGGTTCACTTCCCGCCGGCCGCCATCGCTGCATTCCAGAAAATTGATGCCGAGCGTATCCGCGCTCATGTGCGTTTCTTGTCGCACGATCTACTTGAGGGGCGCGGAACCGGGCAACGCGGCGGTGACATCGCAGCAGAATACATTGCCACACAGTACGCTCTCTACGGTTTGAAGCCGGCGGGTGACAACGGGACATACATGCAGAAAGTTCCCATGGTTGGCATCACGCCGTCGCCAGAAACTACATTTTCTCTTCTTCCGGCCTCCGGCTCTGCCAGGGAATTGAAGCCACTCACAGATTATGTTGCGTACGACGAAACTCAGCAGAGCGATTCGGCAGTGAATGCCGACATCGTTTTCGTTGGTTATGGGGTCGAGGCGCCAGAGTACAAGTGGGACGACTACAAAGGCCTGGACGTAAAAGGCAAAGTGCTGCTCATGCTGGTCAACGAGCCCCCTTCCGACGATCCTAATTTTTTCAAAGGCAAAGCGCTCACCTATTACGGACGTTGGGTTTACAAGTACGAAGAAGCTGCCCGTAAAGGCGCTGTGGGAGCCATATTGATTCACCAGACCGACATGGCGAGCTATCCGTGGGAAGTGGTGCGCAACTCTTTCTCGGGAGAAAAGTCTTTCTTGAAACTCGACGGAACGCCCGAATTGAAAGTCGCATCATGGATACATCTCGACACAGCCAAAGAACTAGCCATGACCGCGGGGATGAATCTGGACAAGATGATGGCCGATGCCCGCTCCAAAGATTTTCATCCGGTTGCTCTTCCAGTAAAACTACAAGCACATATGGTCAGCAAGATCCGTCCGTTTGAATCGAATAACGTGATAGCCAGGCTGTCGGGCTCTGATCCCAAACTAAAAAATGAAGCTGTCATGTATACCGCACACTACGATCATCTGGGCATTCGTTCCGGCATGCCTGGCGACAACATCTACAACGGCGCTGACGACAATGCGACCGGATGCGGCATTTTACTGGAACTCGCACATGCGTTTGCCGAGGCATCGCAATCGCCGCGCCGTTCTATTCTGTTTGCTTCGGTGACGGCGGAGGAGCAGGGACTGCTCGGCTCCGAGTATTTGGGTAAGCATCCCCCGATAGCTGCGGGAAAGATCACTCTCGACTTGAACTACGACGACCTTCCTGCACTGGGGGCTCCGGAAGAAGTGGAAGTTTCGGGATCGGAACGCACAACTTTCTATCCCACAGTGGACGCAGTGGCGGCAGATTTTCGACTGGCAATTCGTCCCGATGCGCATCCCGAAGCCGGGCATTATTACCGTTCCGATCATTTCAGCCTGGCTCGGGTTGGCATTCCCGCATTTTCGATCAGTGAGGGAGTGAAATATAAAGGTCATGACGCGGCCTGGGGCCTCGAAAAGGCGAGGGAATTCACAGAGAAGCATTACCACCAACCCAGTGACGAATATCATCCCGACATGGATTTTACCGGCGACGCCGTGATGGCGCGTTTTGGATTTGCTCTGGGCTGGCAAGCTGCCAGCATGCCTAAGTTAATGGGGTGGGAAAAAGGCGATGAGTTCGAGACGGCGAGGGCAAAAAGCACAAACTAGAATCGTCGGCAGCTTTTTCCCACTGCCGACCAAGGACTAGTTCGCTTCCATGACCTTGAGCTTTGGACTCAGACTCAGGGTCGGTTCGGTCACGCGCTGCACGTCATCCGCGGTAATGCCGGGAGCGATCTCCTCGAGAACTAGGCCATCGGGCGTGACCTGAATAACGGCCATCTCAGTGACAATCGTGTTCACGACTCTCACGCCAGTCAGCGGCAGGGTGCATTTTTTCAAAATCTTGGGTTGAAGATCCTTGGTGGTGTGTTCCATGGCCACGACTACGCGGCGGGCGCCGGCCACCAGGTCCATCGCGCCGCCCATTCCCTTTACCATTTTGCCGGGAATCATCCAGTTCGCAATATTGCCTTGCTCATCGACTTCCATCGCCCCCAGCACACTCAGGTCGACGTGACCGCCGCGAATCATCGCAAATGAATCCGCACTGGAAAAGTACGCGGTGCCCTCAATCTCGCTGATTGTTTCCTTGCCCGCGTTGATAAGGTCGCAATCCTCTTCTCCCTCGATCGGATATGGCCCGATGCCGAGCATTCCGTTTTCAGACTGCAGAATCACGTCCATCCCCTCGGGGACGTGATTGGCTACGAGCGTAGGCATACCAATACCGAGGTTCACGTAAAAACCGTCACGCAGTTCCAAAGCGATACGACGCACAATGCGTTCGCGCTTTTCGGTATCCTTGGGCGGCTTGATTGCAGTCGGCATAAGTTGTTTTCGGTGGGCAGTGCTTAGTGTTCGGTTCCAGTTGCTCGTTGGTGAGTGACCAACGACTAATCACTGACCACTAGCGAGCCTTCTGACAGTCCTTTTCTCGATCCTCTTTTCATACACTTCGCCTTGAAATATCCGCTGCACGTAAATGCTCGGGGTGTGCACAAGATCAGGATTTAGCTCCCCGACCTCTACCAAGTTTTCAACTTCTGCGATCGTCACTTTGGCGGCGGTTGCCATGATGGGATTAAAATTCCGCGCCGTCTTCCGATACACCAGATTGCCCCACTTGTCCCCTTTCCAAGCTTTAACAAAAGCGAAATCCGCTTTCAGCGCGCGTTCCATCACGTATGGGCGGCCGTCAAACTCTCGCGTCTCCTTATTTTCAGCGACGATCGTGCCTACGCCAGTGGGCGTGTAGAACGCCGGGATACCAGCGCCACCCGCTCGAATGCGCTCGGAAAAAGTTCCCTGTGGCACCAGGTCCAGGTCGATTTTTCGGCTCAACACCATTTCCTCGAGCAGCTTATTTTCGCCGACATAGGTGCCAATATGTTTCCGAATCTGTCCTGCAGCCAGCAGTAACCCGTTGCCTAATCCGTCCACGCCGGCGTTATTGCTGATGGTGGTGAGATTGCGGACCCCTTTGCGAACCAGGGCGCGAACCAGATTTTCGGGGATCCCGCACAGTCCAAACCCGCCGATCATGACAATCGCGCCGTCGAAGACGTCTTTGATGGCTTCATCGGCGTTGGCTACAACTTTATTCATAAGGATAAAAGCTTAAAACAAACTTATCACGAAGGCACCGAGACACGGAGGAACTAAATCTTGATCTTCTTCGGATCCCCGGGATTCCGTGGTTCACTTTTTCCTTGTGGTCGGACTTTTCTCAAATGATGTGCCCGCTCGAATTCCAGCGCCAGTTCTTTCGTATCGAGATTCTCGCGGATGTGCGCGAGACGCTGTTCCAGCATGAGCAATGCGTGCCGAATGTTTTTCTTGTTGGTGAGCGCTACGTCGCGCCACATGGAATAAGGACTACCGGAAATGCGAGTCATCTCGCGCAGCGCACGTCCGCCACTCTCAAGCAGGGGTGCATCTTCGCCATATTCATCCACCAGAATAGCTGCCAGAGCTGTGGAGATGAACTGCGGCAGATGGCTGATCCAACTGCAGAGTTGATCGTGCGCTTCGGCGTCCAGGCTGGCAACATTGGCTCCCATCTTTTCCACCCAGCCAAGAAACTCTCCACTCAATCCTTCAAAAATATTCTGTTTGGCGGACGGAGTTATGAACCATACGGCTCCCTTGAAGAGATCGGCGTCCGCACCCTCCACGCCCGCCTGTTCTTTCCCAGCCATGGGATGTCCCGCAAGAAATCGCTGCCTTGTGCCATTGCCGAAGGTGGAGGATGCACAGGCCAGGATCTCCGATTTTGTACTGCCCACGTCGGTAAGGAGGGTTTTGGCGGGCAGGGCAGCGCCGACACGCTTTATAAGTTCAATGATCACGCCAACGGGCGCAGCCAATAACACGATCTGGCTTCCTTTCACCGCATCGACCGGATCCGTCTTGGCATGATCAACTGCGCCCTTTTCACGAGCCTTCTTCACTACGATCGCGCGGTCACAGCCTACGATCCGCCCCTGGAAGCCATTTTTCTTCAAAGCCAAGCCGATAGAGCCCCCGATGAGACCCGTTCCGATGATGGTAATTTGGCGTATCGGCATTCGCTTTAACTCGGAGACACAAACGGACGAAGGCAGTTATCTAATTTTGTGGTCATCGGATGCGACAGAACGCCGGAAATATGACGAAGCAGCACCCTCATGCCGTTTATGACTTGGCAAAAAGGAAATTACGCTATTTTCCGTCCTACCGCGGGCGCGATCATGCGTAACTCATCCATCAATTTCGCGAACTGATCGGGGAAGAGCGATTGCGCGCCATCCGAGAAAGCGTTATCCGGATCATGGTGGACCTCGATGAGCAGCGCATCAGCTCCCGCCGCCAACGATGCCCGCGCCATCGGCGGCACTTTGTCTCGTAGTCCTGTACCGTGCGATGGGTCGGAAGTCATGGGCAGGTGGGACAGCTTCTTGATGATTGGTATTGCTGAAACATCCAGGGTATTGCGTGTGTAGGTTTCGAAAGTGCGGATGCCGCGCTCACAAAGAATTACCTCGTAATTTCCACCAGCCATGATGTATTCCGCAGACAGCAGCAGCTCTTCAAGAGTTGCGGCTATGCCGCGCTTGAGCAATACTGGTTTTTTGACTTTGCCCAGTTCCCGCAACAGATTGAAGTTTTGCATGTTGCGCGCGCCCACCTGGAAAATGTCAATGTAAGGCAGCATCAGCGCGATCTGCGAAATCTCCATGACCTCGCTGATCACCAGCAGATTGAAATGTTCACCGGCATCGCGCAATAGCTTGAGGCCTTCCTCCCCCATTCCCTGGAACGAATAGGGTGAGCTTCGCGGTTTGAAGGCGCCGCCTCGCAGAACGCGGGCACCGGCCTTCGCTACTTGCTCGGCCACGTTAAACAATTGTGCGCGCGATTCCACCGAACAGGGCCCGGCCATCACGACTACCTGATCTCCGCCGATTTGCACCCCTTTCGGAAGGTCGATGATCGTCCCCTGAGGACGAAAGCTGCGGCCGGCAAGTTTGTAAGGAGCGCTGATCCGGTGGACGTGTTCGACGCCGGACAGCACTTCAAGATTGCGGGTATCGAAATCGACTCGCGCGCCGACCGCAGCTAATACGGTTTGCCGTTCGCCGGTAGTGCGGTGAACGGAGAAGCCCATCCGGATCAGGTGTTCAACCACCTGCTGGATCTGCTCATCCGTCGCTGTGTCCTGCATGGCTACAATCATAGGAAGCCTTCAGCTTTGAGCCCGTCGGCTATCAGCGAGTCGAAAAAAGACGGCTGAAAGCGGATGGCTGACAGCCTGTTAATCATTCACGTCGTTATCCAGCTCGGTATCACCGCCGCCTTTGGTCGGCGCGGACGGTGCAATTTCTTCTTGTTGGATTTGACGCATAACATCCATGATGCGCTCGTAAATACGCAATAGATCTCGGTCAGGCAAAGGGCCCGCATTGACGCCGCGAACATTATTGAAAACGTTACGCTCCCGGTCAGGCTCATAGATCGGCATGCCCGCGCCGAGTTTCAGTTTACCGATCTCATGGGCCGCATGAGCGCGCTGGCTCAACAGGTCGACCAATTTGCGATCGAGTTCGTCAATCTTCTTGCGCCAGTCGGAAATATCCATGAGGGCAGTTATCGATGATCCAGCTTCAACCTGCCGGAGCCAGCTTTCTTAAATGTAAAAAGATTGCGTCGTTCTCGTGCCAATTAACCTCGGAGAGCCAACGACGGACGACTGACGACCAAAAGCTGCTTTATAAATTGTGCCACAGTCTCGGCTTCTTTGCCCGGATTGCGCTCGATGGTCTGTACAATCGCACTTCCCACAACCGCCGCGTCAGCAAACTTTCCCACGCCGCTAAACTGTTCCGCCGTGGAAATGCCGAAGCCGACGGCTACTGGCAGCTTAGTATACTTGCGCAAACGCCGCACCAGCGCAGGCGCGTCTTCGGGGAATTGTTGGCGAGTGCCGGTCACCCCGGTGCGCGAAACGGCGTAGACAAATCCGCTCGATGCCTGCGCAATTCTTTTCAGCCGCTGGTCGGTGCTGGTCGGAGCCGCCAGGAAAACGGTAGCCAGTCCCTCTTTCTCCATTTCGGACAAATAATCGCGGGATTCCTCCACCGGGAGATCGGTGAGCAGTGCACCGTCCACTCCGGCGTCTGCCGCCGTGGCGCTGAAACGCGCCATTCCCATCCGCATGACGGGGTTGAGATAGGTAAAAATAATCAGCCCAGCCTTCGACTTTTTGCGGACTTCTCTTGCCAGTTCCAATACTTGGGGCAGGGAAGTCCCGTGGCGTAACGCTCTTTCGCTGGCACGCTGGATGACAGGTCCGTCCGCCACCGGATCGCTGAATGGAACACCGAGTTCGATTACATCAGCGCCCGCGTCAATGGCAGCGAGCGCGATGTCGCGGGAGGCGGCGAGATCGGGATCGCCGCAGGTTATATAGGCGACTAGAGTCGGCCGGAATTGAAAATTTAGAGACATCAGCCCGTGAGAACAACGACATGCACCTGCGATTCGAGTCAATTGATTGTTTTTTTTAGCTCAATCCAGGTCCAGGTTTTCCCGCAAGATTCCAGTATCCTTATCACCGCGACCAGAGATGTTGACGATCACAACGTCCGACTTTTTCATCTTGGGAGCGCGTTTCATCACTTCAGCCACCGCGTGAGCCGACTCTAGCGCCGGGATGATACCTTCCGTGCGCGCCAGCAACGTACAAGCGTCGAGTGCCTCCTTGTCCGAAGCAGAGACGTACTGAGCGCGCCCCGTATCCTTTAACCACGCGTGCTCAGGTCCAATCGACGGATAATCGAGGCCAGCTGAAATTGAATGCGTGACTGAAATCTGTCCGGCCTGATCCTGCAGCACATAGGAATAGGTGCCTTGTAGCACGCCGGGTGATCCACCGCTGAACCGGGCGGCGTGCTCACCCAGACTCAATCCCCGCCCGCCCGCCTCTACTCCGATCAGTTGTACTTTCTTGTCCTTAATAAATTCGTGGAAAATGCCGATGGCATTCGATCCGCCCCCGACACAGGCGATGATCGCGGTCGGAGGTTTGCCCTCAAGGGTGCGAATTTGTGCGCGCGCCTCGCGTCCGATGACTTTGTGAAAGTCGCGAACCATTGTTGGGTATGGGTGTGCGCCGAGCACGCTGCCCAGAAGATAATGGGTGGAGCGTACGTTGGTGACCCAATCACGCATCGCCTCGTTGATGGCATCTTTCAGGGTGCATGAGCCGGAATTCACCCCGCGCACTTCCGCTCCGAGCAGACGCATGCGGAAGACATTCAACTCCTGGCGCCGCATGTCTTCGGTTCCCATGTAGACAACGCATTCGAAGCCCAGCAGCGCGCATACCGTCGCTGTCGCAACCCCATGCTGCCCAGCGCCGGTCTCCGCGATGACGCGATGCTTGCCCATTCGCGCGACCAGCAATCCTTGTCCCAGACAGTTGTTGATTTTGTGAGCGCCGGTGTGGAGCAAATCTTCGCGTTTGAGATAGATTTTCGCACCACCGAGCTTTTTCGTGAGCCGCTGAGCGAAAAATAAAGGAGTGGGGCGGCCGGCATAGGTACGCAAAAGTTCATCCAGTCGCCGCTGGAAACTCTGATCGCGCTTGGCTTTCTCGTAATGTGCCTCTAATTCCTGAAGAGCTGCCATCAGCGTTTCAGGAACATACCGGCCCCCGTAAACCCCAAAGCGGCCAGCAGACGGTGGGCTTTTCTGCGCGGATAGAGGTTGGATTTTCGCGGTTGCCATTACTAGTTATTCTTTCCTGTCCGCCGAACCGCATCTACGAATGCCCGGACTTTATGCGGATCTTTTTTTCCCGGTGCAAATTCGACGCCGGAAGAGACATCCACGCCCCAAGGCTTAAGTATACGGATTGCCTCGCCAACGTTTCCGGGATTGAGTCCGCCTGCGACTACCATATTGGAATTGGCGGCTATTTTCTCGAAAAACGGCGCCGCTCTGTTCCAATCGAACGTTTTGCCAGTTCCGCCCGGCTGTTCTGGCGTGCCTGAGTCGATCAAAATTCTTTCAAATGGAGGCCCTAGCTTTTTCTCCAGGATAAACACCAGATTGGCCGAAACCGAATTCTCGGCGAGAACCCAAGCTGCCGGCACCGCGAAATAGAAGTTGGTTCGCCCCACCATACCGACGGCCTTGTCCGATTCAGGCAAAACGGAGAGACCCGATGCCGTGTGTAGTTGCAAGCGCGTCAAACCGGATCGTTTGGCTATCTCTTGAGCCTTTTCAAAATTCCCAAATGCGAAAACACCAACTTTTTCTATACCGTCCGGCAGTGCGGCGGTTATGTCCCGCGCTTTCTCAGGGTCAATTTTCCGCGGGCTCTTCTCGTGAAATACGAAACCCAAGGCGTCGGCACCCGCATCGACGGCGGTCTGCGCGTCTTCCACGTTCGTAATTCCACAAATCTTGATCCAGGTCATTAAACACAATTCCCAGCTCCCCGCGGATCGCTCTCACATGAAATGCTAGCTTTTTATGCTGAGCGGGGATGGTTCGATTTCGGCGCTTCTCAAGAGTGATCGCAACGCCTCGCCGGGCGAGTCCGCTTTCATCAAAGACTCGCCGATCAGAAACGCATGGTATCCGGCTGCGCGCAAATGAGCCATGTCCGCGCCGTTTGCGATACCGCTCTCGGCGACTGCAATCACATTCTTCGGAATCAATTTGGCCAAGCGGAAGGTGGTCCGAGGATCAACCACAAAGGTTTGTAGATTTCGATTGTTCACACCGATCAAATCGCAGCCTGCGTCGACCGCACGGTGCAGTTCGTCTTCGTCGTGGGCTTCACACAGAACGTCGAGCCCAAGGGCGCGGCTTTTCGTACTCAGGGCCACCAGATCCGACTGGGACAACACGGCCACAATCAGCAGAATAGCGTCCGCACAAAAGGCACGGGCTTCGAGAAGCTGGAACTCGTCCACGATGAAGTCCTTGCGCAAACAAGGCAAACTTGTGCTGGCAGACGCACTCTGCAGATTTCCCAGCGATCCTTGAAAAAACTCTTCGTCAGTCAGGACGGATAACGCGTCCGCCCCAGCATATTCCAATTCCTTAGATAGTCGGTCGGGAGAAAAATCACTACGTATCAACCCGCGCGATGGAGAAGCCTTCTTCAGTTCCGCGACTACAGCGATCCCCTTAGCACTCTTCCTCGCCAACGCTTGCCGAAACCCGCGCGGGGCATGGGCTTCCGCTCGCCGCTCGAGTTGCTGCAGGTCCGCCTGGCCATTGGCGGCAACGACGCGCCGGCGCGTGGCGGCAACGATCTGATCAAGGCGATTAGCCACGGATCTAAATATTATACGGGAATGATTCGGATGCGAGTTCGCACGCCGGGTTTCCTTACAGGTGCCTTCAGTTCATTCGGGGCAGAAAGACTGGAGGCCATTTACGCTGGGGATCAGAGCCTCTTGAACGAGAATCAACTGCAATGGACGCCGTCCGCGGCAAACTGCCCACTAGGATCTATTCAGTCGAGAACTTGAAAATCGTTTCCGAATGGAATGTCTTTCCGGGCTTCAGAATAGTCGACGGGAAGTCGGGATGGTTTGGAGAATCCGGATAGTGCTGCGTTTCCAGGCAGAAGCCATAACGCTTTTTGTAAACGTGCCCATTCTTGCCCACGATGGTTCCATCCAGAAAGTTACCCGAATAGAACTGAACCGCCGGTTCGGTGGTGGAAACCTCAAGTACTCGCCCGCCGGTGGGTTCGTGCACTCGGGCGGCCAGCGTTAGCCCGCCGTCTTCGTTTGCGCGGTTGAGGACAAAATTGTGATCGTATCCGTGTCCCAGTAGTAATTGCTCGTACGGGTCGTCAATGCGGGCGCCGATAGCCGTGGGTTTGTTGAAATCCAAAGGGGTCCCCTGGACCGCGCGAAGCTCGCCGGTTGGGATCAAAGTCTTGTCCACCGGCGTGAAGCGATCGGCGTTCAGCCTGATCTCGTGGTTCAGAATGTCGTCATTACCTTCGCCAGCCAAGTTGAAATAGCTGTGTTGGGAAAGATTGATCGGCGTAGCTTTATCGGAAGTAGCTTCATAGTCCAAAATCAGTTGATTTTCGTTGGTAAGCGTATAGCTGACTTTCGCTTTCAGGTTGCCAGGAAAACCTTCCTCGCCGTCTTTACTCAGATAAGTGAACGCAACTCCAACTCCTTTTGCGTTTTTGAATTCTTTACCTTCCCAAACCTTCTGGTTGAATCCACTCAGTCCACCGTGCAGTGTGTTAGGCCCATCATTCTTGGGCAAAGTGTACTTCGCTCCATCTAGGGGGAAAGCGCCGTTGGCAATCCGGTTAGCGTAGCGTCCAACGATAGCTCCCAAGTAGGGAGGATTGGGTAGATAGCCCTCAAGCTTTTCGTGTCCAAGAACGACATCCGCGATTTTGCCGTTCTTGTCCGGAACGCGGATGGATACGATGATTCCGCCATAAGTCATGGCGCGTACTTCCATGCCGTTGGAATTGGTCAAGGTGAACAGATCGACCGGCCTCCCGTCTCCGGTTTTTCCAAATGCCTCTTCACGAGTCTGGAGCTTTCCTTTCACTGGCGAAGCTTCTTTGCCTAATGCGGCGGAAAAAAAGATTATCAGCAAGCAGAGATGCAAAATAACTGTTTTGCGGTTCATGGTCGTTCCTGTTCGAGAATACGTTTACCAGTCGGTCCATCAGGTTAGCACGCTCGCACGTCTAGACTCGGCAAATTTTGACAGATTCGAAACGCTGAATCACTGTCCCGGGGTGCTTTATCTGCAACCCTTATTACGTTTTTCTTGCACTTCTGGCTTCCCCTTCACAGCCCGGAACCTCTTACAATGTGAGCATATGTTTTGGCGTAATAGTTTCCTAAGATTTGGCCTGGTTCTGGGATTCGGAAGTTTGCTTTGGGGTGATACGGCGGCATTCGACCTGGCAGGACCGAAAATTGAAGTCCGGGTGACTCGGGCGGGCAAAACGCTCCCCATTTCCAAGGTTCCCAATCTGCAAGCCGGCGATCGTCTTTGGATCCATCCCGACATGCCGGAAGGCGAATCCGTGCGTTTCCTCATGATCCCCGTCTTTCTGAGGGGTTCGACCAATCCTCCGCCGGAGTCGTGGTTCACGAAAGTCGAAACCTGGAACAAACATATTCGCGAGGAAGGAATTGTGATTACCGTTCCTCAGGGGGCGCAGCAGGCTCTGATTTTCCTCGCTCCTCAAACCGGAGGCGATTTCGGAACCTTGCGGACGGCGGTGCAAGGCAAGCCGGGCGCGTTTGTCCGTGCCTCGCAAGATTTGAACCAGGCCAGCCTTGATAGATCGCGCCTCGACAAGTATTTGGGCGCGGTCAAGGATATGTCTGCCGTTGACGCCAATGCCCTGCACGAGCGGTCAGTTCTTCTGGCTCGCAGTCTCAATATCAAACTGGATAACGAGTGTTTCAACAAACCACGTCAGCAACAGGAATCTTGCTTAACCCAAAATACCGATCAGTTGGTGCTTGACGACGGGCACAGCCAATCCATGGTGGCGGCTCTCACCTCTGGCAGCGGGCCTGATCTGGTTGGACAGCTCAGTACCACCCGCTTGGCGGGCGGGGGAGCCTATAGCCCTTACGTGGGAGTGGTGGTTGATCTTGCGAAAATGATGGAAAGCTTTCATACTCCGGAATATCGCTACATTCCAGCTTTAGCGCTGCCTCACGTGGATGAACTTAATCTCAAGCTCAACAATCCGCCATCGTTCCGCAAGCCTATGTCTGTCATGGTGATGAGCCTTCCGGCAGTGGAATCTGCACAACTCCCGCCCTTGCGAGCAGTAGACGGAAATCAGGTACTGTGTGCGGAAAAGCCTTCGCTGCTACTGGCGGCAGAAGGTGCCCCGGTGGTGTTTTCAACGGATTATGCGCATAACCTGGTACTGCATGTTCCCGACAAATCCGGACATGCCGTTGATCTGCCAGCGACACCGGATGCTGCTCGTGGCGGCTTTGCCATCGATACTCATTCCGTAGCGGCCGAAAAACTGGGCAACGACATCAAGGGTACGATTCGTGGCAATTGGGGCTTTGACTCGTTTGAAGGCCCGGCTTTCCATCTGCAGAACGCTCACCCAGCCAGTTGGACGATTGCGTCCACCGACGAAAGTGCACTGATCGTTGGCCGGGAAAACACAATCCATTTCAAGTCCGATGTCGCCGCCTGCGTCGATAATGTCAGTCTGAAAACTGAGCAGGGCAAACCCATTAAGGCCACTTGGACTTCAACCGGCGCGAACGACCTGGAACTCAAAGTTCCACTGAAAGAGCAAGGGCCGGGGAAGATAGCGATGGCGGTCAAGCAATATGGATCCGACCGATCCGATGAGGTTGAACTGCACAGCTACGCGGAAGCCGCTCACCTGGATACATTGAGGATCAGCGCGGGTGATTTTCAGGGAACATTGGCGGGAACTCGATTGGATCAGGTAGCGGCTGTGGAATTAGGCAGTGTTCACTTTGCCCCGGCAGAACTTACTCGCGTTGATACAAAGGACGAGCTGCGCCTGACTACCGACGTTAATAGTGTTTCTTCGCTCCATGCCGGCGACAAAGTCACGGCGCGAGCCAGCCTTAAAGACGGGCGCACGTTAAATCTTGAGGCGACTATCGCAGAACCTCGTCCGAAGGTTACTCTGCTCAACAAGAGTGTCCAGCCAGGTCCATCGGTATCCGAGATTCAACTTGGGAATCAAGACGAGCTGCCACAGGACGGGAAGCTCGTATTCTTCCTGAAATCCGAAATTCCCGACACCTTTTCACGCACTCAAAAAATTGAGGTCGGCACGGCGGACGGTTCGTACGACGTTTCTCTAAGTTTGAACGATGGAAGCCTGTTGGCTCAGGATGCACACACGGTGGTGGCCACGCTTGATCCTCTCAAGAGTTTTGGACCGTCGGCCTTTGGTCCGCTTCGTTTTCGGGTGGTCGACAGCAACGCGAACGGGGATTGGCAGCCGCTCGCAACTTTGGTGCGATTTCCGGCGTTACAGGACGTGCATTGTCCCACGAGCCTCGACAAACAATGCGTCCTGAGCGGAACCAATCTATTTCTGATCAGTTCCGTCGCATCGGATCCTGAATTCAAGCATTCGGTGCCCGTCCCGGAAGGGTTTGTCGACTCTAAACTGAGCGTGCCCAGGCCAGAAAACTCCCTGCTTTACGTCAAGCTGCGGGATAATCCCTCGTCGATCAATCCGGCGGCACTGCGAGTGTTGCCCGAGCGCTCTTTGGATTCTGCGAAATAGAAGTTGAAAAAGCGTGGTGCCATCGAAGGGACTCGAACCCCCACACCCTTGCGGGTACATGGACCTGAACCATGCGCGTCTGCCAATTCCGCCACGATGGCAAAAGAAAGACTGGGATGCGGCGATCTTTTCGGGGCCGCCTTCCAGGAAGGACACTACGAGTAATATTCTACAGGGGGTGCACAGCCTGTCAAACTTGGGATGCGATGAAAAATTCAAGCAAACTGCCGGCTGACGTAATTGCGAATCTTCGAGCTCTGGCTCACGATCTGAGCAATGCGCTCGAGACAATTCTGCAGGCGTCTTATTTATTGGGAGAAGCGGAACCAGAGGGAAATCGAAAGAAATGGGCACGAATGATCGATGCTGCCGCTCGCGATGCCGCTCGCGTCAACCTCGAAATCAGGCAAATACTGAAGAACGAGTCGTCAGCCGCCGGCGGCCGGCGTGCATCCACAACGGAAGGGCCGACGGCTGAAGACTAACGACCGATTTCCTATCCTTCGAGCTTCGCGCTCATCGTGATGTTTGCTTTAAGCAGCTTTGATATCGGGCATCCACTCTTGGCATTTTCCGCAGCCTTCTGGAATGCGACATTGTCTGCGCCCGGCACTCGACCTGCCACGTCGAGGTGCACAGTGGTGATCGCCCAACCCGAGTCGAGTTTTTCCAGCGTAACCGTAGCGGAAGTTTCGATGCTCGACGCGGTGAGATTCGCCGCACCCAGTTGTCCGGAAAGAGCCATGGAAAAACAGGCGGCGTGAGCCGCAGCGATGAGTTCCTCTGGATTGGTTCCAGGCGTATTTTCAAACCTTGTCACGAATGAGTAGGGGGTGTTATTCAGCACGCCGCTGGAAGCGGAAACCGCGCCTTTGCCGTCTTTCAACCCACCCTTCCAAACTGCACTGGCTTTGCGTTGCATTTGACTCTCCTGATTTCTATAAAATCATGTCCGTGTCGTATTGTAGACGGAGGCTGACCCTGCTGTCAGTCCAGCGCAAAAGCCCGGCAGGGTGGAGCCGAGGTAATAGCATATGTATTTTGAGCAGTTTTATTTGGGTTGCCTGGCCCATGCCTCTTACATGCTGGGATCGGAAACGGAAGCGGTCGTGGTCGATCCGCAGCGCGACGTTGATCTTTACCTTAAGGCCGCCGAGGATCACGGTTTGACCATTCGCCATATTTTTGAAACTCACCTGCACGCGGACTTTGTTTCAGGACACAAAGAACTCGCAGCCCGCACCGGCGCGCAAATTTATTTTGGTGCCAGCGCAGGCGTCACATTTCCCCATGTGCCAGTGCGCGATGGTTTCGAATTGCGGTTCGGCAAAGCTCGCATCGGCGTTCTCGAGACTCCGGGACACACTCTCGAAAGTATCTGTCTTGTCGTGACTGATGACGAGAAAACCGCGAAGCCGTGGGCGGTGCTGACGGGCGATACGCTCTTCATTGGAGATGTCGGCCGCCCCGATCTGTCCGAGACCCACACGCCGCACCAACTGGCAGGCCTGTTGTATGACAGTCTGCACACCAAACTTTCGCCGTTGCCCGACGCCGTTCTGGTGTATCCGGCTCACGGTGCCGGTTCGCTCTGCGGGCGCAACATGCGCGCCGAACGTTCTTCCACGATCGGCACCGAGCGCCTAACTAATTACGCGCTCCAAATCAAGAGTCGAGACGAATTCGTAAAGCAGTTGACCAGTAATCTGCCTGCGCGTCCGGATTATTTTCTGCAGGATGCCGAGATCAATCGAGGCGGTGCGCCCGCGCTCTCGGAGATGAAGGAGCTGAAACCCATTGCCCCGGCCGAGCTGAAGGCGTTATTGGACGACGGTGTCATGGCACTGGATATACGGCCGGGAGATCAGTTTGCCGCGGGCCACGTGCCCGGATCGATCAACATCGCGTTGTCCGGGCAATTTGCGACGTGGGCTGGAACAATTCTTGGCCTGTCCTCACGTCCGGTACTGATCGCAGATTCGCAAGAACAACTCGCCGAGGCGCGACTGCGCCTGGCTCGCGTTGGTATTGAGACTGAACGAGGCTTTTTGCAGGGTGGCGTGTCAGCATGGAAGCATGCCGGGTTTAGTGTCGCTCAACTCCAGGAGGTCACACCCCAAGACTTACAACAGCAGTTATCGAAAGCCAAAATTCAGCTACTGGACGTCCGCCGTGAACCGGAATGGATGGCGGGCCATGTTGCCGGAGCCACCTGGTGGCCTCTTGACCGCTTTCGAGTATCTCCCCCGGAAGTTGATCCCCATCTTCGCCTGGCGGTGCATTGTCAGAGCGGATACCGCAGCATGATCGCCTGCAGTCTTCTCGAACGAGCGGGGTACAACAATGTGGTCAACGTTTCCGGCGGGTTTGCTGCGTGGCAAGAAGGTCGATTGCCGGTGGAAACTGGAGCGCCTGTGAAAGGGTGAGCTAAACCAGCCCTTTTTCGTTCTTACAAGCCTGGATGAAGCCTCTTCCTCCCCAAAGATCACAGAGGGCGCAAAGTTGATCTCCTCCGCCATCCGCACGCACGTTCGTCAGCTCTCCTAGTAGAATGCAGCTACCAAATCGATGATCAATCTTGCTGACGTCAAAGCTGCACTCCATCGCATTCGCCAATCCATCTATCTTTCGCCGTGCACAATTTCCGCCACCTTTTCACAGTTGACTGGCAATTCCATTTATCTCAAACTCGACAACCTGCAAAGGACGGGCGCCTTTAAAGAGCGGGGCGCACTGAATAAACTGTTGACGTTGACGAAGCAGGAGCGCGATCAGGGCGTGATTGCGGCTTCTGCAGGGAATCACGCGCAGGGTCTCGCATATCACGCCGGCAAGCTCGGCATCCGGGCGCAAATCTGCATGCCGCTGACTACTCCTTTGATAAAAGTGTCAGCGACCAAAGCATACGGTGCCGACGTCGTGTTGCACGGCGCAAATTACGACGAAGCTTGTGAAGAGGCCATTCACCGCGGCCATCAGCAACAGCTGACTTTTGTCCATCCTTTCGATGACGACGCGGTGATCGCAGGACAAGGAACTATCGGTCTCGAAATGCTTCAGCAGCATCCTGAAATTGAAGCGGTGGTCGTTCCCATCGGTGGTGGAGGGCTGATCGGTGGGATTGCCTGCGCGATCAAGGAAACAAACCCCAAGGTTCAGATCGTGGGCGTGCAGACCTCGCGTCTCCCCTCGATGAAGGCGGCGGTGACCGAAGGCAAGCCGGTAACGATTCCTGCGGCTGCGACGATCGCGGACGGCATAGCGGTGCGCCGCGCCGGCGATCGCACTTTGCCGCTGGTAAAGAAATATGTGGACCAGATCGTTACTGTAGACGAGGAAGAAATCGCAAACGCAATTCTCCTTCTGCTGGAGCGCGAAAAAACTATGGCCGAGGGCGCAGGGGCTGCTGCCATTGCGGCCATGGTCAATCACAAGATTGAGCTGTCGGGAAAAAGGGTCGCGGTGCTGGTTTGCGGCGGAAATATCGACGTAACATTGCTCTCTCGTATCATCGAACGTGGCTTGGTGAAGGACGGACGTCTGGTCCGCTTGCGAGTCCATCTTCCCGATTATCCTGGCGCGTTACACCGGCTCACCGGAATTCTGGCCGACCACCGGGCAAATATCGTCGAAACTTCATACGATCGCACCTACTACGGAGTCAACCTAGGAGAGACTGCCATCGACATAACAATGGAAACCAGAGGCCCCGAGCAAATTGCCGAGTTACTCACCGCGCTTGGTGCGGCCGGTTATTCCCACGAAAGAATTTTGTAGGCGGAATTGGGAGGAGTGTCGCGCTCGTCCCCAGCATCGACAACGAATGTTTCCGTTAATTATTCAATAGGGGAATAAACTTACTATTGACAATAGTCTAGACGGCGCACTACAGTTCAGCCCCTTATATGCAAGCGGATCTCCCGCTCGAGAAACCGCTGAGTTCATCGCACAGGAAATCCGGTCATGAGGGCTAGATGAATCCGAATCCGATAATTGGCGTGCTCTACCACTGGCTCGGAGGTCTGGCTTCGGGCAGTTTTTATGTTCCGTACCGAGGGGTGAAAGGTTGGGCCTGGGAAACGTTTTGGCTGGCCGGCGGCGTGTTTAGTTGGATCATTGCCCCGTCGTTTTTCGGTTTGCTGATGACGAACGATCTGATAATCGTCTTGCGTGAAACCCCCGGAACGGTTCTTTTCTGGACGTTTTTCTTCGGACTTCTATGGGGCGTTGGCGGCCTCACCTTCGGCCTAACTATGCGATACCTCGGATTGTCGCTGGGAATGGCCGTGGTGCTCGGGTTGTGCGCCGCTTTCGGCACCCTGATCCCGCCAATCTTTCGGGGTGAATTCATGACCCAGGTGGTGGGGACAAGTTCGGGCAGAATCATTCTTTTAGGTATTCTGGTTTGCCTTTTGGGTATCGCTTCCGCGGGGGTCGCGGGTATTTTCAAAGAGCGCAACATGTCTCCCGAGCAGCAAAAAGCGACCATCAAGGAATTCGATTTGAAGAAGGGCGTCGGAGTGGCATTTCTTTCCGGCGTGATGAGCGCATGCTTCGCCTACGGTCTCGCTGCGGGCGATCCCATTAAGACGCTTACCATCAAGCACGGCACGCCCGACTTGTGGCAGGGCTTGCCTGTGCTTGTCGTAGTCCTGATTGGCGGTTTCACAACGAATTTTATTTGGTGCCTGATATTGAACGTTCGCAACAGAACTGGCTACCAATACTTCACTTCGGTGTCCCGCCGGGGTGATGACGAGGCATCCGACGAAACCATCATCGAAACCGCGCTCGATGCGCCCAGCCGTGAAGTAGTCGAACACGTGACGCCGGTCAGAGCAGATCATGCAAAATCGTCGACCGCCATCGCGGAAGCTCCGGTATCGAGGATTCCGTCAGAGAGAAAAGAAGGTGGAGCGCGTGTTCCGATGCTTGCAAATTATCTGTTGTGCGCATTGGCCGGAACAACGTGGTACTTCCAGTTTTTCTTCTACACCATGGGTGAGACCCAGATGGGCCGCTACAAATTTTCCAGTTGGACCCTGCACATGGCGAGCATCATCATCTTCAGCAGTCTGTGGGGCATCGGACTGAAAGAGTGGAAAGGCGCCGGAGTCAAAGCCGGACGGATGTTGGCACTGGCTTTGGCCTTACTCGTGGGTTCTACGGTAATTGTAGGATACGGAAATTATCTCGGGATGGCGCATTAGGCAATAACCACAACCTGCGGACCCACGGGCGAAGGTTGCCAAGCCCCAAATCATCAATTAAGTTGATTTCCGCCGATCATCACTCAAGCCGGGATGGCGGAACTGGCAGACGCAGCGGACTCAAAAGAGTCGGGGCATGCCAGGACAAATCCGGCTTAGGTCGATTCTTTCCTTTCAGTTCCACAGACATACGTCGGACAAGCCCACTGGGCAGTGGCTTGGAAATGTGCAGGTTGGTGGGAAGATGTTGGGGTCTGTTGGTCACGGAACGGTGCACGGTCGGGATCTTTTGTTTTCACAGCTCGGAGCCTACCTAGCAAGGCCCCCTAGCGCTACCTTGACACGGTAGAGGTCTGGGGTTCGAGTCCCCACGTGCCTACCATTTCTTTTTCAACGGTTTGGAGCCGTTGTCCCATCCATTCGATCCCCATTTTTATCCGTTCTTCAATCCGTTCTACTGCACAGCCCCGCTCGCATGGCTGAAGATCGCGTCCAACATCATCTCCTGAGCCGCGATCAATTCATCCATATCGGTCTGGGTGTAGTGGTCGAGCATGGTCGTGCTTCTCGCATGGCGCATGCTGCGCTGGGCCGTTTTGACGTCGGTCTTCTTCTTAGTGACGAGGAATGACGCCAAACGTGGCGCAGATTGTGAAACCCGAACCGCTGGCCCTTCTCTAGCTTCACCCCCGCCTGAATGGCCGCAGGATGAAGATAATCGACGCACAGCATGTTGGTAATCGGATTCAACAATGCGCACCGAGAATGAAGTCAATCGCCACCAATCTCACCAACATCGGTAGGGGATGGACTCAAATTCTACTTTCGCAAAACCATCCACCGCTGGCTGCGAAGGAATGAACAGCCCTGTGCGAACCAGTGAACCATCATCTCGAGTTTGTTCCAAAAACCGACAAACTATAGTAAAGGAGATTCAAAGTCCAAGTGATGGCGGCGTCGAGCGGGTTCTATTTAGATCGTGATCGTGTTGCCATCGAACTTTGTGAAAGTCAACCCAGCGAGCGGTTCGTTATAACAGCCCTTCTGATCTCGCAAAATACTGATCGCAACAGCCTCCCCCAGCAGGAGCGATTCCTGGTAATCCGAGCGCCAGTGTACTCCAGCATGATTGCGGCCTACACCGATATTCGCAGCGAGTTTGTTTAGCTCACCACCCACTTTGATTTGCGATGAATCGTTGCCTGCGTATGCAACCAGCGACAGGCCGTCGGAGCTGGGCACAACCGGCTCAGGAATTCGGTATTCCTCGTCGAAGAATGCCTTCAATATAGTTACGCAGGCTCCCGCAACGGTCGCATGACCCGCACCGTACGAGGGATGTTGGGGACATCCCTCGGGAAAGGCCTGCGGCAGGAAATAGCTCGCATTGGCAGCAAGCGTCTTCACAAGGGCACGAGAGCTCAGCACATCGGGATGTAAAGGATATCCATTCACATTGCTTGCGGTGAAGTGCACGAGGCCACCGTACTCTTCGGGACGGAGCGCCCGGTGAACAAACCACTTCTGGTACCAGACAGCCTTTAGCGCACGGGTAGCCACTTCCGCCAACAGGGAGGCGAAATGGGGTGCGCCGAAAGTGCCGAACCCGGTTTGCGTGCGAGAGTTGTTGTAGGGATTACCAGCATTCAATGGGGCTTGATTATCGATCAACCATAAGCAGGCATTGAAGTAAGCCTGGAACAGCACGTCAACGTGTACATAGGCAGCGAGGTCACGACCATTGCGTACGAACCGGGGGGTGGGATCCATTCGATTGTGCTCACCGAGAGGGTTACCATTCCGCGCTGCAAGCCAACCGGTAAAATCCGTCAGGTAGTCACTCCCCCCTAACCCGAGCGGTAAATATGTATTGAACCTCTGCTCGACGGCAAGCGCTCCGTACGCGAATGGCTGAAGCAGAAATTGCGATACGTACGGACCAACCGTATCTCCTGTTGTAAATCCTCGAAAAAGAGTATTGGGAGTCACATAGCCGCCCACCTTTGGACCCCGGAAGTCCGTGAGGCGCGACAGTTCGGCAGCCGCTTCCAATGCGTCCGAGTTTGTGCCGTAGTCGGAAAAGTTCACATCCCGCAGCAGAGCCATCCAGTAGCATTCGACGGCTTCGTCGGCCCGTTGCGCACTGGCGAGCGCGGGTGCAGGCACTTGCGCAAACTGGTGAGAATCGATTCCCTCCAGATCGAAAGCCAGACCAGCCTGCGGATCGACCAGGCGAACTGTGCTGCCCATGGAAATGTTCTCGAAATCCTCA